>Ga0209066_10004167_pt1 | contig 15967 bp, 13 predicted proteins | sample All_14_2_FD_187198 | JGI IMG/M metagenome (GOLD analysis project Ga0209066, IMG submission 187198) | Freshwater microbial communities in response to fracking from Pennsylvania, USA - Allegheny Zone_MetaG_DW_15 (SPAdes) (version 2) ...
GTTTGGGGGTCATGGGCAGCTCCAGGTGTAGACGAATCTGTCTACCACCCAGTCTACGCAATGTAGAACGGTCTGTCTACAATGCCCACATGCCCGATGCCACGCCCCACCCAGCCGAACCCGTTCCCGGGCCCTCGCTGCCGCCATCTGCCGCACGCCAGCGCATCTTGCTGACCGCGCACGACCTGTTCTACCGCGACGGCATCCGCGCCACGGGGGTGGACCGGGTGATTGCCGAGTCGGGCGTGACCAAGGTGACGTTCTATCGCCACTTTCCGAGCAAGAACGACCTGATCCTGGCGTTTCTGGCGCACCGGCACACCCGCTGGATGGCCTGGTTTGACGAGGCGCTGACCCGCCACGGCAACACCGCCGCAGCGCTGGTGCCCACCCTGGCGGAATGGGCGGGCGACCCAGGCTACCGGGGCTGCGCCTTCATCAACAGCGTGGGTGAAATGGCGCAGGCGCTGCCTGAGGTGGTGGCGGTGTCGCGCCAGCACAAGCGGGAGATGGTGGCGCGCATCGCCACGCTGCTGCCCCCGGGCCCCACCCAAGCCGATGGCGCCGAGGCGCTGGGCCTGGCACTGGACGGGGCCATTCTGCGGGCCCAGTTTGATCAGAACCCCGATGCGGCCGTGGCCACGCTGCGCCACGCGGTGGCCCGCCTGACGACCGCCTGAGCGCGGGTCAGGTCCAGTCTCGGCACACCGCTTCGGGCTGTGCCTTGGGTGCGCGAGGGGGTTTGGGGGGACGCGAGGCATCGGCGGGACGTGGGGTGCCCAGCGCCATCCAGCCGACCAGGGTTTCGCCGGGCTGGCAAAAAGCGGCCTGGATGGCCGCGTCGCGCACTTTGGCGCCGGACAGCATCTTGCCGCCCAGCCCTTGGGCGTGTGCAGCGGCCAGAAAGTGGGCCATGGCCGCGCCCACGGCCACCCACTGCTCGTGCACGGGCACCAAGGGGTGGCCCAGGTCCAGCCGGGCGAGCAGCGCCACGGTCATGGGGGGGCGCTGGGCGCGTTCGGCGTCGATGCGGGCGTTTTCTGGCGTTTTGCCGGCGCGCAGCGCGGCTTGTTCAAACAGGTCGGCCAGCCGCTGGCGGGCGGGGCCGCGCACCACCACCAGCCGAAAGGGCACCAGTTCGGCGTGGTCGGACGCGTGCAGGGCGGCCTGCACCATCTGGGCCAGCTGGGCGTCGCTGGGGCCGGGTTCCACCAGTTGCTTGGGCCCCACCGAATGGCGGGTGCACAGGGCGGTCAGGGCGTCCATCAGGCGTGGGGGGTGAGGTCGGGCCGGTGGGCGCGCAGGGCATCGGCCACGATGGGTCGCAGCCCGCTGTCGGCCGGTGCGTCGAGCTGCTGCAACAGCAGGCGGCGCATGCGCGGTTCCCAGAATTTGCGGATGTGCTGGGCAATGCCGTCCAAGGCCTCGGCGCGATCGCTGTACGACTCAAAGAACTGGCCAATGCGGTTGGCCATGGCAACGAGGTGGTGGGTGTCCATGGGGTGTTGAATGGGCGGCGGTTGGGGGAAAATGCCAAAACAATAGCTGTCAGCGCTTTCCAGTCAAGCGCCAGAGGCCAAAAATCTTGTTGAATTGGGTGCCACAGAGGGGCTGTCCAGGCCAAAACGCGTGGGGTGGGTGTAGGCCACAAAGTCGGTGCCTCGCGCAAACCCGGCCAGCGCCAGCCCGCATTGCCGGGCCACGTCCACCGCCAGCGCGGTGGGGGCGGAGACGGCCACCAGCGCACCGGCACCGGCCATGGCGGTTTTCTGCACCATCTCGAAGCTGGCGCGGCTGGTCACCAGCACCCAGCCCTGGGCTGAATCGGTGCGTGCCCGGACCAGCGCACCCACCAGTTTGTCCAGCGCGTTGTGGCGGCCGATGTCTTCGCGCACCAGCGCAATCTCGCCCGCCAAAGTGCACCAGGCGGCGGCGTGCGAGGCCCCGGTGAGCTGCTGCACGGCTTGCCACTGGCGCAGGTCGCGCAGGGCACGGCCCACGGCGGCCGGGGTCAGCTGCAAGGCGGGCACGGTGGGCAAGGCGCGTTGCACCTGGCCCAGGCTTTCGGTGCCGCACAGGCCACAGCCGGTGCGCCCGGCCAGGTGTCGGCGGCGGTCTTTCAGCCGCCATTCGCAGGCGGCGGCCACGGTCAGCTGCAGCTCGATGCCCTGGGGGGTGACCACTTCCTCGCAGCCGTACAGGTCGCCGGGGCTGTCCAGCAGCCCTTCGGTCAGGCCAAAGCCCAGGGCAAAGTCCGCCAGGTCGTGCGGGCTGGCCAGCATGACGGCGTGCGAGATGCCGTTGAACACCAGGGCCACGGGCACCTCCTGCGCCAGCCAGTCGGGGTGGTGGCTGGTGCGGCCCTCGCGCCAGGCGCTGACCTGGGCCACGCGCACCCCGGCTGGCAGGACGGCTTCGTCAAACGGTGTCACTTGCCGACCCCGTCGGCCACGGCCACACCGGCTTTCGCCTGGGCCAGGAAGTCGAGCTGGCGGCGGTTGAAGTCGTCGTAACCCTGTTGCCACTCGGAGCGGGAGCCGGGCTGCATGACCTTGGTGACCTGCACGGCCGTGACCTTGTACTCGGGGCAGTTTGTGGCCCAGTCGGAGCTGTCGGTGGTGATGACGTTGGCCCCGCTTTCGGGGAAGTGGAAGGTGGTCCACACCACGCCGGGCTGCATGCGCTCGGTCACCTGGGCGCGCAGCACCGTCTGCCCGGCGCGGCTGGCAATGCCCACCCAATCGCCGTCGGTTATGCCGCGCTCCTGCGCGTCGTGCGGGTGGATGTCCAGCCGGTCTTCGTCGTGCCACAGGTTGTTGGCGGTGCGCCGGGTCTGAGCGCCCACGTTGTACTGGCTCAGGATGCGCCCGGTGGTCAGCAGCAGCGGGAACAGGCGGGTGACTTTTTCGTCCGAGGGCACGTACTGTGTGTTGAAGAACTTGCCCTTGCCTCGCACAAACCGCTGCTGGTGCATCAGCGCGGTGCCGGCCTCGTCGGTGTCTTCGTTGCAGGGCCACTGCACGCTGCCCAGGCGCTCGATCTTCTCGTAGCTCACGCCCTGGAACGAGGGGGTGAGCGACGCGATTTCTTCCATGATCTGCTCGGGGTGGTCGTAGTGCATGGGGTAGCCCAGCGCATTGGCCAGCTTCATGGTGGCCTGCCAGTCGCCCACGCCCGACAGCGGTGGCATGGCCTGGCGCACGCGGCTGATGCGGCGCTCGGCGTTGGTGAAGGTGCCGTCCTTCTCCAGGAAGCTGCTGCCGGGCAGCAGCACGTGGGCGTATTTGGCGGTTTCGTTCAGGAAGATGTCCTGCACCACGATGCATTCCATCGCCTCCAGGGCCGAGGCCACGTGCTGGGTGTTGGGGTCGCTCTGGACGATGTCCTCGCCCACACAGTACAGGCCCTTGAAGCTGCCACCCAGCGCGGCCTCGAACATGTTGGGGATGCGCAAGCCGGGCTCGGGGTCCAGGGTCACGCCCCAGGCGGCTTCGAACTGGCTGCGCACCAGCGTGTCGGAAATGTGGCGGTAGCCCGGCAGCTCGTGCGGGAAGCTGCCCATGTCGCAACTGCCCTGCACGTTGTTCTGGCCGCGCAAGGGGTTCACGCCCACGCCCTCGCGTCCCACCATGCCACAGGCCATGGCCAGGTTGCAGATGCCGATGACGGTGGTAGAGCCCTGGGCGTGCTCGGTCACGCCCAGGCCGTAGTAAATGGCCGAATTGGGGCCGCTGGCATACAGGCGGGCGGCGGCGCGCACCTCGGCAGCGGGCACGCCGGTGACGGCCTCGAAGGCCTCGGGCGAGTTCTCGGGCCGTGCCACGAAGGCGCGCCATTCGTTGAAGCTCTTGGTGTCACAACGCTCGGCCACGTAGGCTTCGTTGACTAGCCCCTCGGTCACCACGACGTGGGCCAGCGCGGTGACCATGGCCACGTTGGTGCCGGGCTTGAGCGCCAGGTGGTGGCTGGCACGGACATGGGGGCTGTCCACCAGCTCGATGCGCCGGGGGTCGATGACGATGAGCTTGGCGCCCTCGCGGATGCGCCGCTTAATGCGCGAAGCGAACACGGGGTGCGCATCGGTGGGGTTTGCACCCATGACCAGGATCACGTCCGCCTGCTCGACCGACTTGAACGTCTGCGTGCCCGCCGAGGTGCCAAAGGTCTGGCCCATGCCGTAGCCGGTGGGCGAGTGGCAGACGCGGGCGCAGGTGTCCACGTTGTTGGTGCCAAACGCCGCGCGGATGAGTTTTTGGACCAGGTACACCTCTTCGTTGGTGCAGCGGCTGGAGGTGATGCCGCCCACGGCGTCTTTGCCGTGACGGGCCTGGATGGCTTTGAAGCGGCTGGCGGCAAAACCAATGGCCTCGTCCCAGCCCACTTCGCGCCACGGGTCGGTGATGCGCTCGCGCACCATGGGCCGGGTGATGCGGTCTTTGTGGGTGGCGTAGCCGAAGGCAAAACGGCCCTTGACGCAGCTGTGGCCCTCGTTGGCCTTGCCGTCTTTCCACGGCACCATGCGCACCACGGTGTTGCCTTTCATCTCGGCTTTGAAGCCACAGCCCACGCCACAGTAGGCGCAGGTGGTGATGAGGCTGTGGGTGGGCTGGCCCAGCTCGATGACGCTTTTCTCTTGCAGCGTGGCGGTGGGGCAAGCCTGCACACAGGCACCGCAGCTGACGCAATCGCTGTCCATGAAGGACTGGCCCTGCCCGGCAGACACGCGGCTCTCGAACCCCCGGCCCGAAATGGTGAGGGCGAACGTGCCCTGGGTTTCCTCACACGCCCGCACGCAGCGGTTGCAGACGATGCACTTGGACGGGTCGTAACTGAAGTACGGGTTGGATTCGTCTTTGGGCTTGAACAGCGGGTTGGGCTGCAGCGTGTCGCCCACGGGCGTGTGGCGGCTGCAATGGTGGGCACCGGCCACGCCGGCCACCGTTTCGCCCCCCACGCCGTAGCGCACGTTGCGCAGGCCCACGACGCCGGCCTGGGTCTGCAGTTCGCAGTTGCCGTTGGCGCTGCAGGTCAGGCAATCCAGCGGGTGGTCGCTGATGTACAGCTCCATGATGTTGCGCCGCAGCTCGTGCAACTTGGGCGTCTGGGTGTGCACCGCCATGCCCGCTTCGGCGGGGGTGGTGCAGGAAGCGGGACAGCCTTTGCGGCCGTCCACCTCCACCAGGCACAGGCGGCAGGAGCCAAAGGGCTCCAGGCTGTCGGTGGCGCAGAGTTTGGGCACCTGGATGCCCGCTTCCGCCGCCGCCCGCAGCAGCGAGGTGCCTTTGGGCACGTTGACGGCGTGGCCGTCGATGGTGAGCTGGACGGTTTGCCCGGACATCCGGGCGGGGGTGCCGAAGTCGATGTGTGGGAGAGTGGACATGGCGAGGTTCCTGTTCACAGGCCGAAGTCCTGCGGGTAATGGTCCAGTGCCGACAGCACGGGGTACGGGGTCATGCCGCCCATGGCGCACAGGCTGCCGTGGACCATGGTGTGGCACAGGTCGCGCAGCAGCTGCACCTGCTGCTCGCGTTGCGGCGGGTTTTGCGCAGACCCCACGATGCGGTCCACCACCTCCACCCCGCGGGTGGAACCGATGCGGCAGGGCGTGCACTTGCCACAGCTCTCCAGTGTGCAGAACTCGAAGGCGTAGCGCGCCAACGCGGCCATGTCGGCGGTGTCGTCGTGCACCACGATGCCGCCGTGCCCAACCACCGCACCCATGGCGGCATAGGCCTCGTAGTCCAGCGGCACGTCCCACTGCGACTCGGGCACATAGGCCCCCAGCGGTCCGCCCACCTGCACGGCTTTGATGGGCCGTCCGCTGCGCGTGCCGCCGCCGAAACCATAGAGCAGTTCACGCAAGGTCAGGCCAAACGCCTTTTCCACCAGCCCGCCGTGGCGGATGTTGCCCGCCAGCTGGAACGGCAGGGTGCCGTGCGAGCGGCCCATGCCAAAGTCGCGGTAGAACTGCGCGCCCCGCGCCAGGATGACCGGCACCGAAGCGAAGGTGATGACGTTGTTGATGACCGTGGGCTGGCCGAACAGCCCTTCCAGGGCGGGCAACGGCGGCTTGGCGCGCACGATGCCGCGTTTGCCCTCGATGCTCTCCAGCATGGCGGTTTCCTCGCCACACACATAGGCCCCTGCGGCCTTGCGCACCTGCACGTGAAAGGCCTTGCCACTGCCACACACATCGTCGCCAAGGTACCCCGCTGCCGTGGCACGCACCACGGCCTCGGTCATGGTGGCCACGGCGTGCGGGTATTCGCTGCGGATGTACACATACCCTTGCGTGGCCCCCACCGCCAGCGCCGCGATGGCCATGCCCTCCAACAGCATGTAGGGGTCGCCTTCCAGGGTCATGCGGTCGGAAAAGGTGCCCGAATCGCCTTCGTCGGCGTTGCAAACCACGTACTTCTGCGCGGCCTGGGCATGGGCCACGGTTTTCCATTTGATGCCGGCCGGAAACGCCGCCCCCCCGCGCCCGCGCAGGCCGGAGTGGGTCACTTCGTGGATGAGGGCCGCGCCCTCCATGGCAGCGGCCTTTTTCAGGCCGCCCCATCCGTCGTGGGCGGCGTAGTCGGCCAGGCTGAGTGGCTGGGTGAGCCCCATGCGCCGGAAGGTCAGGCGCTCCTGCAGCGCCAGGTAAGGGATCTGCTCGGTGATGCCCTGGCGCAGCGGGTGGGCCGCGCCGCTGAGGGCGCCGGCGTCGAGCAGCGAGGGCACGTCGTCCTCGGTCACCGGGCCATAGGCCACGCGGCCCTGGGGCGTGCCCACTTCCACCAGGGGCTCCAGCCAGAAGAGACCGCGCGAGCTGTTTCGCACCACCTCCACGGCCAGGCCGCGGCGGGCACATTGCGCTTGCAGGGCGGCAGCCACCTCGTCGGCACCGGCGGCCAGCGCGGCGGAGTCGCAGGGCACGTAAACCGTCACGGGGCTCATGCGCACACCCCCAGTTCGGTGGCCAGCCGCTGCAGGCGCGTGGGGGTCATGCGGGCCAGCACCCGGTCGTTGACCTGGATGGCAGGCGACGAGGCGCACAGGCCCAGGCAGTAAACAGGCTCCAGCGTCACGGCCCCGTCGGCACGGGTGCCATGGCTCGGACAGCCCAGAATGGCTTGCGCCCGGGTCATCAGCTCGTCGGCACCGCAGGCCTTGCAGGCCTCGGCCAGACACACCTGCACCACGTGGCGGCCCGGCGGCTCGGCGCGGAAAAAGTGGTAGTAGCCCAGCACCCCATGCACCTCGGCACGCGACACGCCCATGCCCTGGGCGATGTCGGGCACGGCAGCGGGGGGCACGTGGCCCAGGGCGTCCTGCACGGCGTGCAGCAAAGGCAGCAGGCCCCCTGCCACATGGCGGTGCTGCCCGATGAGTTGCTGCAACAGGGCCGCCTGATCGGCGGGAAGAGGGGTTTGGTTCATGAAGGACCCGTGAAAACAACCGGTGGAACAACGCGCCGGGTGGGGCAGCGGGCCCCGAAAGGCCACCCGCCACGCCCGCACCTGTCAGGCAAGCGGCGAATAATGCGCACTTTGCAAGGGGTGCGCAATATGAGCGGCGAAGCCGGTTCCATATGCGGTGCACCGCCTAAAGGGTTACCACGGAGGGCTGTCCCCCGATGAACAAAATCGCCATCAAACCCGTCTGGACCATGGAAAGCGCACAAGGACAGACCCTGTCCCCGCGCCTGATCGAGTTGCTGGTGAACGTTCAGCAATCGGGCAGCCTGCAGGCCGCCTGCCAGGCGCTGGACATGTCCTACCGCCACGGCTGGGACCTGGTGCGCAGCGGGGAGGCGCTTTTCAGCACCCCGCTGCTGGTCATGGAGCGAGGCAAGGGCTCACGCCTGACACCGCTGGGAGAAAAGCTGGTGTGGGCCGATCGACGCATTTCGGCCCGGTTGAGCCCCATTCTGGATTCGCTGGCGTCCGAGCTGCAAGCGGACATCTCCAGCCTGCTGCAAGGCGAAACGCGCCCCCTGCGCATCCACGCCAGCCACGGCTTTTCCATCGAAAAATTGATTGAGGTCCTCGTGCGCAACGGCCACGCGGTGGAGCGCCGGTACGGCAGCAGCATTGCAGCCATCGCGGCCCTGCACGACAGCCATTGCGATGTGTGTGGCCTGCACATTCCCATGGGCGACATGCAAGCCGAGGCACTGGCCCACTACGCCCAGTGGCTCAAGGGAGATGACTGGCTGGTCATCGACATCGCGACGCGCCGCCAGGGGCTGATGGTGGCCCCGGGCAACCCCAAGAAAATCTACGACCTGAACGACCTGGTGCGCGACGATGTCCACTTCATCAACCGCCCCACCGACTCCGGTACGCGCTACCTGCTGCAACTGATGCTCAGAAGCCGACAGCTGCCCGAGCATGGCATCAAGGGGTTTGAACAAAGCGAGTCCACCCACGCGGCCGTGGCCACCTGCGTGGCCAGCGGCAGGGCCGATGTGGGGTTCGGGCTGGAAACCCCGGCGCGGCAGTGCCACCTCGATTTCATCCCGTTGGCCCATGAGCGCTACTTTCTGGTGTGCCGCCAGGCGACCCTGAATGTCGCGGCCATGCAAAACGCCATCGAGACGCTCAACAGCGCGGCCTTCCGGCAACTGGTGAACGCGCTGCCCGGCTACGACGCCCGGCACGCGGGCACCGTGACGCCGCTGGTCCAGGCCTTCGCGGGCGCTTCGGCCCGCTGAACCCAGGCCAGATTGGCTCAGCCCGCAGGTGGCAGGGCCTCGCCCTCACACAGGAACAAGTTGGGCGCGGCACGCCCGAAGCCCTCCTCGCCCACCAGCACATCCAACGCCAGGGTGGCCAAGTCGTCGGCCACGGGGTCCACGTCGCGGTCTTTGTCCTGCAGGTAGACCTTGGCATAGCCATGGCAGTGCTCGCAGGTTTCCGCCGCGATGGCCGGGTTTTCGCCTTCCAAGGTCAACAGGCTGACGTTCATGCCCTCTTCGCACAGGGTGCAACGGGCCCGCACCACGTTCCAGCGGGTGGCACACAGACAGCACTGCTGGTATCGCAAGCCCGCCCGGCCTTCACCGACCAGCACGATGCTGCCACCCGCAGCCGACGCACACACCGGACAAGCCCCACCGGGACCGGGATGGGGAACGTTGGGCGTCGCATGTCGGGCGGCGGCGGTCCAGACCACCTGCATGGCGGCGGCCACCAGCAGATCGGTCACATCCCGGCCCACGGCTGGTGTCTGGGCCTGCGCCAGCAACAGGCTGCGCTCCACCCGAGAGCGAAGCGCCTGGGCAGACAGCTCAGACTCGGGCTCAGGGGCTTCAGCCCCCGCCAATGCCGCCACCAGCGTGGCATATACCGCTGCCACCCGGTCGAGGGTGGCGTCTGTCACGGGCAACACAAACGGCTGTGTCGCCTCGATCCAGGCTGGGGGCTCGGCCAGCAGGGCATCGAGCGCTGCCTGCTGCGCATCGCCCACCGCTGCCTGGTGGGTCAGCCAAGGCCCCAGGCTGTGGGAAGCGGCCAGCTGGCGCAGGCGCTCGCTGCGGCGCGAAAACAGGTTGGCACCGGGCGGCAGCTGCAGCTCAGGCGACCCGGTGGGGGGAAGGGTTTGCGGGGGAAAGGGATGGGACATGGGTTTCGCTCGGATGAGCGTTTGGGAAAACAATCAAGACGGCTGGCCGGGCTCGGACAGCGGGCTGTAAACCACCCGCTGCCCGGGACGGGCAAACCCAATAAGCGCAAGGCCCGAAGCCCGTGCCATCCGCACCGCCAGGGCCGTGGGCGCCGACACGGCGACCAGGGCCGGAATGCCTGCGCGAACGGTCTTCTGGACCATTTCATACGAAGCACGGCTGGAGATCAGGGCAAAGCCGTGGCGATCCGGCATTTTCTGCCGGGCCATCGCACCCACCAGCTTGTCCAGGGCATTGTGTCGGCCCACGTCTTCCCGCAGCAACTGGATGTTGCCCTGCCAGTCACACCAGGCCGCGCCGTGGCTGGCACCGGTGAGCTGGCGCAAAGGCTGCCAGCGGGGCAACTGGCGCAACCCGTTTTCAATGGCTTCGCCGCTGATCTCGGGCGCAGGAGAGACACAGACACGGCCCCCGTGGTGAAGGGCCAACGCCTCCAGGCTCTCGACGCCGCACAAACCACACCCTGTGCGCCCTGCCAAGTTGCGGCGACGCTCTTTGAGAGCGGCAAAACGCTGGCTGGCAATGGTCAGGCTCACCACAATGCCCGCGCATTCGGAGCGGACTTCGAGGTCGTAAATGTCGCTGGCATTGTCCAGAATGCCTTCGCTCAGGCTGAACCCGACCGCGAAATCCTCGACATCTCCGGGGGAGGCCAGCATCACCGCGTGAGACACGCCGTTGAACACCAGTGCCACGGGCGTCTCTTCGATGATCAGGTCCTGGTCTTGCGTTTCCTGACCGTCTCGAACCCGGCGCACATCACACCGGGCAGAGGTCTCGGGCAGCACGGGCTCGTCGGAAAGCGCGGTCGTCGCAGCACCGAGCTCCGGGCTGACGGGCATGGTGTCCAAACCTCGGGCCTTATTTGCCCGTGACCTGCCGGTACCAGGCGCGGTGGTGCTGTTTGGCCCAGGCTCGGGTGACCGTGCCGTACCACATGGCGCGAATGGTGCCTTTGACCCAGATGGCCGCGTACACGTGAACCATGATCAGCGCGATCATCAGCGCCCCCACGGCAGCGTGGACCACGGCACCCAGGCGAACCAGTGTGATGTCGAAGCCAAACCAGGCGCGCCAGATGAACACACCGGACACGGTCATGAACAGCATGCACAGGGCCAGCGCCCAGAACATGACTTTCTGACCGCCGTTGTATTTGCCCTGCTCGGGCATGTCGTGGTCATTGCCGTCCACCATGTTCTTGGCTTTGGCCAGCCACTCCCTGTCGACGGCCGTCATCCGGTTGAGGTGCCTGAACCGCAGAAAAATGACCAGGAAAGCCACCGCCATCAACACGCCGATGTACGGGTGGACGATGCGCGTCCAGACCGGCCCGCCAAACAGTTGCGTCAGCGGAAAAAACGCCGGATGGAAAAACGCCAAGCCCGACAGTGCCAGCAGGATGAAGCTGATGCCCACCACCCAGTGGTTGGCGCGCTCAGAGGCGTTGTACCGTTTGAGGTCTTTCGGGTCGCGGATCATGGGTTGGTCTCCTTGTCTTCTCGGTCAATCTCGTCTTCGATCTCTTTGGAAACCTCGTTCGGGCCCTTGGTCACATAGTGGAACAGGCTGCCGAGGGCCACAGCACCCAGTGCCAGCGTGGCCAGGGGCTTGGTCACCCCTTTCCACAGGCTCACCAGGGGACTGATGGCCGGGTCTTTGGGCAGCCCACTGTAGAGCTCAGGCCGGTCGGCGTGGTGCAGCACGTACATCACGTGTGTGCCACCGACGCCCTGCGGATCGTAGAGACCGGCGTTGGCAAAGCCACGCTCCTTGAGGTCCTTGACCCGGTCCTCGGCCACCAGCTTCATGTCTTCCTTGCTGCCAAACTGGATGGCTCCGGTTGGGCAGGTCTTGACACAGGACGGTTCCTGGCCCACAGCCACCCGGTCAGAGCACAGGGTGCACTTGTAGGCCTTCTTGTCTTCCTGGTTGATGCGCGGCACGTTGAACGGACACCCGGTGACGCAATAGCCGCAACCGATGCACTGCTCGGACTGGAAATCGACGATGCCATTGGCGTATTGGATGATGGCCCCGGGTGACGGGCACGACTTGAGGCAGCCCGGGTCGGCGCAGTGCATGCAGCCGTCCTTGCGGATCAGCCATTGCAGGCGTCCGCCTTCGTCCTGGTGCTCGGCAAAACGCATCACCGTCCAGCTCTTGGCGGTGAGGTCAACCGGGTTGTCGTAGACGCCGTGGTTGTGGCCGACTTCGTCGCGGATGTCGTTCCATTCCGAGCAAGCCACCTGACAGCCTTTGCAGCCGATGCAGGTGGACACGTCGATCAGTTTCGCGACTTCCAGTTTGTGGTCGCGGACCTGAGGCGGGGGCGTCGCACTGGAAGTGGCCGAACGCCGGATGATGTCTTGGGATTGCATGGACATGGTGGGTTCCTCAGGCCTTTTCGATGTTGACCAGGAAGGCCTTGTATTCGGGCGTGTGGGTGTTGGCATCGCCCACGCGCGGGCTCAGGGTGTTGGCCAGGAAGCCTTTGCGGGTCGTGCCCTCGAACCCCCAGTGCACCGGAATGCCCACCTGCTCGACCTCCTGTCCCGCCACCTGCAGGGTCATCACACGCTTGGTCACCACCGCCTTGCCACGGATGTGACCCCGCTTGCTCGACACCTTGATGAGGTCACCCGCCTTGATCCCCTTGCTGGCCGCCAGCTTCTCGCTGATTTCGACGAACTGCTCTGGCTGGACCACCGCGTTGAGGTGCGCGTGTTTCGTCCAGTGGCGGAACATTTCGGTGATGGAGTAGGAGGTCGCCACGTAGGGAAATTCCTCTCGGGAACCGAAGCTGGGCTTGTCGTCCTTGAAGATGCGCACCACCGGGCTCTTGCCGCTGCCGGTGTGCAACGGGTTGGCCGGGATCGGGCTCTCCTCCGGCTCGTAGTGCTCGGGGAAGGGCCCGTCGGTCATGGCCCCCATCGAGAACAGGTGGCCCACGCCGTCCTGCAACATGATGAAGGGGCTGACACCGCTGTTCGGCGCGGCCGTGGGTGGGTAGTCTGGCACGTCGGCACCGCTCCACTTGACACCGTCCCAGTGCAGGAACGCCCGTTTCGGGTCCCAGGGTTTGCCGGACGGATCGGCCGACGCACGGTTGTACAGCAGGCGGCGGTTGGCAGGCCAGGAAAAGGCCCAGCCCGGCGTGTTGCCGAAACCGGTGTCGGTGTTGTCGCGGCGGGCCATCATGTTGCCGGCCTGCGTCCACTGGCCGGTGTAGATCCAGCACAGGCTGGTGGTGGTGCCGTCGTCGCGCAGGTGGGCGAAGCTCGACAGCAGATCGCCCTTCTTGGCAATCGGGTTGCCTTTGTCGTCGAACAGGTCGGCCAGCGCATAGCCGTTGAGCTGCTTGGCGACTTCTTCCGGGTGGGGATCCTTCGGATCGTGGTAGTGCCAGTCCAGGTTCATCAGCGGCTCGGGACACACGCCGCCTTCCTTCTCGTACAGTTCGCGGAGCTTCATCAGCAGCGTGCCGAGGAACTTGCCGTCGTGCCAGGCTTCGTGCGGGGGCGTCTGTGCCGCCCAGTGCCATTGCAGCCAGCGGCCAGAGTTGGCGATGGAACCGTTTTCCTCGGCAAAACAGGACGACGGCAGGCGGAACACCGTGGTCTGGATCTCGGCGGGGTTGACGTCGTTGAACTCGCCGTGGTTCTGCCAGAACGACGAGGTTTCGGTCTGCAGCGGGTCCATCACAACCAAATACTTGAGCTTGGCCAGGCCTTCGCGCACCTTGCCCGACGAGGCGGCAGCCGCGATCAGGTTGAAGCCCTGGATGACATAGCCATTGGCCTTGCCCTTGGCCATTTGTTCGACGAACGCCATCACGTCGTAACTGCGGTCCCATTTCGGCAGCCAGTCGTAACCGAAGTTGTTTTCCGGCGTGGCCTTGTCGCCGTACAGCCCCTTGAGGAAGCTGACCATGAACTTGGGCGTGTTCTTCCAGAAGTTCACCTGCTTGTCGACCAGGGTTTTCGGCGTGCGCTGCTCCAGATAGGTTTGCAGGCTTTGCTGGTTCTCATTGGGCAGCGTCAGGTAGCCCGGCAGCATGGTGGTCAGCACGCCCAGGTCGGTGAAGCCTTGGACGTTGGAGTGGCCGCGCAGTGCGTTGATGCCACCGCCGGGCATGCCGATGTTGCCGAGCAGCAACTGGACGATGGCCGAGGCGCGGATCATCTGCGAACCGCCGACGTGGTGGGTCCAGCCCAGCGCGTAGAGGATGCTCGTCGTTTTGTCCGGCACACAAGTGGCGGCCAGCTTTTCGCAGACGTGCAGGAAATCCGCCTTCGGCGTGCCGCAAATGCTGCTGACCATCTCCGGCGTGTAGCGCTCGACGTGCTTCTTGAGCAGGTTGAACACGCAGCGCGGGTGTTGCAGGGTCTCATCGCGCAGCGCGTAGCCGTCAGCCCCCAGCTCGTAGGCCCAGGAGGACCGGTCATAGCTGCGCTTTTCTGCGTCGTAACCGCTGAACAGCCCGTCCTCAAAAGCGTAGTCCTCGCGCACGATCAGCGGCGCGTTGGTGTAGGCCTTGACGTACTCGTGCTGGATCTTGTCCTGGCTCAGCAGGTAATGGGCCACCCCGAGCAGGAAGGCCGAATCGGCCCCGGCACGGATGGGCGAGTAGAAGTCGGCCACGGCGGCGGTGCGGTTGAAGCGCGGATCGACGACCATCATGTAGGCCTTGTTGCGGATCTTCGCTTCGACCGCCCACTTGAAGCCCACCGGGTGGGCCTCGGCCGGGTTGCCGCCCATGACCAGGATCACGTTGGCGTTCTTGATGTCGACCCAGTTGTTGGTCATGGCACCGCGACCGAACGATGGGGCGAGACCGGCCACCGACGGACCGTGGCAAAGGCGGGCCTGGTTTTCCAGGTGCACCATGCCCAGCCCACGGGCAAACTTGACATCGAGGATGCCGGTTTCATTGCTGGCGGCGGACGAACCGAGGAAACCGGTGGTCGTCCAGCGGTTGACCAGTTGGCCCTTCTCGTTTTTCTCGATGAAGTTGGCGTCGCGGTCGTCCTTCATCAGGCGGGCGATGCGGTCGATCGCCTCCCCCCAGGAGATGCGCTTCCACTCGTTGGTGCCAGCCTCGCGCACTTCGGGGTATTTCAGGCGTTGCGGGCTGTGGATGAAATCGAGCACCCCCGCGCCTTTGGGGCACAGGGAACCCCGGCTCACCGGGTGGTCCGGGTCGCCTTCGACGTGGAAAATCTTGGCTTTGGCGTTCTTGGCTCCGTCGCCCAGGCTGTACATCAGCAAGCCGCAACCCACCGAGCAGTAGGTGCAGTTGTTGCGTGTCTCCTTGGCCCGCAACAGCTTGTACTGGCGAACTTCCGCCCGGGCCGCGAGAGGGGCCATGCCCACCACGGCCAGACTTGTTGCGCCAACCTGAGCCGCCGAGATTTTGAAAAACTGGCGTCTTGAAACTTGCATTCGTGGGTCTCCTTTATGGCTGTCCCCGTCGGTGCTGGCGCAACAACGGCTCATTGGAGCCATTGGGCAAATTCCATGCCCAGCAAAATGGGCAAAAAAGACCCTGCCAAGCCGGTTTTCGGCCTGGCAACGGGACATTTTGTCCAGCCAACAAGGACCTGGCGGGACACTTTGTCCCACGCGTGGACGGTTGGCGGAATCGCAAGTGAAAATCGGCACATGCACACCACCACAACGATTGCGCCCGCCGACATCACCGGCCTGGTGCTGGCCGGCGGGCTGGGCCGCCGCATGGGAGGACAGGACAAAGGCCTGGTGAACTTCGCGGGCAAACCGATTGCGAGCCGGGTCGTGGAACGGCTGCAGCCCCAGGTGGGCGCGCTGCTGATCAACGCCAACCGCAACCTGAACGCGTGGCAGACCTACGGGGTACCCGTGGTCAGCGACGTGGTCGGCGGGTTCTCCGGCCCGCTGGCCGGCATCCACGCGGGGCTGACGGTGTGCAAAACGCCGTGGGTGGTCACCGTGCCTTGCGACGCCCCGTTTCTCCCGGCCGACCTGGTCGAAAAACTCGCCGCTGCCGCCCTGGCAGGGCAGGCAGACATGGTGGTGGCCCGCTGCGCGGGCCGCCTGCAGCCCGTGTTCTCGCTGCTGCGCGCCAGCTTGCTGCCCTCGCTGGAAAACCGCCTGCGCGCCGGGGAGCGCAAAGTGAGCGCCTGGCTGGAAACGCTGAGTTATGCGGTGGTGGACTTTCCCGATCCGGCGTCGTTTGTGAACATCAACACGCTGGAAGAGCTCGCACAGGTGCTGCAAAGCCCGTCGGGGCTGGACACCGCCCCCGCCCAAGGC
>Ga0209066_10004168_pt1 | contig 15966 bp, 13 predicted proteins | sample All_14_2_FD_187198 | JGI IMG/M metagenome (GOLD analysis project Ga0209066, IMG submission 187198) | Freshwater microbial communities in response to fracking from Pennsylvania, USA - Allegheny Zone_MetaG_DW_15 (SPAdes) (version 2) ...
CTCATCCACAATGCGGCTTCGGGGTACAACCGCCCCGCGATGGAGCAGAAACCCAAAGGTTGGGATTGGACAATGAACATCAACGCCCGCGCTTTGTTATTCGCAGCACAACGCGCTGCTCCGCTCATGGAAAAACGTGGCAGCGGGAAGATTGTCAGCATTTCGAGTGCAGGCTCCGTCCGCGTGCTGCCGGATTATGTCGTAGTCGGGGCGAGTAAAGCTGCCCTAGAATCACTGACTCGCTATTTGGGTGTCGAGTTGATCTCAAAGGGAATCAATGTCAACGCCGTGTCACCAGGCGTCGTTGAGACAGAGGCGCTGAATCACTTCGCATCAATGGGCAATCAGAATAACATCCTGCAAAATTTCATCAAACAGGTTCCCGCTGGCCGTCTCATCACTCCTGAGGAAGTTGCTGAAGTAGTGGCATTTCTTTGCACGCCTGCCGCTGCAATGATCGTGGGGCAAACTATTACGTTGGATGGCGGTTATACTTTACCAATACCTCAATAAGGTTATTTTAGGAAAATTTATATGTCAATCTTTCAAGTTCCCCCACCTACTCGATTTGACCTGCGCTTCTCTATTGCAGGGATTCCTGTGCGCGTCCATCCGCTCTTTTGGTTGATCGCCATACTATTTGGTTCTTCCAGCAACAGCATTGTTAGTCTGTTAACCTGGGTGGTCGCCATCTTCGTTTCGATTCTGATCCACGAGTTGGGACATGCCTTCGCCATGCGCCGTTATGGACAAGGCTCACAGATCATTTTGCATTTTGCAGGCGGGCTCACGGTGCCCGAGTCAATAGCCTGGGGTGGTGGATATGCAAATATTGCGATTACAGCCAATCAGCAAATCTTTATTTCATTAGCAGGCCCATTTTCCGGGTTCCTATTTGCTGGTTTGATCTTGATAGCATCTGCTTTACTTGGCGGGACGATCATCCCTAATTTTGTATTTGGTTTCATTCCCTTCCCCCTCGTCATGTTTCCATCAGGCTGGGAAATCCTAGGTTCATTTGTCATCAGCCTGCTTTGGGTAAATATCTTCTGGGGCTTTATCAACTTGATGCCCGTCAACCCATTGGACGGCGGAACAGTGACCCGATATATTCTCATCCAAACTGATCCGTGGAATGGAGTCCGCACCTCGCTTTGGATTTCCGTGATCGCAGGCGCGGCAGTAGCCATTGCTGGCTTGGTTTTTCTACGCAGCACCTATATGGCGATCCTGTTCGGATTGCTGGCGTTTCAAAGTTATCAGGCTTTACAGGGTGGAGTAGGTAGAGGATATTAACGTGTGGGCACAAGTATCAAAGTCCTCGGGAAATCTCGGGGATTTTTTATTTATCGAGTGACATCTATAATCCTGCAAAAAATCATGAAAAAAATATTTTCAGTATCCCCTTTGAAAAAGACCTTGAGTATTCTGGTTTTATCCACTGTTCTAGTGACATGCGGTCCAGTATCCACACCTGCGCAAACACAGGTAGTTCCGAGTCCAATCACTGAGGTCACTAGAACAAACTCACCCACCTCAACAAAAACACAGACACCACTAGCGAGAGGTGAAAGAACAATTCAGTTTTCGGGATACGAATGGACAGTGCGCGATCATGGCGGGGATTTAAGCGGGCCCGGTCCAAATTTATGGGACGGAAGTAATGCCAGGGTTGACGAAAGCGGGGACTTGCACCTCAAACTCACTCGTGCAGAAGATGGCTGGCACAGTGCAGAGGTGACCATGAATCAACGATTAGGATTTGGTAAATATCAATTCCAAGTCATTGGCGCTATCGATCAACTTGACCCGAATGTTGTGCTGGGACTGTTCAACTACCCCACAGAGGAAGTTGGTCCTGATGGCACAAATGAAATCGACATCGAATTTGCACATTGGGGAGACCCTGCCGCACCCATCGGAAATTTCACGGTCTGGCCTACTCAAGCGGGAATCATGCAAATTTCCAACTCATTTCCAGTGGATATTAATGGTTCCTACACTACTCATCGCTTTCTCTGGGAGAGTCAACAAATCTTCTTCCAAAGTCTGCATGGTCATGTTGATGATAATGAGAATGAATTTGCAAACTGGTTGTTTCAACCTGACGAACCGTCCACGTATATATCCCAACAACCTATGCCCGTCCACATCAACCTGTGGCTATTCCGAGGCATGCCACCTACAGACGGGAATGAAGTCGAGATCATTATTCACAGTTTCATCTTCATCCCTGTAGAAAGCCAATAACATTTGAGGTGTATCTTTCTGCAACAAAATGAAAACTGTACTAACAAAAAGATGGCAGACTAAGTCTGCCATCTTTTACCGAATACCATTAGATCAATTTCCAAAAGACACGTTTCGTTCTCTTTCGTTTTGCATGTCTGCCTGCATCTCCAGAATCATAGACTGATATTCTTCAGCATTGATCATATTATTCATTTCATATGGATCAATCGTCAAATCATAAAATTCGGAAAGATCATCGTCAGTTTCAATATACACATATTGCCCCGTATGCAGCGCAGTCCAGTGACCACGGTCAGGCCAGGCTTCGAGCAATAGACAGGTGCGCCAATCATCCGTGCCATTAAGCAAAGGCACGAGGGATAACCCATCCATGGCATTTGGGGCCTTTGTCTCAGAAAGTTCATAAAGCGTGGGAGCAATATCAATATTTGCCACCAAACCATCCTCAATATAAGGGGCAGGAATGAGCGGCGGATATCGAATGGCAAAAGGCACCTTCACCGATTCTTCATATGCTGTGCTTTTCGAATCCATACGATGTTCACCCCAATGTTTGCCATTGTCTGAAATGAAAATGACGACTGTATTATCCATCTCACCAGTTTCTTCCAATTTTGCCATGACTTCTGCAATAGAACGATCCAATGAGGTTAAGGTCAAAATCTGTCTGCGGCGGACATTCTCAATTGTTGTTTCATCTTCTTCCGTCAATAAAGGCTTGCCTGCAATGGAGAGGGGTTTGTCGGAAATATCCTCTTCGTTATAGTTTTCAGGGCGGTGTTTAGGTAAGTCTTGATATAACCCCTTGTCCTCATCTGCTGGTGTAAACGGAGCGTGAGGCGCGTTGGGTGTAAAGAGCAATAGGAAAGGTTTGCTTTGATTGGCAGCCTTATCCAGAAATGAAATCGCCTGGTCTTTAAATAAATAAGTAATATACCCAGTTTGCTTCGACCAAGTTCCATTGATATTCAAGTCTGGGTCATAATAAGATGGAACAGTTCCTCCCCAAAATGATACCCAAAAATCATATTCCGGCCTCATGCTGCCATCCCACGAGTTTAGATACTTTCCTACCAATCCCGTGTAATATCCGTTTTTATGCATATCATCCACAACTGTTTTGTATTTCAGTTCATTTTCGTTTACGTGAACATCATGATTTGAGGCATACATACCCGTAAGAATACTTGCACGGCTCGGGCAGCAAAACGGGGTTGTGACATATCCACTGGAAAAAGTAACGCCCTGATCAAAAATAAGTTCTTGGGTCTTGGGCATATATTCCATTGTGTCATAGCGCTGATCATCTGTGACAATAATCAAAAAATTGGGGCGTTCATCATTAAAGCGCGGCAACACCTGACAGGATTGAAGCGCAAAGGCTAGTAATATTAAAAAGAACACGAACCGTTTTATATTTTGCATTTATTATTCCTTGTTGAGTAGGTAATGTTTTTTATTGTACCTCAGGCTATTTAAATTAAAAAAACGCCGCCAATTCTATATGGCGGCGTTTTATATAGAAAATCTACACAGTCTTACGAGTACCAGGTTTCCTCTTAGGCTTGGTGGCCTCAATTTCTTCAGGTGCTGAAATTTCTTCAACAGCATCTGATTCTGGCAAAACAGGCTCGGGCGTAGGAGGAACCGGAGCAGGTTGTCCATTTAGGCTGGCAAAATAATTTTTCACAGTCAAGTCATTGTAAAAGATAAGAGTAAGGATGCCTACAACCATTGAGAAGATATTACCCATTAGGAAGGTGGCGATCTCAAAGGCCGCAATAGATTGTGAAGGTTGTACAGGCTGAGGCTGTGCGCTCAACAACTTTGCTGCATAAATAATCTCGAATATCCCGAGGATGGTAGGTAAAATGGTGATTGGCAAGCAAACTACACCAACGATAGTGCCAAGTGCTGTAGCTGATGCCACAAACCCCCAAAAAAGATTGATGATACCGCTGGTAAGGGTCATTACTGCTATCGCTGTGACCAAGCCAGGTTTTTGTTGTGAATATGAAGTGTTCATTCGTTTCTCCTTATTTTTTGTCTGGAAGATATAACGAATGAAAGCAGGTTTGGTTGCAAGGTATTATGGCCTTTGGAATGTGAGTAACAATCCCCCAAGATACTCTATACCATTCGGATCTGTACAAGTGGGAGCGCTAATATCGGGAACAAATGCCCCGCCATCCACTACGCGGGCACTGTAAATAGTGTCTGCCTGCATGACAAAATCTGCATACCCATTCCCAAGTTCGGGCTTGAAACCAGTAAAGAAACGATCCTCACCCTGGCTCCATGTGATGGTGATTTCAATTCCCGCAACTTGTTTGCGGCGCGCATCCATGAGCATAAATTGCAATAACCCAAGTGGTGAGCCAGGCGTACAGATTGTGTCCTGCCCAACGAGTGCGAAAGGTGCACCTGGCCCAGGCAATGGGGTGAATGTAGGGCGCGGTGTATTCGTTTCCGCAGCAACGGGGGTAATGGGGGTCTGCTCAAATACTATTGTTGGGAAAGGAGTTTGTGTTTCCTCATCAGTTACTAATTCTTCCGTTTGTGTTTCAGTAACTGCGACTGTAGAAACGATTTCTGGAGTATTAAACGTTGTGAATGATGTCGGCACAACAGGAACACTTGCAAAACCTTGATTTAAGTCAGTGGCGAGTTGAGCAAGTGGACGGGCTTTTTCAAAGGATTCGCCTGTTGCCAACATGCGTTGTGCCTGCGCACTAAGTTCTCCAACGGGATCTACATCACCGAGCAATTCAAGGCGCACACGGGCCCGGTCAAGGTTTTGTGTAGATGCATAGGATGCGGCGATAACGACGCGGTATTGATCCTTAAAGTCCACACGCAGGATGGCAGGGTTTACATTCTCATAATTTACAGGGGCGAAATACCAAGAGTAAACAAGACCCAGCCCTAGCCCGATAAGAAGCGCAAAAATAAGTTGCAGAGTTTGGCTGCGGAAGTCAGGTCTGCTCATGGATTATTGATCCCCTGCGGTTGATATGTCTGCATGGCGGTTAATAGGTTTTGCAAAGCTTGTATTTCGTTTTGAGTGAAGCCAGTGCGGTTGGCATATTCCAATGTGGATGCTGTGATCAGTGCAGGGGACTCGCTTCCAAGCACCGCAAGACGGCGAGCAGCTGTGTCAGCATCAATCTCACTTTGGTATGCTTCAGCAACCATCAATACATAATCAGCGCGATAATCCTCCCTCAAGGCATTTGGCGGTGCGTCTGTATATTCGATCGGGTCAATCACCAAGCCATAGATGAGTCCGAGCGCAATACCAATGAAGACGGCGATGGCTATCTTTATTAAATTTGAGGATGTCATGGTGAGATTATACCCATCGCTGGGCATTATACAAACATAAAATTAAAAAAATATCCGGACAGGCTACCGGCGGCACCCAAAGACTCTTCCTTACCGTTGCTATCTTTCGATCCTGGCGGGGTTCGAAAGGCTCTGCCGCGCCGGGCCTGCCCGGACGGGTGATAGGATACTCGAATTGAGGGTTGGTGTCAAATATAAGCGTGGAAATGGCCTACGGAATTTCCTTTTCAATGACAGCCATAAATACATCCACAAGTTTCGGGTCAAACAATTTTCCGGAATGCTCACGCAGGTATGCAATCACTTCGGAGCGAGGCATCTTTTTTCGATATGGACGATCCGTACTCAATGCATCCCAAACATCCACAATTGCAAATAGACGCGCAACAAGAGGAATGTTCTCACCTTTCAGGCCATGGGGGTATCCGCTGCCATCCCATCGCTCATGATGATAAAAGGGAATCTCGAGGGCGCGGTGCAAGTAGGAGATAGGAGAAAGCATCTCATATGCATAAATAGGATGTCGCCGCATTTTTTCCCACTCAGATTCACTGAGTGGGCCAGGCTTTTGTAAGATTTCATCGGGGATCGCCATTTTTCCCATGTCATGTAACAAAGCTCCGCGCCGAATATGCAAAAGCTCATCCTCACTAAACCCAAGTGTGGAAGCAACCCTAAGAGTTAATTCAGTAACGCGTTGTGTATGGCCTTCCGTCTCACGGTCGCGCAAATCTAGGGCACGCACCCACCCCTCGATGGTTCTTTCATACGCTTCCCGTAGATGATCGTGAGCATCTTGCAGGGCTCTTTCCCCTTTTTTTCGTTCAGTAATATCACGGGAGGCTGCTTGCACTTCGAGAATATCGCCAGTTTTACGGTCCAGTATGGCGCGAGCAGAGGTTTCAAGCCATATGTAGTTTCCGTCTTTATGCAAGGCACGATAGGCAACCGTATAAGTGGCATCCAATGGCTTCCCCTTAAAAAGGCTCTTGACGAAGGGACGCTCTGCCTCATGGATAAAATCAAAGCTGATAGTGCCGGTAAGTTCCTCGGGGGTATATCCGAGAATGGTTTCACATGCAGGTGAAACATACAATAATTGACCGTCAGTGCCAAGGCGGGAGATCATATCACTCGCGTTCTCCGCAAGCAGACGAAATTGCGCTTCGCTCTCAAGTAATGCCCTTTGCATCCGCACACGTTCGGCGCGCGCCACCCATTGTTCAATGGCGCGCTCAGCGAGATGAGGCATATCCAGCATGGATTCAGGTGACTTAACAACATAATCCAATGCGCCTGATTTAAGCGCTTCCACGGCAATTCGCTCATTGCCATAACTGGTCATGAGAATAATGGGAATGGCTAGTGGATCCTGGTGGTTTGGCAGCAGTTCCATGCTTTCACCATCTGGGAGGCGCCAGTCGGCAATAATAAGTGCAGGTTCTTGAACAAGCATACTTGCCCGCGCTTCAGTTAGCGAGCGAACGCGGTGAATAAGAACCTGGGAGTTTTGATCCTCAAAGGCACGTTGAATTAATTCAGCGTGAGGGTCTTCGTCTTCGATCAGTAAAATATTGATCACATCATATGACATTGGGTATTAAATGCGAGGGTGAGTGTTCCAACCGAGCCAATAAAAACCGAGGTCGTGCATCAGCTTGCTGAATTCTTCAAAGCCAACTGGCTTTACAAGGTAGCTATTGACATGGTTATCATACGCTTGTGCCACATCTCGTTCAGCTTCAGACGTAGTTAAGATGATTACAGGGATATGCTTAAGCACTTCTTCTTCTTTTATAATACGAAGCACCTCCAAACCATCCACACGTGGCAGGCGTAAATCCAATAAAATCATGTGTGGGCGAGGGCTTGTTTCAGGATTTTCATATTCTTTTTGCCTGAACAAATAATCCAAAGCCGCCTGACCATCCCGGAAGTGTAGGATCGTATTGGCAATGCGATGATCTTCAAGGGTACGGATCACCAATTCAGCATGATCTGCATTATCCTCCACAAGCATAACGATTACAGGCTCACCCATCATTGCAATCTCCTTCCTTTATCCGTATTGTAAACGATTTAACCCAGCCAAGTATAACATTTCAGTTTTAACAGGCACTTTGGCCTAAATATTTACCAATGGGAACGTGATATAATCCCGACATCAAAACAAAATCCATCATCATATGAAGGAGAAATTATGGAAATTACCACTCAGGAATTCAAGCATTGCGATTTGATCAAAGTACATGGGCGCGTTGACAGCGCCACTGCTCCTGATTTTTCTAAAGCGCTTGAAAAAGCAAATAATGATGGAAAATTTAAGATTGTGGTAGATATGAGTGAACTGGAATACATGTCCAGCGCAGGCTTCCGTGCCCTGCTTGCCACCCAGAGAAATTGCAAACGCTACAATCGTGGTGAATTAGTGCTGGTAGGCGTACCCGAGCGTATTCGTGAAGCCCTTGAACTGGCCGGATTCACAGAACTTTTCAAGACCTTCGATGACCCCATTGAAGCTGTTGGCAGCTTCTAAAGAACGCCAGGCGCGTTCTTGATCAATTCACAAAACATGCCGCTTCGTCTACTTGATTGAGGCGGCATAAAATTTTTATTTATGGCACATTCCACATTTCCAGCCCGGTTTGAGTTTTTGGATGAGATTCGCGACCTTGTTGCCGAGGTAGCCCGTGCGGGTGGTTTCTCGGAAAAGGAAGTTTATTCCCTGCAACTTGCCGCAGACGAAGCCGCATCGAATATCATCGAACATGCTTATGCTGGCATTTCAAACGCCTCCCTCGACGTCACTTGTGAATTCGAGGATGATGAGCTTATTATCACCATGCGTGACAAAGGAAAGCCATTTGATCCATCTAAAGTAAAGCAACCAAACTTAAAAGCAGACCTTTCAGAACGCCAGATTGGGGGGCTTGGCATGTACCTCATGCGGAAGCTCATGGATGACGTCCGTTACGAGGCCAATTCGCGCACAGGCAACCTATTAACAATGATCAAGCGAAGGGGATAAAACCCATGAACGCGGCAAACCGGGATTCGTGGGACTGGAGTCAACTTGCCAGCCTGGGGGAAAATTTACGCAACAAAGATTCATTAAGCGCGCAACGAGATGGAATTATTGCCATGGCAAACCGCCTCATTGAAGGGTCGGTGGATGTCTGGCTGAATGAAAAAGTGTTCCGCCTCCCTGACTGGAAGGACGGTACTACATTTCCATCTCAACCAAAACTTGATGGAATAAGACAAGCCATCAAAACAAGGGGATTATTCATCAAGCAGGAAAAGGCAAAGAGCACCGCTTCTTCCGGGACCTTTGCCGCGGTCCCGCTCGAAGATCATGGGATTATGCTGGGAGCGCTCCAAATCACCCGCCCCAATGGACCGGTCTTCTCCAATGAAGAATTGAACCTGCTCCAAGCCATTGCCCAGATCATAGCTGTCAGCTTAATTGCATCACACAGATCAGAAGTTGAGCAATTTCGCCTAAGGCAATTAAATCTTGTGCGTGAGGTCAGCGCTCAGATCGCCAACGTCCTTAATCTAAATGAACTTTCTGCGCGTGTCACTGATTTGATCCAAAAAACATTCAACTTTTATTACGTTGCCATTTTCACCTTGGAGCCAAATTCAAACGCACTTCGTTTTCGCTCCAGCGCAGTAGCACCGCGCAAAGGAAAAAAGAAAGTATCTATTGCACTGGAAGTAGAAATAGGACAGGGGCTGATCGGCGAATCTGCCAGCCTTGGCCAACAGATCGTGTGTGATGATGTTCAATCTGACCCACGCTATCGCTTTATTGACAGCCTTCCAGAAACAAAATCTGAAGTCGTCATCCCATTGAAAATTGAAGATCGGGTGCTAGGCGTATTGGACGTGCAAAGCAATCACAAAAAAGCCTTCCATCCAAATGATCTGCTCATCCTCCATGCCCTTGCAGATAACATCGCCCGCGCTGTGGAAAGTGCCCGCCTGTATAGTTCTCTACGCCGTCGAGCTGACCAATTGACCCTCGTTTCCGAAGTCAGCAAGAGCGTAACATCCACACTTGACCTTTCTCAATTGATGCGGGATGCCGCCTCTTTAATTCATGAGAAATTTGGTTATCCTCACGTTTCATTATTCACAGTTCACCCTAATCGTCGATTGATTGTGTATGAAGCAGGCAGCGGTAATCGTAGTAAAAAACTGGAAGGCTTTTCGATTCCCCTTGATGATGTAATGGGGCTCATGCCTTGGGTAGCGCGAAATGGCAAAACTGTGCTTGCAAATGATGTTTCAAAGGATGATCGTTACATTCATTCTCCATTGCCGCCCAAAAACACACAGTCTGAACTTTGTGTACCGCTTATCTTCAATGACCGTGTGGTCGGTCTGCTGGATATTCAGTCGGACAAGCTGAATGCATTTACCGAAGATGACCAGATCATGTTCGAAGCCGTGGCAGATACGATGGCAGCAGCCATCCGCAATGCAGACTTGTACCGCTCCGAGCAATGGCGCCGTCAGATCGCAGACAGTCTGCGCGAAGTGGCAGGCCTCGTTTCCGATAATGTCGGTGTGGACGAAGTGCTCGAGACCATCCTCTCTGAATTGGACCGTAACTTACCCATCGATGTTTCAGCCATTTGGCTGCTGCAAGATAGCGAGCTATGTCTTTCCGCTGTACACGGAATTGATGCAGGTCAATTAGAAAGTGTATGCATTAGCAACCCAGACGCAACATATGCAATGGCTGAAGCATTAGTTTCTGACGTCCCTATCATCCGCCGTTCTGACGAGCCGATCTGGCCTGCAGGATTGGCAGCTGGCTACGATGGAAATTATTCATCGATTGCCGCCCCCCTACGCGTGGGAGATCGTCCACTGGGTGTTCTGGCATTGGCACATCACACCTCAGGCCGGTATGGACATGAAGCGCAGGACATTACCACAACCTTTGCCAGCTATGCCGCTGTTGCAATTGAGAATGCACGCCTGTATGACTCGGCACAAGAACAAGCGTATGCGTCTGCGGCCTTGTTGCAGGTTGCGCAGGCGGTTGTCAGCTTGAGCGATCTGGATGAGATATTAAGTTCCATTACACGTATCATGCCGATCCTTGTAGGCGTAAAGCGTGTTGCCTTATATCGCTGGGATGCCGAAAGAGAGTCATTCACGGCTTCACAGGAATATGGCTTTTCAGAAAATGAAGAAACGATCATGACCGAAAGGGAATTTCGAACGGGCGTGTTTCCTCTGCTTGATTGTGCGAAGGAAGAAAATCATCTCATCACACATGCTCTTAAACCTGACGCATTGCCAAATTCCTGGTTGGGGATCAGGCCACAGGTACAGAGTGAAGCGGAAATGATGGGCGCAGATCGTTTGCTCATGGCAGTCCCGCTTTCCATCAAAAACGATCTCTTCGGCGTCATGCTCATCGAAGAGACAGAAAATGGGCGACGCTTCCGCTCACGCCGCATTGAGATCATCAACGGCATTGCTCAACAAGCTGCACTTGCCATACAGAACGATCTCTTGCAATTGGAGATGGTGGTGCGGGAACGCCTCGAAACGGAAGTTCAACTGGCGCGCCAGATCCAGCAGACATTCATCCCGCAGGCATTACCGAAACACCCTGCCTGGCAATTGGCGGCGCGCTGGCGCACGGCACGTCAGGTGGGCGGCGACTTTTACGATGTGATCGAACTGCCGAATAAAAAGCTGGGCATCTTCATCGCGGATGTGGCAGATAAAGGCATGCCTGCCGCTTTGTTCATGGCACTTACCCGAACACTGATGCGCGCCGCCGTGATCGAAACGGACTCTCCTGCTGAGGCATTGGGTCGCGTGAATGATCTTCTGCTGCCCGATACCCAGCAAGGAATGTTTGTTACGGCTGTGTATGGCGAGCTTGATATGGAACACGGAAAATTCACCTATGTGAATGCGGGACATAACCCGCCATTTTGGGTGAAAGCAAATGGTGAGATAGAAAAGCTTACGCGTACTGCCGTTGCATTAGGTGTGATGGAACAACCGAACATTCAGGAACGAACAATCTCGATATCATTCGGAGATAAGTTGTTGCTTTATACCGATGGTCTCACAGAGGCATTTTCTGCCGAAGGCGACCTTTTTGGAGACGCACGATTGATGAACGCACTGATATCCACCCAATCTCACACAGCAGATGAGGTCATTATTACGGTGGAAGAGCATTTGAACGAATTTATTGGTCTCGTTCCTCTAGGGGATGATCTGACCATGCTGGCGATCAGGCGAGTTTAAGATTTTCGGTAAACAAACTGCTGGGGGATTTTATGGAATACCGGGAACATTTTCACCCCATTGAACGTTAAGATTTCTCGTGGGTAATCCAAATTACCACCCATGACCAAGGTACCTTTATTTTTGTTGTATTATGAAGTATCCTTGCAAAAATTTTCAATCAGAGGAGTTAGGAGAGTATATTATGAAATCGCAATACCGGATGTTATTTAGTTTTATTGCAATTGTAGCAAGTGTTAGCATGGCTTGTTCAGCTCTTGCCCCTGCAGAGCCGACAGCCACACCAGTCCCAACCGCAGCCCCGCTTCCAACCGCTGCCCCCCTCCCCACATCGGATGTGCAGGTACCCAACCCCAGCGGCCCATCTAACCCAGCGGGCGGAAATACCAGCACCTCTCAGACAAGCGGTACCAGTTCAGATATCGTCACATTCGTGGACGAAAACAACCTGCTTGGCTTCGATCTGCCTGGTGATTGGTTCTACGAACACAATGCTTACGATAAGTACTATGTAGATACGTTCACATCTCCGGATGAAGTATCTGCAAAGATCGAAAGCCTCGTATATAACGATGGTACCGCCTTCACTGGTAAAGATAACGGCAAATTCGCCTTATATTTGCTAAATACTTTCTACAGCTCTACCGGTCAGGTTGGTGATATCCGTGTATTGGGCGATCAGATCATGCAGGATGGATCAGAACGCCTTGAATGGGTTTCCAAAGGCGGCGGATATTCAGGGTATTCCTATTTTGAACTTCGTGGAGAGGACCGAAAGACCTTCCTCATGTTCACCGTTTGGTATATCAACGATATCGATCAGGCAACACTGGATACGGTAAACAACGCAGTCAACACTTACTATATTCCGTAATCAGGTTTTACAACGAGAAAAAACGACTCCCGAAAAGGAGTCGTTTTTTTATCCATCATTAGAAACTATTGTCATCGTCCTTTGTTATAATCCTAGATACTAAAACTCAGGAGAGAGTACATGCCCAAGAAAAAGGGTACTATTGCGCTACCCCTCGAGAAAGATGAGATCATCAAAGACTACCGCCTTGCCTATCAAAGCAGGCAGGCTTCACTTATTGGTAGAAGAGAAGTCCTTAGCGGCAAGGCAAAGTTCGGGATTTTTGGTGATGGCAAGGAAATCGCCCAGCTCGCCATAGCACGAGCCTTCCGCAAAGGAGATTGGCGCTCCGGATATTACCGAGATCAAACCTGGATGTTCATGCTTGGTGTGATGAGCATCCAGGAATTTTTTGCGCAGTTGTACGCCCATGGCGACACCACCTACGACCCCGCCAGCGGCGGCAGACAGATGAACGCCCATTTTGGCACACGGCTCCTGCGCCCGGATGGTTCATGGCGTTCACAAACCCAGCTATACAACACAGCATCTGATGTCTCTTGCACTGCAGCGCAAATGCCAAGAGCAGTTGGTTTGGCATATGCATCTGTTGTTTATCGCAACCTCAAGGAATTGCAGAACCAAAACGATTTCTCGATCAATGGTAACGAGATCACCTTCGCCACCATTGGCAACGCATCCACAGCCGAAGGCCATTTTTGGGAGTCGGTCAATGCCATTGGCGTGTTGAAAGCACCCGCCATCATCACCATTTATGATGACGGCTACGGCATTTCTGTGCCCAATCAATTTCAAATGGTTAAAGAAAATATCGGCACGCTGCTCAAAGGCTTTGAACGCAACCCTGCCGCGCCGCTTGAAAAAGTGCAAAACGGTTACGATCATTACACCGTCCATGCGTGGGATTATCCCGCCCTCGTCGAAACCTATCTCAGTGCCGCCGAGATCGCGCGCGAATATCATATCCCTGCACTGATCCATGTCATCGATGTCACTCAGCCGCAAGGCCACAGCACCAGCGGGTCGCATGAGCGATACAAGACCTCCGAACGCCTCAAGTGGGAAGAGGAATTTGACGGACTCAAAAAGATGCGCGCATGGATGATAACGAACCGCATCATTTCCGCGCCCGAGCTTGATTCTCTTGAAAAGGCAGATTACGACACTGTAGAAGGATTCCGCAAAGCTGCGTGGGATGCCTATCTCTCCCCCATTACCGAAGAGCGCAACCAGGTCATGGACATGCTTGATGAGATCGCAAGCTCGTCGAACCATGTTGCAGAGTTGAGACTGCTCAAAGATCGGCTGGCAACTCTCCCGTCGTATACGAGGCGTGACATTCACACGATCACGCATGAAGCGTTGCGAATTCTCCGGGATGAGTCAAATCCCATCAAGCAGATATTGATCCAATGGAAGCATGAAAACGATAAAGTAAATCTGGAGCGCTACGGTTCTCACTTGTATTCTGGCACAGCGTTGAAGGTGGACGAAGTAAAGCCTGTATATTCAGATTCGTCACCGACCATGTTCGGTTTTGAAGTGGTCAATGCGGCTTTCGATGCTGCGCTGGCACGCGAACCAAAGCTCATTGCCTTTGGCGAAGATGTAGGCAAACTTGGTGATGTGAACCAAGGTTTCAAGGGGATGCAGGAAAAATATGGCGAGTTCCGTGTGACGGACACAGGCATTCGCGAAGCAACCATCATGGGGCAAGCCATTGGCATGGCCATGCGCGGACTGCGCCCGATCGCCGAGATCCAATATCTTGATTATGTGTTGTACGCGCTGCAAACCATGAGCGATGACCTCGCGTCGCTGCATTGGCGCACCGCAGGCGGACAAAAAGCGCCTGTCATCATCCGCACCCGTGGACACCGCCTCGAAGGTGTGTGGCATTCGGGTTCGCCCATGTCTGGTATTTTGAGTCTGACACGCGGCATGTATGTTCTCGTTCCGCGCGACATGACCCGCGCCGCAGGTTTTTACAACACTTTGCTGAAATCAGATGAACCTGCTATCGTTGTGGAAGTGTTGAATGGGTACCGCGTCAAAGAACGCCTGCCTGAAAACATCGCCGAAATGACCCTGCCGTTGGGCGTCCCTGAAACCATCCGCGAAGGCAAAGACGTCACTATCGTCACCTACGGAGCATGCTGTCGTATCGTCATCGAAGCGGCGGATAAATTAAGCAAGGTTGGCATCGATGTTGAAGTGATCGATGTGCAATCGCTCATGCCGTTTGACATTCACAGCAAAATCATCGAATCGCTCAAAAAGACATCGCGTGTCCTTTTCGTGGATGAAGATGTGCCAGGCGGTACAACAGCCTACATGATGCAGGAAGTCATCGAGAAGCAAGGCGGCTACTTCCACCTGGACTCTCCCGCTCGAACATTATCTGCCAAAGCCCACCGTCCCGCCTATGGCTCGGATGGAGATTACTGGTCTAAGCCGAATGTGGAGACGGTGTTCGATGCGGTGTATGAGATGATGAGTGAAGTTGATCCGTCTGCTTATCCAAAATTCGATTAACCACAAAGGGCCACAAAGTATCACGAAGGAAACCTTTGTGACACTTCGTGGTGAAAAGAGGAAACTATGGCGACAAAAGTTTTAGTACCCCGACTCGGCGAAGGTGTTGACGAAGTTACCGTTACAAAATGGCTCAAACAGGTTGGCGATTCCATTAAAGAATTGGAGCCATTGCTTGAAGTAAATACAGATAAAGTGGACACGGAAATCCCTGCGCCTGCTTCAGGCGTGATCTTGAGAATCGACATGCAGGAAGGTCAGGTTGGGAAGGTTGGAGAATTATTGGCCATCATTGGGGTGGCAGGTGAAACAGTGGACAGTGGACAGTCGGTAGTGAGCAGCGAAAAGCCTGCACCAGAAGCAATACCCGCCAAAGAACCAGCTACTACCCACCACCCACTTCCCATTCCCCACGACCTTGGCTTCATCTCCCCCGTTGTTGCAAAGATCGCCGCCGAGCATGGCGTGAATTTATCCCAGGTACAAGGCACAGGTATGAATGGTCGCATCACCAAAAATGATGTGCTCGCATTTGTGGAAAGTGGAAAGAAGACCATAGACCATGGACCGCAGACCGTAGTCAGTCGTCCATCGCCTGTGGTCACGCCCGTTGCTGGCGATCAATTGATCAAACACACCACCATGCGCAAGTCCATTGCACAGCATATGGT
>Ga0209066_10004169_pt1 | contig 15960 bp, 15 predicted proteins | sample All_14_2_FD_187198 | JGI IMG/M metagenome (GOLD analysis project Ga0209066, IMG submission 187198) | Freshwater microbial communities in response to fracking from Pennsylvania, USA - Allegheny Zone_MetaG_DW_15 (SPAdes) (version 2) ...
ATGGATTTGCGGGCGTCAGGGTGGGATGTTCTTGTGGACAGGGGCGCTTGGGCCGGGCGGGATTGTAGGGCGTTCACGCACTTATCCACAGATGCCCGATGTGGGGGTGGGGCTGCAGGGCCCACGCCCTGGCCGCGCCCGGCTTGCATGTGCCAGCGAATTAAATTGCCACTGTTCTGCGTTTTTGCGATAATCGCGGGCTTTGCCGCTTGCGGGCGTGCACATTTTCTTTCGCTTTTTCTTTCGGACAGCACCATGAAACGCACTTACCAACCTTCCAAAACCCGCCGCGCTCGCACCCACGGTTTTCTGGTTCGCATGAAAACCCGTGGCGGTCGTGCCGTGATTGCTGCCCGTCGCGCCAAAGGCCGCAAGCGTCTGGGCCTGTGAGCCCTGCCGGTTGGGCATGGCATTGGTGCTTTTTCGCCTGACCCTGTGGCCTGATCTCCTGTCGGCAAGACTTCACCCACGGGGCATGTCTTGCAGCGCCTGAGGTCCAAAGCCCAGTTCCAAGCCGCCATGGCTGGCCCTCCTGTGGCCAAAACCCCGCATTTCGCCCTGCACCGTGCCTCATTGGAGGCGCGGTCGGGCGATGTTTGTCTTTTCCCCGTCCAAGACACGTGGCTGGGTGTGCTGATCCCCAAGCGCTGGGCGCGCCGGGCGGTCACACGCAACGCCATCCGCCGTCAGATTTACGAAGTGGCCCGCTTGCGCGCCCATGGCCTGCCCCAGGCGGGCCTGGTGGTGCGCTTGCGTTCGGAGTTCAGCCGCAAGCAGTTTGTCAGCGCCACGTCCACGGCCCTCAAGCAGACCGTGCGCCAGGAGCTGAACCTTTTGCTGGGGAAGTTGTCCACCCGTGCGCCGGATGCCGCCGGGTCGCCGCCTGCGCAGGAGTTGTCCCATGTGGGCTGAGTGGCCCAAGCGGGCGCTGATGGCCCTGGTGAGGGGATACCGACTGGTGCTCAGTCCCTGGCTGGGGTCGGGGTGTCGGTTCGAGCCCTCTTGCTCCGTGTATGCCTTGCAGGCGCTGGAACGACATGGGGCTGCGGTAGGCTCTTACCTGACTTTGAAACGCATTGCGCGTTGCCAACCTTGGTGCGAAGGCGGTTGCGACCCCGTGCCTGAGCGAGTCCCCCAGCTGTTTTCCCATTTGTTTTCCAAGTCTTCCGAGAAGAAACCGTCATGACTGACATACGCCGTTCCATCCTTTGGGTGATCTTTGGGTTTTCGATGGTCCTGCTCTGGGACAAATGGCAGCTGCACAACGGCAAGCCCACCACGTTCTTTCCGCAGTCTGCACCGGCCGCAGCGGCGGCCAAGCCCGCCCAGACGGGGGCCGACGTGCCCGCGGCCAGTGCGCTGTCTGCCAGCCCTGCCAGCGGTGCGGTGCCCGCCCAGGTCCCGGCGGCGGCCCCGGCCGTTCCCCGTGTGATCCACACGGCCACCACCGATGTGCTCAAGCTCACGTTCGACTCCGAAGGCGGCAGTCTGGTGGGGGCAGACATCCTCAAACACAAGGAAGCCACCCTGTCCAGCAAGAACCAGGACATCAAGCCCCTGACACTGCTGACCACCAACGCCGATCACACTTACGTGGCCCAAACGGGGTTGATTGCCGCTGCCCAGAACGCCGCAGCGTTGCCCACCCACAAAACCCCCATGACCTTGGTGACCGCCGACACCGGGCTCAAGGAAGGGCAGGACAGCCTGACCGTGCGGTTCGAGTCGGCCGACCTGGGTGGGGTGAAACTGGTGAAGACCTACACGGCACGCAAAGGGGCTTATGACCTGTCGGTGAAACACGAAGTGGTCAACACCGGGACCGCCGCCGTGACCCCGCAGCTGTACCTCCAATTGGTGCGTGACGGCAGCAAGGGGGCGAACGAAACCCCGTTCTACTCGACCTTCACCGGCCCGGCCGTGTACACGAACGAGAAGAAGTACCAGAAGATCGAGTTCGCGAACATCGACAAAAACAGCACCGATTTCGTCAAGACCGCGTCCGATGGCTATGTGGCCATGGTGCAGCACTATTTCGCCAGCGCCTGGTTGCTGGGTGAAGGCATCGAGCGGGCCTACTATGCGGAGAAGGTTCAGGAGACCCCTTGGTATCGCGCGGGCATGAAGGTGTCGGTCGGCACCGTGGAGCCTGGTGCCACCAAGGCAGTGGAAGCCCGTCTGTTCGTGGGACCACAGGAAGAAAAGGTGCTGGAGCAGGTGGCCCCCGGCTTGGAGTTGGTGAAGGACTACGGCTGGCTGACCATGCTGGCCAAGCCGCTGTACTGGCTGCTGGAGCAGATCCACCGCATCGTGGCCAACTGGGGCTGGTCTATCGTGCTGCTGGTGGTGCTGATCAAGGCCGCGTTCTACTGGCTCAACGCCACGGCCTATCGCAGCATGGCCAAGATGAAGGCGGTGAACCCCCGCATCATGGAAATGCGTGAGCGCCTGAAAGACAACCCACAGCAGATGCAGATGGAGATGATGAAGATCTACCGCGAGGAAAAGGTCAACCCCATGGGGGGCTGCTTCCCCATCATGATCCAGATCCCCGTGTTCATCGCCTTGTACTGGGTGCTGCTGTCCAGCGTGGAAATGCGCAATGCGCCCTGGGTGGGCTGGATTGCCGATTTGTCGTCGCCCGACCCTTACTACATCCTGCCCTTCATCATGGCCGTGACCACGATGATCCAGACCGGCCTCAACCCCCTGCCGCCCGACCCGCTGCAGGCCAAGATGATGTGGATCATGCCGCTGGTGTTCTCCGTCATGTTCTTCTTCTTTCCGTCCGGCCTGGTGCTGTACTGGATCACGAACAACGTGCTGACCATCGTGCAGCAGGCCTACATCAACCACAGCATGGGCGTGCCGGTGAAGTTCACCATGCCCAACTTCAAGTCCTGACCGCACCGCTGGCCATGGCTTGAAACTGCCGCGCAAGCCGAAAGGCCAGCGCGGCAGTTTTGTTTGAACGCCCCTTTTTTCACGCGCCCACCCCATGCTTGCCCGATCCCAAGACCCCATCGTTGCCATCGCCACCGCTCCCGGGCGAGGGGCGGTGGGCATTGTCCGTGTGTCTGGCCAAGGGCTGGCACGGTGGGTGGAGGCCTTGCTGGGCCGGGCCTTGCGCCCGCGTGAGGCCACTTACCTGCCGTTCAAAGACGCCGCGGGCCAGGCCATTGACCACGGGCTGGCTCTCTTCTTTCCGGGGCCGCATTCGTTCACCGGGGAAGACGTGTTGGAACTGCAAGCCCACGGCGGTCCGGTGGTGCTGCAGATGTTGCTGGCCCGCTGCCTGGAGGCGGCAGTCCAGCCCGTGGCGGGTGGCGCCGAGCCGGTGTTGCCTCGCCTGCGGGTGGCCGCCCCGGGCGAGTTCAGCCAACGGGCGTTTCTGAACGACAAGCTCGACCTGGCCCAGGCCGAAGCCATTGCCGACCTGATCGACGCCAGCACCGAGGCTGCGGTGAAAAGCGCCAACCGCTCGCTGGCGGGCGAGTTTTCGCGCGAAATCCACACCCTGCGCGACGCGCTGATCCACCTGCGCATGTTGGTGGAAGCCACGCTGGACTTCCCCGAAGAAGAGATCGACTTTCTGCAGAAGGCCGACGCAGTGGGCCAACTGCAGCGTCTGCAAATGCAACTGACCCAGGTGCGCCAACGCGCGCGCCAAGGTGCTTTGCTGCGCGAAGGCATCCGCGTGGTGATCGCGGGTCAGCCCAATGCGGGCAAAAGCTCGCTGCTCAACGCGTTGGCGGGGGCCGAGCTGGCCATCGTCACCCCAATAGCGGGCACCACGCGCGACAAGGTGGAGCAGGCCATTCAGATCGAAGGCGTGCCCCTGCACGTGGTGGACACCGCCGGGCTGCGCCACAGCACCGACGAGGTGGAGCGCATCGGCATTGAGCGCGCCTGGGGCGAAATCCACGCCGCCGACGCCGTGCTGTTTCTGCACGACTTGACGCGTGCTGAAAGTCCTGAATACATAGCTGAAGACGCAGGCATAGCAAGCGCCATGGCCGAAAATCTTCCCAAAATCCACGTTTGGAACAAGTGCGAGGCTTGCGCGCCTTCCGCCTTGGCGCTGGTGGGGGCTGACGGCTTGGCCATTTCCGCCAAAACCGGGCTGGGGCTGGACGCACTGCGCCAGCGCCTGCTGCAAACCGTGGGCTGGCAGGCCGCACCCGAAGGCGTTTACATGGCCCGCGAGCGCCACTTGCGTGCGTTGTCGGCGGTGGACCGGCACTTGGCACACGCCACCGAGTGGCTGGGCCACCGGGCCGAGCACCTGGACCTGCTGGCCGAAGAGTTGCGCCTGGCCCAGGCCGCACTGGGCGACATCACCGGGGAGTTTTCGGCAGACGATTTGCTGGGTGAAATCTTCAGCCGTTTCTGCATCGGCAAGTGAATTTTGAACTGTTTTGGCCTCTTTCGCTTTTCTGTCATGCGCTGGCAGCTATGAATAAAGATGCAATGGGGCGGTCGCCATGGGACTGCTGAGTCACCCAGGGTGGGGCGTGGCCGCCGTGTTTGCCGTGGTGTACCTGGGCATGTTTCTGGGAGGCTTGCCCAAGTTCCAGCTCAACCGGTCGGGTGTGGCGCTGCTGGGGGCCATTGCCGTCATTGGCATGGGCGCGGTCACGGTGGAAGCCGCCGCCCGTTCGGTGGACTTGCCCACGGTGCTGCTGCTGTTTTCGTTCATGGTGGTGTCGGCCCAGATGCGGCTGGGCGGCTTCTACTCGGCGGTGACGCGCTGGGTGGGCGCGCGACCCATGGCTCCCGCCGCACTGCTGGCGGCGCTGATCGCGGTGGCGGCCGTGCTGTCGGCCGTGTTTTCCAACGACGTGGTGTGCCTGGCCATGACACCCGTGGTCACCCGGCTGTGCCTGCAACGTGGGCTCAAGCCCGTGCCATTTCTGGTGGGGCTGGCGTGTGCGGCCAACATCGGCTCGGCCGCCACCCTCATTGGCAACCCGCAAAACATGCTCATCGGTTCGGTGCTCAAGCTCTCGTTTGCCGATTACCTTCGCCATGCCGCGCTGCCGGTGGCCCTCAGCCTGGGTGTGCTGTGGGCCTGGCTGGCGTGGGGACCAGGGGGGCGTTCGCGCATGGCCTCGAGCGCTGCGCACGTCCCGGGCTCGGCCCAGGTGGGCGGGGTTGACACCGCTTTCGAGGCCACGCAGACCACCAAAGGCCTGCTGGTGGCCGGGGCGGTGCTGGTGGCGTTTCTCACCACCGATTGGCCGCACGAGGTCGTGGCGCTGGTGGCGGCCGGGGTGCTGCTGCTCAGCCGGCGTTTCCATTCGTCGCACGTCATGGGCCTGGTGGACTGGGAGCTGCTGGTCTTGTTCATGGGCTTGTTTGTGGTGAACCACGCCTTCGAGCAGACCGGCCTGGCCGCTCAGGCCGTGGCAGCCCTGGCCGCTCAGGGCCTGCACCTGACCGACACGGGGCCTCTGTTTGCCGTCGGGCTGGTGCTGTCCAACCTGGTGAGCAACGTGCCTGCGGTCATGCTGCTGCTGCCCCACCTCGGCGCTGCCGACCCCACGGCGGCCGGTTTGACGCTGGCACTGGTCACCACCTTCGCGGGCAATTTGCTGCTGGTGGGGTCGATTGCCAATCTCATCGTGGTGGACTTGGCGGCACAGCAAGGCGTGGCCATCGACTGGAAGGCCCACGCCCGCTTGGGGGTGCCGGTCACGCTGCTGACGCTGACCGTGGCGGCCACTTGGCTCTGGGCCCTCAGTTGACGCAGCTGGGCATTTCCCGGGGCTGGGTTTGAAAGACCTGGCGTGTTTCACAATCGCAACCTCACACCAGCGTGAGGAGCACCATGCACATCGGTTCAGACGGCGGAAATGCCGGCAAGGAAAAGGCCACACGGCACGCGCTGTATGCGGGCGTGCTGGACACCGCGGTCACACTGGCCGCGTTGCTGGCGGCCAGTTCATCGGTCCTGCTGGCCGATTTCCTGAAAACCAGTCTCGAAGGCGTTGCGGTGTTGCTCGCCTGGCTGTCGCTGAGACGCATCGTGCACGGGCGCAACGAGGCTTTTGACTATGGCATTGGCAAGTTGGAAAGCCTGTCCAGCGTGTTTGTCGGGGTGCTGATGCTGTTGGGTGTGTGCGTGATCGTGGTCAACGCCAGCCTCAACCTCATGAACCCGTCGCACATTTCGGGCGTGGGGGTTTACATCAGCGGTGTGGCGCAGGTGGTGTTTGGTGTCATCAACACCCGCATGGCGCTGGGTGCGCAGCGGTTGCTGCGGTCCGGGCCGTCACCCATCCTGGCGGCGCAGCGCCAACTGTTTGCCTCGCGCGCCTTCGGAAATGTGTTCATTCTCCTGTCGCTCGCCTCCAGCATGCTGTTGCACGACCATGCTTGGTCTGTGTACATCGACCCGGTGGCGTCGCTGATCGTGGCGGGCTTCATCGCCGTCAGCGCTTACGGGGTGTTCACCAATTCGTTTGCCGACCTGCTGGACAAAACGCTGGACGAAGAGCTGCAGATGCTCATCACCAGCGAGCTGGTGGCCCATTTCCACGAATACGACAACCTGCACGGCATCCGCTCGCGCCGTTCGGGCAGTCGGGTGTTTGTCGAGATTTTTCTGGAGTGCGATCCCGAGCGCCGTGTGGGAGACGTGCAGGCGTTTTTCGACCGGCTGCGCACCGGTTTGGAAGCCAAGATTCCCCACAGCCGGGTGGTGGTGGGGTTGTCGCGCACGCGCATCACCTGAGTGGGGTGTCTTTTCAGTGCCCTTCGAAATCCACCAGGGTGAAAAGGGCCAGGCCGCTGTCGCGCAGGCGTTGCGAGCCACCCAGTTCGGGCAAATCGACGATGGCGGCCCCTTCGGTCACCGTTGCCCCCAGTTTCTCCAGCAGCTTTTTGCCCGCCATCATGGTGCCGCCGGTGGCGATCAGGTCGTCGATCAGCAGCACGCGGTCACCGGGCCTGACGGCATCGGTGTGCAGTTCCACGGTGGCACTGCCGTATTCCAGTTCATAGGTTTCCTCCACTGTGGTGAAGGGCAGCTTGCCCTTTTTGCGGATGGGCACAAAACCCAGGCCCAGCTCGTAAGCCACCACCGACCCGATGATGAAGCCGCGTGCGTCCAGCCCCGCCACCACCGTGGGCTTGAGCGCGGCGTCCATGTAGCGGTGCACAAAACTGTCGATCAGCACCCGGAACACCTTGGGGTTTTGCAGCAAGGGGGTGATGTCGCGGAACTGCACGCCAGGGGCTGGCCAGTCGGGCACGGTGCGAATGTGGCTTTTGAGGAAGGCGGAGGTGTCCATGGGTGTGGCGGTGTGGTGGTGAGCGGTTGGGGAGGGTCAACCCCGGGTGAGCAGGTCTTCCGCGCTGGCCAAGGCCACCGAGGTGCCTGAAATGACCAACGTGTCGCCTTCGTGCAGCACCGTTTGCGGGGTGCACGGCCCGACTTTGGCGCCCGGGCAGCGCAAGCTGACCACCCGCACACCCAGGGATTCCAGGCCCAGGCTGAGCAGGCTGCGGCCCAGCGCATGGCTTTTCGGGTGCACGGTGAAGGTGGCCAGGCGTTCGTTGTCCAGGTCGTCGAGGGTGTTGTCGTCTTCCCCGTGGAAGTAGCCGCGCAACAGGCTGTAGCGCGCATCGCGCTGGTCCTGGATCAGGCGCAGCACCTTGCGCATGGGCACACCGACCAGGGCCAGGGCGTGGCTGGCCAGCATCAGGCTGGCTTCGATGGCTTCGGGTACCACCTCGGTGGCCCCGGCGGCTTGGAGTTTTTCCAGGTTGATGTCGTCCAGCGTGCGCACCACCACCGGCACATCGGGGGCCAGCTCGCGCAAGTGGGCCAGCACCTTCATGGCACTGGCCTGGTCGATGTAGGTGATGGCCACGGCCTTGGCCCGCGCCACGCCTGCCGCCACCAGTGCTTGGGCGCGCGAGGCGTCGCCATAAACCACCGAATGGTCGGCCTTGGCGGCTTTTTGCACGCGGTCAGGGTCCAGGTCCAGGGCCATGTAGGTGATCCCGGCTTTCTCCAGCAGCCGAGCCAAGTTCTGGCCGCAACGGCCATAGCCGCAAATCACCACATGGCCCGATTTGCCCATGGACTGGCGGGCAATGCTGGTCATGGCCACCGACTGCATCAGCCAGTCACTGCCCACAAACTTCATGACCACCCAGTCGGCTTTCATGATGATGAAGGGCGTGGCCAGCATGGACAGCACCATGGAAGCCAGAATGGGGTTGAACAGCGCGGGGGGAATGAGGCTGTTTTGCCCGGCCAGCGACAGCAGCACAAAGCCGAATTCCCCGGCTTGAGCCAGGTACAGCCCGGTGCGCAGGGCTGTGCCCAGCCCGGTACCCATGACGCGGGCCAGTGCGGCGATGACCGCGAGCTTGAACAGGATGGGCAAGGTGATGAGCAGCAGAACCAGCGGCCAGCGCTCCAGCACCAGTCGCCAGTCCAGCATCATGCCGATGGTGATGAAGAACAGCCCCAGCAACACGTCGTGGAAGGGGCGGATGTCGGTCTCCACCTGGTGCTTGTATTCGGTCTCTGAAATCAGCATGCCTGCCACGAAGGCCCCCAGTGCCAAGCTCAGGCCTGCGTGTTCGGTCAGCCAAGCCAGTCCCAAGGTGATGAGCAGCAGGTTGAGCATGAACAGCTCTTCGCTCTTGCGCATGGCCACCTGCTTGAGCCACCAGCGCAGCAGCTTTTGGCCGCCGGTCAGCAGCACGCCCAGCAGCACCACGGCCTTGAGCAGGGCCACACCCAGTTCGCGCGCCAGCTCTTGCGGCGGTGACCCCAGCGCGGGGATGAGGACCAGCAGCGGCACCACGGCCAAATCCTGGAACAGCAACACGCCCACCACCCGTTTGCCGTGCTCGGTGTCCAGCTCCAGCCGCTCCGCCACGAGTTTGATGACAATGGCCGTGCTGCTCATGGCCATGACCCCGCCCAGGGCCAGTGCGGTCTGCCAGTCCATCTTCCACCAAGCGGGAAAAGCCCAGTCCAGGGCCAGCGAGCCCAGTGTGGTCAGCACAACGGTGGCCACCACCTGTGACAACCCCAGTCCAAATACCAGCTTGCGCATGGCGCGCAGTTTGGGCAGGCTGAATTCCAGGCCGATGACGAACATCAGGAACACCACCCCGAACTCGGCCAGATAGCGAATGCCTGCCGAGTTTTGTGCCAGTGCCAGTGCGTGCGGCCCGATCACCACGCCCACGAACAAATAGCCCAGCATGGGGGGCAACTTCAGCGAACGGCACGCCACCACCCCCAGCACGGCGGCCAGGAGGTAGAGCAGGGTGATGTCCAGCGCATTCATCGCCACATGGTAACGGCAGCCTTCCAGACCCGCGAGGGTGGGTGGCCGATAATCCGGGCCATGAGTTCAACCCCTGTTTTCGAGGCCACCCAGGCCCTTGCCCTGGCGCAGGACACCCTGCGCATCGAGGCCGATGCGCTCAACACCGCAGCCCTGAGACTGGGTGCATCCTTTGTTCAGACCGTGGATCTGATCCTGCGCAGCCGGGGGCGGGTGGTGGTCATGGGCATGGGAAAAAGCGGGCACGTGGGGCGCAAAATCGCGGCCACGCTGGCGTCCACTGGCACCCCTGCGATGTTTGTCCACCCCGCAGAGGCCAGTCACGGCGACCTGGGCATGATCACCGCCGCCGATGTGGTGCTGGCCATCAGCAACAGTGGGGAAAGCGACGAGCTCACCGTGCTGTTGCCTGTGCTGAAGCGCATGACCGTTCCCCTGGTGGCCATGACGTCCAGGGCCGACTCGTCCCTGGGGCGCCATGCCGACCATTTTCTGGACACCAGCGTGGCCAAAGAGGCGTGCCCGCTCAACCTTGCGCCCACTGCCAGCACCACGGTGCAGTTGGCCATGGGAGATGCGCTGGCTGTTGCCCTGCTCGATGCTCGGGGTTTTCGGCCCGAGGACTTTGCACGCAGCCACCCGGGGGGCTCTCTGGGCCGAAAACTGTTGACCCATGTGCGCGATGTCATGCGCAGCGGTGATGCGGTGCCCCGTGTGGGTTGGGACGCATCGCTTATGGACCTGATGCGTGAGATGAGCGCCAAAGGCCTGGGGGCATCGGCCGTGCTGTCGATTTCGGGGCAAGTGGCGGGCATATTCACCGACGGGGATCTGCGCCGACTCATTGAGTCCGGTGCCGATCTTCGCGCCGTGCTGGCCCGCGATGTGATGAAACCCCATCCGCGAACCGTCTCGGCCGATGCCTTGGCCGTGGAGGCCGCCGACCTCATGGAAGCCCACCGAATCTCCAGTGTGCTGGTGGTCGATGCCCATGGCGAACTCTGTGGCGCCATCAACACCCACGACCTGATGCGTGCCAAAGTGATCTGACCATGACCCTGCCTGACCTTCCTCCCCGCCTGAACTTCGATCCTGAGCTGCTGCTGCGGGCCCAGGAGGTGAAAGTGGTTTTTTTTGACGTGGACGGCGTGCTCACCGACGGCGGCCTGTACTTCACCGACAGCGGTGAAACCCTCAAGCGCTTCAGCTCGCTCGACGGGCATGGGCTCAAGCTGCTGCAAAAGGCAGGTATCACGCCCGCCGTGGTCACGGGCCGCGACTCCGCGCCCTTGCGTACCCGGCTCAGTGCCCTCGGCGTCACCCATGTGCGTTACGGCACGGAGGACAAGCGCCCGGCAGCCGAATCCATTCTGGCCGAGTTGGGTCTGGATTGGTCCCAGGCCGCCGCCATGGGCGACGACTGGCCCGATGTCCCCGTGCTGCGCCGCGTGGCCCTGGCCTGTGCGCCTCGCACCGCCCAGGTGGAGGTGCGGGCCCTGGCCCACTACGTGCCAGAAGCCGCTGCAGGCGATGGGGCCGCCCGTGCCCTTTGCGATCTCGTGCTGGTGGCCACAGGTCAATACGCCCGCCTGTGGCGCGAACAGTCCACCTGACCATGGCGGCGGTGTTGACCTTGCGATCCTGGCGTTCGGCGCTGGAACGTCTCAGCATCTACCTGCCCATGCTGCTCATGGGCCTGCTGGCGTTGGCGTCCTACTGGTTGCTCAGGGCCACACCCGGCACACCGGCACCCACCCCCGAACGGGTGGAGGTGCACCAACCCCACCACGTGATGCACCAGTTCTCCGTGCGCACGCACGGCCCGGGGGGCGCCCTCAAAACCGAGGTGCTTGGCACCGAAGCGCGCCTGTACCCGGACGACGGCAGCATGGAAATGGAAAACCCCCGTGTGCGCAGCTTCAGCCCAGAAGGGGTGCTGACCACGTTCACCGGTGACCACGGTTGGACCAACCAATCCAACGACGAGTTTGTGCTGCGTGGCAGCGCCCGCGTCGTGCGCGAGGCCACCACACTGGCCAGCGGTCAGCGCTTGGCCAGGCTGGAATTTCAGGGGGAGCATCTGCGGGTGCTCACGTCAGAGCACCGGGTTTTGTCGGATGAGCCCGTGTTGCTCATTCGCGGATCCGATCGCATGACTGCCAACCGGCTCGACTACAGCGACGTGCAGCGGATTGCCGTGTTCACGGGGCGCGTGCGGGCCCAGCTGATGCCACGTCCCCAACCTTGACGCAGTCCGCATGTCCTCTGCCTCTCCCCTTGTGTTCATCACCGGTGCGTCCAGTGGCATCGGTCAAGCCTTGGCGTTGCACTATGCGCAGGCCGGTTGGCGGCTGGCACTGGTGGTTCGCAAAGAAATTGACACAAAAAAGTGGCTTGAGGCAAACGGAGTAAGCGAAGACAGCTATCGAATTTACGTGGCCGATGTGGCGCACATTGACAGCATCGTGGCCGCTGCTCAGGCCGTCATGGCCACACAGGGGGTGCCCGATGTGGTCATCGCCAATGCGGGTATCAGCGTCGGCGTGGACACCGCCGTGCGCAGCGACCTGCAGGTCATGGCCGACACCTTTGCCACCAACAACATTGGCATGGCGGCCACGTTTCATCCGTTTGTCCGGGCGATGACCGATCGGGGCTGCGGCACGTTGGTGGGCATGGCCAGTGTGGCAGGCATTCGCGGTTTGCCGGGGCACGGGGCCTATTGCGCGAGCAAGGCCGCAGCCATCAGCTACTGTGAAAGCCTGCGTGGCGAACTGAGAGGGTCTGGGGTGAAGGTGGTCACCTTGCTGCCGGGGTATGTGGACACCCCGCTCACACGGGGCAATCGGTATCCCATGCCGTTTCTGATGCGGCCGCAAGACTTTGCTCGCCAGGCCGCCCGGGCCATCGCCTCGCAAACCAGCTACCGCGTCATTCCCTGGCAGATGGGCGTGGTCGCCCAATTGCTGCGCCTGTTGCCCAACGCTTGGCTGGACAGGGCGTTCGCCGGGCGTCCCCGCAAGCGTCGACAGGGCGAGTGAGAACCGCGTTCCTTCGCAGGCGAGCATGAAAAAAGCCCCAGGTCGCAAGACCTGGGGCTTTTGTCTGAAAGCGATTGAAACGGGGCCGGGTGATTTTCACTGGCCCCAAATCGGTGCTCAGTAGCCGCCGCGGCCACCGCCGCCGTAGCCGCCGCCACCGCCTTCACGACGGCCACCGCCACCGTAGGGGCTGCGGAAGCCGCCGTCGTTGCCACCACCGAAGCCACCACCACCGCCTTCACGACGGCCACCACCGAAGCCGCCGCCACCGCTGCGGGGGGGGCGTGCTTCCATGGGACGTGCTTCGTTCACCACCAAACTGCGACCGCCCAGGGACTGACCGTTCATGCCAGCAATGGCTTGCTGGGCTTCAGCGTCGCTGCCCATTTCCACAAAGCCGAAGCCTTTGGAACGACCGGTGTCACGTTCCATCATGACCTTGGCGCTGTTCACATTGCCGAAGGCGCTGAAAGACTGTTGCAGGTCTTCGTCGCGAACCGTGTAAGGCAGGTTGCCGACGTAAAGTTTGTTGCCCATTGCGGGACTCCTCAAGATACACAGAAAAAATAGCGATGGAGCCCCGTTAGCACAATGAAACCTGTAGCACGCGAAACCGACCGATCACCTGTCAAGCGGGTTGATTGCCCGCGGCCAGATTATGCGCTGAATGCCCCCGCTGTGGCGTTCTTTCCCTGTGCGTTGTCAACCCCCTGCAGGGGGGCAGCGTGCCTGATGCGAAAGTGCAACAGTTTGGTCCGCGCCGCAGGGCCTGTGCGCCACGCTGGTGCGTTGCTATACTGATTTCAGCGCCGATTTGTACCTGACTTGCGGGCGCTTTTTAAAAATGCAGCTAAAGACGGAGTTACCCCACCCGGTACTCGTTTTTGGCGAACCGGGTTTTTTTGTCACATGACGCTGATTGCCACTGCCCTCACGCAGCATTTCGAGCAGCCCCTGCCGTTGCTAAGCGGCGCCACGCTGCCGTCGTACTCGCTGAGTTACGAAACGTATGGCAACTTGAACGCAGACCGTTCCAACGCGGTCCTGATTTGCCATGCCTTGAACGCTTCCCACCATGTGGCCGGGGTGTACCTGAACGACAACGGCACGCCCAAGCCGCGCAGTGAGGGATGGTGGGACAACATGATCGGGCCGGGCAAGCCAGTGGACACGGACCGCTTCTTTGTCATCGGGGTCAACAACCTGGGGTCGTGTTTCGGCTCCACTGGCCCCACCCATGTCAACCCGGTCACCGGTGAAGCCTGGGGGGCGGATTTCCCCGTGGTGACGGTGGAGGACTGGGTCAACGCACAGGCGCGCTTGCTGGATGTGCTGGGCATCCAGCAACTGGCTGCCGTGATGGGGGGCAGCCTGGGCGGAATGCAAACCCTGAGCTGGACGCTGCAATACCCGGAGCGTGTGCGCCACGCGGTGGTGGTGGCGAGTGCGCCCAACCTGACGGCAGAGAACATCGCTTTCAATGAGGTGGCTCGCCGCGCCATCGTCACCGACCCGGATTTTCACGGCGGCCACTACCTGCGCCATGGCACCGTGCCCAAGCGAGGGTTGCGCATCGCCCGCATGATCGGTCACATCACCTATCTGAGCGACGATGTGATGAACGAGAAATTCGGTCGTGCGCTTGTGCCTCTGGTTCAGGCGGTGGAGCTGGCGGCCCATCGGAAAGACCCGTCTGCGTTGGAGCGCTTGGCCTATCAGTACACCACGCAGGGTGTGGAGTTCGAGATCGAGAGCTACCTGCGCTATCAGGGCGACAAGTTCAGTGAGTATTTCGATGCCAACACATATCTGCTGATCACGCGGGCGTTGGACTACTTCGATCCGGCCCGTGCCCACGGGGGTGATCTTTCCCGTGCGTTGTCTGTGGCAAAGGCGTCCTATTTGCTGGTGAGTTTCACCACCGACTGGCGTTTTTCTCCCGCCCGCAGCCGTGAGATCGTTCGTGCATTACTGAAGAACCGTCGCAACGTGAGTTATGCGGAGATCGATGCCCCGCACGGTCATGATGCCTTTTTGCTGGATGACCCGCGGTACATGGCCGCCGTGCGGGCTTATTTCGATCACAAGGTGGGGGTCGTATGAGTGACGCTAACCTGATCGATTCGATTGCACGACTGGTGCCAAAAGGCTCTCGCGTGCTGGATCTGGGCTGTGGCAACGGCGAACTGCTGGCCCATCTGATGTCTCAGCGAGGGTGCAGCGGCTACGGTGTCGAAATTGACGATGCCAAAGTGCACGCCTGTCTGGCCCGGGGCGTTGACGTGCTGCAGCTCAATCTGGAAGATGGGCTGAGTGTGTTCGACGACCAGAGTTTCGACGTGGTGTTGCAGATTGACACCTTGCAGCACCTTCGCAATGCCCAGACCATGTTGCGGGAGACGGCGCGCGTGGGTCGCCTTGGGGTGGTCGCATTTCCCAATTTTGCCCATTGGCCCAACCGACTGAGTGTGTTGCAAGGGCGTATGCCCGTGACCAAACGCTTGCCGTACCAGTGGTATGACACCCCCAACATCCGTGTGGGCACCTATGCCGATTTCGAGGTGCTGGCTCGTCGCAACGGGTTGCAGATTCAGGATGCTTTGGGTTTGCACGAAGGCCGCGAGGTCCGTCGGTTCCCCAATTTGCGCGCCAGCACGGCAGTGTTCCGTTTTTCCAGGTAAGCCCTAAAAGATTCCTCACGACAAGGAGACCCTATGAACCTCAACCGGTTGAAAATCAGCACACGAATGGCCTTGGGATTTGGCATTCTGTTTGTTTTGCTGATCATCACAGCGGGTCTTGCCACGCTCAACCTCCAGCAGAGCGAGCGCGATGCGCGCCAATTGCTCGACCAGGAGCGGGAGGCGACGTTGGCTGACCAGTGGGTGGCCCACACCCAGCTCAATGTCACGCGGGTGCTGGCCGTTGCCAAGTCTGAAGCCAATCCCGCTGTGGATGCCTACTTCAAGCCGCTGATTGCCCAGACCACCCAAGACATCAATGCGCTGCAGAAGACGCTGGAAGAGCGGGTCACCTCGGCCGAGGGAAAAGCCTTGCTCGAAGCGATTGCCCAGTTGCGAAAGTCTTATATCGACGTCAGAAAGGTCTACTTTGACACCCTCAAAAACGGCGATGCCGCTCAGGCTGAGGCTCAGCTGAACAACGCGGTGCTGCCCGCCGCACAGGCCTATGTGGGGAAGATGCGTGAGCTGGCCAAGCTGCAGCATGACGCTGTCAGCCAGGAAGCCAGCCAGCGTCTGAGCCAGCAGGAAAGTCGCATCTGGTTGCTGAACGGTCTGGTGGTTGTCGCCGTGCTGGCCGGTGTGCTGGTGGCGTGGGCGATCGCCCGCTCTGTTACCCGCCCGCTGGCCCAGTCCGTGGTGTTTGCCCGTGGCATTGCCCAGGGCCGGCTGGACCAAGTCATTGCGGTCGATCGCACCGACGAGGTAGGGGACTTGCTACAGGCATTTGCCGACATGAACGGTTCGCTGTCGAATTTGGTGAGGCAGGTGCAGGAAGCGTCGGGGAACATAGAGGTGGCGAGCAACGAGGTGGCGGTGGGCACACAGGACCTGGCAAGCCGCACCGAAAGCGCGGCCAGC
>Ga0209066_10004170_pt1 | contig 15958 bp, 11 predicted proteins | sample All_14_2_FD_187198 | JGI IMG/M metagenome (GOLD analysis project Ga0209066, IMG submission 187198) | Freshwater microbial communities in response to fracking from Pennsylvania, USA - Allegheny Zone_MetaG_DW_15 (SPAdes) (version 2) ...
TATCTATCTGCGTCAGAGATTCCGCTTTCGTCGTCCGGACGTGCGTCTCGAATCTGTTCACTGCCGCCAACGTTATCTGCTTCATCGCCTTGCCCCTGGTGATCAGCACCCTTTGTCTGGCTTCATGACAAAAAAATCGTTCACAGTGTTCGGTGCTTATTCATTGTTTCCATAGATAAGTGCTATATACTTTTTGCCATGCGACGCTTCCTTGTGCTCCTCATGTTGTTCCTGCTCCCCTTCCAGGTATCCTGGGCTGTGGCGGCCAACTATTGCGAGCAGGGGCATGATCAAGGCAAGGAAACCATTTCGTACTTCGGTCACCACGATGACGAGCATAAGGCTTCGCCAGATGCGCCTGACGATGGCCGATATGATTTTGCGCATGATCACTGTCATCTATCAAGTTTTTTGGGGATTTTGAGCGCTCATACGTTCGCTATGAGTGATTCCTTGCAACCGTTGTTGCATTTCGTCGGCCGACCCCATTATCCTTCCCTCGCCCCGGACAAACCCGAGCGCCCAAAATGGCCTGTTTCCGCCTGATACGGCGGGACAGGCTCTAGCACATACTTTATCCAGCATAGCCTCGTCTCGTCGAGTTCATCCCGTCATTTATGGAGAATTCAATGCGTAGACGTTTATTGCCGTTTGGGTTGGCGGCGTTGTTTTTCAATCCGGCTTTTGCACAAACTGTCGATACTGGGCGTAGTGATGTTTATGAGACGAGTAATAATATTCGTGCTCCACGCGCCAGCGAACCGGCTGCTCCGCTCACCCTGAAGGCTGCACTGGAACTGGCGCTTGGCGCCAATCCCGATTTATCGGCGGCGGGGCATGAGTTGGAGGCAGTCAAAGCCACGATCATTCAGGCACAAGTACGCCCGAACCCGGAAATTTCAGCCCTCATTGAGGATACCCGCAGGGCAACGCGGGAAACTACATTGCAACTCAATCAGCCCATTGAGCTCGGCGGTAAACGTGCGGCCCGGATCGACGTTGCCGAACGGCGTCGCGCTGCGGCCGCAGCGGAACTGGATGTCAAGCGGGCGGAAATACGCGCGGCCGTGATGGTGGCATTCTTTAATGTACTGGCTGCACAGGAACGTTTGCAGTTTGCTAAAGCATCGGCCGATCTCGCTCAACGCGCAACGACTGCTGCCTCGCGGCGGGTCATGGCCGGCAAGGTGTCTCCAGTCGAAGAAACCAAGGCGCGCGTGGCCGAAGCGGGCGTGCGCGTTGAGTTGACACTGGCTGGCAGCGAACTGGCAAGCGCACGCAAGCGTCTTGCAGGCCTGTGGGGTAATCCGGGGCCCCGTTTTGAGCGCGCCGAGGGTGGCCTGGACATCTTGCCGCCATTACCTGCCCTGGACGATTTGAACAGCCGTCTTGCTACCTCACCCAGCTTGCTGCGCGCCAGAATTGAAGTTGATCACCGACTAGCGCTGACGGAGGTTGAACGCAGCCAGCGCATTCCAAATCTGACCGTCAGCCTGGGTGCCAAACGCAACGAAGAGTTAGGCCGCAATCAGGCGATTCTTGGCGTTTCGATTCCGCTTCCGATTTTCAATCGAAATCAAGGCAACTTGCTAGAAGCGCTACGCCGTACCGACAAAGCACGGGATGAATTGTCCACCGCCGAGGTGCGTTTATTCAATGAGCTCGCGCAAGCCCACGAACGCCTGAATACGGCGCACCAGGAAGTGGCCTTGCTGCAACGGGACATTCTGCCGGGTGCGCAAAGCGCCTTGAATGCCGCGACTCGGGGCTTTGAACTGGGTAAATTCAGTTTTCTTGAAGTGCTGGATGCCCAGCGCACTTCATTTCAGACCAAGTCCCAGTATTTGCGCGCCTTGTCAGAAGCGCATCAATCTGCTGCCGAGATCGAACGCATTCTCGGTGCAGCATTGCCCAATTTGACCCTGGCGCCAGCCGCTGCCAAACCGTAGGAATTCAACATGAAACTCAATCTGAACAAGAAGCAAACACTTTCTATTGCCGGTGTCTTGGTGACCGGCGTTGTATTCGCCTGGCTGATCCTTGGTACGGACAAGCATCAGCCGATAGGCGAGGGGAGCGCAACCGATCATGCACAAGCAGTTGCCCCGGCGTTGCCGGGAGCACCACAAAAAGGCCCGCATGGCGGAAAGCTATTCACACAAGATGGCTACGGAACTGAAATAACTATTTTTGAACAAGGTGTGGAACCGGAGTTTCGTGTTTATACCTATAAGGATGGCAAGCCACTCGACCCTGCGTTAAGCAAGGTCAGCATCACGCTCGACCGCCTCGGTCGCACACCACAATTGTTTCCCTTAACGCAAGTAAAGGACTATCTCAAAGGTAACGCGGTAGTCGAAGAGCCGCATTCCTTCAAAGTAACAATCGTTGCGCAATATGCAAACAAGACACATCGTTTTTCTTATGAGCAAATCGAGGCGCGTGTCACCATGACTGACGAACAGGTCAAGCAAAACAGCATTGAGCTGCTGGTTGCGGGGCCGACACGCATCAAGAGCACCTTGCAGATGATCGGTGAAATTCGCTTCAACGAGGATCGTCTGGTGCACGTCGTGCCACGCTTGGCAGGCGTGGTCGAATCGGTAACCGCAAATGCGGGTGACCGGGTGCGCAAAGGCCAGGTGCTGGCGGTGATTTCCAGCGCTACACTAGCCGACCAGCGCAGCGAACTGCTGGCCGCACAAAAACGCCTGGCGCTCGCGCGCACTACCTTCAAGCGCGAGAAAATGCTGTGGGAAGAAAAAATCTCGGCCGAACAGGACTATCTGCAAGCGCGAAACGCCACACAGGAAGCGGAGATTGCTTTGCACAGCGCCCAGCAGAAACTGGCCTCGCTGGGTGGTTTGACATCGGGCGGCAATCTTACGCGTTACGAAATTCGCGCTCCTATCGATGGCGTTGTCATCGAGAAAAATATTTCTTCAGGAGCAGCGATCAAAGATGATGCCAATATCTTTGTCGTCGCCGATTTATCCACCGTATGGGCAGAGATGAGCATCTACGCCAAAGACTTGAATACGATAAAGATCGGTCAGCACGCCACTGTCAAGGCAAGCGCGTTCGAGTCCCAGAGCAATGGCACCGTGTTCTATGTCGGTGCGCTGGTAGGCGAACAGACACGTACCGCGAAAGCGCGCATCGTGCTGCCTAATCCCCAAGGAGTCTGGCGTCCCGGCTTGCCGGTCACCATCGAGCTGACAGCTGGTGAAGTCGAAGTGCCGGTGGCTATCTCGACGGAGGCGATCCAGACTGTGCGCGACTGGACTGTCGCGTTCGGCCGCTACGGCGCGGACTTCGAGGCACGCCCGCTGGAATTGGGGCGCAGCGACGGCAAATTTACTGAAGTCATCAAGGGGCTCAATGCGGGCGAGCAATATGCTGCGAAGAACAGCTTTCTCATCAAGGCCGACCTGGGTAAATCAGGTGCCAGCCATGATCACTAATCGACTCGCCACCCGCCAGTAAAAAGGACTCAGCATGTTTGAAAAAATAATACGTTTTTCCATCGATCAGCGTTGGCTGGTGCTGCTGATGGTGCTTGGCATGGCGGTGTTGGGCGTTTTCAGTTATCAGAAACTGCCGATTGATGCTGTTCCCGACATCACCAACGTTCAGGTGCAGATCAATACAGCCGCACCCGGATATTCGCCGCTCGAATCCGAGCAGCGCATCACGTTCCCGATCGAAACCGTCATGGCCGGTTTGCCCGGCTTGCAGCAAACCAGGTCGCTGTCGCGCTACGGCTTGTCGCAAGTCACGGTGATTTTCAAGGACGGCACCGATATCTATTTTGCACGCCAGCTCGTCAATGAGCGTATCCAGCAGGCCAAGGGCCAGTTACCGGTGGGCATTGAGCCCGGCATGGGGCCGATCTCCACTGGTCTGGGCGAGATTTTCATGTGGACAGTCGGGGTCAAGGAAGATGCGCGCAAAGCCGATGGTACAGCCTACACGCCAACTGACCTGCGAGAAATCCAAGACTGGATCATCAAACCGCAATTGCGCAATGTGCCCGGTGTGGCCGAGATAAACACGGTCGGCGGCTACGCCAAGGAGTTCCAGGTCGCACCTTTGCCCGACAAGCTGGCGGCTTACGGTTTGACGTTGCAAGACCTGGTCAGTTCGATCGAACGCAACAATGCCAACGTCGGTGCGGGTTACATTGAAAAGCGCGGCGAGCAGTATCTGATCCGTGCGCCAGGACAAGTCTCCAGCATCGAAGATATTGGCAACATTATCGTGGGCAGCCGCCAGTCTGTCCCGATCCGGATTAGCGATGTAGCTGAAGTCGGCATTGGCAGGGAGTTACGCACGGGTGCCGCGACCGAGGATGGTCGTGAGGTAGTGCTCGGTACGGTATTCATGTTGATCGGCGAGAACAGTCGCACGGTCTCCCAGGCTGTCGCCAAGCGCATGGCAGAGATCAACCGCACGTTGCCGCAAGGCGTGGTTGCGCAGACAGTTTATGACCGCACGATCCTGGTGGACAAGGCGATCGACACGGTCAAGAAAAATTTGCTCGAAGGCGCCTTGCTGGTTATTGCGATCCTGTTTCTGTTTCTCGGCAACATCCGCGCGGCGATTATCACTGCCCTGGTTATCCCGCTGGCTATGTTGTTCACTTTCACTGGCATGGTCAGCAACAAGGTCAGTGCTAACCTGATGAGCCTGGGTGCGCTGGATTTTGGCATCATCATTGATGGCGCCGTAGTGATCGTGGAGAACTGCGTGCGACGGCTTGCTCATGCTCAAGCCGTGGCAGGCCGCTCGTTGACTCGTCACGAGCGTTTTCACGAAGTGTTCGCGGCTGCGAGAGAAGCGCGCCGGCCGCTGGTGTATGGCCAGCTCATCATCATGGTGGTGTATCTGCCGATTTTCGCGCTCACAGGGGTTGAAGGGAAAATGTTTCACCCCATGGCGTTCACCGTGGTAGCTGCTTTACTCGGCGCCATGGTGCTATCGGTTACGTTCATCCCTGCTGCCGTGGCGTTGCTGATCGGCGACAAAGTCAGCGAAAAGGAAAGCCGCCTGATGCTTTGGGCCAAGCACGCCTACGCGCCGATACTTCGTCTTGTCATGCTTAACAAGTCCCTCGTCCTAACGGTCGCGGCTGTTGCTGTTGTGCTCTCCGCGTTGCTGGCGACCCGCATGGGCAGCGAATTCGTACCGAGCCTCAATGAGGGCGATATTGCGCTGCATGCCTTGCGTATTCCAGGTACCGGCCTGGCACAAGCCATCGAGATGCAGACAGAGCTGGAGCGAACCATCAAGGAGTTCCCGGAAGTTGAAAGAGTTTTCGCCAAGCTGGGCACGGCCGAGATCGCCACCGACCCGATGCCGCCCAGTGTGGCAGACAACTTCATCATGCTAAAACCACCAGCAGAATGGCCTAATCCGAAGCGCACCAAGGCTGATCTTATCGATGCCATGCAAGCAGCGGTGGCCAAGGTGCCAGGCAATAATTACGAGTTCACTCAACCGATCCAGATGCGCTTTAACGAGCTGCTTTCCGGTGTACGCAGCGATGTCGCGGTCAAGGTATTCGGCGACGACATGGAGACGATGAACCGCACCGCCGACGAGATTGCGGAAGTGCTGGAGAAAGTTCCTGGTGCTGCCGACGTCAAGGTCGAACCCACTACGGGGTTACCGATGCTGACCATTCATATCGACCGCGAAAAGACCGCGCGACTCGGTCTCAATATCGGTGACATTCAGGAAGTGATTGCCATTGCCGTCGGTGGCCGAGAAGCCGGGGTACTGTTTCAAGGCGACCGGCGCTTCGATATTATCGTCCGCCTGCCTGAGCGGTTGCGCAGTGATATGGAGGCGATGAAGCGACTGCCGATCCGTCTGCCTGCGGATGAGATGGATCGTCAAGCACGTCCTGCTTATCTGCAACTGGGCGACGTGGCAGCCTTTGAAGTGGCGCCGGGACCGAACCAGATCAGCCGTGAAGACGGCAAGCGGCGTGTGGTCGTGACAGCCAATGTGCGCGGACGAGATATCGGATCTTTCGTGGCCGAGGCCGAGCAGAAAATTCAGCAGGCGGTCAAGGTGCCGACCGGCTACTGGACTACTTGGGGCGGCACCTTCGAGCAGTTGCAATTCGCAGCGAAGCGCTTGCAGATTGTCGTTCCGGTGGCGCTGCTGCTCGTGTTTATGTTGCTGTTCGTCATGTTCAACAATGTGAAGGACGGACTGCTGGTGTTTACCGGCGTACCATTCGCCCTGACTGGCGGAATTCTGGCGCTCTGGCTGCGGGATATTCCGCTTTCCATTTCGGCGGGGGTAGGCTTTATCGCATTGTCGGGCGTCGCGGTGCTCAATGGTCTGGTAATGATCTCCTTTATCCGCTCCCTGCGCGAGGAAGGTCGATCACTGGAGGCGGCGATTCACGAAGGGGCATTAACCCGGCTGCGTCCGGTACTGATGACTGCGCTGGTGGCTTCGCTCGGTTTTATTCCGATGGCAATCGCCACTGGCACGGGTGCAGAGGTGCAACGGCCGTTGGCTACTGTTGTCATCGGTGGCATCTTGTCATCGACAGTGCTGACGTTGCTGGTCCTGCCGCTTCTGTATCGACTGGCGCACTGGAGAGAAGAAGAGGAAGGCGGCTAATTCGATAGGTGGCTGATTCGGCTGCTATTAAGGATTTCAGCAGGGACGACTAGTCGTTGAGTTTGCCGAGTTACCACCGTCTCATCGTCACCACATCATGGTACTGAAGATGAAGGTTGAAGATCCCGCATGACCCGAACTTCTAGACGCTAAGCGTGCTTGCGGCAATGCTCAGCAGCGCGCATGTTGTGTATTTTATCGCCCGCAGGTTACGGCTGAAATAAAACAAGGCGGTTTGCAGCGCCTTGTTTTATTTCGAAGACAGGTTTACCTAGTCAGGGCGAGAAATTCTTCGCTGCTCAGTGCATTGTCTTTATTTGCGTCGCCCAAACGAAATGTTTGCTCATCGCCGCCTTTGGCTTGAAATTCTTTCAGGGTGACTTTGCCATCGTTGTTGCTGTCATAACCTTTAAAGCTGGGTGCTTCGCTGGGAGTGCTTGGCATCGGCACTGGGTCAGCGGCAAGTGCGGGTGCGAGGGCAACGGTGTTCAACAGGCCAATTACAGCGAGAGAAAGTAAAGGTGAATGTCTGATCATGATTGAGTTCTCCAAAAAATAAAAAAATGAATGCTGATGCACTCGGGGAGAATTAAGGCAATGATTGTGCCAATGAGTTATTGACTTTTTAATTCAATATATTAGAGAGTCGGCTTGCCAGCCACGGGGCAAGCTTGGGCGTTTGTGTGCAGGTATTTGTCTCTGCTGGCCGACAAAAATTTTCGGGCTTGGTTAACGCATTGTTTTTATAGAGTTGTTTTTTCATGTGATCTGCGACAGCAACGCGGATCACATGGAGCTAGCTGGCATTTAGCCAGCAGGTGGTGCTTGTCGAGGTTGGACTTAAATAGCGGCTTCGCCTGTTTCGCTGGTGCGGATGCGTACGACTTGTTCAACAGGCATGACGAAAATTTTGCCGTCGCCAATTTTCCCGGTGTGGGCCGATTTAACGATGGCATCAATCGCAGGTGCGACGGATTCATCAGTGAGGATGATTTCAATTTTGACCTTGGGCAGGAAATCAACCACGTATTCGGCGCCACGATACAGTTCGGTGTGGCCTTTTTGCCGCCCAAAACCTTTGACTTCTGTAATGGTCAAGCCCGTGATGCCAACTTCTGAGAGTGCTTCACGCACTTCGTCGAGTTTGAATGGTTTGATGATGGCTTCGATTTTTTTCATGCTGATCCCCCTGATAAATTTAGTATTCGTCCTGATAACCGGATGTTATCGGATAGCGCCAGTCTTTGCCGAAGCTGCGTTGCGAAACGCGGATGCCTACGGGTGATTGACGACGTTTATATTCATTGCGTTTGAGCATGCCAACGACTTTACGGACGTCGGTTTCAAGATAACCCCGTGCGATGATTTCACGCGGGGATTCATCGTGTTCCATGTAGGCTTCGATAATGGCGTCAAGCACTTCATAGGCGGGTAGCGTGTCCTGATCGGTTTGATCGGGCTTTAATTCGGCGGATGGCGCGCGGGTGATGATGTTTTGCGGGATCACATTGGATACTGTATTGCGCCAGTGGGCGAGGTCATACACGCGGGTTTTGAATACATCTTTAATGACTGCAAAGCCGCCTGCCATGTCACCATACAGTGTGGCGTAGCCTACGGCCATTTCGCTCTTGTTGCCGGTGGTGAGAACAATGCGGCCGCTGCGATTGGAGATGGCCATGAGCATCATGCCGCGAATGCGTGCCTGCAGGTTTTCTTCTGTTGTATCCCATGCGGGTTTTTCGCCAAGCCGAGCAAAAGTCGGCGCTAGCGATACGGCGTATTGTTCCATGAGCGTGCCAATGGCGATCTCGTCGTATTCAACACCCAGGCGTTTGATCATTTCGCGTGAATCGTCGAGACTCATTTGCGCGGTCCACGGTGAAGGCATCATCACTGCGCGCACTTTGTCGGCTCCCAGGGCGTCAACCGCAATCGCCAAGGTGAGTGCCGAATCAATACCGCCGGAGAGGCCAATGATGGCACCGGGAAAATTGTTTTTGCCCAAATAATCTTTCACGCCCAGCGTGAGGGCGCTCCATAAGGCTGCTTCACTTGTCAGCGGCTCGACCGTTTCGCCCGGTACCAGGTCGCCATTCGCGTAATCAACAAACGCAAGCGATTCAGCAAAGGCGGTTAGTTGGTGAGTTACTGTGCCTTTTCCATCCATGGCGAAAGAGGCACCATCAAACACCAGTTCATCTTGTCCGCCCACCAGATTGGCATACAGTGCTGGGCAGCCAATGGCGGCAATGCGCTCGCGCATGACTTCATAGCGACGCGTTTGCTTGGCTAAATGAAAGGGCGATGCATTGAGGGTGAGCAGAATTTCAGCACCGGCAGCAACGGTTGTTTCCGCCACACCGGGCTCCCAAATGTCGGCGCAAATCGCTAATCCGCAACGCACGCCGTTGATGTCTACTACGCAAGGTGTATTGCTCTCAGCAAAGTAGCGCTCTTCGTCAAACACTTCGTAATTCGGTAGCCGGTGCTTGCGATAAGTAGCTACTATTCGGCCATTTGCCAGCAATGAGGCGGCGTTGTAGGTAGATTGCCCGTCAAATAGCGGATGGCCGATGATCATTGGCAAAGCCGCGGTTTTCGCCAGTGCGGTGAGTGCGGTTTCACAGGCGCGATAAAAGTCCGGCCGTAACAAGAGGTCTTCTGGCGGATAGCCGCAGAGCGCTAATTCAGGCGTGAGCATGACATGCGCGCCGCCTGCCAAGGCTCGTGCCGCTGCCGCTTCGATACGCGCCACATTGCCGGTTAAATCACCGACAGTGACATTGATTTGCGCTAAGGCAATGCGGAGTAAAGACATGACGGGCAACCTGAGGGACTAATGCGGTGAGCGAATGCCGAGGCCACTGGACCGTGGGGCGTTAATACGCAGGCTTATCTTTTGCAGACTGGTAGTTTGCCACGCCGGCCATGATTTCTTGTTGCGCGGCGGCCAAATCGCCCCAGCCTTCAACCTTGACGAATTTGCCAGGCTCTAAATCCTTGTAGTGTTCAAAAAAATGGGACACCTGCTGTAACAGGCTGGGTGGCAACTCATCCAGCGTTTTAACGTGGCTGTAGAGTTTGGTGAGTTTATCGACGGGAACAGCCAGCAGTTTGGCGTCTTCACCGGCTTCATCGATCATTTTGAGCATGCCAACAGGGCGGCAACGAACAACCACCCCAGGGGGCAAGGCAAATTGCGAAACAACCAGCACATCCACTGGGTCGCCATCACCAGAAATGGTGTGCGGGATGTAGCCATAGTTGCAGGGATAGTGCATGGCGGTAGACATAAAGCGATCAACAAAAATCGCGCCGGACTCTTTATCGACCTCATATTTGATGGGCTCGGAATGCATCGAGATTTCAATGACGACATTAAAGTCATCAGGTAAATTCTTACCTGAAGGTACTTTGTTCAAACTCATGGTGGCTCCTTGAAAAGGCAAGGATTATATCGCTGGCATGCAGCCATTCGCGCAGAGATGTTGTACAGTTATCGACTTACTGATTGACAGGTCAATTAAAGAGGGGAATACTTCATCACTTGCTGTCAAAAAGATGCATGCTGATCAAGCGGATGATTGAGTGGTGAATGATAAGTTTTTAAATGTTGTTTATCTGGCCGCTAGATCTAGGCGTATATGCGCTGATATGAGCGGGTGTTGCGAGCGGCTTTAATTTTTTAATTTCAAAATCAAGGAGTAAATCATGGGAGCCAATGAGCCCGTCAAAGCGTTGATTCAAACCAAATTATGGATAGGTGGTGAGTTTCGTCCCGCCCAAGGCAATGCAACCTTCATAAAACTCAATCCTGAGAACGATACGCCGATGGCCGAGTCTGCTCGTGCAACAGTGGAAGACGTTAAGCTGGCGGTTGAGGCGGCGCATGCTGCATTCCCCAGCTATCGCATGACCACGCCAAGTCAGCGTGAAACCTGGTTGTCAAAGGCGGCTGATTTGTTAGAGGAGCGCGCTGAAGAATTCATTAATGCGTTGATTGATGAAGGTGGCTCGCCAATATTCAAAGCGCAGTTTGAAGTGAAATTTTCGATTGATGCCTTGCGCACTGCTGCAGGCATTCCTCGCCGTGTGACAGGGATGACTCTGCCTTCGGACGTGCCAGGCCGGTTTTCGATGGCTACCCGCTCGCCCTTAGGCGTGTTTGCTTGTATCACGCCATTCAATGTGCCTCTGATTAAAGCGTTTGTTGAGTGTACCGGCCCCTTGGCTACGGGCAACACGGTGGTCATGCTTGCGTCCGAAGAAGCCCCGGTGGTTGCGATTCGCGTAGCTGAGTTGTTACGCGATGCGGGCTTCCCTGCAGGCTCATTTAACGTGTTGACCGGCTTTGGCCATGAGATTGGCGATACGCTTGTGACGCATCCACATGTGAAGGGTGTTAATTTCACAGGTTCGACTCGCGTTGGCCGTCATTTGTCTGAACTTTGCGGCAAGCACATGAAACGTGTCCTGCTCGAGCTGGGCGGCAAGAGCCCCTTGATTGTGCTGAAAGATGCCGATCTGGATGCAGCGGCCATGGGCGCTGTGATGGGCATGTTCTTCTATCAAGGCCAAGTATGCATGGGTTCCAGCCGTATTCTGGTTGAAGCGCCTGTTTATGACGCTTTCCTGGCGCGCTTTAAGGCGATTACGTCTTCCCTGGGTTTTGGCGATTTGCGCCATCCTCAAACGGTCACTGGTCCTATCATTTCGCATCGTCAGCGTGATCGTGTGCGTCAGCATATTGAAGATGCGGTTGCCAATGGCGCAACGCTCGAAACTGGTGGTGTGTGGGACGGCAATCGCTGTTCCTCAACTATTTTGACCGGCGTCAAAAAGAACATGATCTGTTACTACGAAGAAACTTTCGGCCCTGTGACGTCTGTGTATAAAGTGGACTCAGCTGACGAAGCCCTAGCCATTGCTAACGATACTACGTACGGTCTTTCGGCTGCCGTGTATACGCAAAACCTGGCTGAAGCGATGCGTCTGGCACAAGGCATTCACGCCGGCATGGTGCACATCAATGCGCCTTCTCTGCAAGACGAGCCTCACGTGCCCTTCGGTGGCGTAGGTGATTCCGGCATGGGCCGTGAAGGCGCTGCAACGGATATTGACCACTGCACGGAATGGAAGTGGATCACGATTCAAGCACCCATGGCAGGTGGCCCAGCACACTAAGTTAGTGCGTACTATCGCGTAACTTAATTAAGTGTTCTACATCAGCAACCCCCGGCAGTACGAATGTATTGCCGGGGGTTGTTTTTATGATGCGTCAGATTGACGATACCTTTTTGAGCAAGTAAATCAGCGGTGACGTGAGGTGGGGTAAAAGCAATGCGGCAAAATATTAGTGCAGTTGGGTTTAAATTAACCCAGCGCAGTTGACATCTGTATCTTTACTATTGATAATCATTCTCATTACCATTTTGAGATATTCATTTTGCTATGGAACGGTTAACGTCTTATTCACCCATAAAGCAACCGCAAGCACCGCAAAAGCAACTGGGAACGCGGGTGGTCGATAGCGCGACTTTGCTTGGTAGCCATCAGGAAATCCAGATTCTTCATACTGGTGAGGTTTATCGTTTAAGAAAAACCCGTCAGGGCAAGCTGATTTTGACAAAATAACCGGATTAAGGCCGACTGGATTCCCTTTTATGACATCAATTGCACTGGTTGGACAGCCGAATGTAGGCAAGTCGGTCATTTTTCACCGTTTAACGGGTAGGTATGTCAATGTTTCAAACTATCCAGGTACGACGGTAGAAGTTACGCGTGGTGCGTTGCGTGATCGCCCGGGGCAAATGTTATTAGATACGCCCGGTGTGCTGACGCTACCCGCACGCAGTGAGGACGAGCAAGCGACTGCACACATTTTGCTCAACGAGCAACTCAAAACCCTGGTGCAGGTGGGTGACGCGAAAAATTTGCGTCGTACAGTGCAATTAGCCTTATTGTTAGCCGAAGCGGGTGTGCCGATGGTGCTGGCGCTAAACATGATGGATGAAGTGCGCGCGCGCGGCATGACGTTTGACACGGGTCGGCTGGCCACTGAGTTGGGTTTGTCGGTAGTGCCGACAGTGGCGACAGGTAACGAGGGTATTGCGGCATTATCCAGTGCAATGGACGTGGCAAAAGTGCCCGTGTTTCGCTTGGCGTATGCCAACGATATTGAGGCAACAGTGGACGATCTGGTTGGCATGTTGCCGAAGGCGCATTTATCCGGCCGGGTGATTGCGTTGCTTTATCTCGCGGGAGATAAAGCCACTGAGACTTGGTTGGCAAGTCAGGCAGAAAAACAGGCGGGATCGCAAAACATAGACTTGTCGGCGCTGGCAGCACGGCGTGAGTTGTTGCAGGAAAAGTTTACCGAGCCTTTGGCGGAAGTTTTGCAACGTGCCCGCATGACAGCAGCCGACGCGATTGTGCAGCGGGTCATGAAAAATGCCGGACAAACCGGCAATGCACTGGTGCAGCGCATCGGCCAGTGGTCAGTGCATCGCTGGTATGGCTGGCCGATTGTGGCGCTGGTGCTGTATGCCGTGTATGCCTTTGTGGGCCAGTTTGGCGCGGGCGTGCTGGTGGGTTTGCTGGAAAATGACCTGTTCAAGGGCATCATCAACCCATGGTTTCAGCAATTAGTAACCACCTGGGTACCGTTTGTCTGGCTGCAACAACTCCTCGTCGGTCCTTATGGTTTATGGACCATGGGCATGACCTATGCCATTGCGCTGATATTGCCGATTGTGACTACTTTTTTCATTGCCTTTGGCATTCTGGAAGATTCAGGCTATTTCGCGCGTTTGTCGGTGCTGTCAAACCGCGCATTCAAAATGCTGGGTTTGAATGGGCGGGCTATCTTGCCGATGGTGCTGGGTTTGGGTTGCGTGACCATGGCGACATTAACCACGCGAATTTTGCATACCCCGCGTGAGCGCTTGATCGTGACTTTTTTGCTGGCCCTGGCGATTCCCTGTTCCGCGCAATTGGGTGTGGTGATGGGCATGCTGGCAAGCTATGGCATGGGCGCATTCTTGATCTGGCTGGGCACGGTGATTTTTATTCTTTTTACCGTAGGCTGGTTGTCCGGCAAGCTCGTTAAAGGCAAGCGCATTCCTTTGATGACTGAGTTGCCGCCCATGCGTTTGCCTATGCTGAGTAATGTGGCCAAAAAAACCTGGTCGCGGTTGAAGTGGTATTTGATGGAGGTCATCCCGCTATTTTTGATCGGTGCGGCATTGATGTTTGTGCTGGATCTCATCGGCTTTTTGCCCTGGCTTGTCAAGGCGGGGGAACCACTGGTCACAGGCTGGCTGGGCTTGCCCAAAGAAGCTTCGGCGGCCTTGCTGATGGGGTTTTTACGCCGCGATTTTGGTGCTACGGGCTTGTTTGCCCTGGGTAGCAGCCTCTCGCCAGAGCAGGGGCTGGTGGGCTTGGTGACGCTGACGATTTTTGTCCCATGTATTGCCAGCACCATGATGATCATTAAAGAGCAGGGGCTGAAAACAGCCGTCATCATGACGGGCATCATCATTCCGCTGGCCTTTTTGATTGGCGGCTTGATGCACCGTGCGCTGCTGTTGGTAGGGTTTACGGGATGAAATCATTACGTGAATTTGCCCCGGGGGCGTCGCTGGTGGTGGAAGGTTTTGATAGCACATTAACGCCAGAAGCGCGGGGACATTTGTCGGCCTGGGGGTTGATGCCAGGCACGATGATTGAACTGTTGTCGCATCAACCCGTCACGCGCCTGATGGTCGAGCATGCCGAGCTTGCGCTGGAAGATACGATTGCCAATGGCATATTGGTCTCGCTGCGCAAGCCATGATTGAGATTTAGGTGACTGAGGAAAATTTATTTTTCATCCAAGTTTTAGTGAGTCAATTTGTAGCTTGTTTTTTAAGTCCGGCAAGCCAGGCGATATTTCCCAGCCAGCCACCAACCCTAGGAGAATCGCCATGCCGTATGTATTTTCGAAGCAAGAAAACAGTTTAAATAAATTGCGCAAGCACAGTAGATTGCGTCCGTTAGCGTTCGCCGTTTGGGGCGCGTTCGCTGCCAGCGCCGTCTTGCCAGCGCCGACTTTTGCTGCAGATATCAGCCTTGAAGAACGTTTCAAATTAATGGAATCACGCTTGGCGCGTATCGAAGCCGAGAACCAGAACTTGAAGCAGCAACTAAGCCAGACCGACCAGAAAGTCGAGGCAACGGGCAATCAGGTGGAGAAAATCGCTACCGCAACGCAGTTGCCGCAATCATCCAGTGCTGGCTGGGCAGAAAAGACCAAGCTCGGCGGCTATGGCGAGATGCATTACAACGTACTTAAAGGCAAAGGCGGTGCAGCTAACAAGGACGAGATCGACTTGCACCGCTTCGTGCTGTTTTTCGGCCATGAATTCAATTCGCGCACGCGCTTTTTCTCCGAGCTGGAGGTGGAGCACAGCATCGCCGGCGAAGGCAAAAAAGGCGAGATCGAACTGGAACAAGCCTATGTCGAGTTTGACCTGAACGACAAGCATCGCGCGAAAGCGGGGTTATTCATGATCCCGGTCGGCATCATCAACGAGACGCATGAGCCGCCTGCTTTTTATGGCGTTGAGCGTAATCCGGTCGAAAAAGACATCATTCCCGCCACTTGGTGGGCGGGTGGCGCGGCGATTGCCGGTCGATTTAGTGATGGCTTCGGGTATGATTTTGCCATTCATGAGGGGCTGGCTGTGCCAGGTGGTGCTAAAGGCTACAAGCCGCGCGATGGCCGCCAGAAAACCAGCGAAGCCAGCGCCAAGAAATTGGCTGCCACTGCCCGCTTGAAATGGACGGCAATTCCTGGCGTTGAACTGGCCGCTACGGTGCAGCACCAAAGTGACATCACGCAAGGCTTGGATGCCAAAGCGGGTAGTGCCAACCTATATGAATTGCACAGCATTATCAATAAAGGTCCGTTCGGCCTCAAGGCGCTGTATGCACAGTGGTCTTTGGACGGTGATGGCCCAAAAGCCATCGGTGCTGACAAGCAAAAAGGCTGGTATATCGAGCCTTCGTTCAAGCTGTCGGAGCAATGGGGGGTATTCGCGCGCTACAACGTGTGGGATAACTTTGCTGGGGACGCCATAGGCAGCAAGAAAAAACAAGTTGATGTCGGTGTGAACTATTGGCCGCATCCGGATGTGGTGTTGAAAGCGGATTATCAGCAGCAGAGCAACGACGATGGAAAGAACCAGAATGGGTTTAACCTCGGCGTGGGCTATCAGTTCTGATATGACGTTGTGCGGCCGATTTTCTGTTGTTGGCAGTTGCTGGTTGCCGC
>Ga0209066_10004171_pt1 | contig 15957 bp, 14 predicted proteins | sample All_14_2_FD_187198 | JGI IMG/M metagenome (GOLD analysis project Ga0209066, IMG submission 187198) | Freshwater microbial communities in response to fracking from Pennsylvania, USA - Allegheny Zone_MetaG_DW_15 (SPAdes) (version 2) ...
GGTTTCTCGTACCCGCTTGCGACCTTGGCCACAAACTTGTTGCAGGAGACACCGGCCGAGGCGGTGAGCCCGGTCTCATGATAGATGCGGCGGCAGATCTCCCGGGCGATCAAGGTTGCCGAGCCCTGGTGCCGTCGGCACAGCGAGACGTCGAGAAAGGCCTCGTCGAGGGAGAGTGGCTCCACCAAATCGGTATAGTCGCTGAAGATCGCCATCACTTCCTGGGAGATTTCCTTGTAGCGGGATATTCGCGGTCTGAGGAAGACGGCCTCGGGACACAACTGTGCCGCCCTGGCGCTCGGCATCGCCGAGTGGATGCCATGGCGGCGGGCCTCATAGGAACAGGCGGCGACTACCCCGCGACGGTCGGGAGAACCGCCGACGATGACAGCCTCGCCCCGTAGCTCGGGATTGTCGAGCTGCTCCACCGAGGCGTAGAAGGCATCCATATCGATGTGGATAATCTTGCGGTGGCGGGGGGCTGTCTGGTTCACAATTCTATGATTCGGCTGTGCGGTACGTTATGACTTTAATGTCTGCCGCCAGTATACGACACACTGCATTTTTTCTCATCACTTCAATATGGTGCGTAGAAACGGGATTATCTGGTATATAGCGTTGAAGATGGACCGGCGCCGGTCTTTGCGTGGAATGGAGAAGGAGAAGAGATGAAAGCATATCAGGTTATCTGTGCCAGTGTCCTTTTTCAGGGGCTGCCTGAGCATCAAATCAAGGAAATTGTCGATATCGCCATAGAACGAACGTACGCCAAGGGGGAGTCGATCTTCTTCGAGGGCGATCCCGGACACGGCTTCTATATGGTCGGGGAGGGCAAGGTCAAGATCTTCAAGATGTCTCTTGGCGGCAAGGAGCAGATCCTCCATATCTTCGGCGAGGGCGAACCGTTCGGCGAGGTACCGGTCTTTCACGGCCAGCCGTTCCCGGCATCGGCGGAGACCCTTTCGCCGACAACAGTGCTGTACTTTCCCCGGGACAAGTTTGTCGCCCTGGTCTCCAGGAACCCGTCCATCGCCCTGAACATGCTCGCCGTCCTGTCGCTGCGGCTTCGGCGGTTCACGATGCAGATCGAAAACCTGTCGCTCAAGGAGGTGCCGGCCCGTCTCGCCGGCTATATCCTCTATCTGCTTGAGGAACAGGGCCGGGAAGACAACGTTGAACTGGAGATCTCGAAAGGGCAGCTGGCCAGCCTGCTTGGCACCATCCCGGAAACCCTGTCGCGGATCTTTGCCAAAATGACCGAGGAGGGACTGATCGAGGTCGTGGGGCGGAGGATCAACGTTCTCGACCGCCGGGGGCTCGAGGCAAAATAGTCGCGGGGCTATGCCGCTGAATCGGGGACCTGGTTGTTGAGGACGATATTTCTAAGGTGCAGGTAGCTGTCGAGCTCGAGTTCGGTGAAGCGGACGGCGATTCCGGCCTGGTCCTGCCTGACCGTTCTGCCCTTGATCTGCATCGACAGGGTGCTGGATGTCCCGGAGATCGTGATGGTGACCCGGCAGGGGACGTTGATCGGCACCTGTTCGCTGGTCCTGATGAAGATCCCGTCGAGGCTGATATCCCGGGACAGGGTATTGCCGGCGAGACTGCGGTCATTGAACTGCAGGTTGGCCGAGGTCTCCAGTTTGACCCGGGTTTTGGTGCGCTGATCTGGTCGTTCCATGGTATGATCGCCTTCTAAGGCTGTCGGGCAAGTTCGATGGTTGTCGCTTTGAAGATATAACGATCCCGGTCAACGGTCACTTCCGGCGGCGTTGCCGTGCGTTCAAAAATGTCGTATCCTTCCCGGAGGTTGCGCCAGTAGCGCTGCCACCTGGTGTCCTGGTGCCTGCGCATGTTTGCCGCCGTCATCCGGAAGGGGAAAATATGGACGGCAAAGGATTCCTGGCCGTTGGCCAGAGCGGCGTCGGCGATGGTGTAGATCTCCTCCATCCGGTAGTCGGTCATCGCAAAGCAGCCGACCGATGAACAGCGGCCGTGCACCATCAGCGCGTTTCCGGTCCGACCGTTGAGCCGGTCATACTCGTTTGGGTAGCCGAGGTTGAATGCCAGATGAAACCTGCTCCAGGGATTGAGCTGGATCGGCCCGACCCGGTAAAATCCCTCCGGGCTCTGTTTGTCTCCCTCCCTTTCCTTGGGCCCGAGGCCCCCCGAATAATCGCAGATCGTGTACGTCTTGAACAGGACAAATCCGTTGCCTCGCAGGACCCAGATCTCGAGCTCATCGGATTCCTTGAAGATCCGTATGAAGATCGGCGCCCCGAGATGAAGGGCTTTTTTCGCCATTGCCTGGGCGATTTCCGGGGCCATCCGCGTCACCACCTCCTGTGAGGTCTCACTTGCCGGAGTCTGACCAATGGTTCCGGAGTGGCAAATACCGGTGGTGATGATTATTGTCAAGGTCAGGGTGCAGCAGCGTATCAAAGGTTTCATCGGTTCTGTTCTTCACCTGGTGGAAAATATCTGGATAAACAGTGCAGATAGGTGGAGAAAACAACTAAGGGCTTCTTAATAGAGCAAAAGAAGGCGCGAAAGTCCAGCAGGAAGAGGATAAGGGAAGGAACCTGCCCATGTCGTGGGGTATCTTTTCATCCTGAGTCCGTACAGGTCGGCAGCCTTATTCGCATCGCCTGCCAAAGGCGGAGAATAACTGGATCCAGTTCATGGTTGGAGCGGTCCTGGAATCGATCGAAGATCGATCGGCATCATGGAAAAAAGTTGTGACAATGTCCGACGGTGGAGGGAGCGGGCAGGACCTGCGGTTGTCACTATTCACTTGCCCCGGCATCAGTCTGCAGGTAGTGTCGGGACTGAAGGCACGGTGAAATCATTTCATTCTGGCATAGGAAGCAACCTCGCAATGGCCCTTGATCTCCATATCCACAGCACCTTTTCGGACGGCACGATGTCACCTGCCGAGGTGGTCGAGTTGGCCTGGCGCAAGCGGCTGGTTGCCATTGCTTTGACCGATCACGATACGATCGACGGATTTATTCCGGCGCAGCAGGCGGCTGCCGGCCTACCGCTCGAGGTCATTGCCGGTCTGGAGTTCAGTGTCCTCCATCAGGGTACCTCAATGCATATTCTCGGATACCTGATGGATATCGGCCATTCCGATCTCAACCGGATGCTGGCCGATCTGCAGAAGGGGCGAAAAGAGCGCAATGCGAAAATCCTCGATAAGTTGCAGTCACTCGGAATATCAATAGAACCAGACGAACTGCGGCAAATTTCCGTAACCGGCCAGACAGGCCGACCGCATATTGCCAGACTGCTCCTGGCGAAGGGAGCGGTCGGTACCATGCTTCAGGCCTTCGAGCAGTATCTCGGTCGAGGGCGACTGGCCTACGCCTCGCGTCCGGTTCCCACCGCCGAGGACGCCATCGCCGTTCTGCGCGCCGCCGGCGGTCTCTGCATCCTTGCCCATCCTCAGCAGTTGGATCCGGAACTCAAACAGTTGCCGGCGTTGCTTGATGTCCTGGTGCCGATGGGTCTCGATGGTCTCGAGGCCTACTATCCGACCCATTCGTCAAGGACTCGCCGCAAGATAGTCGCCGCGGCTGAACATTATGGCCTGGTGCTGACCGGCGGCAGCGATTTCCACGGCGATATCCGGCCGGGAACGACGCTCGCCGGCGGCCGCAATGTTTACGTCCCCGAGCAATTGTTGAGCATCATGAAAGACCGCGTGGCAGCCAGTTAACCACAGCAGGCAGGACCGCCACTGCCGAACTGCAACCAGAAAGATTATACTGGTAGTTCTCGGGATGGCCCCACGATGTGGTGGCGGCTGGTCATTGTTTTTTGGTTCTGAAAATTTTGTTTGCCATTGATTGTCTGAATGACACCATGTCAATTTTCGTTACAAGAATCTTTCCTGCACAGAGAGGTGCAAGTTTCGTATGTATTCAATTCTGATCGTTGATGATGAACCCAATTACCTGATAGTCATGTCGGAGCTTCTGCGGGATGAAGGCTTCGAGGTCTTCACCGCTTCGAACGGCCGGGAAGGGCTGCAGGCGGTCAAAGATGTCGATCTCGATCTCGTCATCACCGACATGCAGATGCCGGAGATGGATGGGATGCAGCTGCTCAATCATGTCAAAGCGCTCAACCGCGAATTACCGGTCATCATGATCACCGCTTACGCCCAGGTGGAGAAGGCTGTGGCAGCGATGCAGGCCGGGGCCTTCAGCTATCTCGCCAAGCCGTTTTCCAATGATGAACTGATTGTCACCATCCAGAAGGCCGCGCAGCACTACTCACTGGTGCGGGAAAACACCCGCCTGCGCAATGAAATCCGGGGAAAGTCAGGCTTCAGTGGCATGGTTGGCAAGAACCCGCGGATGCTCCAGGTCTACGAACTGATCGAAAAGGTGGCGCCGACCCCGGCCTCCGTGTTGATCTCCGGCGAGAGTGGCACCGGCAAGGAACTGGTGGCCAAGGCCATTCACATGAACAGCCCGCGAGAAGACAAGGCCTTTATCACCGTCAACTGTGCCGCGTTGGCCGAAAACCTGCTCGAAAGCGAGCTCTTCGGTCACGAGAAGGGGGCCTTCACCGGGGCGGTGGCGATGCGCAAGGGAAGGTTCGAGTTGGCCGACGGTGGCACGATCTTCCTCGACGAGGTCGGCGAGATCCCGCTGGCCCTGCAGGCGAAGCTTCTCAGGGCCCTGCAGGAACGGAGTTTCGAGAGGGTGGGAGGGACGAAAACCCTGACTGTCGATGTTCGGATCATCAGCGCCTCAAACCGCGATTTAAAGGAAGAGGTCATGCAGGGCCGGTTCCGTGAGGATCTTTTCTATCGTCTCAATGTCATTCACGTTACGTTGCCTGCTTTGCGTGAGCGCATGGATGACATGCCGTTGTTGGTCGATTTTTTTATCGACAAATTTTCACAGAAACTGCAGAAAAAAAATCTCATCATCACGAAGGAGGCGTTGCGCCTTCTGATGACACTGCCGTGGGAAGGCAATGTCCGCGAACTCGAAAATACCATCGAAAGGGCGGCGATTCTCTGCAACGGAAACTGTATCGAGGCCGAGGACGTTCAGCCGGAATCGGTCAACTTGGACAACCAGGCGGCCTGGAGTCGGGATCTGGATCTGCATCAGATCATCCCTGAATCCGCCAGTCTTAACGACGTTCTTTATGCCGTTGAGGAAAAGATGCTGGTTGAGGCGCTTGAGGATGCGAATTTTGTCCAAGCCAGGGCGGCCGACCACCTCGGGATCACCAAGAGCCTGCTCCAGTATAAGATGAAGAAGTACGGGATCAAAAAAAAGAAATGATGGTTGCCGGCATGGCAGAGACAGGTGTGTTTGGAGTTATGCAGCAACTGCTTTGCTTGTATCGTTGTCGATCAGATATGGAGCCAGGGGGAAGGCGGCAGGGGGCGACAAAGTAAAGCCGTGCAAGCAGGGAAGGGTGGACTGCAACCACCCTTGGTAAAATATGATCGACCAACCAATGATGCCATGCGATAGCCGCTTCTATGGGCCAACAACCAATGGCGAAGATGATGGTTGTTGTATCACCGATGAGCGGTCACGTTTGCAGTGAACTGATCCCACCACAAAGTAGAATTCAAGCTTCTTGTGGCGCCAGTTTGCACTCCAATCTTTCAGGCCGGGTATTTCCCTTCCATGTACTCCTTGAGATACTGGTTTTCGACGTCCCTTACCTTCAGTTGCGCGTTGACCACGTCACCGATTGAGACAATGCCTTGCAGTTTGCCCTTTTCCATGATCGGGATGTGACGGATCCGGTTTTCCGTCATGACGGCCTGCATATAGTCGATATTGTCATCCAATGTGGCGACGATCAAGTTTGTGCTCATGAACTGCTTGACGCTGGCGTGACGGATATTGTCCGGATCTGTGTTGACGGCTTTGAGAACGTCATTGGGTGCAAGAATCCCTTTGATATCGTCGTGGTTATCGACGACGATCAGCGACCCAACCCGATTGGCAAAGAACATACCCACGGCATCCATGATCTTGTTGTCCTGATGGATGGTAATCACCCTGCTTCCTTTGACTGCCAGAATATCCTTCGCCTTCATTGTGCTTTTCTCCTTATCTGGATTGACTCGTATTGTTCAAACCCTTAGTTGCAGTTATATCGCTACCGGATAGAGGCTCAATGCCAAAACGCAGATGGCGAGAATAAAGGCGCAGACTGGGGCCGATCGCGAGCCGCTGGTTTCAAACAGGTCATTTGCCTCATTGAAATACATGGCGATGATCAGACGAAGGTAATACCACATCGAGAGGATGCTGCTGATAATTCCCAGCACGGCCAGAACGACATGACCTGCCTGGTAGGCGGTAACTATGATGTAGAGCTTGCCCATGAACCCTGCGGTCGGAGGAATCCCGGCCATAGACAGGAGGAAGATGGTGATGGCCGCTGCCGAGTAGGGGCGTACTTTGGCCAAGCCACTGAAATCGTTAAATTCCTTTCGCTTTTCATCGGACCCGGCAAGGTAGGATAGGGAGGCAAAGATTCCGAGAGTGCTGGCTGCATAGGCGGCAAGATAGTAGAGGATCACCGAGCCGCTGAATTGGTCGCCGGAAACGGCAATCAGTGCGATCAGCAGATAACCGGTGTGGACGATGCCGGATGCGGCGAGCATCCGTTTTAGATTGTTCTGGCCGATAGCGATAAGGTTACCGGCAAACAGGGTCAGTACGGTCAGGTAGAAGAGCATGTCGAGCCAGGTCTCACGGATATCGCCAGCGAGCAGCAAGACATTGGCGAGTACGGCGATGATGGCTGTCTTCAGTGCCGTCGCCATAAAACCGGTAACTGGGATCGGTGCTCCATCATAGACATCGACAACCCACGCATGGAAGGGAAAGACGGTGACTTTGAAGAAAAGCGCGAAAAGAATAAAGAGTAAACCTCCTGCCAAAGCTGGGTTCTGCAACAAACCGTCTCTGCTGATGGATGCGGCGATAGCGGCGAAACCGGTATCACCGAGCGCGCCGTATACGAGAGCAATTCCCATCGTAAAAAACCCTCCGGCAAAGGCGCCGAGAATCAAATACTTTAGGACAGCTTCTGAACTCAGAATGTTGCGGCGGTTGTAGCCGACCAGGACATAGATGGAAAGAGAAACGGTTTCTAGGGCAATAAAGACAGTTATGAGTTCCTGAGCCATGGTGAGCAGAAGCATACCGCTTACGGCGAAGGTCATCAGGCTGAAGAACTCGAGGGAACCGAAGTTGTTCTGGCGAAAGTAGCTGATAGCACTCATCGCTGTGAACAGGCCGCAGGCGATGATGATCATTGAGGCGATGCGGGTGAATTCGCTGATTGCCAGCATGCCGTTGAAAAGCGAAACGAACGGTAGAACTTCGTTCTGTCCGATCGGTACCAGCTGGACAAAGAACGCCAAAGCGTAGATGCCAACCGACAAGGCCGATGCCACCTCGAGGCGGATTGATTCAAAGGCCGACAGCAGCATCAACAGGATGGCGCCGATGGTGACGATGAAGAGGGGGAGCAGGAATACGATATCACAGTTCATGGTCTGTCCATCCTCATTTCTGTTGCTGAATATGATCAAGGGCAACCTGGCCGGTAAGTTGGCCGGTTCCCTGGACCGTGGCAATTTGAGATTGTGCGGCCGGTGTAATTCTGGCAATGAAAGGTTGCGGAAACACTCCCATAAACAGGATCAGCAGGATGACCGGCAGGAAGGCCAGGGTTTCACAGATGCTCAGGTCTGTAAAACCTTGAGTCTTTTCGTTGCCCTTCTCGAAGAAAACACGCTGGAACATCCACAGCATGTAGCAAACTCCAATGATCAGTGAGGTGGCAGTAAGGACACCGAGAACGGTATTGAACTTGATTGCTCCCATGATGATCAGGAACTCACCGATAAAACCGCTGGTGCCGGGAAGCCCGACCGAGGCCAGCAGGGCGACAGCGAAAAAACAGGCGAAGATTGGAGCCTGACGGGCAATCCCGCCGAGATCAGAGATTTCTCTGGTCTGCAGTCGGTCTTCGATGATGCCGATAAGGAGAAAGAGCAGGCCTGTGCTCGTCGCATGGGCCATGATCTGAAAGATTGAACCGGTCAGTGCCTGGATATTGAGGCAAAAGAGGCCGAGGGCGAGGATGCCCATATGAGACGCAGAGGAAAAGGCAAGCAGGCGTTTCATGTCCTTCTGGCCGATGGCGGCAATGCCGCAATAAATCAGCCCTATGACGGCAGCCCAGGCAAGCGGCATCGCATAACGAACCAGTTCCGGACCGAAGACCGGCATGATAAAACGAATAACGGCATAGATACCGATTTTGGCCATGATCGCCGACAGCAGAAAAGTCGCTGCGGCTGGCGCTTCCGTGTAAGCATCGGGAAGCCAGGTGTGGAGAGGAAAGATCGGGATCTTGATTGCGAAGGCGATCATGAAGGCGAAGAAGGCAAGGGCCGCCGCCTTGTCGCTGAGTTCAAGGCCTGCGAGTCCGGCTGTATCGAAGGACCAAACGCCGTACTGACCATGGAACGCCACGCCGAGATAGATAATCGCGGCCAGCATCAGCAGCGAGCCGGATACGGTGTAGAGCATAATCTTGATCGTTGCTGCTTTGCGGTCCGGACCACCGTAAATTCCGATCATAAAGAAAATCGGTAGAAGCATGATCTCCCAAAAGGCATAAAAGAGCACCAGATCGGCCGCGCATATTGCTCCGGCCATGGCTCCCTGAGTGACCAGCAGACAGCCGTAAAAGGCCCGCGGTCTGTCCTTGACGACGACAAAGACTATGGGAATGAGAGCAGCCCCGGTCAGCAGAACGAAAAGGCTGATGCCATCGACACCGATCCGGTAGAAAATACCTATGGATTCAAGTAGCGATCGAGTTTCGGAGAATTCGAGTTGACCACTGCCAGTGAATCCAAGATAAACCTTGAGCCCGAAGAAAAGGACGATGAATGACACAATGAGTCCGATCCTTCGTGCGGTCGTGGAGCTGAACGGTATCAGCATCGCTGCCAGACCGATGACGATCGGCAGAAAAATCATGGTGGAGAGGACGTTTTCAAACATGCGGACCTCTTTCCTACTTGAATGATTGGGTGAGCAAATAGCTCATCACGCTCAGGCCAATGATCATGTAAATTGCGTAAACACGAACATAGCCAACCTGCAGCAGTTTAAAGGTGGAGCCGAACTGGCGGTAGAACCAGACAATCAACTGCACCGGCCCATCGGTGACATGGGCATCGATAAAGTTGCCGATCGCAAATCCTATTGCCTTATAAGGCCGCACAAACAGAACATCGTAAAGCTCATTGATTCGGAAGGTGTGATAGGCGAAGCTTGAGAATCCGCTGTAGACAGGTTCTTCAGCTCCCTTGCCGAATTTTCGATAAGCGATAAAGATACCGATCGCGAAGGCGACAACACTGGCGGCTATGGCGATAATCTCAGTACTGTGCGAGGCTTCATGAGCATTCTCTGCAAGACTGGGTGCCAGCCAGTGGGTAACCTGCTGTGAACCACCGAACAGGGCAGGAAGGTTGAGGAAGCCGGCGAACAAAGCGCCGACAGCGAGTATGACCAGCGGCACAGTCATGACGGCAGGCGGTTCGTGGGCGTGCTCATATGCATGGGCATCACGAGGACTGCCATGGAAGACGACGAAGATCATCCGGAACGTATAGTAGGCAGTCATGCCGGCTACCAGGACACCGACCAACCAGATTCCCGTATGACCGGAAGCCAGTGCCGAGTAGAGGATCTCGTCCTTGCTGAAAAATCCCGAGAATGGAGGGCAACCGGCAAGGGCCAGGGACCCGATGAGCATTGTCTTGTAGGTCAGTGGCAGTTTGGTCCTGAGGCCACCCATCTTCCAGATGTTCTGCTCGTGGTGCAGGGCGTAGATCACCGAGCCAGCTCCGAGGAACAGCAGGGCCTTGAAGAAGGCGTGCGTAAAAACATGAAAGATGCCGGCCGAATAAGCAGCGAGACCGACGCCGGCGAACATGTAGCCGAGTTGGCTGACGGTCGAGTACGCAAGCACCTTTTTGATATCATTCTGAAACATACCGTAGATCGCCGAAACCAGGGCGGTAAGGATGCCGGTCCAGGCTACGATCAGCCCGACAGTCGGGACGTGAACATAGAGAAAACTGAAACGGGCGACCATGTAGACACCCGCTGTAACCATGGTGGCGGCATGGATCAGGGCCGAGACCGGTGTCGGGCCTGCCATTGCGTCCGGCAACCAGACGTAAAGCGGTATCTGTGCCGACTTTCCTGTAGCGCCGACAAAGAGCAACAAGCACACCAGGGTGATGGTGGCCGGTGCCAGCATGTGCGCATTGGCTTTCAGTGAGATATAGTCAAATCCGGAACCTCCGATTGCCCAGAAAAGGAAGGCCATACCGAGGACGAAACCGAAATCACCGATGCGGTTGACGATGAAAGCCTTGTTACCGGCGAGGACATTGCTCCGGTCCTCATTATAGTAACTGATCAGAAGATAGGAGCAGAGCCCGACACCTTCCCAGCCGACGAACATAACCACTGGTCCGTTGCCGAGGACGAGTATCAGCATACTGCCGAGAAACAGGTTCAGGTAGGCGAAGAATTTGGCGAAGCTTTCATCTCCAGCCATATAACCGATCGAATAAATGTGGATCAGCGAAGCGGTGAAGGTCACGAAAAGCAACATCAGAGAGCTGAGAGGATCGGCGAGGAAACCCATGCTGATATGCATTTCGCCGACCTCGAACCATGTAAAGACCTCGTGCGTCAGAGCGCGGCCATCGACAGGCAGACCGTTCAGGTCGAGAAAGACCTTCACTGACAGTATGAAGGTCAGGACCGGTGTGATGCAGGCAAGAACGGCATAGAGCTGATCCGGTAAACGTTTTTTCTTGCAGGTAGCAAGGTGCAGGATACCAACTACTGCAGCACCGATGAGCGGCAGCAGCGGGATCATGCCGAGATATGAGACATTCTGGGCCATCTGGTCACCCCTTCAACAAGCTGAAGACATTGGTGTCGACCTTGCCGGTGTGCTTGTGCAGCAGTATGACAACGGCAAGGGCGAGGGCTGCCTCTGCGGCAGCAACCGCCATCACGAGCATGGCAAGAACATGCCCATCCATGTTCTCGTGTAGCCGGGCAAGGGCGATGAACGCAAGATTGGCGGCATTCAACATCAGCTCCACCGACATGAATACGGTAAAGATGTTACGTCTCGAGATGACGCCGAGGATACCGAGGCAGAAGAGCAGGATACTGAGGAACAGGTAATCATGGATCATTGGTTCATCTCCTTTTTCCCGGCAAGAACAACGGCACCGACCAGGGCGACGAGAAGCAGGATCGAGACAATTTCAAACGGTAGCAACCAGTCGCGGAATAGAACCAGGCCGACCGATTTTACCTTTCCGAAACCGTTCCCGACGATGTCGACCTCTCCTCCCGGCAGGGATCTGACGATTCTCATCAGGAGGAGGCCGATCGGAACGACAGCTAGACACCCGCCGAGCAGATAGGTCCATCTGCCATTTTCCACGGGGATGTCGGCAGGCTGGATATTGAGGAACATGATGATGAACAGGATCAGGGACATGATTGCCCCGGCATAGACGATCAACTGCAGGGCAAAGAGTAGAGACGCAGAGAGCAGTGAGTAGAGCCCCGCCAGCGACACGAGCGTTATCACGAACCACATTGCGCCATTCATCGGATGACGGCTCAGGATCAAACCTAGGGCGCTGAGCACCGACAGGGTGGCAAATGCGTAGAACAGCCATTGACTGAGCATGGTATCACAGCCCCCTTTTTTTGTAGTCTTCTTCGCTGAACGCCCCTGGCGTGGCCAGCAATTCGTCCATTCCTTTGACCACGGAACTGCGCTCAGAGGAGATGACGGAGTAGATGCCAGTGTCCATACGGATGGCATCCATAGGACAAGCTTCGACACAATAACCGCAGTAAATACATTCGAGCAGATCAATTTCAAAACGGATGGGCATTTTTTCCGATTTTCCGTCCACCCGTTCACCTGCTTCAATCGAGATGCAGTGTGAAGGGCAATTGGTCTGGCACATGAAGCAGGCGACGCATTTCATCGTGCCGTCCTCATGGGTGGTGAGCCGATGCCGTCCCCGCCAACGCGGGGTGATTTCCGGTTGTACCTCAGGGTAGTGCCGGACATAGAGTTTGGTGTTGTCGAGCAGGTTTCGCCAGAAGTGGTCAAAGGTTGTGCGCATCCCTCTGAACACCTCGATCAGATAGAGTCTCTCGATGAAACTCGAGCCCTGGCGTTCCAAAGTCTTTATTTTTACAGTCATGGAATTCCTCTTCAACTCAGAGCAACGACAACGGCGCTGGTTATAAAGATGTTCGCGAGCGACATCGGCAGGAGTACCTGCCAACCAAGTTTCTGCAACTGGTCGTAGCGGAAGCGCGGCAGCGTCCAGCGTACCCAGACATAAACAAAACACATCACTGTTGTTTTCAACAGGAAGCTAACCATCTGCAGCAGAACCACGAAAATTCTGATTCCGTCAGCACTTGGATTGAGAACCACCAGGGTAAGAAGAATCAGTTCAACTGCAGCGGTGAGGATCCAGAAAATCTTGATATAGACGTTCGCTTCACGGACTCGGGGATCATTTGGGCGATGGTAATGACTGACATTGTTTTTCCTGATCCAGTTATTGAAATAGTACGTGATGACTGGCAGCAGCAGCATCAGTACGATGGCGATAGGTTGGCCGTAAGCGACCATGGTCTCGGTGGCGAGCCAGGGTATCTGGTAGCCGCCGAAAAAGAGGGTGACGATGATCGCACTCGAGGCGAACATGGCGACGTACTCACCGAGGAAAAACATGCCGAATTTCATTGAACTGTATTCAATATGGAAACCGGCGACGATCTCGCTTTCACCCTCGGCGAAGTCGAAGGGGGTCCGGTTGGTCTCGGCAAAGGCTGCAACGATGAATATGACAACGCCGAGTGGTTGGAGAATCACCCCCCACATCGGGATGAAACCGAAAAGCAGTTGACCTTGGAATCTCGCGATCTCACTGAGGTTGACGGTGCCGTAGACCACTAGCAGGCTGACAAGGGCGAGCCCCATCGGGATTTCATAGGAGATAACCTGCGCGGCGGACCGCAATCCACCGAGAATACCGTACTTGTTATGTGACGACCAGCCGGCGAGGATAATGCCGTACACTGCGAAACCAGTGCAGGCGAGGAACCACAGAATACCAATGTCGAGTGGAATGGTCTGCATTATATAACTTTTGTCACCTAACACCAGCGTATCGGCGAAGGGAATCACAGCAAAGGAGACCAGGGCAGTGAAAAAGACCAGTAACGGGGCCAATACGAAATAGAACTTATGCTGTATATGCCCAGCAATGATATCCTCCTTAAAGATCAGTTTCACTCCGTCGGCTAGGTTCTGTACCAGCCCGCCGGCGCGGAACCCGAAGATATTGCATCGGTTTGGACCTGATCGATCCTGTATAAATCCGGCACCGCGGCGCTCCATCCATACCCCTATCGCGATGAAGCAGATCGGGATGAAGGCGCCGAAGGCGACCCGGAGGACGACCATGAGGATATCAAGCTGTGACATGATCTGTCTCCTTCTCCTTCAAATTCAATCCAGCAGTTGGAAAAGTGATTGCCTCGATTCCGGCGAGGGCAGGGACTGCATCCTGCATCGCTTTGGCGATAGCGGCATCTTCGGTCGTCGTTCCACCCAGCAGACGAATGACGTCAATCATGTTCGGAGCCGGATCATTTTTTACCACCGCAGCCGAGAATCGTTGTACGATCTGGTCTTGGTTTATGATCGTCCCGCCATACTCACTGTATGAGGAGACGGGAAAGGCGATTGTCGCCTGTCGGGTGAGAGGGTTGTCATGGCTGCTGACGGCGATGACGGTCAACGACGCGAGTTTTTCGGCGAAAGTGCCATTCGCCTCGCCGCGCAGCAGATCGTTATTGAAGTTGACGAACAGATCGGCCTCGTTCAGCGCCTGGGCGAACCTGTCACGGCTGGTGTCGATGCCGAGGGCGGCGAGACCGGCGCGATTGGCCGATTTATCATCGCGGATCAGGAAATTGTCGCCGTCGCCGTCGACGATGTAATGGTCACTGTAGCCCGAGACCTTGCCTTTGCGGGCGGTGGCCAACGCCTTGATGGCAATCATCTGTTCGAGGGAGCAATTTGGTGAGACCAGAAAAAGCGGTTTGCGGGCATTTTCCACCTTGCGGCGCGCGGTCTCGACCGCCTGGTCGACGGTGCAGTCTTTTCCGTCAAGACGAGTGGCGGTAAGACGACCTTCATTCTCCTGATGATAACTCAAACGACCGGCGTCGCAGATAAAGTAGCCGTTGACCAGATCATTGTGGCGGGCACGGAAACGGTAAATCTGATCGTCGCCACCTTTTTCCCGGTTATGATCGATGAAAACATTGCAGCCCTTCGCGCATGCATGGCAGATTCCGGGCGACCTTGTCAGAAACCAGGCCCGCTGTTTGAACCGGAAATCCTTGCTCGTCATCGCCCCCACCGGGCAGAGATCGACGACATTGAGGGCGTAGCGGTTATCAAGTTTTCGGCCGGGAAACGTCGTCACCCGGGCTTCATCGGAACGATTGACGATGCCGAGTTCGCCGGTCTTGGTGATCAGACGGGTGAACCGGACGCACCGGGCACAGAGCACGCAACGTTCCTGATCATGGACGACACCGCATCCGAAATCCATCTTTTTGCCCTTGAGCACCTGCGGCACCCGCATCCGGCTGGCCTGGTGATCGTAGGTCATATAGTAGTCCTGCAGGGCACATTCGCCGGCCTGATCGCAGACTGGGCAGTCGGTCGGGTGGTTGATCAACTCCAGTTCCATGACATCATGCTGGATCTTTTTGATCTTCTCGGTGTCGAGCTGAACTTTGAGTCCCTCGGCGACCGGAGTCTTGCAGGCAGGGACGAGCGGCGGTCGGCCGTCTTCGATGCCGACCAGGCACATACGGCAGTTGCCGTCCGCACCCAGGGCCGGATGATAGCAGAAGTGGGGAATCTCGATGCCAATAACCTTGAAGGCATCGATGAGGTTCTTCCCGGATTCCACTTCGACCTCTTGTCCGTTGACAAAGAGTTTTACCGTCTCAGCCATGATGGTTCCTTCTCACGTGATTCATGCTTGTTCGGGCTTGGGTCGGTCCGTGGCATAGGCCACAAATTCTGACCGGAATTTGTCGAGATAGCTGCGCACTGGCATAGTGCAGGCGGCCGAGAGGACGCAGACCGTCTTCATCTCGATATTATCACAAAGTTCCCTGAGCAGATCGATATCGGCAATGGTTCCTTCACCCCGCAGCAGCTGTTTGATGATTTTCAACATCCATCCAAGTCCCTCACGGCAGGGCGTGCACTGGCCGCAGGATTCATGGTGATAGAAATCGATGAGGTTTTTGACCAGTTTGACGACATCGACCGTTTCGTCGAGAACGACGATACCGCCGGAGCCGAACATCGTCTTGTGGGCCGCCATTGATTCGTAATCCAGAGTCGCCGTCGCCGCCTCTTCCGGTGTCAGTACCGGGGTTGAACTGCCGCCGGGAATGACAGCCTTCAGTTTTCTGCCCTTCCAGACACCGCCGGCCATTTTCTCGATAACCTCAAGAAGAGGCAGACCGAGAGGCAGTTCGTACATGCCGGGTTTTTCGACATGGCCTGAGATTCCGAACAGGTGGGTTCCCGGACTCTTTTCGGTGCCATAGGCCTTATAGGCTGCAGCCCCGTTAGCGAGAATGAAGGGCAAGGAGGCTATCGTCTGGACGTTGTTGATGATTGTCGGACAGCCATACAGTCCGGCAACGGCTGGGAACGGCGGTTTGCTGCGGGGTTGCCCTTTGCGCCCTTCGATCGACTCAAGAAGGGCGG
>Ga0209066_10004172_pt1 | contig 15956 bp, 13 predicted proteins | sample All_14_2_FD_187198 | JGI IMG/M metagenome (GOLD analysis project Ga0209066, IMG submission 187198) | Freshwater microbial communities in response to fracking from Pennsylvania, USA - Allegheny Zone_MetaG_DW_15 (SPAdes) (version 2) ...
GCGTGCCCCCATTGCACATTCCAGCTTGAAAGCACACCCATGGCCTACCTCCTGGCGTTGGATCAGGGCACCTCCAGCTCACGCAGCATCGTGTTCGACCGCGAGGGCCGCCCGGTGGCCATGGCCCAGCGCGAGCTCACCCAGCACTACCCCCAGCCCGGCTGGGTGGCACACGATCCCGACGAGATCTGGTCGGGCCAGCTGACCACTGCCCGCGAAGCACTGGCCCATGCCGGGCTGCAGGCCAGCGACATTGCCGCCATCGGCATCACCAACCAGCGCGAAACCACGCTGCTGTGGCACCGCCGCACCGGCCGGCCCATCGCGCCGGCCATCGTCTGGCAAGACCGGCGCACCCAACCCCTGTGCACCGAACTCACCGCCAGCGGCTGGGCCGACGAAGTGAAGCGCGCCACCGGCCTGGTGATCGACCCCTATTTCTCTGGCACCAAGATCCGCTGGCTGCTCGACCACGTGCCCGGTGCCCAGGCGCTGGCCGAGGCCGGCGAGCTGGCCTTCGGCACCATCGACAGCTGGCTGCTCTGGCAGCTCACCGGCGGCGCCGTGCATGCCACCGATGTAACCAACGCTTCGCGCACGATGCTCTACGACATCGGCCAGGGAGACTGGCACGCCGGCCTGCTGCAGGCCTTGAACATCCCGCGCGCGGTGCTGCCCGACGTGTGGCCGTCAGACCATCGCTATGGCGAGACCCAGGCGCACTGGCTGGGCGCGCCCGTGCCAATCTGCGGCGTGGCCGGCGACCAGCAAAGCGCCCTGGTGGGTCAGGCCTGCTTCCACGACGGCCAGGCCAAGAACACCTACGGCACCGGCTGCTTCCTGCTGCGCCACACCGGCAGCCGGCTGCAGCACTCGCAGCATGGACTGATCAGCACCCGCGCGGCGCAGATCGGCAGCACCCCCGGGTACGCCTTGGAGGGCAGCGTCTTCGTGGGTGGCGCCGTCGTGCAGTGGCTGCGCGACGGCCTGCGCGCCATCGACACCTCGGCCGCTGTCGAAGCCCTGGCCGGCAGCGTGGCCGACAGCGACGGCGTGGTCTTTGTGCCCGCCTTCACCGGCCTCGGCGCGCCGTACTGGCAGCCCGAGGCCCGCGGCGCCATCGTCGGGCTGACCCGCGGCAGCAGCGTGGCCCACATCGCCCGCGCCGCGCTGGAGAGCATTGCCTTCCAGAGCGCTGCCCTGCTGCAGGCGATGAATGCCGACGCGGCGGCCGCCGGCTGCGCGCCAGTGACCGAGCTGCGGGTAGACGGCGGCGCCAGCGCGAACCCGCTGCTGATGCAGTTCCAGGCCGACATCCTGGGCGTGCCGGTGGTGCAGCCCCGCTGCATCGAGACCACAGCGCTGGGCGCAGCCTTCCTGGCCGGACTGGGCTGCGGGCTGTACGACAGCGCCGAGGAGATCGCCTCCCTGTGGGCCGTGGGCCGGCGCTTCGAGCCCCGCATGCCCGCCACAGAAGCCGCACAACAACGGGCGCGCTGGGAGCAGGCCGTGCGGCAATGCCTGGTTCAGTGACAAAACGATGACGCTCATGAGCCAAACGCACTTCGTCGCCGAGGCGCTACAGAAAACTGCAATAAGGCCCTGAGTAACAGAACTGTCGTAATTCTGTGGGGGCTGCTTTGGTGGAATCAAGTTGTCTTGGAGTAAGACCTGCCGGCCCGAGAGCCGGTCGCCTTTCAACACAACTCGGAGTGTTCTCGCTCATGAAAAAGCATCTGATCGCGCTGGCCCTGCTCAGCCTGACCGCCACCGTCGCCTCGGCTCAATCGTCCGTCACCATCTTCGGCGTGGCCGATGCCAGCGTGCGCAGCGTCAAGAGCGGCACCCTCTCCGCCAAGAAGCTGGGCACCGACGGCAACTCGTCGAGCCGCTTTGGCTTTCGCGGCGTGGAAGACCTCGGCAACGGCCTCAAGGCCGGCTTCTGGCTGGAGGCCCCGTTCTCCGCCGACACCGGCACCAGCAACACCAAGCTGTTCAACCGCCGCTCCACCGTCAGCCTGATGGGCGGCTTCGGTGAAGTGCGACTCGGCCGAGACAGCCTGGCCATCTGGAACAACGCCGCGGCGTTTGATCCCTTCGGCACCGTGGGCGTGGGCACGATCACCCAGCTGTACAGCACCCTCGGCTCGTTTGCTGCCTGGACGGCCCCGACCGCCGTCGGCGGCACGGCCACCACCAGCAGCCTGGACAACAAGCGTGCCGACAACCTCGTCAGCTACCTGCTGCCGTCCGGCCTGGGTGGCGTGTACGGCCAACTGCAAGGCTCGTTCGGCGAAGGCGCACCGGGCAAGACGAATGGCGTTCGCCTCGGCTTCAAGGCCGGCAGCTTCGACGCCGCCGTCGCCGTCAACAACTTCAACGTGACGGTTCCCGTCGGCACGGTGGCCCCTGGCCTGATCCCGACCGGTGGTGACTACCGCCAAACCCATGCTGGCGCCACCTACGACTTCGGCCCGGCCAAGCTGTGGGGCTCCTATGTGCTGGCCAAGCGCGAGATCGCCGGCACTGCCGACCGCAAGCTCAAGGTCTGGCAACTGGGCGTGACCGCCAAGGTCGGCGCCGCCGGCACGGCCAAGCTCGTCTACGGCAAGGCCAGCGACTTCGCCCCGGCCACGCAGTGGGCCCTGGGCTACCAGCACGACCTGTCCAAGCGCACCGCCCTGTACGGCACGTATGGCCAGATCAAGAACAAGACCAACAGCGCTGGCGCCATCTCGACCTTCAACGTGGTGGACGTCACCACCAGCGGCGTGACCGCCACCTCCGCGAAGTCGACCGGCTACGAAATCGGTATCCGTCACAACTTCTGATGATGAGCGGCTCTCGGGCCGCGTTCACCAGCAAAAAGGCCGCCCCTCACGGAGCGGCCTTTTTGTCTTTGGCCGGGGGGTCAGCAAACAAGCATCAGGCCGCGGGCGGCGCCTGCAGGTGCCAGTCCGTCACCTGCTGCAGCGCATGTCCGGCTTGCAGCAACGCGCCTTCCTGCCAGTAGTTGCCGATCAGCTGTAAGCCCACCGGCATGCCATGCTCGCCCAGGCCCGCAGGCACACTCATGCCGGGCAGGCCGGCCAAGCTGGCGGGCAGGGTGAAGATGTCAGCCAGGTACTCAGCCACCGGGTCGGTCTGGCTGCCGATCTCGCGGGCCACGGTGGGCGCCACCGGGCCGGCGATCAGGTCGCAATGCTGGAAGGCGGCCTGGAAGTCGTCGGCAATCATGCGGCGCAGCTTCTGCGCCTGCAGGTAGTAGGCGTCGTAGTAGCCGTGCGAGAGCACGTAGGTGCCGATCATGATGCGGCGCTTCACCTCGGCACCGAATCCCTCGCTGCGGCTCTTGCGGTACATCTCGGCGAGATCTTTGTACTCAGCCGCGCGGTGGCCGTAGCGCACGCCGTCGAAACGACTCAGGTTGGAACTGGCCTCGGCCGGGGCGATGATGTAGTACACCGGGATTGACAGCTCGGTGCGCGGCAGGCTCACATCCACCAGCGTGGCACCGAGCTTTTCCAGCTCGGCCAGGGCACCGCGCACGGCCTGCAGCACGCCAGCGGCCACGCCATCGCCGAAAAATTCCTGGGGCAGGCCGATGCGCAGGCCGGCCAGCGGGCGCTCGACGGTGGCACCGGGACGCGGCGCCTGGGTGGCGGCCACGAAATCGGGCACGGGTTGCTCGGCGCTGGTGGCGTCGCGCGGGTCGAAGCCGCTCATGGCCTGCAGCAGGTAGGCGCAGTCGAGCGCGCTGCGGGCCATCGGGCCGGCCTGGTCGAGGCTGGAGGCGAAGGCAATCATGCCGTAGCGTGAGCAGCGGCCGTAGGTGGGCTTGATGCCGGTGATGCCGGTGAGCGACGCGGGCTGGCGCACCGAGCCGCCGGTGTCGGTGCCGGTGGCGGCGGGCAACAGGCGCGCGGCCACAGCCACGGCGCTGCCGCCCGACGAGCCACCGGGGATGCGGCCGGTGTTCCACGGGTTGCGCGCGGGCTGGTAGGCCGAGTTCTCGTTGGAGCCACCCATGGCGAACTCGTCGCAGTTGAGCTTGCCCAGCGTCACCGCGCCGGCCGCGGCCAGGCGGCTCACCACCGTGGCGTCGAACGGGCTGCGGTAGGCTTCCAGCATCTTCGAGGCGGCGGTGCTGGGGAAGTCGCGGGTGACGAAGATGTCCTTGTGGGCGATGGGCACACCCAGCAGGCGGTGCTCGGGGCCGGCCACGCCCTTGGCGCGCCAGAGGTCAGCCGCCTTGGCCTGGGCCAGGGCCACGTCTTCGTCAATACAGAGGTAGGCGCCCAGCGCCTCGTGCGCGGCAGCGCGGTCGAGCAGGTGGCGGGTGATCTCGACGCTGGAGACCTGCTTGTCGTCCAGCGCCAGGGCCAGCTCGGCCACGCCGAGGTCGTGCAAGGGTTTCATCGCGGGGCTCACTCGATCACGCGGGGGACAAGGAACAGGCCGCCTTCCACCGCCGGCGCACTCTTCTGGTTCGCCTCGCGGTTGTCGGTTTCGGACACCTGGTCGTCGCGCAAGCGCAGCGCCACGTCCTGCACCGCCGACAGCGGCGTGTACAGCGGCGCCACGCCCGACGTGTCGACCGCGCGCATGCGCTCGACGATGCCGAAGAATTCGTTGAGCTGCGCCAGCAGGTGGCCCTGCTCGGTGTCGCTCAGTTCAAGCCGCGCCAGCGTGGCGATGCGGCTCACGTCCTGCTCAGTGAGTGCCATGGTGTGTGAGGGGTCTGGGCCTTGTGCTCAGGGGTGTTGTCCACCCCGCCCCGGGTGGGCGCGACATAGGCATGGGGTATTATCCCTTTTTGCTCCCCCAACCCCGCCGCAAAACGTTCGCGTGCCGCGATGACTGTCCTGATGCCCGATGGCACGGTGACACGCCGCCCTCCCACGCAGGACCACGAGCCACTACATGTTCACCGGATCGCTGCGCCGCTACTTCTCCACCGACCTTGCGATCGACCTGGGCACCGCCAACACGCTGATTTACGTGCGCGGCTCGGGCATCGTCCTGAACGAGCCCTCCGTTGTCGCCATCCGCCATGAAGGCGGTCCCAGCGGCAAACGCACCATCCAGGCCGTGGGCGCCGAAGCCAAGGCCATGCTGGGCAAGGTGCCTGGCAACATCGAAGCCATCCGCCCGATGAAGGACGGCGTGATCGCCGACTTCACCGTCACCGAGCAGATGCTCAAGCAGTTCATCAAGATGGTGCACCCGCGCTCGCTGTTCCGGCCGAGCCCGCGCATCATCATCTGCGTGCCCTGCGGCTCCACCCAGGTGGAGCGCCGCGCCATCCGCGAATCGGCGCTGAACGCCGGCGCGTCGGAGGTGTACCTGATCGAAGAACCGATGGCCGCGGCCATCGGCGCCGGCCTGCCCGTCTCCGAAGCCTCTGGCTCGATGGTGGTGGACATCGGCGGCGGCACCACCGAGGTGGCCGTGATCTCGCTGGGCGGCATGGTCTACAAGGGCAGCGTGCGCGTGGGCGGCGACAAGTTCGACGAGGCCATCGTCAACTACATCCGCCGCAACTACGGCATGCTGATCGGCGAGCCCACCGCCGAAGCCATCAAGAAGGAAATCGGCTCGGCCTTCCCCGGCTCCGAAGTCAAGGAGATGGAAGTCAAGGGCCGCAACCTCAGCGAGGGCGTGCCGCGCAGCTTCACCGTCTCGAGCAACGAGATCCTCGAAGCGCTGACCGACCCGCTCAACCAGATCGTCTCCAGCGTCAAAAAGGCGCTGGAACAAACCCCGCCCGAACTGGGCGCCGACATCGCCGAGCGCGGCATGATGCTCACCGGCGGTGGCGCCCTGCTGCGCGACCTCGACCGCCTGCTGGCCGAGGAAACCGGCCTGCCCGTGCTGGCCGCCGAAGACCCGCTCACCTGCGTGGTGCGTGGCTGCGGCATGGCGCTGGAGCGCATGGAGCGGCTGGGTTCGATCTTCACCTCGGAGTGACGGCCCCGTCGGCTCCCCACGCCGACGCCGGCCCCTGAACGGTCATGCCGCTCGGCACCCTCGATCGAACGCCGCCGCCCTTCTTTCGCCAAGGGCCATCGGCCACCACACGGCTGGTGTTCTTTGCCTCGCTGGCCATCTTCTTGATGGCGGCGGACACAAGGCTGAGCCTCATCGCGCCGCTGCGTTCGGCCGTCTCGGTGGTGCTGAACCCAGTGGAACGCGCGCTGCTCGCACCCATTGCCGGCCTCGGTGCGGCAGGTGACTACCTGGGCGGCATCACCCAGGCACGCACAGCCGTCCAACAAGCCGACAAACGCCTGGCCCAGCAGTCAAAAACGCTGCTCACAGCTGAAGCCTTGCGGGCGGAAAACGCCCGCCTGCGGGCCCTGCTCGACCTGCGTCCGTCGGTGAGTGCGGCAGCCCAGCCCGCCGAGGTGCTGTACGACGCCCCCGACCCCTACACCCGCAAGGTGATCATCGACCGCGGCAGCCAGCGCAGCATCGTGGCGGGCTCACCGGTGATCGATGAGCGCGGTGTGCTCGGCCAAGTGACACGCGTCTACCCACTCACGGCCGAAGTGACCCTGCTGACCGACCGCGATGCGGCCATCGCCGTGCTGAACAACCGCACCCGCCAACGCGGCGTGGCCTACGGCGACCCGTCCTCCGGCGGCCTGGAGCTGCGCTTCACCGCCGCCAATGCCGATGTGCGGCAAGGCGATCTGCTCTCCACCACCGGGTTTGATGGCGTGTTTCCAGGCGGCATGCCCGTGGCCAAGGTGATCCAGGTGACGCGCCGGGCCGATTCGGCCTTTGCCAAGATCGTGCTGATGCCGGTGGCACCGCTGGATGACGTCCGCCATGTGCTGGTGCTCAACCCCGTAGCAGAGGGCCTGCCGCCCCGTCCCGACCCCAGCCCGGCGCGCAATGAACGTGCCCTCACCCGTGCCGCGGCCACATCAGCGGCAGCCAGTGGACCGGCAAAAGCCCCCGCCGCGCCGACACCCGCCTCGGTGCCACAGCCTTGAAGTTCCAGGAGTCGACGTGTCCATGCTGAGCCGCCGCGGTGCGGGCCCCGACCAATTGCTGCTGCCAGCCAGCCCGGTGTTCATCTGGGTGTCGTTGTTCTTCGCACTGATGCTCAACCTGGTGCCGCTCGGCCGCACACCAGCCATGCCCGACCTCGTTGCCCTGGCCCTGGTGTTTTGGAATGTGCATCAGCCCCGCAAGGTGGGCATGGGCGTGGCCTTCTTCTTCGGGGTGCTGATGGACGTGCACGACAGCTCGCTGCTCGGCCAGCATGCGCTGGCCTACACGCTGCTGTCGTTTTTTGCGATCACCATCCACCGGCGCATCCTGTGGTTCAGCGTGGGCGCGCAGGCCCTGCACGTGTTGCCGCTGTTTGCGGCCGGTCATCTGGTGTCGATGCTGCTGCGTTGGGCCATCGATGGCGTGACGCCGGGCTGGTCGATGGTGATGGCCCCGGTCTACGAGGTCGTCCTGTGGGCGCCTGCCAGCTGGCTGCTGCTGGCCCCGCAACGGCGCGCGCCGGACCCGGACGAAAACCGGCCGCTGTGACATGGCCGCGCGTCTGGCATTCGACCCTGCCTGTGGGAGCGGCTTCAGCCGCGATTCGCGCTGTGCCACGACCCCATCGCGGCTGAAGCCGCTTCCAGAGAAGACAACCAGAGCGACCAAGGCGTCCGGGAGCCCGGCATGATGGTCGAGATCCGCAACGTCGAGCAGGAGCTGGGCCGCTTCCGGCTGCGGCTGCTCGCCGCGGGCGGGTTCGTGGTGCTGTGTTTCCTGCTGCTCACGGCGCGGTTGATCTACCTGCAGGTGGTGGTACACGAGAAGCTCGCCACGCAGGCCGAGAACAACCGGATCGCGGTGGTGCCGATCACGCCGAACCGCGGCCTCATCACCGACCGCAACGGCGTGGTGATGGCCGACAACTACTCGGCCTACACGCTGGAAATCACCCGCTCGCGCCTGGAGACCGAGCTCGACAGCGTCATCGACGACCTGGCCCAGGTGGTGGAGATCGCACCGCGCGACCGCCGCCGCTTCCAGCGCCTGAGCGAAGACAGCAAGAGCTTCGAATCGGTGCCCATCCGCACCCGCCTGAGCGATGAGGAAGTGGCGCGCTTTGTGGCCCAGCGCTTCCGCTTTCCGGGTGTGGAGGTGAAGGCACGCCTGTTCCGCAACTACCCGTATAGCGATCTGGCCAGCCACGTGGTGGGCTACATCGGCCGCATCAACACGCGAGAGAAGACCGCGATGGAAGACTGGTCTGACGAAGACCAGGCCAACTACCGCGGCACCGAGATCATCGGCAAGCTCGGCATTGAACAGCGCTACGAGCGCGAACTGCACGGCATCACCGGCGTGGAGGAAGTGGAGACCAGCGCAGGCGGCCGGCCAGTGCGCCGGCTCAGTTCCGAGCCAGCCACCCCGGGCAACACCGTGCGGCTGAGCATCGACCTGAAGCTGCAGCACCTGGTGGAGCAGCTGTTTGGCAAGCGCCGCGGCGCTCTGGTGGCCATTGATCCGAGCAATGGCGAGATCCTGGCCTTCGTCAGCAAGCCCGCGTTCGACCCCAACCTCTTCGTCGACGGCATCGACCAGGAGAGCTGGCAAGAGCTCAATGAATCACTCGACAAACCGCTGCTCAACCGCGCCCTGCGTGGCACTTACCCGCCCGGCTCCACCTTCAAGCCCTTCATGGCCATGGCTGCACTGAACACCGGCAAGCGCACGCCCGGCCAGGTGACGATGGACAACGGCTACTTCATGTTCGGCAACCACCGCTTCCGCAGCCACGGCGATGGCGGCCTGGGCGCGGTGGACATGGTCCGCTCCATCGTGCAGTCGAGCAACGTCTACTACTACGCCCTGGCGGCCGACATGGGCGTGGACCTGATCCATGACCAGCTGGACCCCTTCGGCTTTGGCCGCCGCACCGGCATCGACCTGGACGGTGAAGCCACCGGCGTGCTGCCGTCCACGGCCTGGAAAAAACAGCGCTACCGCCGCGCCGACCAGCAACGCTGGTACGCAGGCGAGACCATCTCGCTGGGCATCGGCCAGGGCTACAACAACTTCACGATGGTGCAGCTCGCGTCCGCCATGGCCACCCTGGTGAGCGGCGGCCAGCGCTTCGAGCCCCGCCTGGTGCACGAGATCGAGAACGTGGTCACCCGCGAACGACAACCCGCACCGCGCCAGACGCTGGAGCCCCTGGCCCTGAAGCCCGAGCATGTGGCTGTGGTGCGCCGGGCCATGCAGGGCGTGGCCACCGAAGGCACCGCACGCGGCGTGTTCATGGGCGCCGGCTACACCAGCGGCGGCAAGACGGGCACGGCCCAGGCCGTGACCATCCGCCAGAACCAGAAGTACAACAAGGATCGCTTGGCTGAATACCTGCGAGACCATTCGCTCTACACCGCCTTCGCCCCGGTGGATGCGCCCAAGGTGGCGCTGGCCGTCATCGTGGAGAACGCCGGCTTCGGCGCCGAAGCGGCCGCCCCCATCGCCCGGCGCGTGCTGGACTACGTGGTGATGGGCCTCTACCCCAGCGAGGAAGACATCGCGCAGGTGCAGCGTGGTGCAGCCGCCGTGCCGGTGGGCCGGCCCCGCCAGGTGAGCGAGGTGCCGCTGCCACCGGCCTTGGGCGCACCGGTGCTGCCAGCACTGGCAGCCTCGGCCGCATCGGCGACCGGCGCGCGTGCACCCGCCACATCACCCGCGAGTGCCATCGCCCCATGAAAACCGCTTTTGACCAACCCACCTGGTGGCAGCGCCTGCGGCCCTGGTTCTCGGGCTTCGATGCCGGCCTGGTGGCAGCCTGCCTGATCCTGGCTGCCACCGGCCTGGTGGCCATGTACTCGGCCGGCTACGACCACGGCACGCGCTTCACCGACCACGCCCGCAACATGCTGCTGGCCGCGGGCATCCTGTTCCTGGTGGCGCAGGTGCCGCCGCAGCGGCTGATGGCGCTGGCCGTGCCGCTGTACACCGTGGGCGTGGTGCTGCTGGTCGCCACGGCGCTGTTCGGCGTCACCAAAAAAGGGGCAACGCGCTGGCTCAACGTGGGCGTGGTGATCCAGCCAAGCGAAATCCTGAAGATCGCGATGCCGCTGATGCTGGCGTACTGGTTCCAGCGCCGCGACCATCGCCCAGGGACGTCGGACTTCGCCATCGCCGGTGCCCTGCTGATGCTGCCCGTGGCGCTGATCGCCAAGCAGCCCGATCTGGGCACCGCCATCCTGGTGTTCTCGGCCGGCTTCTTCGTCATCTTCCTGGCCGGACTGAGCTGGCGCCTGATCCTACCGGTGATGACCATCGGCGCGATCGGCGTGGTGGCCCTGGTGCTGGCCGAGCCCACGCTGTGCCAAAGCGGCGTCGACTGGGTGGTGCTGCATGCTTACCAGAAGCACCGCGTCTGCACCCTGCTCAACCCCACCAGCGATCCACTGGGCAAGGGCTTCCACATCATCCAGGGCATGATCGCCATCGGCTCGGGCGGCATCACCGGCAAAGGCTTCATGCAGGGCACGCAAACGCACCTGGAGTTCATCCCCGAGCGCACCACCGACTTCATCTTCGCCGCCTTCTCCGAAGAATTCGGCCTGGCCGGCTGCCTGGTGCTGGTCACCGGCTTCACCTTCCTGATCCTGCGCGGGCTGGTGATCGCGGCAGAAGCACCGATGGTGTTCTCCCGCCTGCTGGCCGGCGCGGTGACGTTGAGCTTCTTCACCTACGCGATGGTGAACATGGGCATGGTCAGCGGCATCCTGCCGGTGGTGGGCGTGCCCCTGCCGTTTGTCAGTTACGGTGGCACCGCCATGATCTCGATGGGCCTGGCGCTGGGCATGCTGATGTCGATCGCGAAATCGCGCGGGTTGATGCAGAGCTGAGCGGCCTCAGCCGGGTCAGCCCAGTCAAGGCACCGGGTTGGCATCGGCCAGGTCAACCGGCGGGCTGGGTGTCGCCCGGTTGATCGGAAACCGCAGGGTGATCAGCAAACCGGGACGACCCTCGGCCTCTTTGGGGCGCGGGCTCGCGTCTTCCAGATGGATCTGCGCACCATGCTGCCGGGCGATCTCGGCCACGATGGCCAAGCCCAGGCCAGAGCCCTCAACCGCCATGCCCAGCGGCCGGTAGAACGGCTGGAACACCAGCTCGCGTTCGTTCACCGGGATGCCGGGGCCGCTGTCTTCCACCTGCAGCACCACCACCTGGCCAAAGGGGTCGGGCATCACCCGCACCGTCACCCGCCCGCCTGTGGGCGTGTACTGCAGTGCGTTGTCGACCAGGTTGACGATGAGCTCGCGCAGCAGCAATGGGTGGCCCAGCACCTGCGCGTCATGCATGCGGCCCTGCACCCGCTGGAGCACGCCCGCCCCGCTGCCCGCATCGTGCACCGTGGGGCCTTCGTAGCCCAGGTCGATCGACTTGTCCATCGCACGGGGTACGAAGTCGCGCACCACGTCGGTGGCCAACCGGTCGAGATCCACCTGCTCGCGCGCTGCATCGGCCGCCCGCGCATCGGCCCGCGCCATCGACAGCAGCTGGTTCACCACGTGCGCGGCGCGTTGCGAGGCATTGGCGATCTGCACCAGCGAGGCCCGCGCATGCTGTGGATCACCATGCCCCGCATCAATCTCGCGGGCCGCCAGTTCAGCCTGCATGCGCAGCCCAGCCAGCGGCGTCTTGAGCTGGTGGGCGGCGTCGGCCAGAAAGCGCTTCTGCGTGGCCAGTGCCGACTGCTGGCGCGCCAGCAGCTCGTTGATGGCCTGCACCAGCGGCGCGACTTCCTCGGGCACCTGGCGCTCGTCGATGGGCGACAGGTCATCGCTGGCCCGCTCGCGGATGCGCTGCTGCAACGCCGCCAGCGGCGACAGGCCTCGGGCCAGCGCCATCCACACCAGCAGCACACCAATCGGCAGGATCACAAACTGCGGCAGGATCACGCCCTTGACGATCTCGGTGGCCAGGCGAGACCGCTTGCTCAACGTCTCGCCCACCTGCACCAGCGCGGGTGGCTCGTCTGGCACCACGATGACCCATTGGTAGGCCACGCGGATCTCTTCCTCCTGCACCATCTCGTCGCGCAGCTTCACTTCACCGGTGGGGCCACCGTCGGCCGGTGGCAGCGGCAACTCACGGTCACCCGCGATCCATTCGCCGCGGGTGCCCCGTACTTGGTAGAAGATGCTGTCGGACTCATCCGCACGCAGCACCTGCGCCGTCTCGCGGGAGAGCGCCAACCCCACCCGCGGCCCGGCCGGCTCCAGGCGCTGGGCCAGCACATGCACGGCAGCAATCAGCGCGCGGTCATACGGCTTGCTGGCAATGCCCTGCGCGGCCAGCCAGGTGAGCGCCAGGCTCAGCGGCCACAGCAGCAGCAGCGGCGCGAGCATCCAGTCGAGGATCTCGCCGAACAACGAGCGCTGCTCCTGCCGTCGGCGCGGCCGGTTCGCACCGCGCAGCACCCCAGAACCCGAGCCGCCCGCCAGCGATTTCACGCAGCGATCTTCTCAAGGCAATAGCCCAGGCCACGCACCGTGGCAATGCGGATCGGGCCTTGCTCGATCTTCTTGCGCAGGCGGTGGATGTACACCTCGATGGCGTTGTTGCTCACCTCTTCGCCCCACTCGCACAGGCGCTCCACCAGCTGATCTTTGCTGACCAGGCGCCCGGCACGCTGCAACAGCACTTCCAGCAGGCTGAGCTCGCGCGCCGAGAGGTCGATCATCTGATCGTTGATGTAGGCCACGCGGCCGGTGGCATCGAAGGTAAGCGGGCCGTGCTTGATCAGGCTGCTGGCCGAGCCCAGCCCACGTCGGGTGAGCGCACGCACACGCGCCTCCAGTTCAGCCAGCGAGAACGGCTTGGCCATGTAGTCATCCGCACCAAGGTCCAGGCCCTTGACGCGCTGCTCCACGCTGTCGGCCGCGGTGAGGATCAGCACCGGCATCGCCGAGCCCCGCGCGCGCAGCCGCTTGAGCACCTCCAGCCCGTGCAGCTTGGGCAGGCCCAGATCGAGGATGACCAGGTCAAACTCGTGCGCCGCCAGCGCCGCATCAGCCTCGCTGCCTTGGCTGACATGGTCGACCGCATAGCCCCCCACGCGCAGGCTGCGCAACAGACCGTCGGCCAGCACCTGGTCGTCTTCGGCAATCAAGATCCGCATCGGGCTTCCTCGGGGGGTGTCACGGGAACCATTCTAGGAACGCACTGCGCTTTTCCGCATCGGGATGAGTGCCTGTATGGTGTGGCCCGCGCTCGCAAACCGAGTTCACCGGCCAGGTACTGTACAAACATCCAGCTTTTGCCATAATCCGCCGACCCTGAGGAGCACTGACACCATGGACGCACCGACCAAGACCCCCCCCACCGCCGCACAGGCCGCCGAGCGCGCCAAGGCCTTGCAAGCCGCGCTCTCCCAGATCGAGAAGCAGTTCGGCAAGGGCTCGATCATGCGCTTGGGCGCCGGCGAGGCCGTCGAGGCGATCGACGTGGTGTCCACCGGCTCGTTGGGCCTGGACATCGCCCTGGGCATCGGCGGCCTGCCACGCGGCCGCGTGGTCGAGATCTACGGCCCGGAATCCTCGGGCAAGACAACGCTCACGCTGCAGGTGGCCGCCGAGATGCAGAAGATCGGCGGCGTGTGCGCCTTCATCGACGCCGAACACGCGCTCGACGCGCAGTACGCCCAGAAGCTGGGCGTGAACCTGCAGGAGCTGCTGATCTCGCAGCCCGACACCGGCGAACAGGCCCTGGAAATCGTCGACGCCCTGGTGCGCTCAGGCTCGGTCGATCTGGTGATCATCGACTCGGTGGCCGCCCTGACCCCCAAGGCTGAACTTGAAGGCGAAATGGGCGATGCCCTGCCCGGCCTGCAGGCTCGCCTGATGAGCCAGGCGCTGCGCAAGCTCACCGCCACGATCAAGAAGACCAACTGCATGGTCATCTTCATCAACCAGATCCGCATGAAGATCGGCGTGATGTTCGGCAGCCCCGAGACCACCACCGGCGGCAATGCGCTGAAGTTCTACTGCTCGGTGCGGCTGGACATTCGCCGCGTGGGCAGCATCAAGAAGGGTGAAGAAGTCATCGGTAACGAAACCCGGGTGAAGGTGGTGAAGAACAAGGTCGCCCCGCCCTTCAAGACCGCTGATTTCGACATCCTTTATGGCGAAGGCATCAGCCGCCAGGGCGAGATCATCGACCTGGGCGTAGAAGCCAAGATCGTCGAAAAATCCGGTTCCTGGTACGCCTACAAGGGCGAGAAGATCGGCCAGGGCAAGGACAACGCACGCGAGTTCTTGCGCGAGAACACCGACGTCGCCCACGAGATCGAAAACCGCATCCGCGAAAGCCTGGGCATCAGCCTGCTGCCGCCGCTGGCCGCCTCGGCTGCAGCGCCGGCGCCAGCCGCCGCCGGCAAGCCGGCGGGCAAGGCTGCTGCAGCCAAGCCGGCCGAGCCCGACGAGGCCTGAAAGCCCTTGGGGCTGTGAGCGAGTCAGCCTAGGCTGGTTGATTGGCTCACAGCGATCACCGCATGCCGCCGACCTCACCGACGCTGTCACTCAAAGGCCGCGCCCTGCGCTACCTGTCGGCCCGCGAGCACTCACGGGCCGAGCTGGCGCGCAAACTGCGCGCTTACAGCGAAGACCCCGACGAAATCGAGCGTGTGCTGGACGAGTTGCAGACACGCGGCTTCCTGAGCGATGCGCGGTTCGTCGAATCAGTGGTGCACCGGCGTGCAAGCCGGCTCGGTGCTGCGCGGGTCAAGCAGGAGCTGCAGGCCAAGGGCGTGGCGCCCGAGCAGATCCGCACTGCGGTGCAGGGGCTGCAGGCCACCGAGCTGGCGCGGGCCCGCGCCGTGTGGCAACAGCGCTTTGGCCAACCCGCCACCGATCCCAAAGAGCAGGCCCGGCAGATGCGTTTCCTGCTTTCACGCGGATTCGGCGCCGAGGTGGTGCGCCAGGTGGTGCGGCCACGCCACACCGACGACGATTGAATCCCCCACGCCACCCATCGGCCATTTTTTCGCATGGCGGTGCGGCAGTGCAGCATGCTAAAGTCCATCCCGCCTCGCGTTAGCGGTTCGCGCCTCATCGCGCCCCTCACAACCGCCTCGAACGCACAGGATGGCCCATCGTTCCACGCACTGTGCGACGAAGCACCCTATGCCAAGACGGCTGACGGAAGGTGGTGTCCATGCGGTCCGTCGGGCCTCACCGTCGGTGCACGTGCCCGCAGAACTCCCTTCTCGTTCTCGTCTCTTTCCCGTTTGTTCATCGACGAGCCGCTGATCCGACCTCGCGCCGGAGAAGCGTCGTCTCACACACACAGCCACCATGAAGATCCACGAATACCAAGGCAAGGAACTGCTGCGCCAGTTCGACGTACCGGTGCCGCGCGGCTACCCGGCTTTCAACGTGCATGAAGCACTCGAAGCCGCTCAGAAGCTGGGTGGCCCGGTGTGGGTGGTCAAGGCACAGATCCATGCCGGCGGCCGCGGCAAGGGCGGTGGCGTGAAGCTGGCCAAGTCGATTGATGACGTGAAGGCGCTGTCCGAGCAGATCCTGGGCATGCAGCTCATCACCCACCAGACCGGCCCCGAAGGCCAGAAGGTGCGCCGCCTGTACATCGAAGAAGGCGCCGACATCAAGAACGAACTCTACGTCTCGCTGGTCACTGACCGCGCGTCGCAGAAGGTGGCCATCATCGCCTCCAGCGAAGGTGGCATGGACATCGAAGAAGTCGCCCACAGCACGCCCGAGAAGATCCTCACCGAGGTGATCGATCCGCTGGCCGGCCTCACCGACGAGCTGGCTCGCAAGGTGGCCACCACGATCGGCCTGCAAGGTGCGTCGGTCGATCAAGCCATCAAGCTGTTCCAGAACCTCTACCGCTGCTACATGGAGACCGATGCGTCGCTGGTGGAAATCAACCCGCTGAACTGCGAC
>Ga0209066_10004173_pt1 | contig 15954 bp, 13 predicted proteins | sample All_14_2_FD_187198 | JGI IMG/M metagenome (GOLD analysis project Ga0209066, IMG submission 187198) | Freshwater microbial communities in response to fracking from Pennsylvania, USA - Allegheny Zone_MetaG_DW_15 (SPAdes) (version 2) ...
CCGCGTAATTCCGGTACCGATCATAAACATCTTTTCGATCAGGATTACTCAAAGTTTCATAAGACTCTTTAATCGACAAAAATCTTTCCCGCGCCTCCGCACTCGGATTCCTATCCGGGTGAAACTGCCTCGCCATCGCACGATAAGCCGCCCGAATCTCATCCTGACTCGCACCTTCTTTCAACCCCAGATTCGAATAATGATCACTCGCCAATGTCCACCCGATCACTTGACATTCCAAGATAAAAACTTATCACGATATAGCCAACGTAAACCGCAACCACCAGAAACATGACCATTCCATAAATCGCAGCCGCCTGTTTCGCTTTCGTCTGACCCTCATCTTCATAATATTCCGCAACCTTTTGCATCATCTCATTCATGTTTCCGGTCATCTCGCCCGTCTTCACCATGTCCAAAACTATCGGTGAAAATGCCCCCGAAAGTGCAAATGTCTCATGCACACCTGCCCCATCATTCAACCGATTGACAACCGGATAAATCTTCGCTCGAACCGCCTCATTGTTACAACTATCCGCCCCCAACTTCAACGATTCCGCCAGCGGTAATCCCGCTTCATAAAGAGTTCCAAATGCCCGACCAAACATCGCCATCGCAAACCCATGAACCATATTTCCCACATAAGGCACCGAAATCAAAAACTGATCCCATGCGTGCTTGACTGCAGGCTGTTGTATCAAATACTTCCTGAAAATCAGAACCGCAACCACTCCAATCGCCACAACAATCCAAATCAAACCTGGCACTCCGATCCCAGATTTCCCGGGAGCAACGACATTAATGATGAAATTCGTCGCCAAAATAATCCCCACCGAGAAGATAAAGACCAATTTCGGATACATCGTCTCCCGACGCACCAAATTCCGTAATTCAATATCCCTCTGAATGTAATCCGACAACCTCACGCATTGGTCGCCGATCATTCCCCCATGCTCCCCCGCCCGAATCATTGACATCATCAAAGGGCTAAAAATCTCCGGATACCGCTGGAATCCTGCACTCATCGGTCGACCCGCCGCAACATGATCCCGCGCCTCCAGCAAAACCGACTTAAGCGGATCCCCACTTTGATGCGCCAACGTATCAAGTGCCTGCCGAACTTCAATCCCCGCATTCAACATTGTCCCAAGTTGCCGGAAAAAGAACTGCAACTTACTGAGCGGAACACCTCCCACCGTCGGCCCAATCAAATCCGTTTGCAACCGACTCCGAGACTCCGTCGGCGGCGCCTCAATCCGTGCACTACTCGGTGGCGCACTCACCGAAGCCGCACCGCCAGCCGCTCCCGAAACAGTTCGAGGAATCTCACCCAAAGGATCACCCGAACCCTGAGCCAAACCCAACTGGTTGACCGACAAACCTTGATCTGCCAACCGCCTCGAAACCGAATCAAGCGAATCCCCGACCATATGTCCGCGAACCGTCTTTCCTTCCGAATCAAATCCCGAATACTCGAAAACTGGCATGTCTAAGTTCCCTCCATGATCGCTTTAAACATCACATCATAAAATTGAGACATCATGACCGCCGCAATAATCGAGCTAAAACCAAATACAAATAGCCCTACCCATACCCAAGCTTTCACCTTTAAAAAGGCTTCAACGTTTGCCTGGTCGCCCGCCGCTAATCGTTCAATCTGCTGAAAAGCCTCGTGTGTCGTTCCCGTCATCTCACCCGTTCGAACTAAATCGACCAAATCGTCAGGGATCAAATGTCGAGGCAAGACCTGCGAAATCGGCATATCTTCACGCATTGGTCGCGCCGCATCTTCCAACTGATCCCGATAAACCTTATTCGGAATCGCACTCGCTGCCAATCCAAACGCACGATACGGACTAATCCCTGCAACACTCAGATTCTCAAGATGAAAACTCAATTCTCGGCTCGATTCCATGCGAGTCCGTCGACCAATTAAAGGCAATCGCGCCGCCGCTGCATGTCTTAACGGCAAAAACCAAATGCGACCCGTAATATACGGTCCAAATAGATAGGCGGCGGTCATTAATATGAGCCCCACAAGTGGCCATCCCCAAAGGGCAGTCAGAAACCCTGCAAAGTACTGATCCAGAACTGCCTCGCTCGTTGTCTCACCGCCATTGATAACCCGACCTAACGCCTCCGATCCACCCCGAAAAACTGGAATCAATGGCAACATGATCACAGTACTAAAAATCGCTAACGCCGTCCACAAATAATGTCGCCGAACCTTCCAACTCGCCTGAATCTGCGCCGAAGTATGCGCTAAAGCATCAGGCAAATACCCTCCCGCTTCCCCCGCCCGCACAGACCCAACCACGCCATCCGGAAAAATCTCTGGGTAAACCGCCATCGAATCCGCAAGCGAATACCCTTGCCCCGTCATCTTGGCCATCTCCGACATCGCCCGCTTCGCTTTCGCCTTAATACTCGACCGCTGAGACAACTCCTCCAGCATCTGAGTCGAAGCAATCCCGGATCGCAAAATCGTTCCCATCTGGCTAAGCAACATCCACAAATCGTAATCCTTAAAAAAGCCCGTGTACTTGCGCTTTACCGCGGTCAAGCTCGCCGGTTTCCCCTGATATTGGTACTGCCCCGCAGTCTGCACCGCCGACTGATTATGAACGGCAGGCATCGGTGTTCGAACAGGCTGACTCACCATCTGATTCGATGGATGTAAAACCGGCGGTGTCACCTGACCCTGCCCTCCTTGCACAATCGGTTGCAATGTTCGACCCGGAATCGTCGAAGGAGCTGAACTGCCTCCAATCATCTGCAATCCCTGCAAAATCAAGCCTTGTTGACTCAGTCGAGCCACAACATCATTCGCGCTCCCCGCAACCATTCGACCACTGGTCAAATGCCCGTTCCCATCTACCGCGCGATAATCAAATTCCGGCATCTAGTCGATTCCTACGCCCGCCCAAAGCAATTCTACTAGCCAAGACGGTCAAAACAATCAAGCTGATCCATTTCTTCTCATTGGCCAATATAACCCGCGACTTTGAACTCATCAACCGGGGTCTGCGTCAAGTTCACCAGGCTCGATCCGTTCGTATTGACAACGAATAAATCCCAGGCGAAATTCACTTCACGCATAAACACGATCTTCGTGCCGTCCGATGTATAGCTCGGAAACTCGATATCGCTTGTCGAACCAAATACGAACGTCTTGTTCGTCCCCGTTGTGGACATTGTATACAGCTCGCCATCCTTCGAATAAAGCACCTTAGAACCATCATTCGAAAAACACGGCGTAATATCAAACGAATTCAAATCATTACTAATATTCGTCACGCCCGTCCCATTCGTTGATCCAACATAAATCTGTGGCCAACCCGATGGCGCCGCCGAAAAAGCAATCTCCGATCCATCCGCGTTCAAAGCAATTCCCAAACCATCCATTCCTGCCAAAGCCGAAATCTCTGTCAAGCCCGACCCATCGGAATTCATCACATAAAGCCGAGTCGCACCCGAACGATTAGAAAGGAAAGCAATCTTGCTTCCATCTCGGCTTACCACCGGATCAAAATCTTCACCCCCATTACTGGTCAAATTCACGGCACCCGAACCATCAAGGTCAGAAATAAAAATCTCCGAGTTACCCGTCTCATTGGTTTCAAAAACCATCTTCGGCAAGCCCGTATAAGAAGAAGCATTTAACCGACTCGCATCCGATCCGGTCAACAATGTCGTCCCTGTCGAATCAAGATTCATTCTAAAAATCTGATTATTCCCGCCAATTCCCGACTTGCTAAAGAATATCTGCGGCTGAGTTATCGAACCCGTTGATCCTGTAGACCCCGTGGTTCCAGTAGTTCCTGTGGTTCCAGTCGTTCCAGTCGTTCCGGTCGTGCCAGTAGTTCCTGTTGTTCCAGTAGTTCCTGTTGTTCCGGTTGTGCCGGTGGTGCCGGTGGTGCCTGTCGTTCCGGTAGTCCCCGTAGTTCCGGTGGTTCCGGTGGTTCCGGTCGTGCCCGTAGTTCCAGTAGTTCCTGTTGTTCCAGTAGTTCCAGTTGTTCCTGTGGTGCCTGTAGTGCCGGTTGTTCCCGTTGTTCCCGTTGTTCCCGTTGTTCCCGTTGTTCCCGTTGTTCCCGTTGTCCCCGTAGTGCCAGTGGTTCCTGTGGTTCCAGTGGTTCCAGTGGTTCCAGTGGTTCCAGTTGTCCCCGTAGTTCCAGTAGTTCCAGTAGTTCCAGTTGTTCCGGTCGTCCCAGTGGTGCCCGTAGTTCCAGTAGTTCCAGTAGTTCCAGTTGTGCCTGTCGTTCCCGTGGTTCCAGTCGTGCCGGTAGTTCCAGTAGTGCCGGTAGTTCCAGTAGTTCCAGTCGTTCCGGTGGTGCCTGTCGTTCCAGTCGTGCCGGTAGTTCCTGTTGTCCCCGTCGTTCCGGTGGTGCCTGTCGTTCCAGTCGTGCCGGTAGTTCCTGTTGTCCCCGTCGTTCCGGTGGTGCCTGTCGTTCCAGTCGTGCCGGTGGTTCCTGTTGTTCCTGTGGTTCCGGTGGTTCCAGTTGTTCCGGTCGTCCCAGTGGTGCCAGTTGTACCGGTGGTGCCAGTGGTACCAGTCGTTCCAGTTGTACCAGTTGTTCCAGTTGTTCCAGTTGTCCCCGTAGTTCCCGTCGTTCCTGTAGTTCCGGTAGTACCAGTCGTCGCCGTCGTACCCGTCGAACCGCCACCCGTATCACCGCCGCCGCCCCCGCCGCAGCCCACAATTACGGCCCCCGCAACAAACAAAGTCAGCGGGACATAAACACGACCAGTCGTCAACATATCCTAATTATCGGCACAGGCATAACTACCTGCAGGCCCAAAATCAGATTTTATTGCCTAATTATCACCAAGTTCAAAGCGCGTATTCCGCTCCATCAACCGCGTAATCGCCTCATCAAACTCAATCATTCCGTTCAGAACATCATTCAACGTCGCCATCACCGGAACCTCAACCTGACGCTCCACTGCCATCCGCAATGCCACCTGCAATGTCGGAACGCCTTCCGCAACTTGCCCCAAACTCGCCACTGCTTCATGCACCGTCTGACCGTGAGCCACCGCCAAACCAACACGATAGTTCCTTGACAACCGGCTATTACAGGTCGCGAACAAATCACCAACCCCCGCCAATCCCAAAAACGTCTCCATCTTCGCCCCCATTGCAACCCCCAGCCGAGTAATTTCTGCCAATCCACGGCACACAAAAGCTCCCTTCGTGTTGTCCCCAAAACCCAACCCGTCACAAATCCCTGCGCCAATCGCAATCACGTTTTTCAAAGCACCGGCAATTTCAACGCCCCGTAAGTCATCCCCCAAATAAACTCGATAGCCCTTACCGTTAAATGCCTTGCGAACAAGCTCCGCCGCTGTTTCATCCGGACTCGCACAAACCGCTGCAGTCGGCACACCTTTCGCTAATTCCACTGCCAAATTCGGGCCGCTCAACGCCACCGGAATCGCACTCGGGCAAACTTCCCTCAAAATATCACTAATCACACCCCCCGTTTCCGGATCAAGACCCTTGCTCGCCAAACAAACAATTGAACCCTCCGTCACCGCCCCCGCAACTTCTCGAACTGCTTCACTCGGAACCGCAATAACAGTGAAATTTGCCGGGCCCGACTGATTACCCATCGAAACCACCTGAATCGTCTCCGTAAACCTAAACCCCGGCAAATACTGTCGATTTTCCCGATCCTGATTCAACTGAGCCGCTGTAAGCTCATCATGCGCCACCAACTCCACCATGTGACCATTACGAACCAAAACCAAACTCAGAGCTGTCCCCCAACTCCCGGCACCAATAACACGAACTCGCATAACTTCCAATATCTATTGTGGCAACTTCCCCGCAAAACTAACAGGGAAATGGAATTTTTCCATCAACATTTATGCAAGTAGTTTGAATTAAAGTCAGTTCCACCGGGCGAAATGAGAATTTTAATACGACGAACGGATCAAACTCACCTTCAAATCTATCACCTCCCTAGACGACAAACACTTCCTACCCACAGAGCCAAAAGTACCCCACCGACTCCAGGACTCCAAACATTCCACCAACAAACTGGTATCATCCGACCCAGCGAGGGCTACTTTGCGCGCCGTTGTCTGGAGTCTTTTCCAAAAAGAGAAGACTGCAGAGAGCGGCACTCAGATAGCCACGCCATCCTGGAACATACGACCGCAGAACGGTGAATCCGGGATCCGAAACGAGGCTGAAACAAAAAAACACTATGCCACTGCATCCTGATACTAAATCCGAGATCATCAAAAAATACGCCACTTCAGAAGGAGACACAGGTTCCCCAGAAGTGCAAATAGCCGTTATGCATGCGCGCATCCAACAGATCACAGATCACTTGCGCACAAACAAAAAAGACTTCCACTCACGACAAGGGCTACTCAAGCTCGTCGGGAAGCGACGCAAAATCGAAGGCTATCTCCGTAAAAAAGATGTTGTCAAATATCGGGAGCTCATTGCTGAGCTCGGCATTCGTGAAGTTCGGCCTCGCTAACAAAACGTTAGTCAGAGGCTAATAAATGATTCATACACACACATTCGAGGTGGGAGGCAAAACTTTCCACCTCGAGAGCGGACGCGTTGCAAAACAAGCAGGCGGATCCGTTCTCTTCGGTATCGACAACACTGTCATCCTGGGCACCGCGACAATGTCGCAACAGTCACGAGAAGGACTTGACTTCCTACCCCTCGTCTGCGACTTTGAAGAACGCAAATACGCGATCGGCAAAATCCCCGGCGGAGTCATCAAAAGAGGTGGAAGACCCTCAACAAAGGCTACCCTCATCAGCCGTCTCATGGACCGGCCGATCAGACCCCTTTTCAACAAAAGCATCCGCAGCGAAATTCAAGTCATCGCGATGCCGTTCTCCATCGATAAGCAAATTCCGAGCGATGTCATGGCGGTAAACGCCGCTGGCGCCGCCCTCTCCGTATCTGATGTCCCATTCAACGGCCCCATCGCATGCGTCCGAATCGGAATGATCGACGGCGAATTTATCGTCTTCCCAACCTACGAAGAACTCAAAACTTCTAAACTCGACCTTATAGTCGCCGGACACAAAGGCGCAATCAGCATGGTCGAAGCCGGTGCAAAAGAAGTCAGCGAAGAAATCATGGTCAAAGCCCTGATCTTCGCCCACGAAAACATTCAAATTATCTGTAAAGAATTTGAAGCCTTTGCAAAGGTCGCCGGGAAAGAAAAACGAGTCGTTGCCGAATCCGGTCCCGATAAGAAATTTGTCGAAGACATGATGAAGAAAGAAGGCAAAGCAATCGCCGCCGCTCTCTTCCACAAAGATAAAGCAACCCGAGAAAACGCTGAAAGCGCTCTCAAAAAAGAACTCAAAGAAAAATACACTGCCGCAAACGAAGGCAACGAAGAAGTTCTCAAGCACCTCAGCGCTGCGATCGATAAGTCGATCAAAGAAGTTCTGCGATCAACCGTCATCAAAGATGGCAAACGACCGGACGGACGCAAACTCACCGAACTTCGACCCCTCGAAGCCGTTGCCGGTCTGCTTCCCCGAGTCCACGGTTCCGGACTCTTCACTCGTGGTCAAACCCAGGTCATGACCGTGCTCACGCTCGGAATGCCCAAGGATGCGCAATACGCCGACATCCTCGACCAACTCGACGAAGAACAAGAACCCAAGCGATTCATGCACTTCTATAACTTCCCGCCCTACTCGGTCGGTGAAGCAAGACCCCTCCGCGGCCCCGGTCGCCGAGAAGTCGGACACGGCGCCCTCGCCGAAAGAGCCATGGAAGCCGTCGTCCCCATGGATGACCCCGATTTCCCTTACACTGTTCACCTAATCAGCGAAGTCCTCGAAAGCAACGGATCCTCATCAATGGCATCCGTCTGCGGTTCAACTCTCGCCCTCATGGATGCGGGTGTAAAAATCAAGGCTCCCGTAGCCGGCATCGCAATGGGTCTCATGAGCGATGGTAAGAACTTCTCCATCCTCACCGATATCCAAGGTCTCGAAGACCACACCGGAGACATGGACTTCAAAGTTGCTGGTACCCGAGAAGGCATCACTGCCCTCCAACTCGATACCAAACTCGAAGGAATCCCTGAGCAAGTTCTCATCGACGCACTTTCCCAAGCAAAAGACGCGCGCTACGCAATCCTCGACTGCATCGAAGCCGAGATTCCCAAGCCGCGACCGCAGCTCTCCGGAACCGCTCCCCGTATTCAAACTATGCAAATCGATCCCGAAAAGATCGGTCTGCTCATCGGACCCGGAGGCGCAAATATTCGCAAAATCACCGAACAAAGCGGATGCGAAATCGATGTCCAAAAAGACGGTCGAGTTCTCATTGCCAGCGATTCTGGTGAAAAAGCTGATAAAGCGGTCAGCATGATCAAGGGCCTCACCGCCGAAATCGAAGTTGGCTTCGCATTCACCGGCACCGTCACCAGACTGATGGGCCGAGGCGCACTTGTCTCAATGCCCAACGGCAAAGACGGAATGGTTCCCACCGATCAACTGACGCACGCAAAAATCGGTCGACCCGATGATGTCCTCTCCGAAGGTGATGTCATCAACGTCAAGGTTCACGAAGTCGATGGAATGGGCAGAATCAATCTCTCCGCTCTCGACCTCAACCCCGATAACGAGCGACTCAACGATCCCAACCCACCCGCCAGCGAGCGACCGGCATTCAGCCGCGACCGCGACGGCGGCGGAAGAGATCGTGGCCCCCGACGCGATGGCGGCGGTGGACGAGATCGAGGTGGCTACGGCGACCGAGACCGCGGCCCCCGACGCGACAGCGGCAGCCGCGATGGCGGCGGAAGCCGTGACGGCGGCGGCGAAGGCGGCTCCCGCTTCCGCAAACGCGACTAAGTACTGATCCGTTCAAAATCTGATTCCAGATTCACGTTTTGTGTCTCTGGAATCTTTTTGTCGATTTTCTTCACTAAATGTTGACTTCCATCGCCGGGGGGGCAAACTGAATGTTCTATGAAACACATTGTAGCGCTGATAATCACATTCACACTCGCATCCGCCTCCTTTTCAAGCTGGACAGATAACGGATATTCGAAAACAGATAACGGCACAATAGACATACTCTTTGGACTCAGCCCGCGGACTGACTATACGGCGAGTGGCAACGATTTTGATTTTAACTTTACACGAACTATCGATTATAAGCTCGTAGAAGGATCTTCTATTCAGTCTCCCCCAAGTTGGAATTCAAACATGGCTCTCACTCCGACTCCGAATACCTTCACAAGCACACAAAACATCACTATTTCATACGATGATGTCGTTTCGTATTCTGCTAAATGGTCTACCCATTCTTGGCAACTTTCGCAATCATTCACAAACACTGCGACCCCTTTTGAAACAATCAATCGACAAGGTTACGAACTGTCGGCATACACGTTGGTTCTAACGGTCACCCAAATGCCATGAATTTATCTGCTAATTTTCTCAAAACGGCTTCCATCTCATTTGCAATCTGTTTATTTGCTTTAGGCAAAGCTGATGAATTGATTCCGATTGCAATTCTGAGTATTAATGACGGAGTAACCGAAAATTCCGAAAAACTGTCGTCAACGGAAATAGAGTTGTTCTTAAAAAACAAAAATATCCCACATTACCGATTTCAAAAGGACAGCTTTGATATTTTTGTTTCGAAAAAACTAGCACCCATAGAGGAATTTCACGCGACTACTAAATGGTTAACTGATATTCAGCGATCTGGACACTCGCAGTTTTCTTTAGATACATTAGAAGGAAAAGCCCTATTCGATTCGATTAGCAAAACAATGGGGACAAGTGGACTTGAAGTTGATTCGCAAGATAAATTCATGGAACTTGCACCTGCTTTTACAATAAAAGGCTTGAACGGACTTCCAACGGGTCAGCTAAGTCAATCACTATATAAACCGAACTCTGAATTGAAGAGTGCGTATCTCCCTCCAACCACTGATAAAGAAGTGATCAAACGAGCCTTCGAAACCGCAAGAGCAAAAATTGCACCGTTTCCTAGCTTAGGGAGAGAAACAGAGTATGTCATAAAGACATTCGAAGGATTAAGAGGCAAACCACTACACCCAGAAGCACTTCAGGCGGTTGGATCCATCTTAAATCAATTAGGAGAGGAACTTATATCCGCTAGAGATGAAGCTCTGCTCGCAAGAAATGCAGTTGTGGCTAATTTACTCTCCTCGCAGATTGGAGACACACCGCAACTGAAAGGGCCCCGGCCCTTCGGAAGCCTGCCCGAAAAAATGAAACAACTCTTAAAGCAGTTGGCAATGAATAGCCCTGAACAACTGGGTTTCACAAATAGTGCTGATGCTAATGCATTTCTGGAAAGCAATCCAACTCTTGATGTCGAGTTTAAGCTGTCGGTTGCTGTTAAGGTTCAGAATAGCAAGGAACCAGGATCAAATTCGTTTGTTTCAGTTATTATCATGGCGGGATAAATGGGAATAAATGGAAAGGGTCTTTACGACCAAGCTGGAGTGCATTTCTTCAAATGCGGCTAGATTGATCTAAGCGCATTCGAAGACAACTAAAGGGGATCGAGTTCGCCGCAAAAATCGCGAATATCGTCGCCACCACCTGTACAATCTTTGCGATTGCCGCCACTGCCCCTTCTTCATTCGAGGAATGATTGCGTAAATTCGACAATATTTGATCCGCAACTGCTTTTCAAACTCTAAATCTCCTTTGAACTTGCGATCCGCATTTCAACCCAGTAACGAGGCGCTTAGCGCTGTCATCATCTCAGTTCAACAAGGGGACGCTTAAGGTTTTTTATACAAATTCCAGAAATCTGGCCCATAATATCGCTATGCTTGCACAGCTTCTCCTACCCATTCTTTTTTCACCTAACCAAATCCAAAGATCAAATCAAATCCCATTAGTAGTAATAGCCCAGTCTGAACGGTTGCCGGATCAGCTTCCGGAAAAGCCTGGTCATCGCGAAGTTGAGAGGCTCTTAACCGCAAATAGCATCTCCTTCTACAAATATGAACTTGACGGATTCGCAATCTATGTGTCCAAGAAAATCGCCGCAATCAACGAATTAGAAACTACTGCTTGGTGGCTGAAAAGTGTTACCGAATCAAGGGCCAAAAAGTTCTCTCTCGAATCCCGCGAAGGCAAAGTCCTCCTAGATGCATTCGGTCAATCAATGCCGGTCTCAGGTCTCAAAGCCGACCCTGGTCAAGAATTTATGGCTATTGCCCCCGCATTTCACATCAAAAGAATTTCCGGAACCGAATTTAAACCATTTACTCTTGCTTTAGATAACACGCCACCGGAACTGAGCACTGCATATATTCCTCTCGATGAGCAAAACAATTCATCGTCCCTCCCGTCTCACCTAACCCCATTCCCAGCTTCCAGAGGCATGACTAACTATTCGATTATTGACTTCGGAGCAGTCAAAGAAATGGGTAAGCAAACGGATTCCATTCTAGCTGTGTCTGGGGCATTCCGCATGTTAGGAAGAAAATTTGATGAAGTCCAAAAGGAAGTCGACTTAGCACGCGAAACTTTGCTCGCTCAAATGTTGGATGATGCCTTACAAACTCCAGGCACTAACCTAAGTGGCGAACGAAGTTTTAAGGAGCTTCCGCGCCCCATTCGCGACCAATTGCTTCGATATGCAGCCGAAGAACCTGGTCGCCTTGGACTTAAAGGTAATCAAGAGATACTCGATCTTCTGCTAGGAAATCCGAATGTCCATATCGAATTCCGGGTCGCCTTTTTAATCAAGTCATCCAGTAACGAAGATAGAACTGGTGGTTCTATCGCAACTGTCTTCTTAGGCGGCGTGTAAGTTAGTAGTGGATGGTTCTTGCCCCGACCACGGAACCATCCAGCCACAAAGATAGTTAAAATGGACACTGGTAATTGAAAAACATCGCCGCGCAGCTTGCGAAAAGAATCGCCGCCACATGCACAATCCTCGCGATTGTCGCCCCCGCTATCGCCCAACCCATTTCCACCGCAAACTGCTGCAACACCGCCTGCGTTTGCATCTCCTGCACCTGCGGCCCCTCCTGCGACTGCAACCAAGGTGAAGCCACCGAGCAAACCGCAGAGCAAACCACCCAACAACTCCTAAGCCAAAACCAACCAACCCCAAACTTCTCCACCCCCGCCAACAAACTCCAAAAGTCACCACCCCTCAAAGATTTACAAACTAAAAACCACGATCCGCGTGGCCCACCTCATTGCTGAAAAATCCCGTCAATCATCCGCCCCCAAAAAAGGCCACGACAATTTTCAGAACAAAAACAATGAGCGAAACCCAAGAAAAAACCTGTTGCTGCAACAGCAACTGTACATGCGAAAACTGCACCTGCGAATGCAAGTGCACCGAAGAAAACAACTGCGGATGCCTCGAAGGCAAAGCATGCACGTGCAACTGCTGTTAAATCAGTAGTTCAAAAACGACAAAGCGGCGGTGAACAATCCGCCGCTTGTCTATTTGTCACTGTCGGTAGTGGGATCGAGTTCTCACGTTCGAACCCAAAGAATCTCCATCGACTCTCTGAGTCCTGCGTCAAACCAATCCGCCGACATCCTAATAGACAAGCACATCCAGTGCCAAAACCCATGCAAACTCAAAAACAAAGTGGATCCGATCAACTAATGACCGAACCCACTCCTATCAATTTCTCAAACAACTTACCAAGGCGTCAAAACTGAATTGACTTTCCCGTCGCGCAAAACAACTTCACCCGCTTTAAGCCGGATAACCCTCACATCGTCGCTCAAGTGGTCACCAGGCTGAGCATAAAGTGTCTTTTCTCCGTTCACAAAAACACCCGTCGCTCCATCCTCGGTCTCCACCGATCCAACAAATTTCCATCCGTCGAACGGCACTTCTGGCTCTGCCGGCCCCGCCGATGGTGCCGCAACTGAACCCGAAGATTCCAATCCATTTCCATTCACCAAAAAGATATCTTCCGTCGATCCTTCCACGCTCAACCGAGAAACAAAGCTCCCTTCCAGCGTAATCCTCGCGCCGACTTCAAACGCCTTGTTTGCCGGCATCCTAAAGGCAAAAACTGGCGATTTACCCGCATCCTTCGGCGCACCAAGATAGACAAGTGTGCTGTCCGGCTTTGGAACAACTTTCAAAACCACCCCATCGGCCTTCACCGGTGTGCCCTCATACTTCTTCGATCCACCCTTATTCACGGCCTGAATCAATTCCGCCGCCGAAAATACTTTGCCTGCCAATCCACTCAAATCCGGCTTCTTCGCCTGCTCTTCATCTTCCATCAAGCCATTGAGCTCTTTCGCCCGGGCATCCGCTTTCACCCGATCGCTCTTTGCTGTGTTAATCGCTCTTCGGCCACCCTGAATATTCCCATTATTAATTTGTGGTGCAATCCCCGTAGCCGCCGCCGTTCCCACCAATTGGGGTGCCGCTTTCGCATTCGCCGGATAAAACGTGATGGCCCCAACAATCGCCATCATCGCTAGTCCCGCAACAATCTGTGTCCCTCGCATAAGGCACTTGTTCCGCAACCCGCAAAAACAACGCCCAGTATTCAACCCAGGATTTAGCCCTTAACCTTCCTTATCCTCATACTGCCCCTTCAACGAAGAAACCACCCCCGGATCCGCCAAAGTCGTCACATCACCCAAAACCCGACCCTCCGCAATGTCCCGCAACAGTCGCCGCATGATTTTGCCGCTCCGAGTCTTCGGTAACTCTGCCGTAAAGAACAAGTCATCCGGACGCGCCAACGATCCAATCTTCGCCGAAACATGGGCCCGCAACTCTTCCTTCAAAGCATCCGACGCCTCAACATTCCCTTTCAAAATCACAAACGCCGCCACCGATTGACCCTTCACGTCATGCGTCTTGCCAATCACCGCACTCTCCGCAACGGAATGATGATCCACCAAGGCACTCTCCACTTCCATCGTCGAAATGTTATGCCCGCTCACGAGCATAATGTCGTCAACCCGACCCAAGAGCCAAAAATATCCGTCCTCATCCATCTTCGCCCCATCCCCCGCAAAATAAGCGTTCTCAAATTTGCTCCAATACGTCTTTTCATACCGCTCCGGATCGCCCCAAATCCCCCGCAACATGCTCGGCCAAGGACGACGCAATACCAAAAATCCGCCCGCTGGCAAGCCGTGTTCTTTCACCAGATCGCGGCCCTCTTCGTCAAAAATCGTTGCATCTATTCCCGGAAAAACTCGTGTCGCACTCCCCGGTTTCGTCTCCACCAACCCCGGCAAAGGCGTAATCATAATCGCCCCCGTTTCCGTCTGCCACCATGTATCCACAATCGGGCAACGCTCACCCCCAATTACGCGGTGGTACCACATCCATGCTTCCGGATTAATCGGCTCACCAACTGATCCCAAAAGCCGTAGCGAACTCAAATCACATCCTCCCGGATACTCCTCACCCCATTTCATAAACGTCCGAATCGCCGTCGGGGCCGTGTACAAAATTGTCACTTTATGCCGCTCAATAATCTTCCAAAAGCGATCCTTATCCGGCGTGTCCGGTGCCCCTTCATAAAGCACCTGAGTCACCCCATTCGCCATCGGCCCATAAACCACATAACTATGCCCGGTCACCCACCCACAATCCGCCGTACACCAATAAATGTCCGAATCCTTGAGGTCAAAAACTAGCTTCGCCGTCGCCGATGTTCCAACCAAATAACCACCGGTCGTATGCATAATCCCCTTCGGCTTACCTGTCGAACCACTCGTATAAAGGATATATAGTAAATCTTCGCTTTCCATCTCCTCACAGGCGCAATCCGCTACCTGTCGATCAACAAGATCATCCCACCAAACATCCCGCCCCTTTTCATTCAAACCCCGATCATATTCCGGTGCCGCAAGTTCATTGGTCACATTCCCAACCACTCCCACGCGCTCATGTACCAAAACATGCTCAATCGTCGGGCATCCCATTTCCAAGGCATCATCCACCACCTTTTTTAACGCAATCACTTTCCCTCGACGCCAAAGCCCATCTGCCGTAATAATCAGCTTCGCCCCCGCATCGTTCACCCGCTCCGCAATCGACTGCGCACTAAATCCCCCAAAAATCACCGAATGCGCCGCCCCAATCCGCGCACAAGCCAACATTGCCAAACACAGCTCCGGCCCCTGCCCCAAATAAATACAAACCCGATCCCCCCGCTGAATCCCCAACTCTTTCAACGCATTCGCCAGTTTCTGAACTTCGGTCAAAACATCCGCATAACTAAACACGCGAACATCACCGGGCTCTCCTTCCGCAATCCATGCCGTCCGGTGTCCCCGACCCGCCAACACGTGACGATCAACCGCATTGAAACAAGCATTCAATTTCCCGCCCAAAAACCACTTTGAATAAGGTTTCTCCCACTCACAAACCGTATCCCACTTCTTGAACCAATCGAGTTTCTCGGCCCAACCCGCCCACCAGCCCTGCCAATCGGCATCAGCACTTTCATAAATCGAATCATCATTCGCATTCGCATGGGCAACAAAGTCTGCGCTCGGCGCAAATTTTCGGTCTTCTTGAAGCAGGGTATCTATCGTCTCTGACAAAGTGGTCTTCTCCAAAAACGTTTTACCTGCTGAGCTTATTGGATATCATCAACACATATGGCCTTCGAACTCAGCGAATGCATCGGAATCACCACCCTCCAACCCGATGAAGCCGTCAAATTCTATTCTGAAATCTTTGGCATGACCCAATCCCCATCCCACGATGGGCTCAAACTCTCAACCGGGAAACTCGCGTTTTTCCTCGACCCCGGCCCTCGACAGCCGCCCATCCTCGAGCTCCTGACCGAAGACCTCACCACTGCTCGCCCCCTTCTCCGCTCATTCGGATTCGAAGAGCAAGTCTGGCACGGCCCCGGAAAGCTCAACCTCGTCACTGACCCATTCGGCATCGCCTGGAACATCTTCCAAGCCGCCCCTGAATCCGAGTGGCCCTCACTC
>Ga0209066_10004175_pt1 | contig 15946 bp, 6 predicted proteins | sample All_14_2_FD_187198 | JGI IMG/M metagenome (GOLD analysis project Ga0209066, IMG submission 187198) | Freshwater microbial communities in response to fracking from Pennsylvania, USA - Allegheny Zone_MetaG_DW_15 (SPAdes) (version 2) ...
GCGTGAGGAATTCGTAGGACCACGCGATCGCCTCTTTCTTGAAATAGTCACCGAGCGACCAGTTGCCGAGCATCTCGAAAAAGGTCAAGTGGCAGGAGTCGCCCACGGCGTCGATGTCGCCGGTGCGGACGCACTTCTGCACGTCGGTCAGGCGCGTGCCGGACGGGTGCCGCTCGCCGAGCAGGTAGGGCACGAGCGGATGCATGCCCGCGGTGGTGAAGAGCACGGTGGGATCGTTTTCCGGGATCAGCGAAGCGCCCGAAATGATGGCGTGCCCTTTGGATTCGAAGAACTTGAGGTATGAGTCGCGAAGCTGGTCTGCTGTGAGTTTCATGGGGGGGCTCAGGGGTTGGGGTTCATTTGAGAGTTACACGTTAAACAGAGCGTTGGGTCGCATTTTTACGGGCGCGATAAACCGACATCTTCTCTTTGGCAAACCCGATACGGGGCGTGGCGTGGACGGCGGAAGGAGAAGGGGCTGTAGCTTCTCGTAGAGGTCGATCAGCGCAGCGTCATGCGTGAGTAACTTCTTGACGATAGCCTTCAGTTCGCGGCTTAAGGCCATCCGTTGCGCAAGGTGCTCGCGCATGCGAATGAACGCCCGTATCACGAAAACGCTCATCTGCACTGCGGATGGCGAGTTTAACACGGATGCTGCCATCACTGCTCCATACTCGGTGAAAACGTAAGGTAGATACCGCCGCCCGCCCCAACTTGAGATCACAGTTTGTGATCTCAAGTTGGCGATCTCTACCTCGGTCAGTTGAAAAGCAAAGTCGACCGGAAAGCGGTCAACATTGCGTTTTAGAGCTTGCTTGAGCTTCCTCGTAGCAACTCCATAAAGGCGCGCCAAGTCCATATCCAGAATCACCCGCGTGTTGCGGACGATATGGATAACGGCTTCGACGGCAAGAGCGTCAAAAAGCTTAGGAGTGTCAGATTTTGAGGTCACAGAATGTGGCCCCCTCGAGCGGGCTTATTCCGCGGCATCAGCGGCGGCGGGTTTGGTCTTGCCGATCGCAAGGGCGGGCTCCGCCTTGATCTTCTCGATCATCTGGGCGACGATGTCCGGCCGGGTGCGCAGGAACTCGGTGGAGGCAATCGAGCCTTGGCCGATCTGCTCCGTGCCGAAGCTCAGCCACGAGCCGCGCTTGGTCACGACGTTGCGCGCGAGGGCGGCGTCCAGCACCGAGCCTTCCCACGAGATGCCGCGGGCGTAGAGAATGTCGAACTCCGCTTCGGTGAAGGGCGGCGCGACCTTGTTTTTGACGACCTTGACGCGCGTGCGGTTGCCGATCACGGCGCCGGTGGGGTCTTTGATCGCGCCGATGCGCTGCACGTTGAGGCGCACCGAGGCGTAGAACTTGAGCGCCTTGCCGCCGGGCGTGGTCTCGGGGTTACCGAACATCACGCCGATCTTGTCGCGCACCTGATTGGTGAACAGGCAGAGGGTCTTGGTCTGGGAGATCGCGCTGGTGAGCTTGCGCATGGCTTGGGACATGAGGCGCGCCTGAAGGCCCATGTGCGAATCGCCCATGTTGCCGTCCAGTTCCGCCTGGGGCGCCAGAGCCGCCACGGAGTCCACCACCACCACGTCCAGCGCGCCGCTCTTGACGAGCTGCTCGGTGATGGTGAGCGCCTCCTCGCCGGAATTCGGCTGAGAGACCAGCAGGTCGTCAAGGTTCACGCCGATTCTGCGGGCGTAGTTGGGATCCATCGCGTGCTCGGCGTCCACGAAGGCCGCCAGGCCGCCGGTCTTCTGGGCGTTGGCGATAATGTGCAGGGCCAGCGTTGTTTTACCGGAAGACTCTTGTCCGTACACTTCGACCACGCGCCCGCGCGGCAGGCCGCCCACGCCGAGGGCGAGGTCCAGCGAAAGCGCGCCGGTCGGTATGATGGCGATGTTCTTTGACGCTTCGGCATCGCCCATCCTCATGATGGCCGACTCTCCGAATTCTTTGCGAATCTGACTTAAAACCGCCTCCAGCTGCGTGTTGACTGCTTTCTTCTCGGCCATACATTTCTCCTCGTGCTATGCGCTTGGTAAAGTGAGAGCAGAATACCAAAAAACAGGGGCCCGGAGGGAGTGTTTTCTTACTTTCCCCGTCGCACTTCCTTCTGCACATGAAATCCGGGTGACCGTTTCTCGCCTCCCGCAGAGCGGACCCTGCCTGGCCGCGGCCTATTTCGTCACATGCCGCATCGCCCGCAGGATCAGCAGGCCCAGCGAGGCCATCACCAGCACCGAAAGCAGCGTCAGGCCGTGCTTCGACAAGAACTGCCGCAAACGGACGCCGCCGCCGTAGGTGACCTCTCCCTGCGGCGGGAGCGCCAGCCGCCACTCCGCCGCTTTCCGCCCGCTGCTCAGATAGGCCGTCACACTTTGCTCGTAAACCGGCTCCGCCTTCACCTCCGGGTTGCCGTAAGCCAGCCGGTAGCGCTGCCCCTTCTCCGCAATAAACGCCGCGCGGTACGCCTGCCGCACGAGCGACACGCCGCCTTCGCCAAAGGTGAGCGGCGGGTTATCATCGTTTTGCACCCAGACGCGCAGCCGCTCCGCCCGCACCTCCGCGAAGCTGAGCTCGGTCTGGTCGCGCGGCGGCATGCCCGGCAGACGCGAGCGCGCCACGCGCCCCTCCGCCACCGTTCGCCAGCCGCCGGCAACGGGGCCTTCCACCGTCACCGCCCGCTCAAAGTTCTGTTGCGCCGGATCGAGCGCGAGCCCCACCACCGGCTGCCGCCCCGCGCCGAACTCCAGCACGGTTCCCTTGCGCCCGGCGTCCTCGGTCACCTTCACGTCCCGCACGCCGATGCGCTCGCGCCGCTCCTTTGCCACCGCCACCTGCTCGGTGTCGCGGAAGGTCACCGCATCGATGCGGAAGGGCCGCTGCTCCACGCTGAAGCGTTTGATCTGGCCACGGCCGGCCTCTTCCGTCACCGCCGTATACGAAGAGAACACGCGGTCGTCCGCCCGGCCGATCACCAGCTTGAAAAGGCGGTTGGTCAGCGCGGGCAGATCGACGGTCTCTTTCTTCACATCCGCAAAGCGGCTGTAATCGAACAGCGGCTCCGCCTTTTTGACCGGCTGCCAGCCCCCCTCTCCGCCCCGCACGTAAAGGGTCACCGTCTGCTCGTAATTGCGCAACGGCGTGCGGAGGGTCACCTGCGTGAGCGACACCGCGTTCGTGCGCTCGATCTCGCACACCACCGCCAGCCCGCCCTCGGGCAGCTGCTCGAGGCTCTTGAGCTTCGCCTCGCGCGGTGTGTGGCGCTCCTCAAAGACATACTCGCGCTCGGCCTGAATCACGCGCGGGACTTCGCGGCCCGCGCCGTCCAGCACCCTCAGATCGGCGAGCCCGGGCAGGCTGTTCCCGAACACATGCTCGTCCAGCGTCACCGCCGCCACCGCCGCCGTCTCGGTTTCGCCTGCGATGTCGCGCGTGACGCGCCACTCCCCCGCGCCCGCCGCGCAAGCCGCCGACAACCCTACCGCTCCGCACCAGAACACGTTTTTCATTCTGCCTCTCTGTTCCCGTTCTTCAACCTTCCGTCCTCTGCTCTCCGGCCTCCGGCTCGAACAGGTTCCGGTACTTGAGGTACACGAAGGAGCCCAGCACCAGCAACACGCCCACCGAGATGAAGGCGACAATGCGGTAGAGCGTATCGAGCCCGTCGAGGTCGGCGAACAGGAGCTTGCCCACCGCCAAGGCGAAAAGCGACAGGCCGCACCACCGCAGCCACCTGCCGCGCACACGGATGCCCGAAAAGAGCAAGGCAAAGGCGAAGAGCGTCCACACCAAGGTCACCGCGCCCTCGCGGAAATGCGGCGCGTAGACGCGGGCGATCACATCCGACTCCAGCGTCAGATAGAGCCAGACCTGCGCCAGCGCCAGCCCGAAAACCTTTGTGAGCCTTCCCTCCGACCAGGCGAGCCGCCAGGCCGCCAGCAGCGTCGCCGGCAGCACGCCGTAGGTCAACGCGCGGAGCCCCGCAGCCTTCCAGAATGCGACGCCCGTCAGCAGCCATGGCCTCTGGGTGTCGTACAGCTGGCTCAGATCCCACGTCATGCCGCGCACGCACGCCACCGCGAAGAGCGCCGCGGCCGCCTTGCCCAGAAAACCGCTGCCGGTCTTGTCCGACAGCCAGAGCATCACCAGCGCCTGCAGACACCACGCCATCGTCAACCACTCGCCCGAGATCATCAGCATCGGACTCATCGCCAAGAAGACCGCGGCCAGCCCGATAAAGAGGCCGACCAGCACCTTGTCCGGCAGCTCGCGTTTCAGGCAGGTGTACACCAGGGCCACGTAGACCGCCGCAACGGCAAGAGAGACCAAGCCGGTCCCCTCTTTACCGAAAACCGGCTTGAAGAGCAGAAGCGCCCAGGCCCAATAAAGTCCCGCGTTCAGAAAAAGGGACGACCATTCGACCACGCCCGTCATTCGCCGTTTACGGATGTGGATCATGATCACGGAGAGCAGGTACAGCAAGTGGATCGCCGAAAGAAAGATCAGTCCGTGAAGCCACTGCGCCGATGTGCGGTGCCCCCCCTCGCAGGAGAGAAACGCCAGCCCATATGAGGCCAGCATTCCCAACACGTTCAGGACCGGCCAACGCCGCACCAGCGAGATGCCCAGCACGCCGCAGCCCAAAAGCAACACGTACCCGTAGAAGAAAAGGTCGCTCGCCTCCGAACCGCCGAGCATGACCGGCGTCGCGTATCCGCCGACCACGCCCAGCAGAGCGATCAGCGGCGACTGATAAATGACCGCCAGAAGGCCCGCCGTCATCGTCACGCACGCCATCAGCGCGAACGCCGCACCCTGCGTCATCAGATGGTACATGCCCGACGCCGCATAAAACGCGAAGTAGAGCGTCACGAACCCCGCGCCCGTAAGCCCCTGCCCCAGCAAGTGGTATTTCTTGAAAAGCAGCCGCACTCCCAAAACAATCAGGCCGACGCCCGCCGCCAGGCTCAGCGCGACGCGCCCAAGGGGGCCCATCAGCCCCTTCTCGATCGAGTACTTCAGAAAGAACGCGATCCCCGACAAGACCACCACAATCCCGATACGCAGTAGCCAGTTGGTCGCCACCGCATACTCCCACGAAACGCCCGGCTGACGGTACTCCTCGCCGATCACCAGCCAGTTCCAAGCCTTGCCCAGCGCCCGCTCGAACGCGGTGGGCTCCGCAGGCTGCGGTGGCAACGGCGGGAGGTCCGGCGTTTTCAAGACCGGTGGCGGTCTGACCTCAGCCGGTTGGGCGTACCTCACCGGACCCTCCGCGGGAAGCGCCGGGGCTTGACCCTGAGCCTGCCGCGGGGTGCCCTCCTCCTGCTTTCTTCCAGCCCCTTTGGCCAACGCTCTCTCCAAAGCGGACAATCGCAGTTGCAGCTCATCCACCCCGCGGCTCACCGCCGACAGCCGGACCAGAATGATGATGGGGATAACAAACAGAATGCCGAGCGCCCCGAGTCCGATGAGCATCCAAATCAACTCTTCCATAAAAACCTCCAGAGATATTTTTGATCAGTATACCTGCTTCACCCGAAACCGCGAAACATAAATTCCGGAATTCCTCTCACGCGAGGCGCGCGCCGACCCAAAAAAGAATGCGACGCCGTTTCGAAATTCGGTACCGTTTTGCGTATTCTGTGGTATCCTTCTAATTGACTTTTAAGAGTCATGGAGCCCCCATGAAAAAACACCTCGTTCCTTTGGCCTTTGCGGGTTTGATCCTTTTGTCGGTCGTCATCGGTTTCTGGCGCGCGCGGAATACCCGCCACCCGAACGCCGTTGAACAGCGCGGAGATGTCGGCCTCGCCCAATCCCTTCACGCCAGAGCTGCCGCGCAGCCGAAGCCCTCGCTGGCCGGCCTCCCCAAGCTGACCTCCGCAACCGGTGCGACATCCGCCGCCGCGGTCACCAACACGGCCGCGCCCGCGCTCCTCTCGGAAGGGACGTTGGAACCGCTGCGCCGCGCCTTCACGCCGCCGCGCTTCACCGAAGACCCCTCGCTGCCGCGCGAGCGTCAGGCGCTGCTGTCCAACCGCCTGATCATCAGCCCGGAAACCCGCTCGTTCCCCAAGGCCCCTTCTGGCGCGCAGTCTCCCACATCCCGCAAAACCACGCCGTTCATCGTGCAGTTCAACACCCCGGTTTCCGACGCGTCGCGTAAACTCCTGAACGATGCCGGTGCCCTCGTGCGCGGCTTCTTCCCCAATAACGCCCTCCTCGTCGAGCTCACCCCCTCCGCCCTTGCCGGGCTCGACACGCTCGCGCCGGTGCAAGCCGCCACCGAATTTCTGCCGACCGACAAGCTCCAGCCCTTTCTCGCTTCGCTGCTGGCCGCCTTCCCGGCCGAGACGCGCGTCCGGTTGACCCTCCAGACCTTCGCGCCGGAAGACGCCGAATCCGTTGCCGCCGCCGCCCGCGCCGCAGGCGGCGACGTCGAAGGGGTCACCGCCGGCACACGCTGGGGTATCATCCAAGCCGCCCTGCCGCTCGGCGCGGTCCGTCCCCTGGCCACCCGCGGGGAGGTGCAGTGGATTGAGGAGCGGCCACAGCTCCAGAAGCGCAACGACAGGGCGGCACTCCCCTCGCACCTGAGCACAACCAATGCCTGGCAGACGTGGGAACTCACCGGCAAAGGTCAAGTCGTGGGCCACGCCGATACCGGGCTCGACACGGGCGTCGCCTCAACGATTCACCCCGATTTTCAAGGCCGCCTGCGTGCGGTGATCGCCCGCGGGCGCCCCGGTGACGCCTCAGATCGTGACGGACACGGCACACACACCGCCGGATCGATTCTCGGCTCGGGTGCGGCGAGCGCCGGCCAATACCGCGGCATGGCCTATGAAGCGCAGCTGGTCCACCAGTCCGTCGTGGACGGGAACGGGTATTTCACGGGCATCGGCAGCGATATCTACGACCTTTTCGCGGAAAGTTTCGCCTATGGGGCCTGCATTCACTCCGACAGCTGGGGCTCCGACACCTACGGAGCATATGACAGTGACTGCCGCTCGGTCGATCTCTTCGCCTGGGATCATCCCGATCACCTCGCCGTTTTCGCCTCCGGCAACTCCGGCCGCGACGCAAACACGAACGGGGTGGTCGACACCGGCGCGGTCGGCTCGCCCGCCTCCGCCAAAAACGTGCTGGCCGTCGGGGGTACGGAAAGTGACCGCACGCCCGGAAGCGGAGGCTACTCCGGCTACACCTGGGGCGCCGCCTGGCCGACCCGCTACAAGGCCAATCCGGTCAAGGACGACTATCTGTCCTACAGCGCCACCACCTACCCTTACCGCCAAGGAATGGCGGCCTTCTCCAGCCGCGGCCCGACCCAAGACAACCGCATCAAGCCGGATGTCGTGGCCCCCGGCACGGATGTGATCTCCACCAAATCATCGGTCGGTTACGCGGTCTGGCGCGACCTCGCCTCCAATCCTAAATACTGTTTCGGCGGCGGCACCAGCATGTCGACGCCGCTGGTCGCGGGAACCGCCGCTCTCCTGCGCCAGTACGCCGTGGAACGCGGCGGCGTGACCAATCCCTCCGCCGCCCTGCTTAAGGCCATGCTGGTCGGCGGATCGCGCTCCCTCGCGCCGGGACAGTACGGCACGAACGTCACCCAGGAAATTCCGTCCTTATCGCCCAACAACGTCGAAGGCTGGGGCCAGCCCGACATCGAGGCCACCGTCCACCCCTACCGGCGCATGGTCAGGCTCCTCGACCGCATCAGCCCCGCCGCAGGCGCCACCAACACCTTTGCCGTCTCCGTCACCGTCAGCCATACGCCCCTCGACATCGCCCTCGTCTGGATCGATTACCCGGCCACGGCCGGGGCGGGAGTGACGCGCGTGAACGACCTCGACCTGCTGGTGACCGCCCCGAACGGCGCGGTTCTCTACCCGAACGGGCGCACCTCGCGCGATAGTGACAATACCGTCGAAACCCTGCATGTGGGCGCCGCCCAGCCGGGCGTCTACACCGTGCGCGTGATCGGCTCTGCCGTTCCTTTCTCCGGCGGCACGGCCGCCCTGTATGTGCGCGGCGCGATCGACGAGCCTCCCATGATCGTTCACACGCCGCTCCCGGCCCAATCTTCGCTCACCGGTTCCTATCCCGTCACGTTCCAACTCCAAGCCCTTACCCCGGTCGCCGCGGGACAGGCTCGCCTGAGCTGGACGACCGGTTCGGCCACAGCCCCCACCGGCGTGTGGCAGAGCGTCAACGCGGACTGGATCACCAAGACCACCTTCAGGGCCGTGATTCCCGCCCACCCGGCCGACACCTACCTCCATTACTCGCTGCATGTCGTAACCGGCGACGATCAAGTCAGCCTGCCGAAGACCGCGCCGGCGGAAACGTTTTCCTTCTATGTCGGGCAGCCGGTCGAGCTGGTCGTCGAGGGTTCTCCCGCCCGCTACGGCACGGTAACCCCCCCTTACGGAACCAACACGCTGCTCACCGGCGTCCCCTTCGATGCGGCCGCCTTCTCGCCGATCCTCCTCTCCAACGGCGTGCGCCGCGTCTGCTCGGGTTGGACCGGAGCCGGCGACGTGCCGGCGCTCGGCACGACCAACACCGCCACCCTGGTCATCTACCAGCCCAGTTCGCTCACCTGGCTATGGCGTGGCGAGATCGCCCTCACCAACCGTTACCGGCTGGCCGACACCGGCGACCTGTTCGGCGAGAGCGTGACCTGGCATCCCGAAGGCTCGCCGGCCTCCAGCGAGACCGCACTCGAATTCGGGTTCGTCGGCTCTGACCCCTACGCGTTCTGCGGCTGGTCGGTGGACGGCGCGCGCTGGCCCGACGCCTCATCCACCTCGCCCAACCCCGCCACAGGCATCCCCATGACCAGCCCTCACCTCGCCCAAGGCGATTACCTGCCTTTCTGGCAGGACACCGACGGCAACGGCCTCAGCGACTGGTGGGAGCTGCGCTATTTCGGCGGCGCCAGTACCGGCGTTTTTGCCGACGATGACCCCGATGGCGATTTCTGGACCAATTACGGCGAGTTCCTCGACAACACCGACCCGCGCGACCCCGCCAGCCAGCCCACCCCGCCGCAAATCACCGTCTTCCCCCTCGCACCTCTCCAGACAGCCCGTCCGCCCTGGACGGTGCGCGCCGACATCACGGACAACCTGTCCGTCGAGCTGGCCATCCTTTACTGGCGCGAGAGCGGCGACTCCGCTTGGCAGACCATCGACTTGACGCGGGTCGAGGACAACACCTTCGAGGCCTCCTTCAATCCGCCCTCGCACGGCGCGAAACAGGTCGATTATTTCGTCCTGGCCGGCGACCTGATCGGCTATCTCGCTCCCGAATTCTGCTCCGTCAGCCCGACGTACAGTGTCCTCGGCGACTATCCGACCCCGTGGCTCGTGGTCACACCCGACCGTTTCGACACCTTCGAGCTCAGCGACGACGCCACCAACGTGTCGCTGACTGTCGCCAACCTCGCAGGCCCGGACCTGGTGTGGACCGCCCGCGTCGCCAGCGCCGCCGCACCCTTCGCGGCCACCAACGCGGCCTGGTCACACAGCGGCAGCAACGACTCCTGGTGCATCACAACCAACCGCACCTGGAACGGCGACGCCGTCTGGTACTGCGGATCTCCCGCGACGCGCCGTTACCCGAACGGCTGTCATTCCCTGCTCGACACCCCGCCCTTCACGGTGGGTACGGGCGGAGGGCTCGTTTTCCGCCAGTGGATCAAGACCGAGCCCGACGCCGAGCCCTTCTTCTGGGACGGCGCGGTCGTGCGCGTTTCCACCAACAACGGCGAGACCTTCACCCTCATCGAGCCGGCGGGCGGCTACCCCTACCGCATCGTCGACAACCCGGACTCCCCCTTCCCCGCCAACCAACCCTGCCTGGCCGGCAATGGGGACGGCTGGGAGACCCTCGCGCTGGATCTGTCCGCCTATGCGGGGCAGCGCGTCATCGTGCGCTTCGAGTTCGGCTCCGACTTGTATGTCATCGACGAAGGCTGGTACCTGTCGCACGTGACCCCCTTCTCCCTCGATGCCCCCGCCCCCGCCTGGCTGATCCCGCAAAATCCGTGGGGCGGCACCTTGCCGGGCATGTCCTCCGCCCCTGTCGCGATGACCCTGGACCCGACCGCCCTTGACTTCGACCAAGAGGCACTGGCCTGCCTCCGCATCGACAGTAACGATCCGTCGGCCGTCCCCCTGGTTCCGGTCACCATGCGCCGCGGTCACCGCATCCTCCTCTCCGTGAGCGGCCCCGGTTCGGCCGTGGCCGACACGACCTTCTTGTTCCGCCGGACCCAAACGAAGGTCACTCTCCAGGCAAAGCCGGGGGCTTACCTTTCAGGAATAGACATAAATGGTTCATATCAATCTAGTTACGATTATACAACCGTCTCCAAGACACTCGTCTTCTCCGATGTTGGGGCCGATCAGTTCATCACCGCATGGTTTGAGCCGGGCACATGGACGCTCACGGTGGTCAACCCGTACGGCGTGGCTTCGCCTTCTGCCGGAACATACTCGCTCACCAACGGGACACGGGTCAACGCCTCGGTCGTGTCGCCCATCTATTACGACAGCAGCATTCGTCGCGAGTGTACCGGCTGGACCCTGTCAGGCCACACGCCTTCCTCAGGCACAACCCCTGCGGCTTCCTTCGCCGTCACCAACCATGCCGCGCTGACGTGGAACTGGAAGATTTCCTACCTCCTGACCGCCACGGCCCAGCCCAACGGCACGGTCGCTCCGAAGGACGGTTGGTATTTCCCGGGCACGAGCGTTATCATAACCGCAACCCCTGCACCGTATTATCATTTCGACAGGTGGTCCGGAGACATTTCGAATGCCGGGCTCGACGGCAACCGCATCACCGTTGCGATGATTGCCCCGCGCACCGTCTCCGCCTCCTTCGCCCCCAATCTGACCCCCACGCGCGGCGTGCCTGAAAACTGGCTGGCCAAATACGGTGTGGCACCGGACTTCGAGGCTGCCGCCGACTCGGATACGGACGGAGACGGGATGCCCGCCTGGGCGGAGTGGCGGGCGGACACCGACCCCACCGACGCGCGGTCCCTTCTGGTCTTCCATGGGCTGACCCGCACCGGCGCGGTTCAAAAGGTCTCATGGATCGGAGGCATCGGCCGGACACAATACCTCGAGTTCGCCGCCTCTCCCGCAGGCCCTTGGCGGACGCTCACCACGAACCTCCCGCCCACCTCCGTCACCAACATCTTTTCGATTCCGGCTACCGGGTCCTCGGGCTTCTACCGCATCCGCATCCCGTGACCGAACGTCAATGATAGTCGCATAATCGTCAACGCCCTTTCGTCGCTTTACAGGTGCCCTCGTTTGATAATCAGCGACATCACAGCGATATCCGCAGGATTCACGCCGGGTATACGTCCGGCCTGTCCCAAATTCTCCGGCCGAACGCGCATTAGTTTTTCGCGGCTCTCAAAGCGCAATGACGGAATCCGGGCGTAGTCCAGCCAATCCGGAATACGGACGGCCTCTTCCAGCTTGGCGCGCGCGGCGGCCCGCTCCTCTTGAGCAATATAGCCTTGATATTTGGCACGGATCTCGACCTGCTCAACCACTTCCGGAGGCAGGTCGTTCCGCCGCTGCGGCAAATCGTCATACCGACCCTCTGGACGCGCCACCAGGGTCAGAAGCGGGATGCCCCCGTCGCGCGTCTGCGCCAAGCGCTCAAGCTCAGCCGCGGTCAACCGCTCAAACGTTCGCGTTTGCGACCGACATCTCTCATCCGCCACCCCTAAGCAATCGGCCTGTGCGCAGAGCCGATAGCGCGCGTTGTCCTGCCGAAGGATCAGCCGGCGCTCAGCCCGCGACGTGAACATGCGGTAAGGCTCGTTGGTCCCCTTGGTCACAAGATCATCAATCATGACCCCGATGTAGGCGTCTTGGCGGCTCAACGTCAAAGGTCCTCGCCCCAGGACACGTAACGCGGCATTCGCCCCGGCCATAAAACCTTGTGCGGCGGCCTCTTCGTACCCTGTCGTGCCGTTCACTTGCCCGGCAAAGTAGAGACCTGCGATACGGATGCTCTCCAGCGTGTGCCGAAGCTCGCGCGCGTCGATGCTGTCGTATTCGATGGCGTAGGCGTAAGCCGCAAACTCAGCCCGCTCCAAACCGGGCACGCTGTGCACCAGATCGACCTGCACATCACGCGGCAGGCTGTTCGAGAGCCCATTCGGGTAGATCCAGTCGTTTTCGCGCACCCCCTCCGGCTCCAAAAAGACATGGTGCCGCTGCGCGTCCGTGAACTTCACCACCTTGTCTTCAATCGACGGACAATACCGCACGCCAGTCCCTGTGATGGAACCGCCATACAGCGCACTGTCCGCCAGATTTCTGCGGATGATGTCGTGCGTCTGCGCCGTGGTATGGGTCAACCAGCATGGAATCTGAGGGCACAGGGGCCTGCGAGAACCAGAAATGTTCCACGTGGAGCATTCCGGAGCGGTTTCATCGCTAATTACCCCGTATTTAGACGTCTCATCCTCCCCCGCGTGTTCCACATGGAACAATTTAGCCCGCATCGAAAAGAGCGGGGGCGGTTCCTCGCCAGGCTGAATGGCCGTCTTGCCCCAATCGACGGTCGATGCCAACAGGCGCGGCGGTGTCCCTGTTTTGAGGCGGATCAGCTCAAAACCGGCTTCTTTCAGCGATTCCGACAGCCGATCTGCCGCCGGACGGCTGTCGCCGCCTCCAGGAACAGACTCCTTGCCGATGTGGATTCGCCCCCTCAATGCCGTTCCCGTTGTCAAAACCACCGTCTTGGCCGCGATTTCTCCGTGCGCGGCCGTCATAATGCCCGTCGCCATCGCGCCCGCCACGTTGATCTCGGTTACATCATCCTCGAGTACCGAAAGATAACGGGTGTTTTCAACGACGCGCCTCATCCTTTGCGCGTACTTGGTCTTGTCGCACTGCACGCGGGTGGCGCGGACCGCCGGGCCGCGGCTGGCATTGAGCGTCTTATATTGGAGTCCGCACAGATCGGCGCTGAACGGCATCTCACCGCCCAAAGCGTCCAGCTCATAGACCAAGTGTGATTTGGCGAGCCCTCCGATCGAGGGGTTGCACGGCATCTTTCCTATGGCAGCCGCTTGCCCGGTGATCAACAGCGTCTCGCAGCCCAGGCGGGCCGCCACCAGAGCCGCTTCAACACCCGCGTGCCCGCCACCGACGACCAGCACATCCCACGGTTTATTTCTTCCAAACAAAGGGGAGTCATTCATGGTCACCAGTATACCATCACGAAGCAACCGCCTTAAAGTCAAACATGGAGAGGTCAGCGTACCCGAAGAAAAGAAAAACCTTTCGTCGGATACGCGTCCATAAACTTCACTGGAATGATGGAATAGGGGAATGGTGGAATGATGGGGTTGCGAGGGCCACAACTTCTGTCCTCACCGAGCATTCCAACATTCCAGTGTTCCTCCTGGTCAGCCCCGATGTCTTTCTTTGGCACGCGCTCTTTCCTTCATGATTCGGACCTCATGATTCGTCTTCGATCTGCGGTTCGTACCGGTTCCGGTTCTTGAACACCGGAAAGCAGTACCGCGAATCCCGAGTCTGCTCGAATCGCGTTGGGGCTTTTCTTGCTTTTTCCAAATCGAAATCGCCATCGGCTGGGAGATAATCACGGCACATGCAGGTCCGAGCGGGGAGGGACGACACCCGCAATAACGTTGCCCGCTTTAGTTAGCACATGGGACTCCTTTTCTGCCCGTTTTCTTAACCTATCGACAGGCTGGATTTTGATTAATCGATATTTATTTATCGTTTAATTGGACCGGTTATTTTGTTTTAACCTGTTCATAATAAATGACTTATGTAACCGTTAGCAAACCGTTAACCTGTGAGGCAAGGAAATTTGATAAACACTTATCAACGAGTTATGAACAAGCGTGATTTGCCTTAAAAATCCAGTGTTTTCGCGAGATTTCACAAAAAAAGGCGCCCCTTGACGGAGCGCCCTGAACAGAATACGCGATCCCGCCGACTACAGTCTCAGATCGGCCGGGGGAGGGGGAATGACTTCGGGTTCGATCAACTGCGCCTCGTCCCCGTACAACGTCTGGTAACAGCAGGCCATCATGCAATAGCCAATGGGCATCGTAAAGAAAACGCCAACGCCGCATGCGATCAAACCGAGGCTCGAGATCAGGCTTGCGACGACGCCGAAAAGAAACGGCATGGTGAACTCGCCCGTCTGCAGGGCAGCGAACACTTTCTTGAGGGCTTCCGTCGCCGTCCTTTTTTCGTAGGCAACGAACATCATCGCCCACATCATCACCGAACAGACCGCCAGCGAGACCGCCACACAGGCCAACTGGCCCAAGATCGGTATAACCGACAGAACCGTCGAGATCAGCATGTAGCCCGCCACGCAGATCAGAAGGACCAACAGCGCCTGCACAAACAGGTCCAGTCCCTTGAACACGTCGCCGGCCTGGGGCTTCACGGGATCATTCTCAAGCAGCCTCCGCACAATCAGGAAAAGCCCGGCACTCAAAGGTCCCGCAAGGACCGAACAGGTCACCACAGAAACCAGCGAGCAGATCAGCCCCGCCAGAATCAGGATACTCATGTTCGGCTTAAAAAGATTCCACCCCTTTTCCAGTTCAGCGCCGATATCGATCTGCTTCATTTCTCTTTCCCCTCCGTTCGTGGACTCGTGCCGCAGGTGAACCATCACCGTAAAACCACTTTAGCGGTTTTCAGAATATTCCGCCACTCAAAAACAGGCGGTCATTTGCCGACGCAGAAGCGGTTGAAAATAAGGTTCAGCAAGTCTTCTGAATAAACGCGCCCGACGATCCGCCCCAGCGCCTCCGCCGCTTCGCGCAGCGCCCCTGCGGCAAGGACCAGCCGGTCCGCCCCGCCGGCCAGCGCCTCGCACGCCGCACGACCGTGCCCGACCGCGCAACGGAGTTCGGACAGATGCCGCAACGATACCACCGGCTGGCCGTGCGCCTCGTCCTCGAGCCCCAGCAGCGCCGCCAGCAGCGCCTTGAGCTGCGCCAGCCCCTCGCCGGTTTCGGCCGAAAGGCGCGTCTGCTGCATGCCCTCGGGCAAACGCGCCGGCCCGCCGCCGCAAGGCAGATCGCACTTTGTCCACACCACCAGCACGCGCCCCTGCCGCAGCGCGTCGAGCTCGCGCAGGGCGTCCTCGCGACAGGGCTGGGACTGGTCGATCAGGTGCAGATTGAGATCGGCCTGTGCCATCAAGTCCCGTGCCCGCAGAATGCCCTCCCGCTCGACGGCGTCGCCGGTCTCCCGCAAGCCCGCCGTGTCGACCAGCCGCAGCGGCACGCCGTTCAGCGCATACCCCTCCTCAATCACGTCGCGGGTCGTCCCGGGCACCTCATGCACGATCGCCCGGTTTCTGCCCAACAGCGCATTCAGAAGCGAGGACTTGCCGGCATTGGGCCGGCCGCTGATCACAACCAACGCGCCATCCCGCAGCAGGTGTCCCTCATTCCATGTGGCGGCGAGCCGCTCCATTTCGGCGATAAGCCCGGCCAGGCGTTCGGCCGTCCGTTCCAAAAACGCGCTTGGCAGCTCGCCCTCGTCGAAGTCCAACAGGTGCTCGACCTCGGCACAGACGCCCGTCATCTGCTCGTACAGCGCATCCACGCGCTGACCCAAGACGCCGTCCATCTGCGCCCGCGCCACATGCGCCGCTCGATCCGTTTTCGACTGAATGAAATCGCACACCGCCTCGGCCTGTGTCAGATCGAGCCGTCCGTTCAAAAAGGCCCGTTTGGTGAATTCGCCCGGCTCGGCCAGCCGCGCGCCCGACGCCAGCACAGCCTCGAGCAACCGACGCGACGGCACGCATCCGCCGTGCCCCTGAATCTCGAGCGTATCCTCACCGGTGTAACTGTGCGGCGCGCGGTACACGAGAAACACCGC
>Ga0209066_10004176_pt1 | contig 15939 bp, 9 predicted proteins | sample All_14_2_FD_187198 | JGI IMG/M metagenome (GOLD analysis project Ga0209066, IMG submission 187198) | Freshwater microbial communities in response to fracking from Pennsylvania, USA - Allegheny Zone_MetaG_DW_15 (SPAdes) (version 2) ...
GATCGACATGATGGGGATCCAGCACAGCATCAACGTGTAACTCGATCAACCGCATCGTCCTCCATCAGTGTCTGGATTGTTTATACACGCGACCATCTGGCAGCTCACCATCATGGGGAATGACTCGGTGCATTCAGGGGCCACAGCGTGATTTTTTTCACGATGTAAGTATTGCATCCAAAGCGCAAAAATAACGAGCAGCATTCAAAAACGACATCAGGCATTGCCCTGAGTTTCAAGCGGTGGCTGGGGTTGGAAACGTCCTGGCCAACCAACGGGCGTCCACCGATCCCAATGCCCGGCGCAGTGCATCCTGCAGTTCTTTTTGTGTGGACTGAGAAGGCCTGGCATACCGGGTGAGGATCTGGGTCAGCAGGTGTTGCTGCTGCCGCCCTGACACACCGACCAAGGCCGAGAGCTCATTGCTCAGATTCGCAATCAGCCGCAGCCACTCATCCGGACTTTCCGGCCGGTGTGGCATGGAGGCTCCGTAAGGTTTGGTCGCCTGGATGATCGAATCCCCAAGGCCCCAATGTTTGAGGACCGCTGAGGTCAATTCGTCAGGATTGATGCCCAGAACGGCCCCCACAGCGGCCTCGTAGCTCATGCCAGGCGTTGGCTTGCCCTCGGGCTCTGGTGGTGGCCCAGGCTGCATCAGGCGGGTGATCTGGGCTGATTCCTCCGGGTAGTGGTACAGCACCAGCAAACGCCCCAGACGCTGGGACATGGCCGCCATCATGACCTCCTCATCCCCCACATTGAAGGGACGCAGCCATCGTGCAGTGAGCGCCACCACGCAGGCCAGTTTCATTTCATGGGACAGTGCATCAATGGCAGCGGTGGCACTGTCGGCATCCTGAAGCGACTCTGCCGCCTTCAGCACCCCCGGCCAGGTTCGAACCCCATAGCACACCCGCTGCAACCCCGATTGCCCCAGCAGCACGATGGTTCGGCTCAGACTGGTGACGGACTCGTCCGCCCCCGCTTGATAACGTGCCGTGTTGATGACTTTGAGCAGCTCCCAGCACATGGCCGGATCACGGACCAGTTGATCCACGATCTCGTCCACCCGCAAGGACTCATTGGTCAGGAGGCGGTGAACCGATGTCATGTCAGAGGCCCGACTGGGCAGGTGTCCCACCGAATTGAGTCGATCCATGAACAAGGCCAAAGGTCCAGCCGACTCCTGGCTGTTGGCCTTGACCCAGCCCTGAAGCGCGGCCAGCAAGGTGCGGGCATTGAGGTAACGCTGGCGTTGCTGGCGGTCGGTAGCGCGGTTGACGATCGCACGCAGGGTGTCTGGCACCGGCTGGGGTGTCGTCCATGGCAGGCGGATGATCTCCAGCCCCAGTCGACCAGCCACATGTCCCAGGTCGGCATCGTCCAAGGCAGGGTGCCCTGCCAACAGGCGGTGCATCAACAGACCCACCATCACGATGTCGCGTTCAGCGGCCGCGCGTTGCTCCTGGCGTGACAAGGCGTCCTCGCGCGTGCCTGGCTCTTTCGCCGCCAAGCCAACGGACAGGCCCAGCAAAGCCGCGCGCCCCGTATTGTCGAGCAACACGTTGTGCAGGGCCAGGTCCTTGTGGGCCACACCCGCATCGTGTGCGTACGCCATGCCCTCCAGCACATCGATGACCAGTGCCACCACTTCCAGCGTGGTCAGGTGCGGCTGGCCGGCCGCCAATCGGTCCGCCAGCGTGACACCAGCGCCCCGGTCGTGAACCGTGAAGGGCCACCCCTCGTGCACGCCCATGTCGACCACTGGTGCCAACCGGGGATGCTTGAGCTTGGACGCCAGGAGCACGTCCTGCGTCCAGCGCTCTCGTTCAGCGGCGCCCACCGGTTGCACTCGCGGCACGCACAGCAGGACTTCGGCCTGCAGGCGAGCATCAAAGGCCAGCCAGGTGTTGCTGGCCAGGCTTTTGCCCACGAGCGACTTCAACTCGAAACGGCCGAAGCGTCGAGCTGGAGGAGCTTGGGTAGGCGAAGGCGTGCTCATGGATGTGGATGACACAACGGGTCAATCAGACACCCCATTGAAACTCAGGAGCGCTGAAAGTAAGAAGGCGTCAAACCCGTCTTTCACCGTCCATTTTGCACATTTCGTAACAGCCCGACGAGCCCCAAGCACTTGACAGCGTTTCGTTTACTTGAGGGATGGTCATTTAATTTGGTCGTCTTACCATGGCGGCGGACCATACACAAGATCAGGAATCATGATTCTCAGGGGAAATACAACCAGGCGGCAGGTGTTGTCGACCCTCGCAGGCCTGGGCGCTGCCACAGCCATGCCGAGCCAGGCAGCAGGTTTATCGCTCCTGGAGCGAGCCAAGTACAAGTGGCTGGTGCCTGAGCTGTTCCAGCCTGTTCCACGCCCCCCAGGTTACACCCGCAATTTGGTGATCGGCTCCGGTTTTGGTGGCGCGGTATCGGCTTTGCGGCTGGCGCAGGCGGGCGAGTCGGTGACGGTGCTGGAGCGTGGCTTCAAGTGGCCCAGTGATCCATGGCGCAGTGTTTTTGCCAGCGAATTGTTCATGGATGGTCGTGCGTTGTGGTTCAAGGACGAGCTGTCCAAACCTTCGCTGCTCTCGAAGTTGTCACTCAATGGACCATTTGCCGGTGTGCTGGACCAAACCGATTACGACACCATGTCGGTGTTGCGCGGGGCCTGCGTCGGTGGGGGGTCGGTGGTGTTCACCGGTGTGATGATCCAACCCGAGCGGCGATATTTCGACGCCATTTTCCAGGGCTTGGTCAGCTTTGATGAAATGAACACCGTGTACTACCCTCGCGTGCGCCAGATGCTGAGGCTAAGCCCCATGCCCATCGATGTGTATCAAAGCCTCGCCTTTGGCCATTCTCGGGTGTGGGATGCGCAGGTTCGAAAGGCGGGCTACGTCCCCACTCCGACCGATTCGATCTTCAACTGGTCGGTGGTGCGCCAGGAGCTGCAGGCTCGCTGCAGGCCCTCCAGCACCGTTGGACTGAGCAACTTTGGCAACAGCAATGGCGCCAAGTTCGACCTCAATCAGAATTACCTCCAACAGGCCGAGGCCACAGGACTGGCCAAAGTCTACCCGGCGCACGAGGTGCAAAGCATCGGCTTTGACGGCTCGCGCTATGTCGTTGATGTCCGGAAAATCAGCCCCGAGGGTCAGCAGCTGGACCGTTACACCCTCACCTGCGACCGCCTCTTTCTGGCTGCTGGTTCGGTTGGCACGTCAGAGCTGTTGACCAAGGCGCAAGCCCTCGGCACGCTGCGAGACTTGAACGAAGAAGTCGGTCAGGGCTGGGGCAGCAATGGTGATTCGGTCACGGTGCGAAGCTTCTCGGCCATCCGTGGCTTGAGTCAGGGAGCGCCTTGTGCCTCACGCATCCACGACGCCCGAGGCGGAATGCCCGTCACCCTCGAGAGCTGGTACGTGCCCGCGGTCACTGCCGATGTGGGTGTGATTCGCTCGCTGAGCATGGCCTTTGATCAAACCCATCGGGGTCACTTTGAATACGACGCCTCGGCAGGCCGCGCCTTGTTGAAATGGAACGCCCAAGGCAATGACGATGCCATTGCGGCCACTCGCATCGTCAACAACCGCATTGCCAGTGCTTCGGGCACCTTGCCAGGCCTGGGGCAGTTGCTGCCAGACGTCAGTGGCTCAGACTGGACCGCTCATCCATTGGGCGGTGCCGTCCTGGGCAAGGCCGTGGATGCCCATGGCCGGGTCGTGGGCCACCCGGGCCTGTTTGTCATGGACGGGGCTTGCGTGCCTGGGTCCACGGGCACGGTCAACCCATCCTTGACGATCGCTGCACTGGCTGAACGCAACATCGAGCACATCCTGAAATCAGGCTCTTGAGTTGCTGGCGCCACGTCAGCCCTTCACTGGGCTGCTGGCCGATGCCAGCCAGCGATGCAGCACCCCATTCACGTCGCCCATCATCTGCTGCACATCACCGTCAAAGTATTCGTCGCGCTGATGACTGGTCACGATGACTTGCTGGCCATTGACCACCAGCAGTACCAACAGTGGCACGATCCCACCGACAATTGGGTAGAGTTCGGACAACCGCACTTGCGCGTCGGCCTGGTTGAATGCGTCCACGCTGCCAACATTGGTGGCGTGACAACTCAGGCTGGGAAACAGATCAAGACGCCTGCTGCGTCGAATCAGGCGGCTGTAGTCATGCGGGCGCAGCCAGCCCAGCATTTCATACAGCAGCAGCGGCAACAGCATTTCTCGGCGGTCATAACGCGCCAGACCAGCACGCACACGATCGTCTACCCAGCGAACTCGCTCGGCTTCAGGCACGCTCTGGGGCAACAGCACGTCAAACACCGAAACATAGTTGCCCAGCAAGGGGCGCGACTCCGCAGGAAAGTAGCGACGCAAGTCAACGCCCACCCGAACCAGCGCAGCGCTTTTGTGGCCTTTGCCATGCGTGTCCAGCATGGCTGTGCCAATGGCCGCCAGCAGCAAGGAGTTGGCCGAACCGCCCAGTGATCGCGCCAGCGCAGACAAGTCCTTGGCGTCACAGCCCGTCTGGTGGTGTTGGACCGCCAATGAGGTGTGATGATGGGAGCGCATGCGAGGAAGATGGATCACGTTGTAGCCTCGCAGTTCGCGGGCTTGTTCGCGCTGGTGGCGCCAAGCCTTGAACAGTTTGCCCGGCCACTGCCACCAGTGCTCCGGAAAGATGGCCGGCAGCATGCTGGTGGTGGCCAGAGGCACGTCGTCGATGGTCTTCCCATTGAGCAATCGCATGAGTGATTCCACGCAATGCACCATGGAGCGCCCATCCATCAGTAGGTGCGACACGCTGAAGATCAACCCCGGTCGTTGAGGGTGCGGCACGAACTGGGCACGCAGACCCAGACCGTGCTGCAAAGGCAAGGGATCGTTGGCGGCCAATTCGTGCCAACGAAGCACTGCCTGCGCGTCATCCAGGGCGACGTGTTCAACGCGAAAGGCCAGATCGAACAACTGATCCATGTGCTCGTCATCCGGCAGGATGCGCCATTGCATGCGTCGGCGCGTGGGCTCCAGCACAGCCCGAAGTCGCGGGAACGCCGAGATCATGCGGCGCACGGCGGCCCTGACATCAGCCTCCCCCACGTGTTGCTCAAAGCGAAACACATAAGGCTGGGCCAAGCTGCCCAACATCGGATCACAGGCCAGATACACCCACTCGGATCGGTTCAACGACTGAACAGGGTCATTGTGGGGAGGCAAGGGACGGCGGATTGGCATGCTCAACTCATTTCGGTCGGCTGGAAGGGGCGAAACTCCCCAGTGCCGGTGATGAAGGCACCATGCACCGCATCGCCTCCCGCCAAAGCTCGGACGGCTTCCACATAGGTCTGCATCTGCTGGCGGTACTGCGGCAGACGATCAGGGGTCTCGCTGAGCTTGTAGTCCAGCACCCACCACTGCACACCGGTTGGCATGCGTTTGCGCACCAGGCGGTCCACACGCAGCGGCCGGTCGTCGTGCCATAACACCAGTTCGTTGGCCGCCCACTCCAGTTGGGCCGGATCCAGCCAGGCCCCTGTTTCAGGATGATCCAGGACTTTGCCGACCTGGTTCATCACTCGCGTCAGATCGTCAGGTGTCAAAGGCACAGGCAGGGTCTCTTCCTGAGTGACCGTGCGCCAGGCTTGTCGAGTCAGGCTTTCGCGAAGCTCGGCCGTACGGTCATGGGCCGCACGCAGGGTGATCATTTCCAGGACCCGATGAACCACCTTGCCCAGGCGCGCCAGCGTGAGCTGCTCCGCATCTTCGGCTCGCTCCATCGGACGCCCTGTTCTGCTCACGGGCGCGCTGAGCCTTGGCAGCACGCGCAGGCGGTTGACAACAGTCACCGAAGGTCGATCCGAATCAGCCACATCCGCGTCAAGGGAGGCCGCCCAGCGAGACGCCTCACCGCACAGGCCCGCGGTGCTCAGCGCCTGCCACCAACTGCCATGGGGTTGCGCGCGAAACGGCTCGGTGCGGCTGAAATACAAAGCTTCTCTGGCACGGGTCAACGCCACGTACAGGGCATTGCACTCCTCTGTCTGACGGGCTTGCACCTCGGCCGCCAACCAGTCGCGGGCCGATGGGGGCGGAGACGACTCACTCACCAGAAAAGCGCATCTGGCCGGGGCCGACTCATGCGGTTCCCAGTCGACCATCACGGTGTGGTGCGCGCTGTTGCCGTTTTCGCCATCGGTGTCCATCAGGAACACCACATCGGCCTCCAGCCCCTTGGCTCCGTGGATGGTCAGCAACTGCACTGCGCCTTGTGTGGCCAAAGCCGGCAATGGGGTTTGCAGGCGCTTGAGTTCACGCACCCAGCGGTAAGGAGTGGCATCGCGCCCCCCTCGCAACAGCAGCGATTGCGCCAGCATGGCATCCAGGTGCACCAGGGCCTGGCGCAACATGGCCGGACTGAGTCGCGCGGCCAGCGCCGCCCGCCATCCGGCGTCGTCAACCATGCGTTGCATCAGGTCATGCGGAGGCAAAACCTGGGCCGCATCACGCCAGGCCTTCAGGAATTGCCAGGCGCGGCGCAATCGATCATCGACCTCGTCCACCGGTGTTGCGGAGGCCGCGTGGGCCAGGACCCTGAGGGCTTCCCACCAGCGACCGCCCTCCTCCGCCACCTGCAGGCGGGCCTGACGGGCCACGCGCATCAAGCCCTCATCACCCACATCCAAGGCTGGCGTCTTGAGGGCATGGGCCAGTGCTTGGTCATGCACCGGGCTGACGACCACCTGCAGCACCGCCAACAGGTCTCTGGCCTCCGCCGTGTCGGTCAGCAAGGTGTCCTGGGGCGCCACATGGGGGATGTTCAGGCGCGCGAGCGCCTCGGCGGCCAGCAGCAGGCTCTGGCGCTTGCGGGCCAGAATGAAAAAACTCTCCGGGGTCCGCCCCTCGTGGGTCATCAGGTGCGCGATGGCCCGTGCGCAGTGCTCGGCCTCCTGGGCTCGCAAGACGGTGTCCGCTTCGTGGCGGGGCTGAGTCAAGCTGTCGCGCCAGCCGTCCAGCGCAGATTCGGCCTGACGAGCAGCCTTTTCTTCCTTGGTGGGGCGCATCACATCGGGCAGCACACGCCACTGGCTGGGCAACGTCGATGCGGTGGTGTGGGCCCGAAAGCCCATGAAGCGTCCGGCCTCGGCCAGCGGCAACATCACCCGGTTCACGCCGTCGATGATGCCCGGCGCGTTGCGGCGGGTGTGGTCACAAGCCAGCAACACGCCGCCCAGGGTGTCCCTGACAAAGTCCTTGGCGGCCAGAAAGACTCGGGGCTCTGCCCGCCGAAAACGGTAGATGCTCTGCTTGGGGTCGCCCACGATGAACACCTTGATGGCGGTGCCGCCGCCTGCACCACCGTAGGACGAGAGCCATTCGCGCAGGGCTCGCCACTGCAAGGGGCTGGTGTCCTGGAACTCGTCCATCAGGACATGGCGCAGTTGCTGGTCCAGCCGCTGTTGTACCCATGCGGCCAGGGCATCGTCGCGCAGCAGGTGATCGGCGCCACGCTCCAGGTCGACCATGTCGATGTAGCCCCCCTCCATCTTGAAGGCCTGGTACACCGCAAACAAGGCCCGCGCCAGCACCACCATGTCCTGGTGTTTGCGCCGCGCCTCGTTCTGCTCAACCGCCTCCTGGATCGACACCAGCCAGTCCTGAACAGCCGGCAACAACACCAGCTTCTTGCTGATGTTCTGGCGGGGGCGTCCCTCCTTGGTCAGCACGGCACTGCACAAGCGCGCCAGGCGAGCCGCCGGATCCGTCAGCAACAAGGCATCGACCAGGGCTTCGCGGGCCGCATCGACATTGACGCCTTTGAGCGGCCCCATCTCGGCGCACAAGTCTCGGCACGCTTGCTCACGAGCTGCTGACATCACATCCATGACCGGGTCGTCCACGCCGGCCCAATCGGGCAAGGTCTCGCTGGCGGTGGGCACGGACTCCCAGAGGCGTCCCAGCTCGTCTGCCAGGTTCAGCTCCAGGCGGTTGCTCAGGGCCACTTGCAGCCATTCGGCGGTGTTGTGTTGCCCTTCGCTGCGGATGGTGCGCTCAAAGGCGGCTCGCAATTCACCCGTGTCCTGCTCGATCACGCGCAGCAGGCGCCCCCACAGGCGAGGCCACACGGCCTGCTCTTTTTCGTCCAGCAGCTTGAGCTGGGGCGGAAAGCCCAAGGCGGCCAGTGTGTCCAGGGGGGCAGCCCGCAGCAAGCGCGAGAACCACCCGTGGATGGTGCTGATCTGCACCGCCTGACCGCTGTTGAGGCAGCGCTGATACAGGTCACCCAGCGTGGGAGCCAGGGCACGCGCCCGGGCGTCATCCAGCCCCCGAAACTTCAGTTGCTGGACCTGCTCTTCCAATGGCGCCAGCGCCAGCTCCCGCAGCAGGCCTTGCAGTCGCTCACGCATCTCGCCCGCAGCCTTGCGGGTGAACGTGATGGCCAGGATCTGGGAAGGCTCAGCGCCCTCCAGCAAGGCACGCACGATGCGCGAGACCAGCATCCAGGTCTTGCCCGCACCTGCGCAGGCCTCGACCACCACGGGCGCGGCTGGATCACAGGCCAGGCGATAAAAATCCGCATCCGGCACCCGCTGGCCATCGACGATGTAGGCGTGCTGACTCATGCCTGCCCCCCGGGGATCCAATGGTCTTTGCGGCACAGTCCTCTGGCCTCACAGTAATCACACACGGCACCCTCGCCCAAGGGGGGCATGCCCTGCCCTTGCCAGATGCGCTGAAAATCATCGATCACGCCGTCATGCAAGGCTTGCGCGCTAGTCATGACGTCAGGATGCGGCAGGTCCGTGCAGGCCCGATCATCGATGTGCAAGTAACTGGCCTGCACATCGGGGGCTTGCTCGTCGTCCCCGGACAGCAGGGCATAAAACGCCAACTGCGTGTCCTCCAGTGGCTCGGCCAGCTTGGCCTTGAGGCCCGACATCGACCCGGTCTTGTAGTCCATCACTCGCCTTTGTCCACCTTCAAACTGGATCAGTCGATCGATCCGGTCCAGTTGCCCATGGAGCTTGAGCTTCGGCGCCCCCTCCTGCAAGGCCAGCTCCAGTTCACGCGTGGCCTCCATGTCGACCACCCGCCAGCCTTGGGCCTCGTGCTGGCGCAACCACTGGATGTAATGCGCACCCAGCCGCTCCAGCGTGGCCTGGTAGGGCAGAAAGTAAGCGCTCTGGCCCGCAGCCATCAAGCCATGCTCACGCGCCACTTCCTGGGCCACGGCCATCCACCGCTCCAGGTCTTGAGCAGGGTCGTTGGGCGCCAGTTCTGCCGGCCGGTCATCGTGAAAGCGTTTGAGCACAGCGTGCAACCAGGTGCCATGGTCCTGTCGCTCCAGCCCCTCCTCCAGTTCTTCCAGCGGCTTGAGTCCCAGCAGGCTGAGCGCAAAAAATCGGTAGGGGCACTGACGCAAGCGTTCGTACGACGACGCCGACACGCGTGCAGGCCACAAGGCATCGGCAGGCGCAGACCCATCCTCACGGGGTGACAGGCCGGGCTGAGGTGGCGCTTCAAGGCAGAGCCCGATGTCCTGGTGATCCAGGCAGGACACGGGCTCCGGCCAGAGGTCTTGGCCGAGGGGCCATCCAGCCGCCAGGCTCCAACGGGTCAACCAGACACTCGGGGCGACGGGCTCGCCATCGCGCACATGGCGACTCAGTGCAATCACGCGCGGGTGCGTGACCAGCACGGCAAAGGCTTGCCACTGCCCCTGCTGCTGCACCGCCTGGGTTGACAGCCCCAGACGGATGGCATGGACGGGAGACAGCCAGCCATCTCCGCCGCGAGCCCCCAGCTGCGCCTCGTCAGCCCCCGGCAGCAGCACCGCCGCAAACGGACGAAGCACCGCGCGGGTCAAGGGCGTGATGATCAGGTCGGCCTGCTCCGCCCCAGGCGCCGGCATGAAGGTCGCCCCCTCCAGCGTCTGGTCCACCCAGCGGGCCAGGTCGCGCAAACGCATGCGGGTGCTCGCCGCCACTTTCAGCCACATGGGATCTGGCTCAGGCACAGCTTGCCCTTCGACGGCTGGCAACCTCAAGGCAGCCAGGACGGCCCGCCCAGCGGCATCGACCGCCAGGGACGCAGCGGCGCCGCTGGCCGTCAACACCTCGGCCAGGGTGCCCAAGCACTCGGCCAGGGTGCCCCGGCGTTGGCTGGCCCATTCACTCAAAGGTGCGAGCGTCGCCATGGCCCATGCCTGCAAGACCAGCGGGCGAGTCGCCGCGTCCTCTTCACGCCCCACGGGTGCCCACGGAGACAAGGCCCCACGCACGCGCCACAGCGCCTCCAGCTCCGCCAAGGCCTGAGCCCCCCCCGGTGAGGTCACCCAACCACTGCTCAGCCAGTCCAGCACGTCGTCCGTGGTGGCCTTGGGTTGTGCCGCCGCCAGCAAGCGGGTCACCACCGATGCCGCCCGCGTGGTCGACAAGGTCCAACCGCTCTCATCAGCGACCGTCAAGTGCCCCTGCGCCTCAAAGGGCGCCAGGATGGCCCTGACACGCCGGGTCACGACCCGGTCGGTCGCAATCAGCGCCACAGCGCGCCCCTCACGACCTTCACCGCTGATGCCCCCATGCACCGACTGCCGCTCACTCTCGATCAAGTCCAGCACCTGCGCCGCCGTTTGTTGTGCCTCGTCCTCGCCATCCATGCAGGGGATCAGACCCGGACGGGTCACGTTGGTGAGGCCCTGCATCGACAAGGCACCCAGTGAGGCACGCGACCACAACGCTGGCAGCCCCTGCGCATGGGCGTGTGTGAGCACACTGACCATCAAGCGCGACTCGGTACCCGGCACCAGCATCGGCCCTGGCGTCAGTGCCACCCAGGCCGAAGGGACATGGTCAAACAAGGCCTCGCGGCGCGCCAGCAACGCCGGCAGCGCCTCGGCGGCCCAGCCCATGGCCATGGCCGTCAGGACACGCTCACGTGCCCGTGGGTCCGGCCCCTCACCCCCGCCCCAGGGTGTGAGCTCCTCCAGCATCCAGTCGTCGATGGCCGCCAGCATGGCAGCCCGCCCCTCGGGCGTCTGACTCATGGCGGCCTTGATCCACTGGTGAGCCACCTCCAGCATGCGCGCCACCGCAAACTCGAAACCGTCCGGGTCCCGACGCGCCCACGCACGCCCCGACGCATCAGATTTGAGTCGAGCCACCACCAGAAGCTGGTCAACACAGGGATCCAGCGTCAGCGTTGGCTCCACGCCACTGTCCGTCACCAGGGGGGGCAACCGGTCCAGCAAGGTGCCGACCGTTTCAAATCGTGGGGACCACCCCCCAACCGAGCGGGCCCAAGCCCGACGCGCCACATTGAGCAAGGCAATCTGGGGCAGCAACACCACCGCGTCGGCCACCACCACGCCCTGCGATGCCAGCCACTGACTGACCTGCTGCGCCCAGTGAGCCCAGGCCTCCGAGGGGCCCTGCCCGGGCGACCAGGGCCAGTCCAGCAATGGCAGGTCCCTGGGGGCATTGAATGCCATTTCAAGCTCGGCGTCTTTGGTGGAGGCTATGTTCATGATTGAGAAATGATGCAGCACCTGCGGTAACTGCCACGACGTTGTGTGTCAGAATTTCCAGCAACAGTCCTATGAGGGCTGCCGTCTAAGGATAGTGTCATGAGCAACGAGATGATCAAACACGTGAGCGATGCGTCTTTCGACGCAGATGTGCTGCAGTCCGGCCAACCTGTGCTGGTCGACTACTGGGCCGAATGGTGCGGCCCTTGCAAGATGATTGCACCCATCCTGGACGAAGTCGCCACGGCCTACGCCGGCCGCGTGACCGTCGCCAAGATGAACGTGGACCAGAACCGTGATGTGCCCGCCAAGTTCGGCATCCGCGGCATTCCCACGCTGATGGTCTTCAAGGGTGGTCAACTGGCCGCCACCAAGGTGGGCGCCCTGTCCAAGGCCCAACTGACGGCCTTCATCGACGCCAACATCTGATTGAAGCGGGCGGCTTCAACTGCCCCTATAATCAAAACTCGACCGGGGTTCGGCACACGCCGAATCCTGGGCCACGAGACCCGGAGGGTGATGAGCCTTCCGACCGCTGCCAGTGGGCAGCAACACACCAGCCAGTCATTGATTCAATGATGGTCAGCGACCAGGCTTCAGCCCCATCAGGGTTGTTTTCATTCCCCCAGTTTGCAACGTCCGTCCCTGACCCTCAGGTCAATCCAGTGGTCGGTCTTGTCCAGGGTAAAAGATCCATGCATCTGTCAGAACTGAAGGCTCTGCACATCTCGAAATTGGTCGAGATGGCCGAAGGCCTTGAAATCGAGAACGTCTCTCGCATGCGCAAGCAGGAGTTGATGTTTGCGATCATGAAAAAGCGCGCCAAGGCGGGCGAACAGGTTTTCGGGGACGGCGTCCTTGAAGTCCTGCCCGACGGCTTCGGCTTCCTTCGAGCCCTGGACGCCAGCTTCCTGGCCAGCACGGACGACATTTACCTGTCGCCCAGCCAGGTTCGGCGCTTCAACCTGCACACCGGCGACCTGGTCGAAGGCGAAGTTCGCGTCCCCAAGGATGGCGAGCGTTATTTTGCCCTGGTCAAGGTGGACCGCGTCAACGGGCTCACGCCTGAGGTCAACAAGAACAAGATCATGTTCGAGAACCTCACGCCGCTGTTCCCCACGGAGCAGTTCAAGCTGGAGCGCGACATCAAGGGTGACGACAACATCACCAGCCGCATCGTCGACCTGATTGCCCCCATCGGCAAAGGCCAACGTGCCCTGCTGGTCGCCCCGCCCAAGAGCGGCAAGACCGTGATGCTCAAGAACCTGGCTCACGCACTGGTGGCCAACCACCCCGACGTGCACCTGATCATGCTGCTGGTCGACGAGCGCCCCGAAGAAGTGACCGAAATGCAGCGCACCGTGCGCGGCGAGGTCATCAGCTCCACCTTTGACGAACCCGCCCAGCGCCACGTTCAGGTCGCCGAAATGGTGATCGAGCGCGCCAAGCGCCTGGTCGAACTCGGCAAGGATGTGGTCATCCTGCTGGACTCGATCACCCGACTGGCCCGCGCGTACAACAACGTGCTGCCCTCGTCAGGCAAGGTGCTGTCCGGTGGTGTGGACTCCAATGCCCTGCAGCGCCCCAAGCGCTTCTTTGGCGCGGCCCGCAACATCGAAGAAGGCGGCTCGCTCACCATCATCGGCACCGCCCTGGTGGACACCGGCAGCCGCATGGACGAAGTGATCTACGAAGAATTCAAGGGCACGGGCAACTGCGAAATCCACCTGGATCGTCGCATGGCTGAAAAGCGCGTCTACCCCTCGATGCTGATCAACAAGTCCGGCACCCGCCGCGAAGAGCTGCTGCTCAAGCCTGAAATCCTGCAAAAGAGCTGGATCTTGCGCAAGTTGCTCTACCCGATGGACGAAATTGCGGCGATGGAGTTCGTGCTCGACAAAATGCGCGGCACCAAGAACAACCACGATTTCTTTGACATGATGCGTCGCGGCGGTTGATTCGTCGCTATAATCTTGGGTTTTCCGGCTGTCGGAAAGTGCTCGGGCGTGGTGCCTGAGTGGCTGCCGATGATGCAAACAGCATGAGGTATTGAGATGGCTAAAGAAGGCATTCACCCCAACTACCGCGAAGTTCTCTTCGTGGACCTGTCCAACGGTTTCAAGTTTGTGACGCGTTCGTGCGCAAACACCAAAGAAATGGGCAAGACCGAAGACGGCCGTGAGCTGCCGCTGTTCAAGCTCGAAACCTCTTCTGAATCGCACCCCTTCTACACGGGTCAGCAAAAGAGCGTGGACACCCTGGGTGGTCGCGTCGAGAAGTTCCGCAACAAGTTTGCGCACCTCAAGAAGTAATCCGGCTCCCCGGTTTGTTTCTCGAAAAGGGCAGCTTCGGCTGCCTTTTTTCATCTCCACCGCACCATGAACACCCGCCCCGCCATCACCCCCGCCCTCGTGACAGAAAAAGCCGTCAAGCGCCTGCCGCGTTGGGCCTTGATGCTGTTCTGTGGCGCTTATGTGTTGCCGGGCTTGTTTGGCCGTGACCCCTGGAAAAATGCCGACATCGCGGCCTTTGGGCAGATGTGGTCGTTGGCGCTGGGGCAGGCGTCGTGGTGGGCACCTCACGTGGGTGGCGTGCCACCCACCGGTGGCGGCATCCTCCCCTATTGGCTGGGTGGTGGTTTCATCAGCCTGCTCAGTCCCATGGTCGATCCGGCGCTGGCGGCCCGACTGCCCTTTGGTGTCTTGCTGGTGGCGGTCCTGGCCCTGACCTGGTACGCCACCTACCACCTGGCACGCACCGAAGCGGCCCAGCCCATCCCGCTGGCTTTTGGCGGCGAAGCCCCCGTGGCGGACTACGCCAGGGCCCTGGCCGATGGGGCCGTGCTGGCCTTGATGGCCACCTTGGGCCTGCTGCAACTGGGGCACGAGACCACACCTGAGATGCTGCAATTGACGGGCAGCGCCATGTTCACCTATGGCTTGGCCGCGGCCCCCTTCCGCGCCCACAAGGCACGCCTGGCCACCGTCCTGAGCCTGGTGTTGCTGGCCGGCAGCGGCAGCCCCACCGTGGCGGTCCTGCTGGCTGTGGTGGGCACCCTGGTCTGCGCCCAGTCACAAGACGCCGGCATGAAACAGCACCTGCGTTGGGTGCTGCTGGCCGGGGTGATCGCCATCGCCATGGCCACGGCCCTCACCACAGCCGGACTGTCGGGCTGGCAGTGGCGGCTCACGCAGCAACTCGACGCGGGTTCAACCCTCAAGCTGTTCACCTGGTTCACCTGGCCCAGCCTGCCGCTGGCCGCCTTGACGGTCTGGTCCTGGCGCCGTCAGGTGCTGCGCCGCCACATCGCCGTCCCGCTGTTGTCGACCTTGGTGGGCTTTGGCGCCTGCCTGGCCACCGGTGGACATGACCGTGCCTTGCTGCATGCCCTGCCCCCGCTGGCGGTGCTGGCCGCCTTTGCGCTGCCGGCCATCAAGCGTGGCCTGAGTTCGGCCATTGACTGGTTTTCCGTGTTTTTCTTCACGGGCACGGCCTTGTTGATCTGGGTGGTGTATGCCGCCATGCACACGGGCATGCCCAGCAAGATGGCCGCCAATGTGGCCAAGCTGGTGCCGGGCTACACCGCCCCATGGTCGGCCTTGAACATGGGTCTGGCGCTGGCCGGCACCTTGGCCTGGCTGGCCCTGGTGCGCTGGCGCACCGCGCGCCATCAAAGCGCGCTCTGGAAGAGCCTGGTGCTGCCAGCAGGCGGCGTGGCGCTGGGGTGGCTGCTGCTGATGACGCTGTGGCTGCCACTGATGGACCAGGCCCGCAGCTACCGCCTGTTGATGGAGCGCTTGCGGCCCCACATGGACAGCTCCATGTGCGTGTTGGCGCCCGGTGCTTCTGCCGGGCTTCTGACCGCACTGGAGTACTTCGGCGGCCACACCGTGGACGGACGAGACCCCGGCCCCGAAGCGCTGGCCCGGCACTCCTCCTGCAAGATCCTGGTGCTGGCGCTGGGCCCCCGGCAGGACATCCCCACCCTCAAAGGCTGGACGTTCGTCGCCCGAGAACGCCAACGAACCCAGAAGTCCGAGTCGGTGGCCGTGTTCCGGCGCGCCCCCTGAGGCTCAAGCGGCGTCGGAGACCACCTCGTCACGCACGCGAACCCGGGCTGCCGGCACCGTCAAGGTGAACACCGAGCCCTTGCCCTTTTCGCTGACGATGCGCAGCTCGCCACCGTGGCGCTGAACCACGTGCTTGACGATGGACAGGCCCAGGCCCGTCCCTCCCGTGTCCCTGGAACGGCTGCCATCAACCCGGTAGAAGCGCTCCGTGAGTCGCGGGATGTGTTCTGCATCGATGCCAATGCCCTGATCGCGCACCGAGAACTCGCCTCCCCCATCAGGCAAGGTGGCCCATGTCACAGCCACCACCTGCCCCTCAGGGGTATAGCGA
>Ga0209066_10004177_pt1 | contig 15938 bp, 18 predicted proteins | sample All_14_2_FD_187198 | JGI IMG/M metagenome (GOLD analysis project Ga0209066, IMG submission 187198) | Freshwater microbial communities in response to fracking from Pennsylvania, USA - Allegheny Zone_MetaG_DW_15 (SPAdes) (version 2) ...
AATGGCGCCACGTACAACAAGAGCTGGTTTGGCGGTGGTGGCAAGACGGTGGGCGACAACGCCACCTACCACCCCCTGGGTGGCTGCCCGATCGGCCTGGCCACCAGCGACATTGGCGAGGTCAAGGGCTACCCGGGCATGTACGTGATGGACTCGTCGATGTTCCCCGACTCGCTGGTGGCCAACCCTGCGCTGTCCACGGCCGCGTTTGCCGAGCGCAACATCGAGCGGATCATCGCCCAGATGGGCTGATGGCGTTGGTGCGGCAGAGCAAAGCAGTCCGTCGGCGGCATGGGTGATTGGGCAAGGGGTGTTCGGGGCAAAGCCATGGCAAGCTACTCGAACTAGACCCGCTCAGTGGACGACTTATGCCCAAACATCAGGACTTCGACGATCAAGCTGTGATGGCTGTGCTTGATCTATTGAACTCGGCCAAACCACATGTTCCCCGTGATTCGTACAGCCCCTTCGAGCTCGTTGGTGAGCAGGTGGTGAAGTGGCTCATGGCTGGCGCAGTTGCTGCCTTTCTGGTGTTGAGCATTCTCGCGGGACTTGTCCATGTGGGGGGAGCTTTTTCATTGATCAAGCCGGTGGCGTTGTTCGCGGCATTTGCATCGACTGCTCTTGCACTGCTTGGCCTGTTGGTTCAGATCGTTTGTGGTGTTGCCATGCTTGTGCGATTTCAACCATATGCTGATCGCACGCGGCTGTATGAGTGCCGCCAAGATTTCGCGAACGTGGTTCCGCTTGGTGCCTTCGCCCCAGATGCCTTGAGACGGGCAGATCAGTGGTTGGCTTTCAAGCAAAGAATGACCGAAAAACGGCAGTCGATCATTTTTGGTGGGTCTGACAAAGTGGCGCTGTTCGCGTTGATCGCGTCAGGCTGGGCGGTGTGGGAGAAGGTCGGCCAGGAGGCTGGGGTGTTGACTGCATACCCCGTGATTTTTGGCATCGCTTTATTGGTTGGGTTGGCGATGGGTGGGTTTGTCAACCGTCTGGTCCTCATGCGGATTGAGTACCAGCGCGGCATCATCCAACTGGCTCAGGGTATGCCGTCCAGCGATCCGCTTTGAAGATCATTCTCGGTAATAGACCATCTGGTGCGAACTGGCCAGCAGTTGTCCGCTGTCACTCCAGATCTCTGCACTTTGATCAAAGTAGCCGTTGCGATAGTTCAGCGCGCGGGCGCAAGCCAGCACATGGCGATCTGACTGTTCGGCCAGCAACGCTGCGTCGGCGTGGAAAAAACAGGTCAAAGACACCGTGCCAATGGGCGTGAATGAGCGTCTGCGCAGAAAAATCCGTGGGAAGAAGCAGTCGCACAGTGAGGCCAGCGAGGCAAAGTCGAGCGGCCGTGTCGGCTCGTCTCGCACCCAGAATCGGCTGTTTGCGTGCGCCTGCATTTGGCCATCGAAAGGGCTGGGCAGCTCGCTGGGTGCGAATCGCATGTCGTAGCTTTGGGTCCAGGCGGGCATGCCTGCCGTCGGTGCGCGCGTCAGGGACTGGGCGGGGGGCATGTCTGAGGGCGGCATGGCCTCGGGGGCTGACCAGGTCTCTCGCCGCAGGGCAAAAACCGCAGTGGCAGTGGCGGCGATCTGTCCGTCCTGCTGCAGTTCGAAGCTCCAGTGCTGCGTCGAGCGGTTGGTGCGAATGGGGATGGCCTTGATCTCAAATTCACCATCGGCCAGTGGCCCGGCAAAGTTCACGGTCAGTGAGATGGGCGAGCCCTGAGCCTGTGGGTGCTGCAGGGCTGCGTTCAGGATCGCTGCGCTGGTCGCGCCGCCAAAGGGGCCGATCATGTTGGCATAAGGGCCCGTGGTCGCGCCGTTGAAGACGTGCTCGGTGATGGGCGTGAGCGCAATGGCCGTGTCAAAGGGGTGCTGCATGGTGGGTTCGTTCGATGGGTGTCTTGGCGTGGATCGTCAAGGGTTCAAGGCCAACACTTGGGCCGAGTAGTGGTCGCCGGCCTCGATCGGGTTTCCTGATCGGTTGAAGGCTGTCAGCCAAGCGTCATAGTGACCCATCTCCTTGTGCTGCCAGGGGTGGAAGCCGGGCCGAAAATAAGAAAAGTAGTAGCCCATCGCAGGCATGAAGACACCCCCTGGTTTGTACAGCCACCACAAACCTTTTGCCCACATCCGGGCTCGCGCCCACCAGCCGAAGCCGTCGTCCTTGAGCATGCGGTTGATCGTGTACAGATTGGCGATGGGATATTCGATGCTGAAGCAGAGCAGGGCGGCGATGCGCGTGAAGTAGCCCACCTTGGCCACCTGGGTCATGACGTCAAAGGCCACGGCTTTGTGCTCCACCTCTTCGATCGAGTGCCAGATGTACATGGCGCGGATCCGATGGTCGAACGGGGCCAGGATGTCGGGGCGCTCAAAGAAAGTCGAGCACATCATCGCGGTCAGGTGCTCTGCCGCTGCGGTGTAGGCCACATTGAACTTGGGCGACAGATGTTTGAGATGGAGGTTGAACTTGGTGTCCAGCAGGCGCTGGGTCCAGCCGATGTTCAGACCTTGCTTTTCCAACATCTGGTTGAACTGCGTGTGAACGATGCCGTGCTGCGCTTCTTGTCGGGTGAAGTCCTTCACTTCCTGCAGAAGCCCCGGGTCCGTGATCTGGTCACGGTAGTGGCGGACAGCGCTGATGAAATAGCGCTCGCCAATCGGGAAGGTCAGCGACATCACATCAAAGAAGCGGGTCTTGAACGGGTCACCGCCGTTCCAGAATCGGGGGACGCCGGAGTCCAGTTGAAAGTCCAGTTTCTCGCGGGCCTTGATGGGGCGTTGTTCGGCGTGCTGCATGCGTTGTCTCCTTGAACAGGCATTCATTGAAGCGTCGAGTACCTTGTCTTGTCTGGTCATGGATGTGCCAGGTCCGCCAAGATTTGGGTGCCCGCACCGCCTCACACCCTGAAGTCGGCCATGTGTTCCCGCAGTGCCGCAGGGGTGCTGCCTGTGGCTCGCTTGAACGCACGGATGAAGCTTGAGGCGTCTGCAAAGCCGGTGCGCCGGGCCACGTCCTGAATACTCAACTGCGTCGCGCTCAGCAGGCGCTCGGCATGCTCTAGCCTCACCTCGTCGCTCAGTCGTTTGAAGGAGGTCCCCTCGTCCTGCAGGCGCCTGCTCAAGGTGCGAGGTGACATGGCCAGCTGGCACGCAATGGGTTCGCTGTGCAGGTGCTGGCCTTGTTGAAGGCCCGCCATGAGCCGTTGACGAACCTTCTGTGTCAGGGCCGACCAGGCGGGACGGGTGGATGTCCCTCGCAAGAGCAGCGGTTCCAGGCTGCTGCGGGTGATGCGGTTACCCGTCGTTAAGGGTTGGCGAAGCAGTTCGTGAGACACGAAAAATCGATGGGCAGGGGCGCCAAACTTGGGGGCTGCGCCCAGACAGTCAGCGTAGGCCTCGGCGGGCCATGGGCTTTGATGGGCAAAGCTGACGTGCATGGCCGGCCTGTCGATCTGAGTGAAGGCGGCCACGCTGTGCAGCACGCCGATGGTCAGCTCTGCCAGCAAGGTGTCATGGGGGGTGCGGCCAAACATGGGGTCGATCTGGATGTGCGCACCCTCCGGGCTGTCCGGCAGACGGGTCATGCCAAACAGTGGCATGACCAGGGGGTGAAAGCGCAAGGCCGCATCAAGCGCCTCGCCCACGGTGAGTGACGTGATGGCCAGCATGCCCAAGGGGCCCAGCGCGGTCACCGGGAAGTGCTTGAGGATCTGCACGGCCGGTGGTTCGTCGGGGGTGCAGTGGGCCAGGGCAATGTCCAGCATGGCGAGCAACTGGGGGTGGTCGATCCAGGCGGGCGGGCGGGCCTGGTCGTCGGTCTGGCCACAGGCTTGCCTCAGGCGTTTCACGCCGCCGCCTTTGCTTTTGACAAAGGCCTCTGCGACCTCCAGGTACTGGGCCGGGAACTGCAACTGGGACAGAGGAGGCAGGCGCTTCATGGTGTTCCTGTTGTTGGTTCAATAATTGAACTTGATGGGTAAAAAAAGACCGAATGGATCGGTCAGGACATGCTGGTCACCGGGGAAGGTGGGGCCAGCATGACGGTGTTGGCACGCACCTCATGGCCGCACTCGGAGCAGGCGACGACGGGGTGAAAGACGTGACCACAATCGGTGTGCACATAGGCCATCAGGGGGCCCTTGTCCTCGTTCATCCACTGGTTGCCCCAACCGGCCATGGTCAGGATGATGGCGTGCAGGTCCTTGCCACGTTGGGTGAGGCGGTACTCGTACCGTACCGGCGCGCTCTGGTAAGGCGTGCGCTCCAGCACCTGCGCCTCCACCAGTTTTTTCAGGCGCATGGACAGGATGTGCTTGGGCACCCCCAGCGAGCGCTGGAAATCATCGAAGCGCCGAACGCGCATGAAAGCATTGCGCAGCACCAGCATGGTCCACCGGTCACCAATGACGGACAAGGTGCGTGCGATGGGGCATTCGGTGTCACCAACATCCTGCCATTTCATGATGTTGCGTTGCCCATCAAGTTAACAAGGTTCAATTATTGAACCTGATGATTGCCCCTGTCAACGTGTGATCACGGGGGGGCGGGTCATCGCTCACAGGCTTGTGCCTTCTCCCAGCCTCGCTGCCAGCAACTGCCTTTTTGCTGTCTGTCGGGGTGGGGGGTGCCTTCCTTGTCGATCCGGGCCACGTGGGTGCGCCACTGGGTGACGCCTTGCCGGTTCAGCACCATGTGGAGCAACCAACCCGTGTTGTTGGCCTCGTCGTCAAAACCATCAAAGACAAAATTGCCCAGGCTGTAGATGATGGGCTTGCCCTGGTAGGTCTCTGTGTCCTGGGTGACGTGCGGGTGGCCGCCCACGACCGCATCGGCACCGGCGTCGATCATCAGCCGCGCCAGTTGGCGCTGTCGGTCGCTGGCCAGGGGCTCGTGCTCCCAGCCCCAGTGCATGACGGGGATCACCAGGTCCGCGTGGTGCTGGCGCCGGGCGAGGGCGATGTCCAGGCGAACCTGCTCATCCTCGCTCCAGGCAATGCCGGGCTGGTCAAAGTCGGCCTCGAAGCTGCGCGGGAAAAACTCGTTGTAGCCCAGGAAGGCGATCTTCAAGCCATGGCGCTCCACGATGTGGGGGGTGTGGGCTTGCGCAAGGTTCATGCCGCCGCCAAAGTAGCCGATGCGGTGCTTGTCCAGCCGTGCCAGCATGTCCTTGAAGGCCTCGGGGCCAAAGTCGCCGGAGTGGTTGTTGGCCAGGCTGACCACGTCCATGTGACGCTTGAGCACCTGGAGCGTGCGGGGGTGGGCCCGAAACGTCCAGGGCTTGCCGGGCTCGGCCTGGCCCTTGGTGGCCACCACGCATTCCAGGTTGCCGACCCGAATGTCCGCCTTGCGCAGCAGCGAGGCAAAGGGTGCGAAGGGGTCACGCCCCTGTTTGATCACTTTGCCGGGCGTGTCGGCCAGCATGATGTCGCCCACAAAGGCGATGGAGACCTGGGGCGCCGGGGTGGGCGTGTCGGCACGACTGCTCAGCGACAGCGCGACCAGCATGCTAGCCATCAAGACAGACCGAATCATGGGGTCACCTCCCGCAGGGCACAGCCGTACTGCATCTCGCGGCCCAGCTCGGGCGAGTAGATCGCGTGCAGGCCAGTCAGGGCATGAGGGTCTGCCTGCGTCTGAGGCGTTGGCGACAGGTAACGGACCTGATGGAGCAGGACCGCCTTGCCCGACGACCAGGTGTAGGCATACAGCTTGATGTAGTCCACCTGGCGTGCGTTGCCCACCATCACCGCCTTGAAGCGAAAGCGATCGTTGATGTTGATGGCTTTGACGGTGTAAGGGTCGGACACGGGGTCGACCTGCAGCGCCTGGGTGCTGCCACCTTGCAGGATCTCGCAGCTCAGGCGAGGCGCCGCCTCCGCCGTGGCAGAGGCCCACCCGAGGGTCAGGCTGGCGACCGCAAGGGCGCACCGAGGAAGGGACACGAACACGGGCTGACTCGCAAAAGTGACATCAGCCCGAGCATACGTCGATCCTTCGGTGATCAGGCAGCGAGCTGCCCGCGGGCCAGCTCGGAGATGCCGCTCTTGGCGTTGGCCTTGGCAGCCAGGGCCAGCTCTTCAGGCGTGGCGTACTTGCGGTCCCAGGCTTGCACCTTGGGCGTCATCAGCTTGTGCCACAGCGGGGGGATCATGGCGACCACGATGGTGGTGAGGTAGCCGCTGATCATCATGGGCGCGTCAGGGAAGGGCTTGAGGTCCTGGTAGGGCACCTCGCCCTGAGCGTGGTGGTGCGAGTGGCGGGTCAGGTTGAACATGGTCCAGGAGCTGATGCGCTTGTTCGTGTTCCACGAGTGGCGAGGCTGCACCGGCGTCTTGGGGTCACGCACCATGCCGTAGTGCTCCATGTAGTTCACGATCTCCAGCAACGACTTGCCCCACAGCGCACAAGCGATGAAGAAGCCCGCAGCCGGCCAGCCGCCGATGGCGTAGGCCGCCACGACCAGCAGCACGCTCATCAGGTGACCGCGGATCACGGCGTTGAACGGCGAGATGGGGCCGCGGCCGTCGCGCTTGAGGCGCTTTTTCTCGATCTCCCAGGCGCTGATGTTGCCTTTGATGGTGGAGGCGACGATGTGGAAATACACGTTGCGACCACGCGGTGCGGTGGCAGGGTCTTCGATGGTCGAGACATAACGGTGATGGCCGTACACGTGTTCGATCGAGAAGATGGTGTCAAAGCTGAACGACAGCAACCAGCGTCCGACAAACATCGACACCGGATCCCAGGTGCGGTGGGTCAGCTCGTGCGCCGTGATGGTGCCGATCATGCCGATCATCAGGCCGGTGATCACGAAGGCCGAGACGTGGTGCATCGTTGCCGTGGCCTCACGGGCGGCCAGCACGTCATAGCCAGTCAGTTGCGTGACCCAGGCCCCAAAGCCCAGGACGTCACCCGAGCTGACGCTCCAGACCGAGGTGAACACGATCAGCGACAGCAGGGGCAGTGCCAGCCACAGCTGCACGGTCAGGATGCCGGGGTACTTGAAGGTGGGCGTGGAGGTGTCATCGCCACAGACGGCATCACCGACCATGTAGATGACCAACAAAGCGACCAGGCCCATTGTGATGAAGCTGCCGCCGGTCAGCAAGGCGCCGACGGCCAGCAGGCCGATGAGGTGGAACAGAAAGTACTTGAGGTAGTGCAGGACGTTCATGAGAGTCTCTCTCTGAAGGATGTGAAATGGAATGCGCGGCTGTCTGTCAAGCCGCAGCGCCTGGCGCGTCGTGCAGCGTGGTGAACCGGTCGGCGTGGATGTGTTCTCGTGAGACGCCGTGCTGCAGCAGGACGGCGGTGCAGGCATCGATCATGGCTGGAGGGCCGCACAGGTAGGCGTGCGCACCGGGTTCGATCAGGGCAGCGAGCTTGTCGTGCACCATGCCGCGCTCGCCCTGCCAGGGTGCATCGGCCGAGGTGGCTGACAGGACCGGCACAAAGGTGAAGCGGGCGGGCCAGCGGGCGGCGATGTCGTTGAGGGTGTCCAGGGCGTAGAGGTCGCGCTCTTCGCGGGCCCCAAACAGCAGCGTGACGGGGCGGCTGACTTTGTCCTTGAGGGCCTCTTGCAGCAAGGCCACGATGGGGGCCAGACCGCTGCCACCGGCCATCAGCAGCATGGGGGCATCGGCCGGGCGCAGCCAGAAGTCGCCCAGGGGGCCATCGACCGTGACGGCTTGCCCCATGACATCGCTCTCATTGATCAAGGTCGAGAATGCACCACCGGGCACCTGACGCACAAAAAAGCTCACTTGCGAGTCCGGCTGAACGGCCGTGGCAAAGGAGTAGCTGCGTGAGAGCTCGCTCAAAGGGGCCACGCTGATGTTGGCAAACTGGCCGGCCTTGTAGGTCAGCGTCTCGTCCAGTTGCACGCGCAACTGTGTGATGTCATGGGTGAGCTTGTCCTGACCAATGACGCGGCCTGTCACCTGCCGGTGCGCCTGCTGCTGGGACAGATCGACCTCGATCGTGATGTCGGTTTGAGGCACGGCCTGGCACGCCAGGATGTAGCCCTGATCCAGCTCTTCATCCGAGAGGATGTAGGCCGTCTGGGTCAGCTCCTTGACCTTGCCAGTGACCAGCTTGCATTTGCACGTCGCGCATCCGCCGACCCGGCAGCTGTGCGGAAAGTCCACACCCTGGCGCAAGGCCGCCTGCAACAAGGTCTCCTTCGGGTTGACCGTGACGGGCACCGCATTGATGCGTGCCGTGGTCGGTTTCTTTTTGGCAAGGAACGAGAACATACGTGATCAATCGGGCCAGGTTGAATGAAAGAGCACCTTGATCGTAGGGAGATTGGCCTTTTTTGGGGAGGTTGCCGATTGACATTCATGAGTCATTTTTTGACAATGGGCCGCCCTTTGACCCCATTTGCCCCATGCACGCCCAAGATTTCAGGCTTCCCGTTCAGTACATCCGTCAGATTGCGGATCAGGTCACGCGCATGGGGGCAGAGTTGCCTGCGTGGTTTGACCAGCGCGTGCTGACCGAGCCGGGGCCTGACGGGCAGGAGCAGACGGTGTCGTTCGACGACCTGCAGCGCCTGATCCTGGACGCCTTTGAGCGGACCCAGGAGCCCGCTCTGGGCCTGTTGCTGGGGGAGCGCCTGCTGGCCAACAGTCACGGCATGCTGGGCTATGCCGCCATGAGCAGCGCCACGATTCGGCAGGCGGTCGAGTTGCTGGGCAGCTACTTTCAACTGCGCACGACGCTGGTCTCGGCCCGACACGACATCGTGGATGGTGAGGTGCGCTTTGTCTGTGTGGACACCATCCCCCTGGGGGACATCCGCCGCCCGGTGCTGGAGGCGGTGGTGCTGACCGTCAAGAACGTGGTTGATTACATCGCGAGCGGTGCGTTCAAGGTCAGCAGCGCGTCGTTTGCGTTTCCAGAGCCGGGATACGCCGACCTGGCCCGCGACATCTTTGGTTGCGAGGTGCGCTATGGCCAGAGCTGGACCGGGTTTTCGATGCCGGCCAGTGTCCTGGACGAGCCCCTGGCCACGGCCGACCCCAACGCCTTTGCGCAAGCGACCCTGATCTGCCAACGCGAGCTGGACAAGCTCATGCAGCAACAGTCTTGGGGCGCCCGGGTTCGGCGCGTGATCCTGGAAAAGCGCGGGGGCTTCCCCTCGCTCAACGTGATGGCCCGGCTGTTCAATCTGACCTCGCACACCTTGCACCGTCGGTTGACGGAAGAGGGCACTTCCTACCGGGACATCCTGGACGATGTGCGCCACATGCTGGCCATCGAGCACCTCAAGACGGATCACCTGTCCATCCAGGAAATCGCCTTCAACCTGGGCTACACCGAGATGGCGAACTTCCGTCGCGCCTTCAAACGGTGGGAGTCGGTGTCGCCGTCGGAGTACCGGGCGGCGCATCAGTCGTTGACCGCGACCCCACGATGAGCCAGGCGGCCGTCATGACCAGGATGGCCGCAAACGACAGGCGCATGGGCTTTTCGGGCAGGCGGTGGGCCAGGGCCACCCCGGCCGAGACGGTCAACACGCCGCCCAGTGCCATGGGCAGTCCCAGGCTCCAGTCGACGCGGTGTGCCTGGGCGTAGGTGGCCAGCGCCATCACCGAACTGGGCGCCACCAGCGCCAGGGACAAGCCTTGTGCCGTGGCCTGACGCTGCCCCATCCAGCCTGACAGCAATGGGCCGGCCATGAGGCCTCCGCCGATGCCCAACAGTCCCATGCTGCTGCCGCCGACCATGCCCACCAGCGGCAGCACACGAAGATTCAGCGGACGCTCTGATGGCGGTGTGGCGCGTGTGGCGGTGCCAATCAGGCGCAGCGCGAGCAACGCCATGAAGCCGCTGAAGGCCCACCGCAGCACCTGTGGGTCCATCTGCGTGGCCAGGCGTGCTACCCCCCAGGTGGTCAGCGTGGCGGGCACCGCGATCGCGGCCATGGCCTGCCATTTCATGGGGTGTTGTTGTTGGTAGCGCCACCAGGCCATCAGCAGGTTGGGTGCCATCAGCACCAGGGCCGTGCCCTGGGCCAGGGGCTGCTCCAGGCCAAAACCCAGCACCAGCAAAGGCACGGCAATGACGCCGCCCCCGATGCCGAAGACCCCGCCCAAAAAGCCCAGGCTGGCGCCGATCAGGAGTGGGAGGAGCAGGTGGGTGGCATCCAGCATGTCACCCATGGTATTGATGCGAATAAAAAATACAATCGACCTATTCGCACTTCATCATTGCGGTGGTCGCACGAATGAACACGGTTTCCGACCTGGCTTTTTTCATTGTTCTGGCCCGCCAGCCCAGCCTGGCTGCGGCGGCCCAGGAGATGGGAATCACGCCGCCCAATGTGAGCCGACGGCTGGCCGCCCTTGAGAAGCGTCTGGGCTTGCGGCTGCTCAACCGCACCACCCGGCGCTTGAGCCTCACGGCCGAGGGTCAGCGTTACCTGGCGGAGGGTGAACAGATCCTGCGTGACCTCGAAGGCCTGGAAGCATCTTTGGCCGCAGACCGCCAGACGCCCAAGGGCCTCTTGAAGGTCAACGCCACCTTTGGCTTTGGTCGGCGCCATGTGGCCCCGCTGATTTCTGACTTCACGCGGCGCTATCCGGAGGTGGAGGTGATCCTGGATCTGACCGATCGCCCGCTGGACCTGGTCGAGCATGCCATCGACGTGGGCATCCAGTTTGGCGCTCCCCCTGATGCACACGTCCTGGCCCGACGCCTGGCCCGCAACCGCCGCCTGCTGTGCGCATCGCCCGCCTACTTGGCCGAGCAGGGGCAGCCAGCCACGCCGCAGGACCTGGTGCGACATCGCTGCATCGTCATCCGCGAGAACACCACCGCCTTCAACCACTGGCAACTGAGCAACGGCGCGGACAAGACCCTGGTCAAGGTCAGCGGGCCCCTGGCCACCAACCATGGCGAGGTGGCCGTGGACTGGGCCCTGGCGGGGCACGGCATCGTGCTGCGTTCGGAATGGGACGTGACTGAGCACCTGCAAAGTGGCCGTTTGTGCCGCGTCCTGGCGCCCTGGGTGAGCGACACGGCCAACATCCACGCGGTCTACCCCCAGCGGCATCACCTGTCCGCCAAGGTGCGGGTGTTTCTGGATTTTCTGGGGGAGCGGTTGGCGGGGCTGTCCTGACCGCCTGTGAAGGATTCTTACGTGTCTGGCTCTTGTCGCGCTCCCTTGATTGGTGGATCATTCGATCCAAAATCAAGGGAGCGCGCGCATGAAATTTGACGAGCCAGACGCCAAGGCACTTCTCGAAGCCCTGAAGGAGCGCAAGCCGCAGTTCATCGTGTGTCACGGTGTGCAAACCATCTATGGCACGGGCAGTGCCCAGAAGGTCTATCTGCGGGTCCAGGAGTTTCTCCAGACCAAAAATCCCAAAGATTGGCTTGCCAAGAACCTTGTTGCACACGTGGGTCTCAAGCACATCGTCAAGGAAGACTACCCGGCCATCTCCAACTACTGGCTGTCGGTCAAGAATCAATACATCAAGAACCAGGCGCTGCCCGAGGCATCGCTCGATGACAAAGCCAAGAAGGCGTTCTGGGGGCAGTTCAACTCCCTCTATGAAACACAGGCCAAGGATCCTCGCACCAAGCCATTGGTGCTGAAAGGGCCGGAGATTCAGGCGCCCAATACTGCCCTGTTTGTGGCACGTGATGACGAGGCCCTCATCGACGACATCATCGTGCGTCGCTCCTGCAAGTTCCTGCTGTATGAATCGATCGAGCGCAAACAGGACATTGCCTATGTGCTCGATGACCTCATCCTGGACACGGTGGCGCAGCGCATCACCGTCACGGAGACAACGGATCGCCTGGGGCCTGGCACACAGGAGCGCAAAGTCCCGGTTTGCACCAGCGAGCTGCGCGAGATCTTTCGCCGCTGGGACTTCTTTGCGAATCACCTCACTTTTTACAAGGAGTGGAAGGTCAGCGATCCGCCCTGGTTCACGCACGGACGCCAGTACTGGGCCGCGTATGCCGCGCACCTGGCCGGAAAAATCACGGCCCAACATCCGACCAATCAGGCCCTGGGGCTCAAGCAGGCCGAGGTGAACCGATTCATCCAATCCAACGACTACTTGATGGCGATCATGGCCTTCCATGAGATGCTGCCATCACGCCATTTGCGGGGTGCTTTCACCAACATGGTGAGTGCACACTGAAGGCTGGGGTGCCCAGGTACACTGTTTGAATGACTGATTCGTCCGACTACACCCCCCCAGCCATCTGGACCTGGAAGACGGAAAACGGAGGGCGGTTTGCCAACATCAACCGCCCGATCTCTGGGGCCACCCACGAGAAGGACCTGCCCGTCGGGCGCCACCCCTTGCAGCTGTATTCCCTGGCCACGCCCAACGGCGTGAAGGTCACGGTGATGCTGGAGGAACTCCTGGCCCTCGGGCACTCCGGTGCTGAGTACGACGCCTGGCTGATCCCGATCAACGAGGGCGCCCAGTTCAGCAGCGGCTTTGTGGGCGTCAACCCCAACTCCAAGATCCCGGCCTTGTGGGACCGCAGTGGGCCCGAGCCGGTGCGGGTGTTCGAGTCTGGCGCGATCTTGTTGTACCTGGCCGAGAAGTTCGGTGCCTTTGTGCCCACCGACCTCAGCCAGCGGGCCGAGTGCCTGTCCTGGCTGTTCTGGCAGATGGGCAGCGCGCCGTTTCTGGGTGGTGGGTTCGGACATTTTTATGCCTACGCGCCGACCAAGATCGAATATGCGATTGACCGCTATGCGATGGAGGTCAAGCGTCAGCTGGACGTGCTGGACCGCCGCCTGGCCGAGAGCCCTTACCTGGCAGGCGACGAGTACACGGTGGCCGACATGGCCGTCTGGCCCTGGTACGGCGCCCTGGTCAAGGGGCAACTCTATGAAGCCGGTGAATTCCTGCAGGTGCAGGCCTACACCCACGTCGTGCGCTGGGCCGACCAGATCGCCCAGCGCCCGGCGGTGCAGCGCGGACGCATCGTCAACCGGACGTGGGGCCAGCCCTCCAGCCAGTTGCCCGAGCGCCATGACGCCAGCGACTTTGACCAGGTGCCCACATGATCACCTTGTACGACTGCGCCACGGCGCCCAGCCCGCGCCGCGCGCGCATCTTGCTGGCTGAAAAAGGCATTGCCCATGAGACGGTTCAGGTGGACCTGCGCAGCGGCGAGCAACTCGGCGAGGCCTTTCGGCAGGTGAACCCCCAGTGCACGGTGCCGGCCTTGCGCACCGAGGAGGGCCTGGTCCTGACCGACAACGCGGCCATTGCGGCCTACCTGGAGGCGCGCTATCCGAACCCACCGTTGCTGGGGGAGTCGCCCCTGGAGAAGGCCGAGATCGCCAGCTGGCACTGGCGCATGGAATTTGAAGGCCTGATGGCCATTGCCGAGGCCCTGCGCAACAGCGCGCCGGCCATGGCCAACCGGGCCCTTCCGGGTGCGGTGGACTACCCGCAAATTCCGGAGCTGGCCCAGCGGGGCCTGGCCCGTGTGTCGCAGTTCCTGGTCGATTTGAACGAGCGACTGGCCGATCGCGATTTTGTGGCGACCGATCGTTTCAGCATTGCCGACATCACGGCGGTGGTGGCGGTGGATTTTGCGCGTGTGGTCAGGCTCAAACCGGGCGAGCAGCACCCGCACGTGCTGAGGTGGCGGGCGGCCATGGCGCAGCGCCCGTCGATGTCCCTCTGAGCAGAGGCGGCCCCTTGTCCGTATCCGCTACCACCCCCAAGGTTCTCCTCATCGTCTACCACTCCATGACGGGTGGCACGCGCCAGATGGCCGAGGCCGCGCATGAGGGGGCCGCCGCAGAGGGCGGGGTGGTGGTGCGCCTGCTGCACGCTTCTGAGGCCGGGCCTGCGGATGTGCTGGGGGCCGATGGCTTCATCTTTGCCACCCCGGAGAACCTGGCGGCCATCAGCGGCGCGCTCAAGGACTTCTTTGATCGCAGCTATTACGCCGCACTCGACCAGCTCAACGGGCGGCCTTGTGCCAGCCTGATCTGCGCGGGCAGTGACGGGCACAACGCAGCCAGGCAGTTGGCACGCATTGCCCTGGGCTGGCGGCTCAAGCCGGTGGCCGAGCCACTGATCGTCTGCACGCAGGCGCAGACCACGCAGGCCATCCTGGCACCCAAGCACATCGGCCAGGAAGATCTGGCCTGCTGCCGTGCGCTGGGCGAGGCGATGGCAGCCGGGCTGACGCTGGGTGTTTTCTAGGGCACCCAGCGCAGCGCAGCGCTGCGCGTGGGTCAGCAACGCCCGGAGCGACGGCTGCGAGGCTGAAGTTTGTCGAGCTCGGCGATCTGCTGCTTGAGCAGCAGCATCAAGGTTCGGGCATCGTCGACGGGCAGCGACAGGCAACTGGTCAACGACTGCTCCTCCCGTGCGGGGCGCGGCAGGACCAGGGCTTCCACGCCGATTTCGATCAGGCCCTTGAAGTGCCTGGCCGATTTCAGGCGCTGAATTTCAATGTCATAAGTTTTCATGTGGGGGCTCCGGCAAATGGTGCGATGCAGGATTGTCGGGCAAGCTGGCGGCTTGGGTCCACGCGCACGGCCTAATGGCCGTGCAGGAACTGAAGCGCGGCATTCATCAAGTACAGCGCCAACAGGGCCATGCTGGCCCAACTGCCGATGTGCCACACCCGTGAAACAGGCCGGTAGGCCAGCGCAATGACGACGGCCCCGCTCATCAGGCACGCAGACATGGCCGACACCGCGTGAATGGGAGACACCGCCGCGTACAGGCTGCCGGGCCGGTAGGCCAGGTCATCCATCGCCAGAATCAGCACGTCAAACAAATTGCTGCCCAGCAAGTTGGCCATGGCCATGTCGATGGCGCCCACACGGATGGCACCCCAGGTGGTGGCCAGTTCAGGCACAGAGGTGGCAAGCGCCACCAACAAGGTGCCGACAAACGAGTTGGACCAACCCATCAACCGGGCCAGTTCCACGCCGATCAGAGGGAGCCAGATGCCGCTGCCCACGATGACCACGGCGGCCAGGGCATAGCCAGTCACCGCGGCTCGGATGGACAGCCCAGTCGGTGGCGACGTCTGACCAAGCGCTTGTGCTGCCGGCGGATCCCGGTGTTCCGTGAGGTACAGCGTGCGCATCGCCAGTGCGTACAGTGTCAGGATCACCAGGCTGCCGCCACTCACATGCCCAATGCTGGGCATCACGCCTTGGGTGGACAACAGCAGGACCAGGGCTGCCGTGGCCGACAAGACGACACCAAATCCCGCAGACAACAGGTGCTTGTGGCTGGCGACGGCATACAACGCGTTCTTTCTGTAGAACACGTCCATCAGTGCCAGGATGGCCAGATTGAACACACAACTGCCCAGTGCGTCGCCAACGGCCAGGTCGGGTGCCGAGGCGACCGTGACCGCGCTCAAGCCAGTCACCAGCTCGGGCAACGACGTGACGGTGGCGATCAAGATCAACCCCACCCAACTGCGTGACAAGCCCGTGAGTGAAGCAATCGCATCACCGTAACGGATCAGGCGGACACCCGCCCATCCGATCAGGGCGACGCACAGAAAAAACTGTGACCAGATCAGCAGGTGCGGACTCATGTGGCCTCGGTCGTCGATCGACCGAACGGAACAATCACAGCAACCGGAAGGCCAGGATGGCCACGAGCGTTGGCGGCAGTGCCGAGATCAGCAGGCCCAGGGGTTGAATCGCGTTGTCCGAGAATTTCTCTTTCAGGATGGCGGCGCCAGCAGGGTTCGGTGCATTGGCGATCAGGGTCAGGCCACCACCGGTGACGGCCCCAGCGACCAGGGCGGTCTTGAAGTCGAGGCTCAGCCCCTCCACCAGCGAGCCCAGGTAAGTCAAGGCTGCGTTGTCCGTGATGGCGGTCAGGGCCGTGGCGCCAAAGAAGACGGCGTTGGCGTCCATGCTCATCAGCACGGGCTCCAGCCACCATTGCTGCAGGC
>Ga0209066_10004179_pt1 | contig 15935 bp, 14 predicted proteins | sample All_14_2_FD_187198 | JGI IMG/M metagenome (GOLD analysis project Ga0209066, IMG submission 187198) | Freshwater microbial communities in response to fracking from Pennsylvania, USA - Allegheny Zone_MetaG_DW_15 (SPAdes) (version 2) ...
GCAGTTTCTGGGCGGATGTGGACTTCTCCCCCGTATTCGACGACCAGGGCCAGGCGCGGCACTTCACCTGCATTCTGATCGATGTGACCACCCAGCGCGAATTGTCGGCATTGATTCGCACGACGACCCACATGCAGGCGGAATTCATCGCCAGCCTTCAGCATAGGGAAGACTTCAACCCTGATCCGCTGCTGCGGGAAATCCTGGAACAGATGATTGCGCTGACCGGCAGCCGATTCGGCTTCCTGAGCACCGTCGAACAGAGGGAGGAAGGCGAAAGGCTGGTCTCGCGCACCTTCTCCAACCTCGCCTGGACCCCCGACATGCATCGCCGCTTCGAAGGCGGGAATAAGGAACTGACTTTCGGCCCCTCCGCGACGCTGCTTTGGGAACCGGTCGCCACGGGCAAACCGGTCTTCCGTCATGGCGAGGGCGATCAGGCCACTGTTTCCAGCCGCGCACCACATGGCCATCCGCCGATCTCCTCCTATCTGGGACTGCCATTGATGGCGGGAAGCCGGGTGATCGGCGTGCTGGGCCTGGCCAATGCCGCCACGCCATACACCACGGAGATGGTGGAGAAGCTGGAGCCGCTGACGGCTTCGATTGCGCTCTGTCTGGTGACCATGGCGGCCGTGACGGAACAGCAGAGCGCGCAGGAAGAGGCGAACCGCGCCCGCACCTGCGCGGAGCTGGCCGCCCGGGCCAAATCCAACTTCCTGGCGCAGATGAGCCACGATCTACGCACGCCATTGAATGCCATTCTGGGCTGGTCGGAAGCCATGGGAACCGGCGCGGTGGCGCTGACGCCCGAACGTACCCGGCTCTATTGCCAGCAGATCTTCCAGGCCGGCCGGCAGTTACAGTCCCTGATCGAGGAAATCCTGGATCTGAGCGAAGCCGAAGGCAATCGCAACGTGCCGCTGCAGCCCGTTTCGCTGCGCCGCTGTCTGGCCGAAGTGCTGGTCAATCTGCGTGCCCGCTTCCATCTGCATGACATGCGCGTGGTGACAAAGGTGCCCCGCGACGCGGAAATCGTGATGGGCGACAGCCGGTCCCTGTTCAAGCTGGTGCAGAATGCACTGACCAATGCGATCGACCATGGCCAGCGGGGCGGGCGCGTCTGGGTCAGCCTGAGCATAAGGGCCGACAGGCGCGTGGTGCTGAGCGTGGCCGATAACGGGCCGGGCTATCCCAGCGAGCGGCTTACCCGGCTGTTCGAACCCTTCCATCAGGATTACGACGCCGGCCGGGCCAGCGGGCGCGGTTTCGGCCTGGGCATGGCGATCATCAAGGCTACGGCCGAGCGGATGCAGGGCGAGGTGCAGGCCGGGCGCAGCAGCCATGGCGGCGCGGAATTGCTGGTCACGCTGCATTCCCGCGAATCCTTTGTGGAGGCGCGGAAGGCGGCCGCCCATAGGAATGGGGGTCAGGCACGCCCGAAGAGCGGGCCATATCTGATGCTTGCCAGGATGTGACCCGGCGCGGAAGCAGCCGTTACTTCTTGCGGAAAGCGTCCAGGGTGACGACCTTGGCGCCGGTATCGCCCGCATCGCCATCAGGCGCGGCTGCTTCACTGTCCCCGGTGCCATCGACAAGCCTGCCGGAGGAATCGAACGGCCCGGTTTCGTCGGAAGCGATCGGCCCACGCTGCGATTCCCCGCCCGGGAAGCTCTCCGGATCGACATGGAATTGCAGCCCGAAATTCACCGACGGATCGGCGAAAGTGATCAGCGCATCAAAGGGGATGCGCAGATGTTCATGGCGCTGGTTGAAAGACAGCTCCACATCAAAGCCTTCCTCGTCCGACAGCAGCCCCCAGAACTGGTGCTGCAGCACGATCGTCATCTCGTCGGGATATCTTTCCTTCAGCCGCACCGGCAGCTGCACATCGGGATGATCGGTCCGGAAGGTGATGTAGAAATGATGGTTGCCCGGCAACCCGTGCAGGGCGGCACGCGACAGCGCTTCGCGCACGACGGACCGCATCGCGCGTTCCACCATGTCGTTATAGCCCAGCAAATCCTCGGTCATGACGCCGCAACCTTCGTAAACCCTAAACCCCAACACCGCCCGGCCGGGTGGTACCGTTCGGGCGCACTGTCGCGCCCAAGCCCGCCCAAGTCAAGCCAGCCTTCCCGAAGCACATCCGGGTATGGCCAAGATCGGCGTCCTGCAGAAATAAGTAGGGGGCTTCTGTTGCCAGGTGCCCCCCGAACCCCGCCTGCCGGTGCTACCCGACAGGACTTGTGTCGAGATTTCGACGCTGCTTACGCAGCGGCGCGAACCTCAGCATAGTTGTCGTTCGCACGTGTGTGCTTGACCCGATAACGGCGAGTCCCACCGAGCACCGAAAAGCAGGCCTTTACCACGCGCGTCGATCCTATTTCGCCCCCATCAGCAGCCGACCGCCCTTGCGTTCAGGAAGATCGGCTGGTGGTGGAGGCGCCGGGTACCGCCCCCGGGTCCGCATCGCTTATTCCGCCAGTCCGTTTAGCGCCATAGTCGGTTGCCCGACGGTTGGAATATAGGCGCGGCGGTCCGCTTTCGCAAGGCCAAGCCCAGAACGGGGATTGCGCGGCGATTACGTGGCAAAGGTTGACATCCCGCCCGCCTTTTGCGCATAGACCCTACTGAGAGGAAGGCATGCATGCGCTGGATTCCCGAAGGTTCCGGTTTTCAGATGGACCGTCGCGCCCTGCTGCGCGGCTTGGCCGGCATCGGTCTTGGCGGGCTTGGCCTGCCCTTTCTGGCGGTTCCAGGGGCCGAAGCCTCCTCCCTTTTGCCGCGCGACCGCTCGCTGACGCTGCGTAACTATTCGACGGGCGAGACGGTGGTCGCCAAATATTGTGTCGACAACCGCTATCAGTATGCGGAACTGAACCGGATCAATCTGGTGTTACGCGACCATCATACCGACGAGGCCATGCAGATCGACCTGCGGTTGGTGGAAACCCTGCGCTATCTGCGCGACCTGTTCGGGAATTCCAAGGCGGCCTTCGGCGTCACTTCCGGCTATCGCTCGCCCAGGACCAATGCGATGCTGGCCAGATTCAATGAACGCGTCGCCCAGAACAGCTTCCATATGCGCGGCATGGCGGTGGATTTCCGGCTGGAGGGGGTAAAAATCTCCGCCCTGCATAAAGCTCTGCTCAGCCTGAAATATGGCGGCGTCGCGCGCTATGGCGACGGGGATTTCCTGCATTTCGACGTCGGGCCGATGCGCCGCTGGTCGTAGCACCGTGGCCGGGGAACCGCCCGGATGGCTCCTGTCGGCGTCGCTCAACCGCCGCCCTTCAAAAATACTCCACCAGATCCCACAGATTGCCATAGAGATCGCGGAACACGGCAACCATGCCATAGGGATGGCGCTGCGGCGGGCGAACGAAATCGATTCCCGCAGCCTGGAACCGCGCATGATCCCGCGCGAAATCATCGGTTTGCAAAAACAGGAAAACTCGCCCGCCGGTCTGGTTGCCTATGGCCGCTTCCTGTTCGGAACCGTTCGCCCGGGCGAGAAGAAGATTGACCCCTTCCTCCACCCCCGGCCGCAGGACGACCCAGCGCTTGCCATCCCCCGGCAGGGCCTTGTCTTCCACAAGAGTGAAGCCGAGCCGCCCGACATAGAAGGAGATGGCTTCGTCGTAATCACGCACAACGAGGGAAACGTTGGAAATCCTCAGGGTCATAACTCCGTCTCCGCAACCTGTGTCGCCTTGGCGCTTCGTCGGGCCAGGGCGGATAGGGCCAGGGCTGCAACCACCAGGCACCCACCGGCATATTGGGTCGGGGCCAGGCGCTCCCCCAGCAACCAGGCGCTGATACCCATCGCGATCAGCGGTTCCAGATTGGCGAAGATGGCGATATTGGCCGCTCCGCCCCGCACGATGGCTCCCAGCTGCAGCAGCAGGCCGAGCGCGAAACACAGCGCGATGCCGATCATGGCCGCCTGCCCCTGGCCGGTGACCGGCAGGTCGAGCCCGCCAAGCACCCCGCCCAGGATCAAGGCGCCCAGCAGCGACATCAGATTGCCGCCGACGACGACAACCGGCCCGGCAAGCCTGCGGGCTATGTCACTGGAAATCAGGATGAAGATGGCAATCCCGACAGCGGCCGAAATCACCAGGGCCACGCCGCGCATGTCCAGACTGCCCAGCCCCGGCCCGATGGCAAGCACAAGGCCAAGAAAGGCAAGCGGAAAGGCCGCCAGTTCCAACGGCCCGGCCCGCCGCTGACGCTGCAGGGCCAGGCTCGCCAGGGCCACAAAGATCGGCCAGAGGAAGAACAGCAGGGTTGCCAGCCCGGCCGGAATGAACCGAACCGACGCCATATAGGCCAGGCTGTACAGGAAGATGAGCACGCCAAGCGCCGCCAGTTTCAGCCAATCGCGAGGGTCTTCCGGCAATCGCAGCCGAAGGAAACCGATCAGCACAAGCCCCAACGCAACCGCGCCCAGGCTGCGCACCGCGACCACCGCGAAGGGGTCCGCCCCGCCCAGATAGGCGAGTTTGGCAAGACTCGCCATGCTGGCATAGCAGCAGGCCCCACCCAGCGCCTGGGCGATGGCCCTGGCATCGGCCTGCGGCGGGTCGGCCCGTCGGCCCGCAACGTCGCCGGATATGGTCAAGAGCGATACGCCATCACGGCCGGATGCGCCGCATGATGCGAAACACCAGCGGTGCACCGATCACCACCAGGGCGATGCGCACGGTATGATGCATGGCGACATAGGCGACATCGGCCTGCAAGGCGAGCGCCACCAGGCTCATTTCCGCCAGGCCGCCAGGGGAATAGGCCAGCAGCACCAGAATGGAATCGATATGGCTGAGATGGCTGACGATCCAGGTGAACAGCGCGGTCACCGCCATCATGACGCCCGTCGCCCCCAGGCTGAGCAGGATGACACGCCGGAACTCGCGCATCTCCGTCCCCTGGAAACGACAGCCGATGATGGTGCCCAGGATAAGCTGGGCGAAATTCACCAGCTCGATCGGGGGCTTGGAAGCCGTCAACCCGGCCATATGCACCGCCGCGCTGACCAGCATCGGCCCCACCAGCATCGGAGCCGGGAAGCGCAGCAGCCGCGCAAGCGGCCAGCCAACCGCGCCGCAGGCCGCCAAAATCAGCAGATCGAGTGGCGCCACATCCAGGATCGACACGCCGAAGCGCGACCGATCCCCCATTTCCAGCCCTTCCACCAGACGGAACCAGAAGGCCACCGCGAAAACCACCAGCAGGATGCGCGAGGCATGGGTCAGCGCGATCATGCGGTCATTGCCGCCCATGGCATGGCCGATGGTCAGCATTTCCTGCAAGCCGCCCGGCATGCCGGAGAAATAGGCCGTCGTGCGGTCGAAGCCGCCAACGATCATGTAGAAGGGCACCACGGCCGCGCCCACCGCAGCGATATAGACCGCAAGCAGGCCGAGCGATGTAACCCATTGCCCGGCCCGGTCCATCATGTCCGGCGTGAAGCCGCTGCCCAGCAACACGCCCAACACCAGCACCATGCCGGGGCGGATTGCCACGGGCGGGGCCACCGGCGCCTTCATCAGCGCCGCCACCGTATTGAACAGCATCGCCCCCAGCATCCAGGGCAGGGGCATGGTCAGCTTGGTGAAGACAAAGCCGCCCACGGCGCCGATGGCCAGGGCCAACGCGATCCGCCCGAGATGGTTCCAATCGATCGTCATCAGATACTGCCCGGTCAGCGCTGCGCCGGAGGAGGGACATGCGCCTGAAATAAGGATGGCAAGAAGGCCTGCACCATAGGCCTGCAACGTCTTCTGGAAAAGCGGGTAATCCGCCCAGCTCTGTGAATCCATCTCACAAAGGCGGGCATGCATCGGCAACAAAGCCTACAACCCAGGATGACCGAACGGGCTCACTCAGCTGGCGGCACCCCACCCTGCGACCGAATGGCTGTGCCGTCGCGACGCCCAAAGGCCGTGGCGGACAGGCCGCGTCCACCCTTGCGTCCGCTACTCTCCGGCTCAACCGTCGACAGACGGTCGGCCATCCAGCTGCGGGCAAGTTCCGCCAGACTGTCCGCCATCTCCGCCCGGGCCTCGCTGCCAGCGACCTGAACCAGGATTTCCGGCGCGACACCGGCCGCCAGCGCCGCCGCACAGGCCGCCTGCAAGGCCCTGCGCAGCAGGGCTGTCTCGGCCATGTCCTCCCCCGCGACGGGGATGGAGGGCGAGGTTTCGCAGACCCTGGCGACGTCCGGACGGGTACCCTCCGCCTCCTCGCCATCGAATTGCAGCGGCAAGGCCGGATAGGCAAGCGACGCCCCGTCGCGCCGCAGCACGACCCCGCGCAGCCCGGCCTCCCCCACCTCCGACGCCAGCGCCGCGAAGACGTCGCGCTCCGCATCTGCAGGAAGGTCCAGCAGGCCCGCCATGGAACCGGACAGATAGGGCTCCACAGCCCGTGCCATGGCCAGCCGCGCCTGCGGCCCAACCACCGAGTCGGTGTGCCGGCCTGACGCCGCCCCAACGGCAAACACCGCCTCATGCACGAGGTCCAGTCCGGGCCCGCCAGCCAGGCCATGCGCCCCGCAGCAATACAGATTGGCCGCTTCGATCTCGCCTTCCCGGAAACCAAGGACCCGCAGCAGGTCGAAGCCCGGATCCATCACCGCTTCCACAGCGCGGGAGCCGAGCAAGGCTTCCAGCGCCTCCTCCCCCAGCGCCCAGGGCGTGAAGGCATGCCGGATATCGAACATGCCGGGCAGCACGGCTTCCAGCCGCGCAATCTGCGCGTCATTCAGACCGCGCGCGCGCAAGCGGTCATGGTGCACGCCCGGAGACCGGGCAAGCGTGCCATGGCCAACCGCATAGCGCATCAGCCCGTCAATCTCCGCCGCACCATAGCCAAGCCTTGCCAGCCCCTGCAGGGCGGCCCTGTCCAGCGTCTTGTAATAGCCGCCGCCCGGCGCGCGGCGAAAGCGCACGATGGCGGCCGGCGGATCGAAGGCGACGCTGTCGGCATCCAGAAGCACTGCGAAATCGCCGATTGGCGGGGCCATGCCGGCGGAAACCGAACGCAGCCCATTCGCCCGGGCTTCCCGCAAGGCCGCCTTATAGGTCGAAACCGCGAGCCGTCCCGCCGGATGGCCGAGATTGGAGGCATGCACGGCCGCCAGCCGCAGCCCCTCGCACAGGGCCACACGGCGCTCATCCGCCGCGGGGGCCGCGCCATGTTCGGCTGCCATTTCCGCCAGCGTCGCCCAGGCATTGGCATCGACCAGGGCAGCCAGCGTCGCGGCCAGATCGCGGCCCGCCACGCTGTCCTGCGCCAGCCCCTGTGCCATCAGGCTGGACCCGACCCCGACCAGACAGATGCCGATCGGGCGTTCCTCGAACTGGATGCGTGCCGATGCGGCGTCCGGCATGGCGCTGCGGGAAGACAGGATTTCCGCGGCAATCGTCGCCAGCCGCACGGCATGGGCAAGGCCGGCCGTATCGATCCGCCCATCCGCCCCCAGAAAGGACTGGGCCGACAGCGCCGCCAGCGCGACACCGCTGCCCGGCATCAGACGCAGCGATCCATCCATGGCGGGAACCCTGCCATGCCGGTCCGCGCGGTTGATCTCGCCATGGCCGGTCAGCCAGGCGGCATCCAGCCACCAGTCGGGGGCCTCCCCGCCCTCCTCCAGCACCAGGCCCAGCCGCAGGCCGCCCAGACCGGCACCGCGCAGCAGCGGTGCATCCGGATCGGGGGTATCGCTTTCGGGGTCCAGGCTGGAGGCCAGCATCTGCTGGTCCAGCAGCCGATGCATCACCTGCGGGGCAAGACCTGCATCGCGGCAATTGGTCAAGGCACGCCAGCGATCCGCCTCCTCCCCCGTCAGCGCGTCGGCCAGCGCGTTTTCCGCCCAGTCCAGCACGGCGCGTCCGGTGGACATGGCCGCCAGATCGCGGTCGCGCGCCAACAGCCAGGAATAGGCTTCCATTGCATCGGATCGGTCGGAGGGAAGGTGATGCGTGGTTCTGGGCGCATGCAGGCCCGCCGGCTCCCGTTCCGCCAGTTCCAGCAATTCCAGCGTCGCGGTCAGATCGCGCGCCGGTCCCAGATCGAAGGACAGATCCGCCCCCATGGCCCTGGCGGCACGCGCATGCATGGCCGTGTCCAGCGGGTCGGCATGGGCGGCGATTGCGATCGCCTCCAGATTGCAGCTCTCTTCCAGCGAGGCCAACCGAACCGTCGCCAGACGCGGATCACAGATCTGGCTGGGTACCGCCGCACCGGGTTTCCAGCCATGGGCCCAGCCCGCACCGAATCGGCCCAGCGCATTCGGTCCGAAGGTCAGCACCTGATCAGCCAACAGCCGCGCGATTTCCGCCGCGAAGGCCAGCGAATCAGCCTCCTGGTCGAAATAGCCGAGTTCCCATCCTTCATAGGCAAGCGCGCCGGAGATGCGTTCGATCGCCTGGGCGATGCTTTCATTGACCGGGTCGCGCCGCTTGACCCCGCGGGCAACCGGCAGGGCCTTGATGCAGGCCAGTTCCCAGAAGCGCAATGCCGCCGCGTGACTCCAGCCCGCCGGAACCTTGATCTCCAGCGCCGTGCCCGTCTCGCCGCAGCCCAGCGCGCAGGGCATCAACTCCAGCCCTTCCAGCGGGCTTTTCCCGGCGATGGTCCTGTGACGTGCGATGCGCATCGCGCGAGTTCTCCTCTGCGGCCGAATCAGACTCTAGATATGCGCATATCGACCCGAACGTCCCCCACATATAGACGCAAGTCAAGTGATTGTTATCCCGGCCCGGTTCCACTCAAGATATGGTAGGGACCCGGGCATATCCGCTGCTTCTGGACAGGCAAGCCCGCGCGGTGGCATAACCCTCCTCAGGCCCTCCGCCCCGCCGGGGGTGAATGACATGGGCCAGCATCCGACTAGGGGTCCGACAAGGGGCTGTAACAATGACGAATTCGATCACCCGCCTGACGACCTGGCTGCATGGGGAGTTTGTGGGCGAGGATCCGCTGGGCAATAAATATTACCAGACGCGCAAGGCCCGGGCCGGCCTGCGCCGCCGCCGCTGGGCGATCTATAAGGGTGGGGTCGAAGACCCGACCCTGGCACCGCCGGCCTGGCATGCCTGGCTGCACTACACGATCGATGCCTTCCCCAAGGCGGATGATCCGCATGCCCGGCCCTGGGAACGCCCGCATATTCCCAACCTGACCGGTACCTCGCAGGCCTATCGTCCGCCGGGCCACACCCTGATGGGTGGCCAGCGCGACAAGGCCACCGGGGATTACGAGGCCTGGTCGCCCGAGTGATGGCAATGCGGCTGAGGGAAGATCTGCGTCACGCCATGCTGGGTGCCATTGCCCTGACCGTGATCGGCTGGGGTCTTGCCGCGTCCTATGTGTCCGGACGCGTGCACGCCTCTGCGCCGGAAGGGCTTCAGGTCTATGCCGAATACGGCAATGCCGAAGGGGTGGATGTGGGGGCCTCGGTGGTGCTGGCCGGTGTTCCGATCGGCAAGGTCAACGCGCTGAGCTGGGATGATGGCGCCCGCCGCGTAACGGTATCGATGGTGCTGGATTCGCCGGTGGAAATTCCCGCCGACAGCGTCGCCAAAGTTGCCAGCGACGGCATGTTCGGCGCCAAATATATACAGATCTCTCCGGGCGGTGATATCGACGGGCTGAAATCCGGCGATTATTTCGATTATGTCCAGGATGCGATCAATTTCGAATCGCTGATGGAAAAAGTTGTGACCCAGGCGGAAGAACGCCGGGCCGCGAAGCAAAACTGATCAACGGGAACGGAAGCGATGCAGCGTAGCGCGATCGAGACGGTTCTGGGCGGATTGGTGCTGGCAGGCGCGGGGCTTTTCCTGGTTTTCGCCTGGTCGACCGCACAGATTTCCCCCGTAAGGGGTTATGGGCTGGAAGCACGTTTCAACGCGGTCGACGGGTTGACGGCGGGATCGGATGTGCGCATCGGCGGGGTCAAGATCGGCTCGGTGACGGGCCAGAGCATTGATCCGAAAACCTATCAGGCCGTGGTCCATCTGTCGGTGCAGCAGGGCGTGCATCTGCCGGAAGACAGCCGCGCCGTCGTCGCCTCGGCCGGCCTTCTGGGGGGCCGCTATATCAGGATCGAGCCGGGGCGTGCCGCGAACATGCTGGGTGATGGCGGACGCATCCGCGAAACCAAGGACGCCCTGTCGCTGGAAGACCTGCTCGGCCGGGTCATCTTCCTGGTCACGGATCAGAACGGCAAGTGACGGATGCAGAGCTTGCGATGCCTGCAATGGCGTCCTACATCAAGGCCATGATGAAAACGCTTGCCGCCTGCCTGTTCGCCGGCCTGCTGGTGCTGCCGGTCACGGCCGGCACGGCCAAGGCCGACCCACGCCAGATCGCCGTGCTGCAGGGGCTTGATAAGGTTACCGCACGCGTCAGCACGTTCCAGGCGCCGGTGGACCAGACGGTCGCCTTCGGCAGCTTTCGGGTCACCGTGCGCATATGCGACCGCACCCCGGTGACCGAAGCACCGGAATCCACCGCCTTTCTGGAGGTGGTGGAGGACAAGCCCGGCCAGGATCTGCAATGGGTCTTTTCCGGCTGGATGTTCGCATCCAGCCCTGCCGTTTCGGCCATTGAACATCCGGTCTATGATGTGCGCGTGCTGGAATGCGCTGATCAGGCGGAACTCGCCGCCCGCAGCGATCTGGAAGTCGACCCCGCGCCCAAGGCGAACTGATCCGGCTTTCCGCGATTTCGTCCTGGACGCTTAGATTTTATGGTCAGGCGCGGTAGGGTCGGTGACACGCGACACCAGCATCTCGTTCAATATCTCGAAATTGTCTTCCGAGATCTGTTCGAACGCAATACCGAAGATCAGGCCCTCATTGTCCTTGCTGACGGCGCGGGCGGGGATATGGATCACCTCCATGCCGAAATCCAGGGTCATCAAGGCCCGCGTGCCGACCTGCAGCCCCTCATCATGCGGGTAGAAACCGCAGCCGCCCAGAGACAGGTCGACGATCACGCCTTTGACCTCGCCAAAGCGCGCCTTGACGCGCAGCTGCGCCCGCCTTTCCTTGCGGCGGTCGGGCTTGATGCGCTTCAGCAATTGCATGAGTATTCCGAACATGGCGCCTACTATGGCCGACGCCAGGGTTCGGGTCGATAGCGAAAAACCGGCGTTAACGCAGCGAATCCCGCAACCGGTAGAAGAGCATGCCGAGCGTGAGTAAGGGGGTACGCAGGGGGCCGCCGGGGAAGATCACCGGCTTGAATCCGGCCATGGCATCGAAGCGTTCCAGCCGGCCGGCAATCGCCTCGGCCATCAGCCGGCCATACATGGCCGACAGCACGACCCCCTGGCCCGAAAACCCATGCGCGAAGAAGCTCGACGGTCCCAACCGGCCGATATGGGGCATGCGTTCCACAGTGATGCCAATATGCCCGCCCCAGGCATGTTCCAGCGCCGTGTCCCCCAATTGCGGAAAGCTTTCCAGCATGCGCGGGCGCATATAGGCGCCAAGGTCGCGCGGCGCCCAGCCGGAATAGGTGGCGCGCCCGCCATACAGCATCCGCCCATCCGCCGAACGCCGGAAATATTCCGGAATGAAGGCCCAGGTGCACACCGCCTCATTACCGGGTATCAGCGCATCCGCCCGGTTCTGCCCCAGCGGTTCGGTTGCCACGATATAGGAGCCCACCGGCATGATCCGGTTGGCGAGATACGGTACAAGTCGGCCCAGATAGGCATTGCCGGCCAGCACCAGATGCTTGGCCCGCACCGATCCCCTGATCGTCCGCACCACAGGTTCCGCCGCATTGATATCGGCAAAGATCACGGGGGAATGCTCGAAAATGCGCGCCCCGGCCGCCTCCACCGCCCGGCCCAGGCCGCGCGCATATTTCAAGGGATGCAGATGCCCCGCCAGCGGCTCATACAGCGAGCCCACAAACCGGTCGGATGCGACCCGCTGCGATGTCGCGGCCTTGTCCAGCACCTGGCAGCCGGAGTAGCCGTAACGATCCAGCGTCTCGGCATAGGATTGCATCTCCCGCTGTGCGCGCTCCTTCAGCGCGACATGCAGATAGCCCCATTGCAGATCGCAATCGATGCCGTAGCGTTCCAGCCGTTCCAGCAACAGGGCACGGCCAGCCATCGCCACATCCCAGGCCATGCGGGCGCCGTCCCGGCCGGCCCTGGCTTCGATCCAGTCCATATCCTTGGAAAAAGCGGTGCAGATCTGCCCGCCATTGCGGCCCGAGGCGCCGAAACCGACCCGTTCCGCTTCCAGCACCACGACGCTGAAGCCCTGTTCCGCCAGGTCGAGCGCGGTCGACAGGCCGGTATAGCCGGCCCCGACCACACAGATATCGGCGCTGATTTCGCCCTCCAGCGCCGCGCGCGGCGCCGCATCGGACAGGGAGGCGATATAGAAATTCGGTTCCTGCATACCCGCTCCAGACCAGGTCGTCAGACGACCCTGAGATACCATTCATAATCCAGCGGCTGAACCACCGCGTGAAAGGCGTCGCTTTCGAAACGCCGCGCCGCCGCGAAGACCCGCATATACTCTTCGCCCAGATAGCGCTTCAGGATTTCCCCCTGCTCCAGTGCGCCAAGGGCCGCATTCCAGCGGCGCGGCAAGGGCGCACGCGCCCGGGCATAGGCATCGCCCCGCTCAATCGGGCCGGGATCGATATGATTGGCAAGCCCGTGATGGATGCCCGCCAGCACGGCCGCAAGCACCAGATAGGGCGAGGCATCCGCGCCCGCCGGCCGATGTTCCACCCGCATGGCCTGCGGTGGCCCGTCGGGAATGCGCAGCGAAACCGTGCGATTGTTCACGCCCCAGGCCCGGTTGATTGGCGCATAGGACCCCGGCACCAGCCGGCGATAGGAATTGGCATTGGGCGCGAAGATCGCCATGGATTCCGCCATGGCCGCCTGCAACCCGCCGATGGCGTGTTTCAGGGTCTGCGCACAGGGCAGGCCGGTTTCCGCGTCGATGGCGTCGGCTGCGAAGACATTGCGCCCATCCCTGTCGATCAGGCTGACATGAATATGCATGCCCGAGCCCGCGAATTCCTGGAACGGCTTCGCCATGAAGGTTGCCAGCAGCCCATGTGCCTTGGCCACCCCCTTGACGATGCGCTTCAGCAGCATGGCATGATCGCAGGCCGCGACCGGGTCGGCCACGTGATGCAGATTGATCTCGAACTGGCCGGGGGCATATTCGCTGGTCGCGGTGTCGGCCGGAACCCCCTGGGCAAGGCAGGCGGCCTCCACCTCGCTCAGGAATTCCTCGAAATCATACAGCTCCTCCAGCCCATAGACCTGGGTGGTGGTCAGCGGCGTGCCGGTCAGCGGTGAAAAGGCCGGGGCGAAGCGCCCATCCGGCCCCGGCTTGGGATGCAGCAGATAGAATTCCAGCTCCAGCGCTGCGACCGGGGTCAACCCCATCGCCCGCAGGGGTTCGGCCGCGCGGGCTACGATCTGGCGCGGATCGGCGAAGAAGGGCGCGCCGGAATCTTCCCTCATGCTGGCGACGACCTGGGCCAGCTTGCCACCCGACCAGGGCACCGGCTTCAGCGTACCCGGCACCGCATGGCAGGTATAGTCCGGATCGCCATCGCTGGAACCATAGGGCAGCGTGTCGACATTCCGCCCCGTCGCATCCAGAACATAGGTTGAGCCGGGCATGCGCACACCATCGCTGTACAGCTTGGAGGCGCCGTCGCGCGCGATGCGCTTGCCCCTGGGTATCCCGTTCATATCGGGCAGAAGCATGTCGATACCGGTCACGCCGGGATTGTCTTGCAGAAACGCGGTCAATTCGGCGCAGGGGTCTTGCGCATCCATGGTGCACCATATTCGGGTTTCGATCCGCGAAACTGGCAGGCCGCTGCGGCACCCGTCAAGGGAGAGCAGTCCCTCACGCGAGCCGCATACAGCTGACACGCTAATTTAGTATAATCTATTTATTGTTTAGGTTGCATTACGCAAACCACATTCCCCGTGATTTAGAAAGAACGCTAAAATGTGCAAAAATTAACTTTAGATGCGCAGTTCTCTTTTCAATTATAAGCAAAATTAACAGAATCTATACTACTTCCCGGCCTGTATACCGCCCCGAACTACCAACCATATCGCCTTCCGGGCCATCGACCCGGTCGGGCGCATAGGATAAATCGGGGGAATATCGGGCATGAATCTCGCATCCTTACGTATTGCAACCAAGGTGCTGCTCATCATCCTGTTCATGGGAGGCGTGGCCGGCAGTATTGCCGGCGCCGGCATCTGGGCGGCCAATCGGCTGAACACCATGACGACCGAGATCGCCGAATACGGCGAGTTCAGCACGCTTGGTGCGCGCACCCGTCAATCGATACTGGCACTATCGCGGGCGGAATTTCAGATCGCCGCCGATCCACGGCCCACCAGCCTGTCCGAAGCCCTGCGGGAGGTCGAAGCAACAAAGAAGGCGCTGGAGGAGCGTCTGGCGGGGCTGTCCAGAATTCCGGACCTGGACATCCAGGACGACCTGTCAAGGATCCGGTCCGAATATCAGGCCTATACTCGCGAACTTGCCGCGACGGTCAAAGTCGCGCAGGAAGTATCCGGTAACGTTGAACTGTCGGAAGCACAGATGCGGGTTCTGCAGGAAAGCCAGGCAAGCCGAAAGGTTGTGATGGCGCTGGAGAACGATATACGCGCGCTTGCCGATACACTGAACGGCAAATCCAACACCCTGTCGGCCGAGGGTGACGCGCTGTATGAATTCGTGTTCATCCTGCTCGTTTCCATCTCCCTTTTGGGAATCCTGGCCGGGATCGCGATCGGTATGGCCATCTCCAGCCGCGGCGTGGTGAATCCGATCGCCGCCATCGTCGCCTGTCTGCAAAATCTTTCGGATGGCAAGCTGGAAACCGACGTTTATGGGACGGACCGCAAGGACGAGGTGGGCGACATCGCCCGCACCACGCTGGTGTTCCGTGACAACATGGTGAAGGCGCGCGATCTGGCGGCCGAGCAGCAGAAGGAACAGGATCGTCAGATCGAACGGGCCAAGCGCCTGAACCGGGCCGTCCAGTCTTTCGACAAGGTGATTTCAGAAGTGGTGGAAGTGGTCAGCGCCGCCGCTACGGAGCTGGAATCCACGGCTGCCAGCCTGTCTTCCGCGGCCGAGCAGACAGCGCAGCAGTCCAACACCGTCGCCGCGGCGGCTGAGCAGACAGCCAACAATGTTCAGACGGTGGCCGTGGCCGCCGCCTCCGAGGAACTGGCCGGTTCGATCCAGGAGATCACCAGCCAGTCGGCAGAAGCCACCAATATCGTGGCGGAAGCGGTCAAGCAGGCCGACGCGACCGGCAGGACCGTCAACGAGCTGTCAAATGCAGCCCAGCGGATCGGCGACGTGATCGACCTGATCAATGATATCGCGGCGCAGACCAATCTGCTTGCCCTCAACGCCACGATCGAGGCGGCCCGGGCGGGTGAGGCGGGCAAGGGCTTTGCCGTGGTGGCGTCGGAGGTGAAGACGCTGGCCAACCAGACCGCCAAGGCAACCGACGAAATCGCCTCCCAGGTTCGTACCATCCAGGAATCCACCCAGTCCGCAGTCAAGGATATCGCCGCGATTACAAGGATCATTGACCGGGTCAGCCAGATTTCGACCTCCATCGCTTCGGCCATGGAGGAACAGGGGGCGGCCACTTCGGAAATCTCCCGCAATGTGCAGGAAGCGGCATCGGGAACGGATGAGGTGACACGCAATATCGTCGGTGTCACCCAAGGGGCGCAGCATACCAGCGCCGCGTCGACGCAGGTGCTGCAGTCCTCCGCCGAACTCAGCCGCAACGGCGCCAGGCTGAACAAGGAAGTGAAGGACTTCCTGGAGGAGGTCCGCTCCATCTGATCCCGGTACCATCGCCGGCAGGAACCACCCCCC
>Ga0209066_10004180_pt1 | contig 15932 bp, 15 predicted proteins | sample All_14_2_FD_187198 | JGI IMG/M metagenome (GOLD analysis project Ga0209066, IMG submission 187198) | Freshwater microbial communities in response to fracking from Pennsylvania, USA - Allegheny Zone_MetaG_DW_15 (SPAdes) (version 2) ...
GCATATGGCCGCCCCCGGGGCTGAGCGGGCTGCGGCCAACCTGCGTCTGGCGATCGATGATCCGGCCTGGCAGGCGCGGGTGATCGAACGGTCCGTGGCCTGGCGCGTGCGGTGGTTCGGCCTGGCCTATGGCGATCAGGGGCTGTTGATCCACCGCGACCTGTATGCGGCGATCGGTGGCTATCCGGACCAGCCCTTGATGGAGGATCTCGAGATCATGCGGCGGCTCGGGCGGGCGCGTCTTCGCGTTCTGGACGGCGAGGCCCGGACCTCGGCGACCCGCTGGCGGCGGCGGGGCTGGATACGTCAAACGATGCTGAACCTGACCTGTGTCACCCTGTATCGGCTCGGCGTGTCTGCCGACCGGATCGTGAGACTCTATGACCGCTAGGGCGCGCCATCTGGTGATCTTCGCGCGTCGGCCGCAGCTGGGGGTCGGCAAGCGGCGTCTGGCCGCCGACGTCGGCGATGTCGAGGCCCTGCGGTTCGCCCGCGCTGCCTTGGACCGACTGGCGCGAACGCCTGGCCGGGACCCGCGCTGGCGGCTCTGGCTGGCGGTGACCCCGGACCGGCCGCTGGACTGGGTCCCCGCCGGTACCGCCCTTCCGCAGGGAAGCGGCGATCTCGGCCAGCGGCTGACGCGGATCATCCACGCCCTGCCCCCGGGTCCTGTGGTCGTCCTGGGCAGCGACACGCCGACCGTGACCCGTGCGGATGTCGCCGCCGCCTTCCGGGCGCTTGGTCCGAACCAGGCCGTGTTTGGTCCAGCCCCCGACGGCGGCTACTGGCTGATCGGCCTGCGCCGGGGTTCGGGCGAGGGCCTGCCGTTTGACGGCGTCCGGTGGTCGACGGCGGACGCCCTGGCCGACACCCTGGCCAATCTGGAGGGCTGTCGGGTCTCTATGCTGCTGGAGCAGGAGGACATAGACGACGGGCCGGCACTGCGACGCTGGCGGGCCCGGCGTGGCTAGGCGAATTTGCGGGGGCATATGGTCGCCAGACTGGCCTTCAGCACCGGCTCCCACAGGTCAGGCGCAGTAACTACAGCCAGGTCCAGGGTCGTGTCGATCGGTGACGTTGCGCGCTGCTGCGGCAGCGACCGCACCAGTGTCTCGACCAGTCCCCGCGCCGCCACGGCATTGCTCTTCAGGATGGCCAGGACATCGGTCACCTGAACGTCGGCCGTATGCTCACGCCAGCAGTCGTAGTCGGTGACCATGCCGACGCAGGCATAGGGCAGCTCTGCCTCCCGGGCGAGACGGGCCTCGGGCATGCCCGTCATGCCGATGACGTCGCAGCCCCAGGATCGGAACATCCGGCTTTCGGCCCGGGTCGAGAACTGCGGCCCCTCGATCGCGACATAGGTCCCGCCCCGTACCATCGAAGCCCCGCTGGCCTGGCCCGCCGCGAAGGCGAGCCCCGACAGGCGCGGGCAGACCGGGTCAGCCAGGGACACATGGGCCACGATCCCCGGCCCGAAGAAGGACGACGGCCGGGCGACCGTCCGGTCAATGTACTGATCCACCATCACGAATGTTCCCGGCGACAGGGATTCCTGGAGCGAACCGACGGCGGATATGGACAGCAGGTCGGTGCAGCCCAGTTGCTTCAGGGCGGCAATATTGGCGCGCGCGTTGAGATCGCCCGGGGGGATTGTGTGGCCCCGCCCATGACGCGGCAGAAAGGCCATCTCTACCCCGTCCAGTTCGCCGGTCAGGATGGCGCCTGACGGTTTGCCCCAATGCGTCTCGACTTCGCGCCAGCTTCTGTTTTGCAGTCCGTCGATTTCATAGAGACCGGATCCGCCGATCACGCCCAAGCGCCACTGGGTCATGGAGTTGCTTGCTTTCTATCTATCCGCTGCCTCGTTGGTGACTATCCGGCAACGGCATCCTTGGTCCAAAGCTATTTTGTCTTCGTCCAGGGATCCGTGAAGTCTCGAACTATAAGTTGCCCGCTTCACATGCGTAGAAGCGTCGCCGGCTGCGCGAAATCAGTTGAGGTTTCTTAGCCTGATGAACTTCGAGAAGCAGGCCGATGTAGATTAATCCGGTGCACACGAAACCGGTCGCAGCCCAAGCATCTTGAGGTTCCTTCCCCGAGCGTGCCCCTGGTCAGGCCGAAGGGGAGACAATTTTGAGTTGCGCCCACAGCCAGGGGAAGTCCCCGTGCAGGCCATCACCCGATTCGGGCGAAGGCAGCTGCTCCAACGGGTCTTGCGACGTGACTCCGGGTGTTGACGCCTGCCAGTGCCGCCCCAAGTGCGAGAGCGGCGCTGGGAGCCCCTCCGAACATGGCTTCTATGCTCCGCACGCATATCGACACATTGTCGTCCGCCAGGCGGTAGTAAACCTGTTTGGCCTCACGGCGCGTCTTGACGACGTCAGCCCGCCGCAACTCTGCCAATTGCTGGCTCAGGGCGGGTTGCCCGATGCCTGTTGCTTCGTCGATTTCGCTGACGGTGTGCTCCCCGATGATCAGGCGGGAGAGGATCATCAGGCGCTGTGGTTGGGCATAGATCTTGATCCGTTCGGCGGCGGCATCTGCGGCGGCCCGGGACGCATAGAGGGTCATTTGGTGTCCGCCTGTGTCTGGTGAAACCAGTGCTCGTCGCCGACCAGCATCGCCTGCTGTTCCTGTGGCGGTGTCAGAAGGAGATCGGCACCGGGACGCCAGCCTTCGGGTGCCAGAACGTCGTTGCCTGATGTGCGCTGAAGCGCAGCCACCATACGCAGCATCTCGTCGACTGAACGGCCGACATTCAGTGGATAGCAGGTCAACGCTCGAATCACGCCGTCCGGATCGATGAAATAGGTGGCCCGCACGGTCGAGGAGTCGCTCGCGTCGGGCTTGATCATGCCATAGGCGCGACCGACGGCCATCGTTGGGTCCTCGATGATCGGGAACGGTATGGTGACGGCGAAGGCCTTCTGTATCGCGCGAACCCAGGCCAGGTGTGAGTAGAGGCTGTCTACAGACAGGCCGAGCAACTCGCACCCCAGATTTGAGAAACTGCCTGATGCCTTTGCCAGGCTGACGAACTCGCTGGTGCAGACCGGCGTGAAATCTGCGGGATGTGAGAAGAACACCAGCCACTTGCCGCGATAGTCCGAAAGCCGGAGCTCGCCCAGCGTGGAGCGGGCCTGAAAATCCGGTGCCAGGTCACCGATACGGAGCGGCTGCCGGATCGGGGCGCAGGAGCAGGGTGGGGAGTCGGTCATCACGGCGTGTTGACATCTCATCAGGGTTGACGCAACTCATATACACGATTACGTATATATTGTAAGTCTGAAATATTGGATTGACCCGCCATGACCGACGCACATCTCCAACTCGCCAGTGGGATTATCGAGGCCGCTCGTTCCGGTGCGGGGACCGCGCCGGTGGTCAGAGGGTTCTTCGATGAGCCGACCAATACGGTCAGCTATGTGGTCCATGACCCGGCGACGCGCATCGCCGCAGTGATTGACAGCGTTCTGGACTATGACGCGGCGGCTGGTCGAACGTCGTTTGCCTCCGCCGATCTCATTATTGCCTACGTGGAGGCGCAGGCACTGACTGTCGCATGGCATCTCGAAACCCATGCCCATGCCGATCACCTGTCCGCCGCGCCCTATCTCCGGGACCGTCTGGGTGGGAAGTTGGCGATTGGTCGGGAAATCGTCCACGTCCAGAATGTCTTCGGAAGCGTGTTTAATGAGGGTGCTGAATTCGCGCGTGACGGATCGGAGTTCGACCACCTCTTTGACGACGGAGATGTCTTCAGTATCGGTGGATTGGAGGCCATTGCGTTGCATGTGCCGGGCCATACACCTGCAGACCTGGCGTATGTGATCGGAGACGCCGTCTTTACAGGCGACACAATCTTCATGCCGGATTACGGTACGGCCCGTGCCGACTTCCCAGGTGGAAACTCAAGGCAGCTGTTTCAGTCGATCCGTCGTCTGTTGGCCCTTCCTGAACGGACCCGGCTTTTTCTGTGCCATGACTACAAGGCCCCTGGCCGTGACGCTTTCGCATGGGAAACCACCGTTGCGGCTCAGCGGAGCGGCAATGTCCATGTTCATGACGGCGTGACCGAAGAGGATTTCGTCGCCATGCGCGACTCCCGGGACGCCACGCTCTCCATGCCCAAACTAATTCTGCCTTCCATCCAGGTGAACATAAAGGGCGGTCATCTGCCCGAACCGGAATCAAACGGCACCCGCTACCTCAAGATCCCGCTGGACGTGCTGTGATGGGCGATATCCTCGCCAATGCCATGCCGGTACAGGGGCTGATCGGCGGCCTGATGATCGGGACCGCCTCGGCCATCATGCTGCTGGGGCTTGGTCGCATCGCCGGGGTCAGCGGACTGGCAGCGCGCGCCACCGGCATCACTGTTGACGGCGCGCCTCGCCCCCTGGCGATCGCCTTTGTCATCGGGCTGCCACTGGGTGCCGCCCTGGTTACGTTCCTGACGGGACCCGTTGAGGCGCGCTTCGAGCAGGGTGCCGTCGCCTTGATCATCGGCGGCCTGGTGGTCGGCTTCGGCACACGCCTTGGGAGCGGCTGCACAAGCGGGCACGGCGTCTGTGGCATGTCGCGTATGTCTGCACGCTCATTGATAGCGACCGGCACCTTCATGATCACCGGTTTTGTGACCGTCGCCGCCATGAATGCCATGGGGTTGGGTCAATGAGGCGTCCGATCGCTTTCGCCCTGGTCGCTGGTACCTTGTTCGGTGCCGGCCTGGCCGTATCGGGCATGGCAGATCCGCAACGCGTACGGGGCTTCCTTGACCTTTTCGGTGCCTGGGACCCGACGCTGGCCTTCGTCATGGGCGGTGCCCTGATCCCGATGGCCATCGCCTGGCGTATCCAGAAGCGCATGCCGACGCCTATGGCCGCCGAGCGGTTCACCCTGCCCACCGCGCGCGATCTCGATCCCCGCCTGATCGGTGGAGCCGCTCTGTTCGGCATCGGCTGGGGCGTTGCCGGGCTCTGCCCCGGTCCCGCCATCGCCGGCCTCGCTATTGCCCCTGTCCCTGCCGCCATCTTCGTCGTGGCGATGCTGGCGGGGATGATCCTGCACCGCCTGCTGCCCGCAGCCCGGGTGAAGCAGCCTGCTCTTGAGGCATCCAATGTCTGAGCCACAAACTCCCGTCAGCCTGCCACGCCTGAACGCGCGCGCGCCAAGCTTCTCAGCCAAGACCATCACAACGCCCAACGCCCGCGATCGCGAGGGCTTCAAATATACCGGCTGGCATTTCTCGGCCCGCACGATCGCCGCCTGACCCCACGACCCGGCGCGGTCGATCGGATCTGCGCCGGCAACCTTGTCACCTGAAGGATGCCGTCATGAAGAATATGGGAACCCTGGACCGGGTCATCCGGCTCGTCGCCGTCGTCGCCGTCATCGGAGCCTATGGACTGGGACTGATTGGCGGGACACTCGCCCTGGTGCTTGGAGCCGTTTCAGTCGTCCTCCTGCTGACGAGCCTGACTGCCACCTGCCCGGCGTACATGCCGTTCAAGCTGTCGACCCGGTCGCGCCGGCGCTGAACCCTAGTGTTTTAAACCGGTCAAGGATGATCGTCATGCCGTTCAAGGCCCTCACTCCCGCGCTCTCGGTCTCACCACAGTTGACCGAGGCGGACATCGCCCAGGCGGCCCGGGACGGCTTCAAGGCGATCATCGACAATCGACCGGACGGCGAGGAGCCGGGCCAGCCGAGCGCCGCCGTGATGCAAGCCGTCGCCGCGTTGCATGGCTTGGGCTTCGCTCATGTGCCAACTGTCGGGGGCAAGATCAGCGACGAAGACGTCGCCCTCATGGCTCACGCCCTGGCGAACCTCGAGGGTCCTGTCCTCGCCTACTGCCGCACGGGGACGCGCTCGACCACGCTGTGGGCCCTGACCGAAGCCGGGTCGCAACCCGCGGACGCCTTGATCGCCACTGCCGCAGATGCTGGATATGACCTCGCTGCGTTGCGTCCACGCCTTGAGACCCGCGCGACCGTACCGATGGCCGCGCCTCCGAGGCAGGCCGACGTCGTGATCGTCGGCGGCGGATCAGCCGGTCTGGCAACGGCCGCCTCACTGCTGGAGCGTGATCGTGATCTCGATATCGTGGTCATTGAGCCGCGCGAAACTCACGACTACCAGCCAGGCTGGACCATGGTCGGTGGTGGTGTTTTCGATGTGAAGGACACACGCAGACCGGAGGCCACGGTCATTCCTGCGGGTGTTCGCTGGATCAAGGGTGCGGTCGTCAGTTTCGAACCCGAGCGCGACCAGGTCACACTGGAGGATGGCAGCACGATCGGCTACCGCGCCCTGGTCGTGGCTCCGGGCAATACGCTTGACTGGGCCGCTGTGGACGGTTTGCCTCAGACCCTCGGCCGCAATGGTGTAACCTCAAACTACAGCTTCGAGACCGCCCCCTATACCTGGGAGCTGGTTCAGAAGCTCAAGGGCGGGACCGCTTTGTTCACCCAGCCGCCGATGCCAATCAAATGCGCCGGAGCCCCGCAGAAGGCGATGTATCTGTCCTGCGACCACTGGCAGCGGAACGGCGTGCTCAAGGACATCGATGTCCAATTCCACAACGCCGGCGCGGTCCTGTTCGGCGTGAAGGAGTTTGTGCCGCCACTGATGGAATACGTCGATCGCTACGGCATCGACCTGAGGTTCGAGTCGACCCTCGTCGCCGTCAATGGTTCCGACCGTACTGCCACCTTCAAAGAAAAAGACGGTGAGGTCACCAAGTCATTCGACATGATCCACGTTACCCCGCCGCAAAGGGCTCCGGCCTTCGTGGCGCGCAGCACGCTGGCCAACGAGGCGGGTTATGTCGACGTTGACCAGGCCAGCCTGCAGCACGTGCGGCACGCCAACGTCTTCGGTCTTGGGGACGGAGGGTCGACTCCAAATGCCAAGACAATGGCGGCGGCTCGCAAACAGGCACCGGTAGTGGCCGAGAACCTCCTGTCCATGCTAGCCGGCAAGGCCCCCACGGCGGTTTATGACGGCTATGGCTCCTGCCCCCTGACCGTCGAGCGCGGCAAGATCCTGCTCGCCGAATTCGGCTACGGCGGTAAACTGCTGCCCAGCTTCCCCAGCTGGATCATCGAGGGGACCAAACCCCAGCGACTGTCCTGGCTGCTGAAGGCCGAGGCTCTTCCCTGGATCTACTGGAACGGAATGCTCAAGGGGCGCGAATGGATGGCGCAGCCTGGACAGCGTGACGCTGCCTGAGATGTCAATCCTCTCCCGCTATTTTCCCGTCCTCGACTGGGGTCGTCGCTATGATCGCCAGACGCTGACCAGTGATCTGGTTGCAGCGGCGATCGTGACGATCATGCTGATCCCGCAAAGCCTGGCCTATGCCATGCTGGCAGGCTTGCCACCCGAGATCGGGCTCTATGCCTCCATCCTGCCGATCATCGCCTATGCGATCTTCGGCACCAGTCGAACCCTTGCGGTCGGACCGGTCGCCGTCGTCTCCCTGATGACGCTGGCCGCAGCAGGCAGTGTCGCGACACCCGGCAGTGCCGAGTTCATCGCAGCGGCCCTGGTCCTCGCTCTGCTGTCCGGGCTGATCCTGGTCGTGATGGGAGTCCTGAGGCTCGGCTTCCTTGGCAACCTGCTGTCGCATCCGGTCGTGTCCGGCTTCATTACGGCCAGCGGGATCATCATTGCGACAAGCCAGCTGAAATCCATCCTCGGCATCGGTGCCAGTGGCGAGGCCTTGCCGGAGCTGATCGCGACCCTGGTCTCGAACCTCGGCGACACAAACCTTCCGACCCTGATCATAGGCGTGAGTAGTGCTGCCTTCCTGTTCTGGGTGCGAAAGGGACTGAAGCCTCTCCTGACGGGTTTGGGGTTGGCAGCTCGTCCAGCAGACCTGATTGCCAAGGCCGGACCGATTGCAGCGGTCGCAGCCTCCACACTGGCTGTGATCCTGTTCGATCTGGAAGCGCAGGGAGTGAAGGTGGTCGGAAGCATCCCTCAAAGCCTGCCGCCCTTCACCGTGCCCTTGATCGACCTCGCGCTCTGGCAACATCTGGCCGTGCCCGCCTTGCTGATTGCAGTCATCGGTTTCGTCGAGTCCGTGTCCGTCGCCCAGACGCTCGCAGCGAAGCGTCGGCAGCGGATCAACCCCGACCAGGAACTGATCGGGCTCGGGGCCGCAAACGTTGCTGCCGCATTCTCGGGCGGCTTCCCGGTTACAGGCGGCTTCGCGCGGTCCGTCGTGAACTTTGACGCCGGTGCCGAGACCCCGGCAGCGGGGGCCTTCACGGCCATTGGAATCCTGATCGCGGCCCTGCTTCTGACCCCGCTGCTCTATGCCCTACCTATCGCCACGCTGGCGGCGACGATCATCGTTGCCGTGCTAAGCCTTGTCGATTTCAAGACCCCTCGCACGGTCTGGCGGTTTTCCAGGCCGGATTTCGCGGCCCTGATGACGACGATCACCGTGACCCTGCTGGCCGGAGTCGAGCCTGGTGTTGTTTCGGGCGTGGTCATCAGCCTGGCGCTCTACCTTTGGCGCGCTTCCCGGCCCCATGCGGCTATCGTGGGCCGTGTCCCGGACACCGAGCATTTCCGCAATGTGAAGCGACATGCAGTGATCACTGACCCGCATGTTCTGACCATCCGGATCGACGAAAGCCTGACCTACCTCAACGCCCGCTGGCTGGAGGAGTTTGTTTCGGAACAGGTCGCAGAATATCCGGACCTGCAGCATCTTGTTCTGATGTGTTCCGCCGTGAACGGCATCGATGCGTCGGCGCTGGAAAGTCTCGAAGCCATCAACCATCGCATGACCGACGCTGGCGTCCAGCTTCACCTGTCAGAGGTGAAGGGCCCCGTCATGGATGCGTTGAAGCGCTCGCATCTGCTGGAGGCGCTCGGGGGCCGGATCTTCCTGTCCCAGAACCAGGCCTTTGATGAACTGACTGCCGGTACGCCCGGCTCTGTCCGGTCGCCGGTTCCTGTCCTGCCGGAAGGCCACTGAACCGTGGCTAGGGCTTGCTCCATTTTCCCCGTCGGCCCTGCCGGCACCAAAGGCCACCAGTGATGTTTGACAATTTCGACGCTGTTCTGCTTGCGCGCATACAGTTCGCTTTCACTGTCAGCTTCCATTTCATCTTCCCGTCGTTCTCGATCGGGCTCGCCAGCTATCTCGCAGTGCTCGAGGGGCTTTGGCTAAAGACGGGAAAGGCTGTCTATCTGGACCTCTTCAAATACTGGCTGAAGATCTTCGCCGTGGTGTTCGCCATGGGCGTCGTCTCCGGCATCGTCATGTCCTACCAGTTCGGGACAAACTGGTCGGTTTTCGCGGTCAAGACCGGACCGGTGCTCGGCCCCTTGATGGCCTATGAGGTTCTGACCGCCTTCTTCCTCGAAGCGGGTTTCCTCGGGGTCATGCTGTTCGGCATGAGCAAGGTCGGGAAGAAATTGCACTTTGTGGCCACCTGCATGGTCGCGCTCGGCACCTTCATCTCGGCCACCTGGATCCTCAGCGTGAACAGCTGGATGCAGACGCCCACCGGTTTCGACATCAATGCAGCGGGCCAGTTTGTGCCGGCCGGGTCATGGCTGGAGATCATCTTCAATCCCAGCTTCCCCTACCGCCTGCTGCACACACTGGTCGCCTCATACCTGACCACCTCGCTGGTAGTGGGGGCCGTCGGTGCCTGGCACCTGCTCAAAGACCGCACCAATCCTTACGCCCGCAAGATGTTCTCCATGGCGATGTGGATGGCGGCGATCGTCGCACCGATCCAGATCTTCGCGGGAGACCTGCACGGTCTCAATACCCTGGAGCACCAGCCCGCAAAAATCATGGCAATGGAGGGCCACTATGAAAGCCATCCCGATGGTGCCCCCCTGATCCTGTTCGGCCTTCCGAACAGCGCCGAAAAGCGCGTGGATTACGCCATCGAGATTCCCAAGGTGTCTTCCCTCATCCTGAAGCATGACCCCAATGCTCCCCTTGCAGGACTCGATACGATCCCTGACGACCGCGAGCCCCCGGTCGCCATCGTCTTCTGGTCCTTCCGCGTGATGGTCGGTCTGGGCTTCGCGATGCTGGGCCTGGGGCTTTTCAGCCTGGTCGCCCGGGCGCGCCGGTCCCTCTATGACTGGCCGTTGCTCCACCGCCTCGCCATTCTGATGGGGCCGACCGGGTTCGTAGCCGTCATCGCGGGATGGATCACCACCGAGGTCGGACGGCAGCCCTATACGGTCTATGGCCAGCTGCTGACAGGCCAGTCGCATTCCCCACTCGCCGCACCCGCCGTTGCGGCCTCGCTGATCGCCTTCGTCGTTGTGTACTTTGCCGTGTTCGGGGCGGGGGTCTGGTACCTGCTCAAGCTTATGGGTCAGACGCCCCAGGCGCATGAAGCCGAACCGCCCCAGACACCCATACGATCGGCCGGAATCACACCCGCCCCCGCCCTGAGCGGCGCAAACAAGCCTGCGGAGTAGGTGATGACCCTTGCGCTCGATCTGACGGTCATCTGGGCCTTCATCATCGCCTTCGCTGTCTTCGCCTATGTGGTTATGGACGGCTTCGATCTGGGAATAGGCATCCTGTTTCCGTTCTTCGCCGTCGGCGAGGAGCGGGATCAGGCCATGAACTCGATCGCTCCGGTCTGGGACGGAAACGAGACGTGGCTGGTACTCGGAGGCGGCGGGCTCTTTGCGGCCTTTCCGCTGGCCTACGGCATCATTCTGCCGGCCACCTATCCGCTGATGATCGCCATGCTGCTGGGGCTCGTGTTTCGCGGGGTTGCCTTCGAGTTCCGGTGGCGGGACCCGCGCCACCGGGCGCTATGGGACATCGCCTTCACCGTGGGCTCTGTCGTCGCCGCCATGGCGCAGGGGATGATCCTGGGCGCGATCCTTCAAGGCGTCACGGTCGTCGAGAGTACCCAGGCCGGCGGCTGGGCCTATGCCGGGGGCTGGCTCGACTGGCTGACGCCGTTCAGCCTTCTGACCGGGATCGGTGTCGTCGCCGGCTACGCGCTTCTTGGCGCGACGTGGCTGATATGGAAGGTCGAGGGCACGGCCCAGGGCCATGCCGTTCGGCTAGCCCGCATCCTCGGCGTCGCGACCCTTGTCGGCATGGCTGCAGTCTCCGCAGCCACGCCCTTCCTCGACTATGCCTACTGGGAGCGGTGGTTCGAGATGCCGGGTGTTCTCCTGACCGCTCAGGTCCCGATCCTCGTAATCGTCGCAAGCGTCTTCTACTTCCGTAGCCTGAACGCCGGGTCAGAGCGGCTGCCGTTTGCAATCGCTCTGGGTCTGTTTCTGCTCGGATTTGCCGGCCTTGGGATCAGTATCTTTCCCTATATCGTGCCCGATCAGATCACGATCTGGGAGGCTGCAGCGCCGGCATCGAGTCAGGTGTTCATGCTGGTCGGCACCCTCATCATCATTCCCGTCATCCTCGCCTATACCGCCTGGGCCTATTGGGTCTTCCGCGGAAAGGTGGGCCCTCATGGATACCACTGATGGATGAGGCTCCGCTCTGGAAGCGGCTCCTGTGGATGGCGGCGATCTGGACGATGAGCGTCGCCGCGCTGGGCGTTGTGGCCTTTACTATGCGCATCTGGCTGAACGCCTAGACGGGGCTTCCCAAACGTCTCTCAGGTCCGTCCTATCGCCGTGGACGGTTCCCAGTCGGGGTCGTAGGCCGACTGGAAGGCGCTCCCGGGCTCGTCTCATATCCCTGACCTAGCTGTGCCAAGCGGAGAGGAGCCAGCGTTACCTCCTCGCCTTCCACTGGCATGTCTCTTCTGACCCTTCTGCAATGACCCGGCACAGGCGCGGTTCCCGGTCCGCCTTCGCCTGTCCCGCAGGACCCGCACTGGCCGTCTGCTGCTGCCGAGGGTGCGAAAGCAACGGGCATTTGGCTGGCTCACGGATATCCCGCCAGGTTCAGGCTCGACAACGGTTGTTTCGAGTGAGAAACATTTTTCATGAATGGAAATCTGACCCGCCGAACAATGCTCCTTTCCGGCACCGCAAGCGCCGGGCTGGCTGCCCTTCCCGCAGTGGGCGTGTCGGCTGTGGCGCCCGACTCGGCAATCCGGTCGCGCGACAGTCGCTACATGAACGAGGGTTGGCGATTTTACGATGGCGACATACCCATGCCCGAGGTGCGCGGGCACGGCTGGACCTATGCCAACGCCAAGGCGGGGAATGCCTGGGGCGCAGCACCGACCAACTTCGACGATTCGTTGTGGGACGAGGTCCGGATCCCGCATGACTTTGTGGTTACCCAGCCGTTCCAGCAGGACGCCAATCTGTCCCAGGGTTACCGCCGGCGCGGCGTGGCCTGGTATCGCCGGACCCTTCGCTTTGACGAAAGCGAGCGCGGCCGCCATCTGGAACTGCAGCTGGGCGCGGCCGCCACACATGCGACCGTCTGGTTCAACGGCACCGTCGTTGATCGCAACTTCAGTGGCTACAACGGCATCAATATCGATCTGACCCCGTTTGCCCGTTACGGCCAGCTGACCAACAGCCTTGCGATCCGTATTGACGCCAACGCCATGGAGGGCTGGTGGTATGAGGGTGGCGGCCTGTACCGCCATGTCAAACTGGTTAGCCGTGATCCGGTGCACATCGCGACCGACGGCCTCTACGCCGACCCGCATCAAAATGCCGAGGGCGGCTGGACTGTCCCGGTCCAGACCACGGTCAAGAATATCGCCGAACGCGCCGCCGACATCGTGGTTGAGGTGGCGATCAGCGACGGCGAAGGTCGGGTCGTAGCGAGGGGACAGAGCCGGACAACCGTTCAGCCGCTCGGATCGCAGATGACCGAGGCCGTGCTGTCACTGGGCCAGGGTGCGCTGTGGTCCGTCGACACGCCCAATCTCTATACGGTCGAGGCCAGGCTGGTCGTGGACGGAGCCGAGCGCGACAGGGCCTCGGTCAAGACGGGACTTCGAACCTTCCGCTTCGATCCGGATACCGGCTTCTATCTGAACGACAGGCCGACCAAGATCCACGGTGTTTGCGTCCACCAGGACCATGCCGGCGTCGGCGTCGCGGTGCCCGACAGTTTGTGGGATTTTCGAGTCCGGCGACTGAAGGCGATGGGGTGTAACGCCATCCGCATTTCCCACCATGCGCCTGCCGTGGAGTTGCTCGATGCCTGCGACCGGCTCGGCATGCTGGTTCTCAACGAGAACCGCGTCTTCAATCCGGCTCCGGATTTTATCGGTCAACTTGAGTGGCTGGTCAGGCGCGATCGGAGCCGCGCCTGTGTCTTCCTGTGGTCGGTCTTCAACGAAGAGCCGATGCAGGGCACCGAGCAGGGCTACGAAATGGTCCGGCGCATGGTTGCGGCGGTCAAGGCGCTGGATGCCCGTCGCGCAGTGACTGCCGCCATGAATGATGGGGTCTTCACCCCGGTGAATGTGTCCCAGGCAGTGGATGTCATGGGGTTCAACTACCAGCAGACCCGCTACGACGCCTTTCATGCCGCCCACCCCGATGTTCCCCTTATCTCGACCGAAGACACCAGCGCCTTCCAGACGCGCGGTGCCTGGGAAACCGACCTGGACGCTCATGTGATGGCCGAGGACGACACCATGGCCGCCGACTGGGGGGCGACCCACAGGGACGCCTGGAAAATGATCGCAGAGCGCCCGTTTGTCGCCGGTGCCTTCGTCTGGACGGGATTCGATTACCGCGGCGAGCCGTCGCCGTTTGATTGGCCCAGCGCATCCAGCTTCTTCGGTGCCATGGACCTCTGCGGGTTTCCAAAAGGAGCCTTCCATCTGCATCGTGCCCAGTGGGTCAGGACCGAGCCCGTGCTCACCCTTCTGCCTCACTGGAACTGGCAAGGTCGCGAGGGCGAGCCGATCAAGGTCATGGCCTTTTCCAATGCCGAGGAGGTCGAGCTGTCGCTGAACGGGCGTTCCCTCGGCCGGCAGGTCGTCGATCCCTATCGGATGAACAGCTGGACGGTGCCCTATGCGCCTGGAAAACTTGATGCCGTCGGTTTTGTCGGCGGGGCACGCGTCAGTGTCGCGTCGGTCGAGACGACAGGCGAGTCCTTCCGGTTGAGGCTGACGCCCGACCGGACAAGGTTGACGCGCGATGGAACCGACGTGACCCCCGTGACTGTGGAGGCCCTGGACCGACGGGGTCGCCCGGTGCCAACCGCTAACATCATGGTGCGCTTTTCGATTGAGGGCGGCGATATCATCGGCCTGGGCAACGGAAACCCGAACAGCCACGAACCCGAGACGGGCGACCGGCGCAGCCTTTTCAACGGCCTGGCTCAGGTTCTGGTCAGAAGCTCCGCTGGCGACGCCAGGGCGCTGGTCCTGCGTGCGCAAGCCGAGGGGCTGCGCCCCGCGCGGCTCTCGATCGCGCTGGATCCGGGTGCACAGCCTCCGTCCGTCCCGCCGGCTGCCCCGGTCATGACTGTCGAGGGCTGGCGGATGTCGCCGGTCAGTCCCACCTTGCCCGGGATCGACTGGGTTGCCTCCGACAGCGATCAGAACAGCTGGCAGTGGTTGCAGCCGGGTTCGACCCTGCCTGCCGGCGACAGCGACGGCTTCGTCATTTACCGCACGACCCTGACGCCATGGGCCGCGATCCAGCGCGGTGGCGGCGTGATATCGCTCGGCCGGGTCACCTCCGCCGGAGAGGTCTGGCTGGATGGCATCAAGATCGCGGACACCCGCCCCGGTGTCGACCTCACTGCGCCGCTCCCGCCCCGCGAGGGAGAGCGCTCCCTGGTGCTTCGGCTACAGGCGGTCCGGGGTCGTCCGACCGGTCTGCTCGACGTCGTGACCGTTCGCCCCGCAGCAGACAATTCGGGCGGATAATTCGATTGTATCGGTTGCAGACGGTCCCGCAGCCGCCCGCATCTTGCCCTCTTGGTGTGACGGCCAGACCGGCCCGCTGACGGTCCGCTACCTTCCTTCCTCGGCAGCGCATTCTTCGCCGCCACAACCCCGGAGTCAGGCTATCAGAGGACCAAAGCAAACACGGCCTGTCGCCGCGTGCCAATCATCCCCGCGGCTCAGGTCAGCAACTGGCTAGCAAAAGCGCCGTCAGGGATGCAGGGTCTCGCCGTGCAGGCTGTAGTCCAGGCCCTCGATCTCCTGCTCCCTGGTGACGCGCAGGCCGGTGGTGAATTTGCACACCATGAGGACCAGGAAGGTACCGATCGCGCTCCAGGCGATGACCCCGGCCAGGCCGATAACCTGTTTCAGCACCGAGGCCCCTTCCGCCACGCCATTGATCGTGGTGGTGGCGAAGACGCCGGTCAGAATAGCCCCGACCAGACCCCCCACCCCGTGCACGCCGAAGGCGTCCAGGCTGTCATCGTATTTCAGCAGACGCTTCAGCCATACGGCCCCCGCATAGCAGGCCGGGCCGGAGATGATGCCGATCAGGAAGGCCCCTTTGGGGTCCACAAAGCCGGCGGCGGGCGTGATGCCGACCAGACCGGCGACGACGCCGGACAACAGGCCCAGCAGGGTCGGGCGCTTGTGGTCGATCCACTCGATGGCCAGCCAGCCCAGCGAGGCGGCGGCGGCGGCCAGGATGGTATTGAAGGCGGCAGCGGCGGCGATCCCGTCGGCGGCCCAGGCCGATCCGGCATTGAAGCCCAGCCAGCCGACCAACAGCAGGCCGGTGCCGATGGCGGTATAGGCCAGGTTGTGCGGCGCCATATTGTCCCGGCCGAATCCGTGGCGCGGCCCCAGAACCAGGGCGCAGACCAGACCCGCGACACCGGCGTTGACGTGGACCACCGCGCCGCCGGCAAAGTCCAGAACACCCATGCCGCCCAGATAGCCACCGCCCCAGACCTGGTGGCAGATCGGCGCATAGACGACCAGGTGCCACAGGGCGAAGAAGAGCAGGCTGGCCGAGAACTTCATCCGCTCGGCAAAGGCGCCGGCGATCAGGG
>Ga0209066_10004182_pt1 | contig 15929 bp, 13 predicted proteins | sample All_14_2_FD_187198 | JGI IMG/M metagenome (GOLD analysis project Ga0209066, IMG submission 187198) | Freshwater microbial communities in response to fracking from Pennsylvania, USA - Allegheny Zone_MetaG_DW_15 (SPAdes) (version 2) ...
GTTCGCTGAAGGGCGGGAGGGTCGGGGCGTGATCAGCCTCAGTCGTTTCGGTCGTCTCTCGAGGCGTCATACCCTCCAAGGTACGCGTCTTTCCTCACAGGGCGGCACAGAGCACGCTTGTCCAGATCTGTGTTCCTTAACTGGCGAAAGCCAGCGCTGTCAAGGGGCCGCAGCCTAGCGGCGGCGGTCACTAGGGTCGGGGGCATGCGCCGCTCAGACGTGCACGAACCAGACCCGACCCTCATGCGGGAGCAACCGCAACTGACGAGTGCGTCGGGAACGACGTGGGTGGTCGTCGCCGCGGCCTCGGCCGCGCTTCTCGGCACGATGCTGCTCGTGGTCGACCAGTTCGGTGCTCTCGGAGTCGCAGCGTCTGTCGTTCTCGCTGTGCTCGTCGTCTCGATGTGGCAAGTGCGCACCTTCGTGCGTCCGCCCCGCGCGCGCCTCCTCGCCCTCGCGGCGCTCTATGGCGTCATGCTGGCCGCCGCACTCGCGGCGACGCTCGCGATCGCAACGGGGGAGGGGCGGTGAACGCCATCGCTCTGTCTCGCGATGAGGCCATCGACCTCGAGGCAGAGTCGGTCAGCGAACTCGCACTCGCGCGGGGCGCGCGCGTCGCCTGCGCGGAGTCACTGACGAGCGGGGCGATCGCGAGCGCCCTGGGCCGTGCTCCGCGCGCGTCAGAGTGGTTCTGCGGGGGAGTTATCGCCTACTCGGCCGAGGTCAAGCACGATGTGCTCGGAGTTGAGCCCGGACCTGTCGTCACAGAACTGTGTGCCGGTCAGATGGCTTCAGGGGTGCGAGCGCTCATGGCGGCCGACGTTGCGGTCGCTGTGACGGGCGTCGGTGGTCCCGACTCCGCCGAGGGACACCCACCGGGAACCGTCGTGATCGCTGTGAGTTCAGCGCGCGCCCTCGAGGTCTCGACTCACCACTTTGACGGCGAGCCTTCTGAGGTCGTGTCGCGCACGACGTTGCACGCCCTCGCGCAGTTGCGCGCACTCCTCGAGAGCTGATCGCACCGACTGCGGCGCAGTTCGGCGGCCGTGCAGGTCGCGCGCGTACCGCCGCGTACCCTGGAGGCATGGCACCCGAGCGCGGCATCCGCAATAACGGCACGCCGGCGACCCCGCGTTCGACGGTGGATGCCCGCCCGCAAGTGCGCCCGGCGACCGAGGGCTGGCAGCAGAAGCTCGACAGTGACGGTCGACCGCTACTGCAGTTCGCCGAACCCAAACGAGGCAAGCCGCCCGTGCACCTCGCTGACCTTGACCCGGCCGGCCGAACGGCGCGACTTCTCGAGCTCGGCCTTCCCGGGTTCCGGGCCACGCAACTGTCGACGCACTACTTCGTGCACTCGTCGAGCGATCCGGCGACGATGACCGACTTGCCCGCCGCGCAGCGCGAACAGCTCGTGGCGGGAATGTTGCCGCCCTTGCTCACCGAAGTACGTCGACTGCGCACCGACGACGGCCGCACGATCAAGTTTCTCTGGCGACTGCACGACGGTGCGCTCGTCGAGAGCGTGCTCATGCGCTACCCCGGTCGCATCACGCTGTGCATTTCGAGCCAGGCCGGCTGCGGCATGAACTGCCCGTTTTGCGCCACTGGTCAGGCTGGCCTCACGCGCAACATGTCGACCGCCGAGATTGTCGACCAAGTCGTGCGTGCCAACGCTGTCATCGCTGAGGGTGGGCTAGGTGGCAAGCCGCGTGGTGAGACGACGCAAGAGCGTGTCAGCAACATCGTCTTTATGGGCATGGGTGAGCCGCTCGCCAACTACAACCGGGTCATGGATGCCCTGCGCACCTTCGTCGCCCCGCACCCGCACGGCCTCGCCATGAGCGCTCGCGGCATCACGGTCTCGACCGTCGGACTCGTCCCTGCCATCCTCAAGCTTGCCGACGAAGGCGTGCCCGTGACGTTCGCGCTGAGCCTGCACGCGCCCGATGACCAGTTGCGCGATGAGCTCATCCCCGTGAACTCGCGCTGGAAGGTCGACGAGGCCCTCGATGCAGCTCGCACCTACTTCGACAAGACCGGCAGACGCGTGTCGATCGAGTACGCGCTCATCAAAGACATGAACGACCATGCGTGGCGTGCTGATCTGCTCGCACAGAAGCTTCTCGAGCGCGGTCGCGGTTGGGTGCACGTCAATCCGATTCCGCTCAACCCGACGCCGGGCTCTATTTGGACGAGCTCTGAGACCTCCGTCATGCGCGAGTTCGTGCGCCGGCTCGAGGCGGCGGGAATTCCGACGACCTTGCGCGACACCCGCGGCAAAGAGATCGACGGCGCGTGCGGGCAACTCGCCGCCGCCGAATAGAGCCGAGCGAGAGCATCCGCCTGCACGATCTCGCGTGAGAGATCCTCCGCGGTGCGCCCGCCGTTCCGCCATACTGAGCACATGCTCTTCGACCCCGCCTCGTTTCCTCTCGTCGCCGGCATCGCGATCGCCGTCGTCATCGCGATCATCGTGCTGATCGTCGTTCTCAGTTCGATCAAGGTTGCGAAACCCGACGAGGCGATCATCGTCACGTCGCGCCAGCGCACGCCGAAAGAGCGCGCGCAGAACAGTGAGATGGAAAACGTCGGGCAGAAGGTCGTCTTCGGCTCGCGCGTGTTCGTCAAGCCGATCGTCGAGGCCTACTTCAAGCTCAGCCTGCGATCGCGACAGCTCAATGTGCAGGCGACAGCCCAAACTCGTGACGCGATCACCATCCGCGTCAACGCGGTCGCGGTGGTCAAGGTCGGCGGCTCCGAGCCGATGGTGCGTGCAGCGGCCCAACGCTTCCTCAACCAACAAGACCAGATCGAATCGTCGACGGAAGAGGTGTTGAGCGGCTCGGTGCGTTCGATCGTCGGTCAGCTCACCGTCACCGAGATCATCACGAACCGTTCTGCGTTGCAGGAGCAGGTTCTCGAGGCCGTGCGAGAAGCCCTCGATATTCAGGGGCTGCAGATCGACACCCTGCAGATCAAAGAGATTGATGACGACAACAACTACATTCGCGACTTGGGCCGTGCCGAAGCCGCCCGGGTGAAGCAGGTTGCCGAGATCGCTGAAGCGCAAGCGCAGCAGGCTTCAGAAGAGGCCCGCATCAGCGCGGCCCAGAAGATCGCCGAGAGTCAGCGAGCGCTCGATTTGCGCAACGCCGAGATTCAGAAAGAGACCGACAAGGCTCGTGCCGAAGCGGCGGCTGCCGCACCGCTCGCCGAGGCGATCGCCCAGCAGGAGGTCGTCGCCCAGCAAGAGGTCACCGCCCAGAAGCGCGTCGGCCTGCGCAAGCAAGAGCTTGACGCTGAGGTGCGCGCTGTCGCCGACGCACAGGCATACGCGATCGAGAAGGAAGCAGACGCGGCCGCACTCGCCGCGGTGGCAAACGCGAACGCCGAGCGTGACGCCCGCAAGGCGGCCGCCGAGGCTATCGAGGCCGAAGGTATCGCCGAGCGCAATCGACGCAAGAGTGCGGCAGAGGCTGTCGAGGCCGAAGGCCTTGCCGAGCGCGCCCGTCGCATTGCCGCGGCTGAAGCCCTCGCGGCGGAAGGTGAAGCCGAGGCATCGGCCATCCGAGTCAAAGGAACTGCCGAGGCCGAATCGACTCGCGCCCAGGCCGAAGCCCTCGCCGAGCGTGCCGAGGCTCTGCTCAAGCAGCGCATCATCGACCAGTTGCCCGAGATTGTGCGCGCGGCGGCTGAGCCGCTCGGTGCGATTGGCAACATGACCGTCATCTCGTCTGACGGCACAGGTACCAACCAACTCGGCGACAACGTCGCGGGCCAGCTCGCCACGTCGACGAAGATCATCAAAGATCTCGTGGGCATCGACATCGCCGAACTCATCAACGGCAAGGTTGTCGGCGAGGCGACGGGAACAGCGGTCGCGCAGGCGAGCCAGCGTGCCGCTTCTCCGCGTCGAAAGAACAGCGATTCTTGATCCGCTGAGGGGCCGCAGAAAGGGCAGTTCTCGCGAACGCTGTCACTAGCGTGACGGTATGACCGACGCCGTTGTCTTTCACCGTGACCACTGGAAGCACCGCGAGACGCTCGCTGAGCAGATGATTCCGCTCATCGGCGAGCTGTATCGCGAGCGGGGAGTGATCACGTCGATCCACGGCAGGCGGCTCATCAACCAGTCGACGATCGGAGTGATCAAGGCGCATCGCTATGCGCATCACGTCACGGGCCATGAGTTGCCGCTCGAGCGCACAACGCTCGTGCTGCGGTCGCTACTCGGCCTTGATCCTGGGCCGGCGTCTCTCGATCTTGCGCGACTCATCGACGGCTATGAGCAGTTCGGCGCGGGGCGCACTCTCGACGACTACTTGCGAGACGAACTCGCGGCGACGCGAGGCGACGGTACGCGTCGCACCACCGATGTCGTGCTCTACGGCTTCGGGCGCATCGGTCGACTGCTTGCTCGCATCCTCGTTGCGCACGCGGGCGGAGGTACAGGTCTGGTGTTGCGCGCGATCGTCGTGCGGCGCGGCGGGCCCGACGACCTCATCAAGCGCGCGAGCCTGTTGCGGCGCGATTCGGTGCATGGCCCGTTCGAGGGCACGATCTCCGTCGACACCGAGGCCGAGACGATTCTCGCCAACGGCACGCTCATTCAGGTCATCTACAGCGATGATCCTGCTGCGATCGACTACACGCAGTGGGGTATTCGCGACGCGATCGTCGTCGACAATACGGGACGTTGGCGCGATGAAGAAGGGCTCGCGCAGCACTTGAGGTCAACCGGAGTGGCGAGGGTGTTGCTCACGGCGCCGGGCAAGGGGTCGCTGCCGAACGTCGTGCACGGCGTCAACCACAACTCGATCACCGACCAGCGCATCGTCACCGCGGCGTCATGCACGACCAATGCGATCGTCCCCGTGCTTGCGGTGCTGCATGAGGAGTACGGCATCGAGCACGGTCACGTCGAGACGGTGCACTCATACACCAATGACCAAAACCTCATCGACAACTTCCACAAGGGCGATCGGCGCGGCCGCGGTGCGCCTCTCAACATGGTCATCACCGAGACGGGGGCGGCCAAAGCCGTCGCCACGGCGTTCCCAGCGCTCGACGGGCGCCTGACCGGCAACGCCATCCGCGTACCGACGCCAGACGTGTCGATGGCGATACTGAACCTGCGGTTGCGGCGGCCCACGACCGCGAGCGAGGTCAACGACTTCTTGCGTCGAGTCTCATTGCATTCGGAGTTGAGGCAGCAGATCGACTACATCGAGTCGCCCGAGGTGGTTTCTACTGACTTCATCGGTTCGCATCGCGCGGGCATCGTCGATGGACTCGCCACCATCTGCACGGGCGAGAACCTCATCGTCTACGTCTGGTACGACAACGAGTTCGGCTACAGCTCTCAAGTCGTGCGCGTGCTCGAGACCATGGCGGGCACTCACCCCGTGGTCGTGCCCGAGCGCGTCATGATGTGAGGCGCCGTCTACGCTGACGGCATGGTGGATGCCCCGCTCGACCCGATTACCGTGCTGAGCGCCCTCGTGCGCATCGACTCGGTGAATCCTGACCTCGTGCCCGGCGCCGCGGGCGAACGCGCGATTGTCGACTATTGCGCCGAATGGCTACGCACACACCTCGCACCCCTCGTGCCCTCTGGGCAACTCGAACTCGAGGAAGTCGGTGCGCGAGACCGCCCCTCGCTCATCGCCCGCGTGCGCGGTCAGGGTGCGGCTCCCGGCGTCATGCTCAACGCGCACCTCGACACCGTCGGTGTCGAGAGCTACGTCGGCGACCCGTTCTCGGGCATCGTGCGTGAGGGTCGTCTCTTCGGTCGGGGTGCCTTCGATACCAAGAGCGGTGCTGCCGCTGCGCTCGTCGCGAGCGCACGCGCCCTAGCGCACGGGCCACTCGACGGTGATTGGGTTCTCACCCTCGTCGCCGACGAGGAGTTCGGTTCGACAGGGACTCGCGCGGCGCTCGAGCACCTAGCAGCGTGCGATCTGCTGCCAGCGAGGGGCGTCGTGCTCGAGCCTTCGGCGCTCGAGTTGACGGTTGCGCATCGGGGTTTCGCGTGGTTCGACGTCGAGCTACGCGGTCTCGCAGCGCACGGAAGTATGCCAGGACAGGGCGTCGACGCGATTCTGGCGGCGCGCGCGCTCTTGCGCGAGCTGGACGAGCTTGACGCGTTGCTCGGCCGCGGGGCACAGCATCCCTTGCTCGGCGGGGGAGCGGCGCGCGTCTCGACGATCTCGGGAGGCACCGATGCGGCGACGGTCGCCGACCGCTGTGTTCTCACCGTTGAGCGGCGCATGCTCCCGAGTGAGTCGGTTGCCGAGGCCGAGGCCGACCTGCGGGTACGAGTCGAGCGTGCCCTCGCCACCGTGCCGGGCAGCACGGGTGAGGTGCGCAGGCTTGTGGGCCGAGAAGCCTTCGAGGTCGACGGCAAGAGCCGCGTCGTCACGACGCTTGCCCGGCACCTCGCTTCCGCGGCCAGCGTCGCGACCCGGTATCGCGGCGAGCCCTTCTGGACCGACGCGCGACTCGTGCAGGAGGCGGGCGTGGAGTGCGTCGTCGTCGGGGCCGACGGGGGAGGAGCGCACGCTGACGAAGAGTGGGCCGACGTCCGCTCAGTTGAGGCGCTGACCTTGGCTCTTGAGGGCGCAATTCGTGAACTGTGCTCGTGAGCGCGCGAGCCCGACGACCGTTCTCAGCCTTCCGGCAGCATGCTGCGGGCGAGGCGGGTGGCCCCGACGACCGCTGCCGGCATGATCGCGATCGCGCCGCCGGGAACGAGAAAGCACAGTTGTACCGCGATGCCGAAACCCAGTTCGCGCGCGCGTGAACCTCGCAGCACTGTTGCGCGCGCCGCCTGGTCAATACCGCGCGCTTCGAAGGGCCGTACGGTGAGCTCTCGCGCGAGCAAGTGACCAGCGAGCACGGGTCCGAGCACGGCCGACGCGGCCTGGCCGACCACGGGGATGAGCCCCACGGCTGCGGTGATGAGCGCGTAGCCGACGGCCCGCAGCACGAGCTTCACTCCGTCACCGAGCGAGCGCAGTAGTCGCACCGGCTGCGGGGTGAACTCGCCGAAGTGCTGCTCGGCCCCGCGCCAGATGCGTTCGTAGAAGGGGTCTCCGATGAGCAACGTGAGCGTCGTGAACGAGTAGACCGCGCCGATGATTCCGGCTGTGAGCAGCGCGATGGCGACGACTGTGCGCACGATTCCGCGCTCGCTCTCGCCCCAGTCGCGAACGAAGGGTGTGAGAGCTTCGGCAATGCTGTCGACGGTGAGGCCGAGCGTGATGAGTGCGGCACCGATGAGCACGGCGGCGATCGCCGCGGGGAGCATCCCGAGCGCCATGAGCCCCGGTCGGTGATGCCAGAGTGCGAAGCCCTGCGGCAACAGCGCGGCGCCCCGCAGCAGTTCTCGCACGATGCGCATGGCATCAGCCTAGGTGGGTGTACGCGCTGGCGAAGCATCGCCTGCGAAACTCCATGATGGCGATGCGCCAAGCCAGTCGCTGAGCCTAGGCTGGAGCCCACCGTCGCGCCCCGCGCGCGTGAACCGAGCACCGTCGAACTACCGAGGAGCCTCATGAGCCAGTACGCCGTCATTAACCCAGCCACCGGGGAGACGCTCAAGACCTATGAGACCGCGACGGACGCGCAGATCGCCGCGGCGATCGACAGCGCGTCCGCGGCCTATCGCGATTGGTCGCGGTCGACGACGGTTGCCGAGCGCGCCGCGCTCATTGCGAAGGTTGCCGATTTGCACCGAGAGCGTCGTCAAGAGCTCGGCGAGATCATCGTGCGCGAGATGGGCAAGCCGATCGAAGCCGCCGTGGGTGAAGTCGACTTCTCGGCCGACATCTATCAGTACTACGCCGACAACGGCCCTGCCCTGCTCGCTGACGAGCCGATTGACCTCGTCGAGGGCAGCGAAGGCACGGCGATCATCCGCAAGAACCCTATGGGTCCATTGCTCGGCATCATGCCGTGGAACTTCCCGTACTACCAGGTCTCGCGTTTCGCCGGCCCGAACCTCGTGCTCGGCAACACGATCATTCTCAAGCACGCCGCGCAGTGCCCAGAGTCCGCGGCCGCGATCGAGCAGATCTTCCGCGACGCGGGCTTCCCCGAGGGCGCCTACGTCAATGTCTACGCGAGCTTCGACCAGGTGAGCACGATCATCGCCGACCCCCGTGTCGCTGGTGTCTCGCTCACCGGCTCTGAGCGTGCCGGTGCTGCCGTCGCCGAAAAGGCTGGCAAGCACCTCAAGAAGGTCGTGCTCGAACTGGGCGGTAGCGACCCCTTCATCTTGCTGAGCACCGACGACCTCGAGGCGACCGTGCAGATGGCGGTGGATGCTCGACTCGACAACAGCGGACAATCCTGCAACGGCGCCAAGCGTTTCATCGTCATTGACGAGCTCTACGACGCCTTCCTCGCCTCGTTCGCCGAGAAGATGGGCGCAGCAGCGCCGTCGAACCCGATGGAGGAGGGCGCCGTGTACGGGCCCCTGTCGTCGGCCGCGGCGGCTGAGGGCCTCGAAGACCAGGTCAAGCGCGCGGTCGCCGGTGGGGCCGAGGTCGTCGTCGGAGGCGGGCGCAATGGCACGTTCTTCGAGGCGACCGTGCTCACGGGTGTCGACGCGGGCAACTCGGCGTACTACGAAGAGTTCTTCGGCCCTGTTGCTCAAGTGTTCAAGGTCGCGAACGAGCAAGAAGCGATTGACCTCGCGAACGACACGCCTTTCGGCCTCGGCTCGTACCTCTTCACGACCGATGCCGAGCAGGCCGCTCGCGTCGCCGATCGCATCGAGGCCGGCATGGTGTACGTCAACTGCGTGCTCGCCGACAGCCCCGAGCTGCCCTTCGGCGGCATCAAGCGCTCGGGATCGGGCCGCGAGCTCGGCACTCTCGGAATCGACGAGTTCGTCAACAAGAAGCTCATCCGCACGGCATAGCCGTGTCGCGGCGAACGCCGGGCAGGTGTCGCGCCTGCCCGGCGTTCCCCGTTGTGCGGGGCGGCGAACGGGCCCAGCTAGAGGGCTTTGCCCGGGTTGAGAATGCCCAGCGGGTCGAACGCGGCCTTGATGCGGTGTTGCAGGTTCAGTTGTGCTTCGCCGAGTTCGTCGGCGAGCCAGCGACGCTTGAGCGTGCCCACGCCGTGTTCGCCCGTGAGCGTTCCGCCGAGCGCGAGCGCCGCGCGAAAGATCTCGTCGGCAGCACGCCAGATGTGCTCGGGCACGTCGTCACCGGTGTACACGAGATTCGGATGCAAGTTGCCGTCTCCGGCGTGCGCGACCGTCGGAATACTGATGCCATATCGCGCGCCGATGTCTCGCAGTGCGGCGAACATCTCCGGCAAGCGAGACCGCGGAACCGATACGTCTTCGATGAGCACAGTGCCGAGGGCCTCCATCGCCGGATGCATCGCTCGACGTACTGCGAGCATTCGCTCGCCCTCCTCCGGGTCGCAGGTCATGGCGGCGTCGCCTCCGTGCCCTGCGATGATCTGCAGTGCCGTGCTGGCCTCAGCCTCGGCGGCGTCGCCGTCAGTCTGCACGAGCAGGTAGGCGCTTCCTCTCGACCGGGGAGCGAGTCGGAGGTACCCGAGAATCGCGTCGAGTGCGACAGGGTCGACAAGTTCCATGGCAGCGGGGCGTAGCCGAGCGGCGGTGATAGCTGCCGACGCTTCCGCGGCATCCTCGATGGTGGGAAAGTACGCTCCGATCGTCGCGACTGCGCCCGCCGGAATCGGCGTCAACCGCAAGGTTGCTCCCACGATGACACCGAGCGTGCCTTCCGAGCCGATCATGAGCGCCGTGAGGTCTAGCCCCGTGACACCTTTGATGGTGCGGTGTCCGAGCTTCATGAGGGTGCCGTCGGCGAGCACGACGTCGAGTCCGAGCACCGCTTCTCGCGTGACGCCGTTTTTGGCGCACAGGAGGCCGCCGGCGTTCGTCGCGATGTTGCCGCCGACTGTCGAGATCTCGCGACTCGCCGGGTCGGGGGTCCACCGCAGTCCGTGCGGCAGCAGGGCGCGATTGAGGTCTCCGTTGAGGATGCCCGGCTCGACGATAGCGATCTGATCGCGGTCATCAATCTCGAGAATGCGGGTCATGCGCGTCGTGCGCAGCACGATCTCGCCCTCGGAGGCCATAGCACCACCGCTGAGTCCGGTGCCTGCGCCGCGGGGCACGACGGGCACACGGTGTTCGTGCGCAATGCGCAGCGTCGCTTGAACGTGTTCGACAGTCGCGGCATCGACGATCGCAAGGGGCGGTGTGGCCGAGTGCTGGCCGGACTTGTCGCTACGGGTGTTGTCGAGCTCGTGCTGCGCCGTCAACAGAGAGTCGCCGACAGCTAGGCGCAGTGCGTCGACCACGGCGGTGCGGTCGACGGTCGTGCGCGCAGTCTCCATCACCACCCGATGCTAGAACACAGCAGCGCGGCCGCGGCTGGCCGACTCTTGCGTCTCGTGCTCAGATGAACAGGGTCGTGGTCGATTCCGACGCTTCCCCGAGGAAGGTCGCGACGCCTCCGAGCTCAACACCGTCGAGCAGATCGCTCGGTGCTATGCCCAGCAGGTCCATCGTCATGGTGCAGCCGATGAGCCGCGCTCCTCCCGCGTGCGCTGAGGCGATGAGTTCGGGCAGGGAGGGCACCTTGTGTTGCTTCATGACGTTGGTGATCATGACCGGTCCCATGCCCGCCAAGTTCATGGTCGACAGCGGAAGGTCGTTCGCGCCCGAGGGCATCATCACGGAAAACATGCGGTCCATGAGCTTCTTCTGGCGCCGCGGCGGCCGTTCGCGTCGAAGTGCGTTGAGGCCCCAGAAGGTAAAGAACATCGAGACCTGCTCGCCCATCGCAAGAGCACCGTTGGCAATGATGAACGCCGCGAGCACCTTGTCGAGGTCTCCCGAGAAGACGACGAACGAGTTCTTGCCCGGGCCGCTCACCGAGGCTCCCGCGACGGGTCGCGCTGAGGCCATCGAGCCCGCACCACCCTTGCGGATAACGGCGACATAGCCAGGACCTTCCGGCTCGAGCGAGACGAGTTCGTGGCCGTTGCGCTTGACCCAGGCGGGAGCATCCGTCGCGAATCCGGGGTCGCTCACGTGAACGGTGATCTCGTCGCCCGCGCTGGCAGCCGCCGCCGCCTCGGCGAGCTTCATGATCGGACCGGGGCAGGCGAGGCCTGTGCAATCCAGATCGATGGATGCACCCACACCAGTGGGGGCGAGGGCGAACAGCGAGTGCGACTCTGCGTAGTTCTCGATGGGCGGGCGCTGGGCGGCAGCGTCGACGTCATCGAGTTCGTGCCACGCGCGGAAGGTGGTCGACCCGCCCGAGAGCGTCTTGAGATCAGTGAAACCTCGCTGGCGCAAGGCACGGTAGGCGAGGTACGACCGGAAGCCGACCGCGCAGTACAGCCTGATCGGGGTCGCGGTATCCCAGTCGCCGCACACCGTGCGCAACGAGGCAAGCGGCACGTTCTCCGCCCCCGGCAGGTGCCAGATGCCGTATTCCTCTGGGGTGCGCACGTCGATGATGCGGGCTCCCTCGACCGCTGCCGGGTAGTCCTCGGCGTACCACAGCTCAAGATCGCCGCGCACGACGTTGGCGGCGACGAAGCCTGCCATATTGATGGGGTCTTTCGCCGAGCCGAACGGGGGAGCATAGGCGAGTTCGAGCTCTTCGAGGTCAAAGACAGTCATGCCCATGCGCACTGCTGTCGCGAGCACATCGAGGCGCTTGTCAACTCCGTCAAAGCCGGCGACCTGACCGCCGAGCAGGCGCCCAGTGTGAGGGTCGAAGACGATCTTGAGGTGCATCATCGCGGTGCCCGGGTAGTAGCCAGCGTGCCCCGAGGGATGCACGTGTACCGCGCGATGCGGAATACCCGCCGCGCGCAACTGCCGCTGCGTCGCGCCCGTGCCGCCCGCCACCATGTCGAACACTTTCACAATCGAGGTGCCTTGCGTCGAACGGTATTCGGTGTCGCGCCCGCAGATGTTTTCGGCGGCGACACGAGCTTGCCGGTTGGCGGGTCCTGCAAGCGGAGCAAGAGCAGTACCGGGCAACACGGTGCCCGGGGTCTCGACCGAGTCGCCTGCTGCCCAGATGTGCGGGTCAGACGTGCGCATGTGGGTGTCGACGGCGATGCCGCCGTGTGGTCCCAGCTCGAGCCCGGCCTTGCGTGCGAGTTCGGTGTTCGGGCGCACCCCGGCCGAGAGAATCACGAGATCAGCGTGCAACACCGTGTGGTTCGTCAGCTCGACGTCGAGACCGCTGACCGTCTCGCGCAGCGCCGCGGCTCCCGTCTCCAGGTGGACACCCGCTCCGCGGCTGCGCAGGTGCGACTCGACGGGTACCGAGAGCTCATGGTCGAGCGGGGGCAGAATTTGGTCGGCGAGCTCGATGACGTCAACCTCGGCCCCGCGGTGCCGCAGATTCTCGGCCATTTCGAGCCCGATGTAACCCGCACCGATGACGACCGCGCGCACTGGCCCGCGCTCACCCGCTGCGGCGGCAGAGAGCAGCCCGTCGAGCCGCGCCTTGATCGCGTCCATGTCACCCATGCGTCGCAGCACGTGCACGCCGGGCAGATCGATACCAGGGATGGGTGGCCGAATCGCCTCGGCTCCCGGAGTGAGCGCGAGCTCGTCATAGCTCTCGGTGTACTCGGTGCCATCGTCGACCCGGCGCACGGTGACGGTCTTCGCGACGCGGTCGATCGCGGTGACCTCGTGCGCGGTTCTCACGTCAAGGTCGAGCGCCTCGCGCAGGCTCTCGGGCGTCTGCACGAGCAATCTGCTGCGATCTGTGATGACCTCACCGATGTGGTACGGCAGCCCACAGTTGGCAAATGAGACGTGGTGACCCCGCTCCAGCACGATGATCTCCGCGCGCTCGTCGAGGCGACGGGCGCGGGCGGCGAGCGATGCTCCGGCGGCAACGCCGCCGACGATGACGAGTTTCACGATTCGCCCCTCAGGTCTGTACTCGGGTCGATCGCCACGCTATGGGCGGGCCTCCCGGCCTGACCAGGGTCGAAAGCCCTCAGCGTCTACGCGAGCGGTCGACGAGAGCGAGCACCAGGGCACCGACGACGAACCCGGTCGCCGTGAGAAGTGGCATGAGAGGGGTGCCGGTCGAACTGGCCAGGGGGCCGGCGATGGAATCAGCATCCACTCGTGCGCGCAGCGCTCCGAGCATGAAGCCCGCCGCGACAAGTCCTGCTCCCAGTGAAGCCCCCACGAGTCCGATTCCCTCGTCTGAGCCAGCAGCGATGCGACGCACTCGTGCCCGGGTGAAGGCGACCGCGGCGGCCGCGACGAGGAGCAGCCCGGCAGAGACGGGCGACACGAGCGCGTCGACGAACGACTTCCCGAGAGCGAGCGTGCGCACGAGCAGCGAGACCGCCACCGAGGCGACCGCGGCGAGCATGATCCAACGGAAGCGCGCGTCGATCGTGTGCCAGCGCAGTGCGCGCAAGAGCACAGCGCTCGATCCGAACCACACGACGGTGCTGATATCGATGAAGACGAGCGCGAGCTCACCCGGCCTCGAAAACGCTGTGTCGCCGATGGCTAGCTGGTAGGCGAGACCGTGGATGCCCAACGCCACGAGAGCGCTGAGCAGCACGGTTCTCGCGACTGACCCCGAGCGGGTTGCAGAACCAGGTGCGAGCACGGCGGGCCCATCGTCGGGCGGTGGCGAATGATGGCTGGCGAGGTCGTCGTCGCTCTCCTGGTTCATGGGGCGATGCTAAGCCTGCGCGCACCGAAACGCCCTGTCATGACCCTGGCAATCCCTGCAAAGCCTGCGCCCAACGGTTGAGACTGACGCCCAGGCGCGGAATCGTTGCCGGTTCACCGCCGGGCGCGTGCGAAGCGTGCGGCATCATTCGAGAGAAGAGGAGAGCACACCATGCTCGTACTGACCCCGAACGCCGGCGCCGTGATCGAGAACCTCGTCGCCCGTCAGGCCGACCCCGAGTCGGCAGGGCTCCGCATCGACGCCGGTGCCGAGTCGAACCAGTTCGCCGTGGCCGTGGCGCCCGCCCCGCAGGAAGGCGACGCGGTCGTCGAGTCGGGCGCGGCACGCGTGTTCCTTGAGCCTCGTGCTTCGGTAGCGCTCGATGAGAAGGTGCTCGACGCTCAGGTCGGCCCCGAAGGCGCAGTGCAGTTCGCCATCCTCGAGCAGCAGCCCGAGACGCCTCTCGGCTGAGGTCTCGACCCAGACTTAGAGCGGTTGCTCGGGGGCATGGGCCCTGCGGGCAGTACCACCGCTCCACACGCAGTGCGCGGTGCTCTTCTGCACCGCGCACTGTTGCGTCTGTAGGCTCGGTTCATGGCCACTCATGAGCCCTCGTCGACGACGACGAGCCCGCACCAACCCGACCGGCTTCCTGCGAGAACCATCGCGGGCTACGCGAGCGGATCGCTCGGAACGGGAGGCTTTGGCACCCTGCCCGGCCTTGTTCTCGTCTACTACTTGACCGACCATCTCGGTGTCACGGCACTGCTTGCCGGCCTCATCGTGACGGGTGCCAAGCTGTGGGACGTCGTGATTGATCCCGTGCTGGGCCGGCTGAGCGATCGCGCTCGAGCACGCACGGGGTCACGCCGCAGACTCATGCTTCTCGGCGCGGTGACCCTCCCACTGTTCTTCATCGCGACCTTCATGGTTCCCCTCGAGATTGGCCCGGGTGCTGGCGCCGTATGGGTGCTCGTGGCCTTCATGGCGACAGCGACCGCGTTCAGCGCGTTCCAAGTGCCGTACATCGCGTTGCCCGCGGAACTCACCAGTCGCTACGACGAGCGCACACGGCTGCTCACCTGGCGGGTCGTCGTGCTCACTATCGCGATCCTGCTCTTCGGCGCTGGCGGCCCGATCCTGCGCGGACTCGGTTCTGACGCCTCGAGCGGCTACCTGCTCATGGCCGTCGTCGCCGGGCTTGTCATCGCCGGGGGGCTTCTGCCTTCGGTGTTCGTCGCCCCGCGCTCCGCCACCGGTGTTGTGGCTGTCTCGGCGCCTGCCGCAACCAGCTACCGCGAAGCCTGGCTCGTGCTCCGCGAGAGTCAGGCCTTCCGGGCGTTGCTCGGTACGTTCGTGCTGCAGGGTCTTGCGACCGGCCTCATGCTCGCTGGCGCGCAATACGTGGCGACCTGGGTGCTGCAGAGCGAAGACGCAGTGACCTTCCTCTTCGTCGCGCTCATCGCGCCCGCGCTCCTGCTCACGCCGCTGTGGGGTGCGGCGGCTCGTCGTTGGGGCAAGCAACCCGTGTACCTCGTCGCGTCCACCGTCTTCGCGGTCGCCGCGCTCACCATCCTGGGGTTGCTGTGGGCCCCTGGCCCGTGGGTCTACCTCCCCGTCGCGCTCGCGGGTGCCGCCTACGCGGGAATGCAGGCGCTTCCTCTCGCGATGCTGCCCGACGTCATGGCGCGCGACGGTCGCGACCGAGCAGGTGTCATGAGCGGTGTGTGGACGGCGGGTGAAACGTCAGGCATGGCGCTAGGCGCGACCGTGCTCACTCTCGTGCTCGCTGCGACTGGCTATGTCGCTTCTGTCGGAGACCAGGTCGTCGCGCAACCGGGGAGCGCGATCGTCGGCATCATCGTGGCGTTCAGCGTTGTGCCGGCCGCTCTGCTCGTGCTGAGCATCCTGCTGCTGCGTCGCTACCGGTTGCGTCGTGACGACGTGGATGCCCTGCTCGCCCCGAGCGCTGGAGCCACGCCATGACGCCCGACGAGGTGCTTGCTCGACTTGAGGCCCTGGGTCAGCACGACGCTCCGACACACGGCGGTCGAGTGCTCTCGTACGTCTACGACTCTGGGCTTGCCGAACTCGACGAGCTCGCTGCTTCGGCAGCGCGAGCCGTGCAATCGATCAACGGTCTCGACCCCACGGCGTTTCCCTCGGTGGCACGCCTCGAGTCTGAGCTGGTGCGGT
>Ga0209066_10004184_pt1 | contig 15919 bp, 13 predicted proteins | sample All_14_2_FD_187198 | JGI IMG/M metagenome (GOLD analysis project Ga0209066, IMG submission 187198) | Freshwater microbial communities in response to fracking from Pennsylvania, USA - Allegheny Zone_MetaG_DW_15 (SPAdes) (version 2) ...
TTCTTTACAGGAGCTGCTTTCTTTGCAGGGGCCGCTTTCTTTGCCGGCGCTGCTTTTTTTGCTGGCGCTGCCTTCTTTGCAGGGGCAGCTTTTTTTGCTGTTGCCATAACTTGTGAATTTAAGGGTTAAACAAAAAGTCTTATATGGCAAAATCGCCGTAGGGGGTTAGTCCTCGGCGATTTCCTTAATTTGCTGATGCTACTGATACCAATGTCTTGGTCCTTGTCTTACGATACTCAACGATACCATCAGTGAGTGCGTAAATTGTATAATCCTTACCTATTCCTACGTTGGTACCCGGATGATATACCGTACCACGCTGGCGAAGGATGATGTTACCTGATATAGCCGGCTGACCACCGAATATCTTTACACCAAGTCTTTTGCTATGTGAGTCGCGGCCGTTCCTTACACTGCCTTCCCCTTTTTTATGTGCCATTTCTGTATATTATTACTGATTGCTGTTGTTTAGAATGTAGTGATGTTACGCGATAGCGTTAATCCTGATTTTTGTAAGCGACTGACGATGGCCATTCATTTTCTGATAGCCCTTCCTGCGCTTTTTCTTAAATACAATAACTTTATCACCTTTCAGATGATCTAAAATTTCGGCCTGTACTTTTACCGAACCGCCCAGTGTGACATTACCCTCGCCACCAGTCATCAGCACCTCTGAAAACTCTACAGAATCTCCGGCATTACCGCTAAGACGATGTACGAACAACTCGTCGTTCTGCTTTACTTTAAACTGCTGACCTGCTATAGTTACTATTGCAAACATGATAATCCTAAAATATTTTCGCAAAGGTAATACAGTTTTTTATTTTGAACAACAAAAAATCATTATTCTTTTCGTTCATTTCACTTGCTCAATATCACCCGAAATAAGAGTATCTGCATAACCCTGAATTAATCATTAACTTTGCCCCCCCAAGTGGCTACGATGAAATTAAAATCTTTCCTTGCACGGCCTTATGCGTCTATAGTTCATTCAAAAGTACGTAAGGGTATGACAACTGCGGTAGCAGACCAGCAGGCTGTGATGCAGTACCTTATAAAGAATGGCGCCAGGACTATATTTGGCAAAGACCACAACCTGCATCTGGTAAAGACCTATGAAGAGTTTAAAGCTGCCGTACCTGTAAGAGATTACGAAGGGTTATCGCCATACATAAACAGGATAAAACAAGGGGAAGCTAATATACTGTGGAAGGGGAAACCCATCTACTTTGCAAAAACATCAGGCACTACGAGTGGTGTTAAATATATTCCCATCACCAAAGAGTCCATTCCTAATCATATATCAGGAGCACGTGATGCGCTGCTTTGCTACATGGCAGAAAGCGGCAATACCTCATTTGCCGATGGTAAAATGATATTCCTTTCAGGCTCACCTGTACTGGAACGTGTAGGTGGTATACCTACCGGCCGCCTGAGTGGCATTGTCAACCATTATGTACCAAGATACCTGCGGGGGAATCAATTACCATCATACGAGACTAACTGTATAGAAGACTGGGAAACAAAGCTGGATAAAATAGTACAGGAAACGCAACATGAAAACATGACGCTGATAAGCGGCATACCACCATGGATGCAGATGTACTTTGAGTGGCTGAGCGAGCGTAATGATGGCAGGAAAATTAAAGAGTTGTTTCCACAGCTGCAGGTAATAGTACATGGAGGTGTGAACTTTGAACCCTACAAGGCCCGGCTGATGGATAGCATAGGTGGGCCCGTGGATTTTATAGAAACATTTCCGGCATCTGAAGGCTTCTTTGCCTTTCAGGACAAACGGGATGGTGAAGGATTGCTGCTGAATACAGATGCAGGCATTTTTTATGAGTTTATTCCTGCTAATGAAGTACATAACGAAAACCCTACAAGACTGTCGCTGGCCGATGTAAAAACCGGTGAAAACTATGCGCTGGTTATAAGTACCAATGCCGGCCTGTGGGGCTATAGCATTGGTGATATGATACGCTTTGTAAGCACTGACCCATACCGGCTGGTAGTAACCGGCAGAGTAAAACATTTTATATCTGCATTTGGTGAGCATGTAATAGGCGAAGAAGTAGAATATGCCATTATGAATGCTGCAAAAGAGCATGGTGCACACATCACCGAGTTTACAATTGCCCCGGCTATAAAAGTAAATGAAGGCCTACCCTTCCATGAATGGTTTGTAGAGTTTGAAGTTCCCCCACATAATATGGATGCATTTGCTACCACTACCAATAATTACATGCGGGAAAAGAATATATACTATGACGACCTGATGAAGGGAAATATACTCCGACCTCTGGTAATGAGACCAATGAAAAAAAATACTTTCATTGACTATATGAGATCTATTGGCAAGCTGGGGGGACAAAATAAAGTACCACGCCTGAGTAACGACCGTAAAATAGCCGATGCACTAACCCCCTGGGTAGAGAACTGAGGTACGGATACAGCCAGCTGTAACAGAAGTAATCAGCCACGGTCTTTTATACAACGTACATACTTCATTATTTCAAGACCATCTTTCTGAGAAATGGCCTGCCGGGCCGTATGAAACGTTATGCTGGCAATCCGTTTATTGCATAACATCTCAATATTCTCATCAGTAATACGGAAAAAGCCTTGCAACACATAACGCCCACCATTGGAAGAAGATGATGCAGAACTGGCGCCGCTCACAAATACTGCAATATCCTGCGTACATTTTATTGCCATATTATCATCAGTGATTTTACTCCCATCTGTAAACTCCACAGTAGCGCCATACCGGTCATAATGCTCATAGTTATCCGCGAAGTGAAACAATATGGCAAAAAATGTATCTGTCTTCACCTGCTTTATAACTGTAGCATATTTAAACTCAGGGCTTTTGTATGTAGTCATACCCTTTGAGCGCTCCACAGTACGCTTTACTTTACGGCAGGGATCTTTCTGCGCATATGCGGTGAACGAAGAAAGTACAAGAATGAATAACAGGTATCTCATAAAAACGGGTTTGCACCTTAAAGATACAAACCCGCATGAATACATATAGCATCTTACTACTGACGGGGAAGTGCGCCGTAATCTTTCAATATCTCTTTAGTGATATTGATACGCACATCATACCAGTTTGCAGATGTGTTACCCACCGGCAGTTCAAAGTTCTGAGAAAAGAAGTAGGGATATGTTCTGATATCGGTCTTGTTCATAGAGCCTTTGGGTTCTTTCACATGCTCTATACGCTCTACGAAACCTGTAACCCAATATATGTTTTTGCCATTATACTCACCGGTACCTGTTTTATAGTAAAGCTTATACTTTGGCGTCTCCTCACGGAGCATAATATTTTTCACTATCCTCTGGCTACGCTCTGAAACCGGTAACTCAGCAAAATACAGTCTCTTTACAAATCCGGCTTCCTCATCGGCAGATATCTTCAGTGAGTCATTGAGCCAGAACATATCTATACTCCCACCCATATTCCTGTTACCATAATTCATAGTATCCAGATACAGCTGCATACGTCCTGCACCTATGCGCCGTGCTACCTCCTGATAGTACCATACACAGCTTAGCTTCATAGCCTCACTCATATCCATATCCTTTCGGCATTCGGCACGGGCAGCTTTTGTGCTATCCCACTTTATGAGCAATCTTTCATCGGGTGCCACACCTGTTTCCAACGCTACCAGTGAGTTAAATATCTTGAAAGTAGATGCGGGCAAATACCGCTCAGAGCATCTGTTCAGATTATAGTAATGGACTGCCTCATGGTTATTATCGCGCAGTATAAAGCAGGCATCTTTAATACCATACTGCTCATACTTTGCCCCCCAGTCTTTATGCTCTATAATACGCGTCTTAGCACAGGAAGCTACCATCATGCCTATAATCGCTACAAATACCAGACGTAACTTCATTACCGGATAATTATCGTTATTCATTACTGATTTCCTGCTACAGTTTTCTCAAAAGGCCACTTAGTAGTACCATTACGCTTTTCCTGCGCCTCTTTGGCAGCCTTTACAAAAGCTACAAAAAGAGGGTGAGGATTCTCTACCGTGCTCTTATATTCAGGATGAAACTGCACCCCAATATAAAACGGATGGTCTTTTAACTCTACTACCTCTACAAGACTGGTGCGTGGATTGCGCCCAACAGGCACAAGTCCGGCTTCTGTAAACTTATCCAGAAATTCATTATTGAACTCATAGCGGTGGCGGTGACGCTCATGAATAGTAGTTGTACCATATATACCTGCAGTACGGGCATCTTCCTGCAATACACATTCATAACTACCCAGGCGCATAGTGCCCCCCATCTGCGTAATAGTTTTCTGCTCTTCCATCATACAGATAACTCCTTCATTGGTATCAGGGTCCATCTCTGTAGAATGAGCCCGGGGCATTCCCAGCACATTGCGGGCGAACTCCACACAAGCCATTTGCATACCCAGGCAGATACCAAAGAAAGGTATCCCGTTTTCACGTACATACCTTATGGCTTCTACTTTTCCCTCTATACCCCGGCTACCAAACCCTGGTGCTACGAGTACGGCGTCAAGATTTGCCAGTTTTTCCGTAGCATTTTCCCGCGTCAGATATTCAGAATGGATATTGCGTACCTCTACCTTACACTCATTTACAGCGCCAGAATGTATGAGGGCCTCAAGGATAGATTTATAAGCATCCTGCAACTCTACATATTTTCCTATAAGGCCTATGGTAACTTTGCTTTTAGGATAACGGAGCTTGTTCAGAAACTCCTTCCATTTAGAGAGATCAGGGTCTATACCCATAGGCATTCCCAGCTTTTCAAGGCATATTATATCCAGTCGCTCACGCATCATTTCCAGTGGCACACTGTATATAGTATCGGCATCCATTGCCTCAATAACGGCGTCCTGTGTCACATTACAGAACAGCGCTATCTTTCTTTTCAGGTCTTTATATAATGGCTCTTCGGTACGGCATACCAGTACATCGGGTGTAAGTCCGTGCTCACTCATCATCTTTACAGAGTGCTGAGTAGGTTTTGTTTTCAGCTCTTTTGCCGCTTTCAGATACGGGATAAGCGTAAGGTGAACCACAAGACAGTTTTCGGGACCCATTTCCCACTTCAACTGACGTACCGCCTCTATATACGGAAGAGACTCTATATCCCCTACAGTGCCTCCAAGCTCTGTTATTACAATATCAAACTTCCCATTCTCTCCCAGCAGCAGTACCCGTCTTTTTATCTCATCGGTGATATGCGGTATTACCTGTACCGTTTTGCCCAGGTATGCACCTTCGCGCTCACGATTTATGACATGCTGGTAAACACGACCAGTGGTTACATTATTTGCCTGCGATGTGAACGTATTCAGATAACGCTCATAATGCCCCAAATCCAGATCAGTCTCGGCGCCGTCCTCGGTCACATAGCACTCACCATGCTCATACGGATTGAGGGTACCAGGGTCCACATTAATATAAGGGTCAAATTTCTGGATAGTGGTGCTGAACCCACGTGCCTGAAGCAGTTTGGCAAGAGATGCAGCAATAATACCCTTACCCAACGATGATGTAACACCACCGGTTACAAAAATATACTTGGTCATAACGCTCCTGTTTAGTACAAACCGGTTACGCAGCTATATATTACGATAAAAAAGGGGAAGTAGCTGTAGCGGTTGTGCAAAATTACGGTGGATAAACGGAAAGTCAAAAGAAGGCTGGAAACATGTGGATAAAAAGAGGATTCACTCTCTGCCCGCCAAAACTAATGGATAAATAACTCCTGATGCTATTTACTATTTTTGTGTATTGACACGTCCCATAGGAATATTCGATTCAGGTTATGGAGGCCTTACCGTTTTCAGGTCTATTGCAGAGCAGCTGCCTCAGTATGATTATCTGTACCTGGGCGACAATAGCAGGGCACCTTATGGTAACCGCTCATATGATACAGTACATGAGTATACGCTGGAATGCGTGGAATGGTTTTTCAGAATGGGCTGCCCCCTGGTGATACTTGCATGCAATACAGCATCGGCCAAAGCACTGCGTACCATACAGCAGAAAGATCTACCCAAGATAGCTCCGGAAAACCGGGTATTGGGTGTGATACGGCCAACTGCCGAGGTAATAGGTAACTATACTAAAACACGCCATGTAGGTATCCTGGGTACCAGAGGCACCATACTTTCCAATTCTTACCGCATAGAAATAGGTCATTTTTACCCAGACATTACAGTGCACCAGCAAATGTGCCCCATGTGGGTACCACTGGTGGAAAACGGGGAACATACATCTGATGGTGCTGACTATTTTGTAAAGAAATATCTCGATGAGCTCATGGGAGGTGCACCTGACATAGATACACTATTACTGGCCTGCACCCACTATCCACTACTAACTGATAAAATAAGAAAATATGTGCCGGAGCACATAAAAATAGTGGCACAGGGAGATATTGTTGCCAATAGCCTCGCACAATACCTGAACCGCCATCCGGAGATTGATGGAAGGCTTACCCGCAATGGTATAACCCGATACTTTACAACTGATGATGCATCGGAATTTGACCTGTATGCTACTATGTTCAGAGGGGAGGCGGTACAGTCAGAGCATACTACACTATGACCGGCTATTTCCTTTAATGAAGGAAACAAGAGGGGCTGCCTGCACCTGCATACAGTAAAAGTCGCGAACAAAATTGTTTATCGTACTTTTATATGACTTATCATTTACAGCCTGTAAAGCTACTTTCATTGCGCTAGCTATATCGTCAATACCAGATGATACTGCCAAAGAAGCGATTCCTCTCATACCAAATGGACGCATATATTCCGTATCTGAAGAAAGCAGATATAACCCTTTTGCAAGATATTCCCCTACTTTATTAGGGGCGGTCATCATACTCTCAATATTATCCCTGCTTTCATATGACAGGCAAACGCCAATATCAGCATTAGATTGCAGCGCATCTTTTTCCTGACCTTTAAGAAACGGAAAGAAAACCACACGGCCTTTACTTCCGGGTAATGTTTCTGCCATTTGCCTCAATTCCTCACAATACTCATTTTCTTTCATCCCTGCTACCAGCATTACGCTACCGGCATCATATACCTGTGCAAATGCGGCTACCAGCTCTTTCACGCAATTCTGCTGATTAACAGCCCCCATGTATAATATCATTTTTTTACCATGATGCTCCTGTGGAATCATGGATGCAAAAAGACTATGCTGCTGCTGTTGCAGCCCTTCATGCATATATACCGTATTCATAATGGTATGGGGCATAAAGGACAGCCTGCTTCTGCCAGCCTGCCAGGCCGATCGCTGGACAGATGCTGCAGATACAAATCCGGCTTTATGAATGCGCTTTATTGCAAGCAGATTATTAAACTGAGACAGAGGAGAGCGCATCAGGGACGACAACTGAAAATCAGCCAACTCCAACGAATGATATGCCAACGGAACATCTTTTCTTACACTTAAGCCAGACAACAATGTAAAAGCACAAAATGTAATAATTGCAGCCGGTGCATTCGCCACCAATTGCTGCAGCCTGCCTGTATATCTACGCCTGACCGCAATACGCTGCAGCAATCCCAACCCTGCATGTTTTCCCACAGACTCTATGGTAACGCCCTCTATACCGGTACCTGCATCATTAGGTGCATCAAATGTAAGAATGTGTACGCTATAACCTTCATCCCTCAACACCTGAGCTATTGCATATACAGGAGGCAAAAAGTCAGGATGAACGAGTGTAAGAAGTAATACCTGTGGAGCCTGCAATCGGGACATACGTTGCCAAAAGTAATAAAAGCTGGGTCAATGTATATACCAATGCCCGATACAAAAAAGATAACCGCCGGCATTAGCCTATGTTAATGCCGGCGGCCACTCAATAAATGAATCAGAGAGTAACGTTAACCGTAATCTGGGTTGATACGGAACCATTACATATGGTGACAACAGCCGTACCCGGACCAGTAGGGATAATCTCCATTGAAGTAGCATCTACAGTACATACAGCCATATTATCACTGCACATGCTCAATGCAGCACCAGCCACCGGAGTATTAGATGCATCTACCGCTACAGCATTTACTGTAACGGGGCCACTCATCAGGCTAATGTTCAGTGTTGTACCACCGGTAACATTAATGTGATCTACACCAGCAGTTCCGGAACCACAGTCACAATCGCTTACCATTATCAGTGCAGCACCGGGCTCTATAGTTGGTGAGCTCACGTGTGCTACCACTACTGTAGACATTCCCTGCATTGCAGAGGTACTCATGGTTACCTTTCCTGTACTGTTAACAGTTGCAATATCAAATACTGAAACTCCTGTCACGGGCACCTCCCATGTTAGTCCTGCCGGCATGGAGATTGAGGTCAAAGCCTTCGTTGTATGATTCACAGCATAAGCCTGTGCAGTAAACTGCTTTGAAGCACCGGCTGATATACTTGCCATTATTGGGGTAACGATAATTGTAGTATCAGGTAATACATTTACCTCTGCCTGACCAATAATACCACTGGCAGTAGCAGTGATAAGCGTGTTGCCCAGTCCTACAGCCGTTACCTTACCATTGCCATCTACAGTTGCTACGGCAGGGTCCTGTGATGTCCATGTAAAGGTTGCACTTACCTCTGTATTTGCACTGTTATATGCTTTTGCAGTAAAGGTTGTTGTTTCATTACGGAATATTTCTGCACCAGCAGGATTTACCGCTACGCGTACTACCGGCAGTGGCTCTGAAGGAATACCTACCACCAGTACAGGTACATACACTTTATTATTGTCAGATATACCGTTAGCCGTAACGGTAATCACACATTCTCCCTCTTTGTGAAAGCTTACATTTCCACTACCATCTACTGATGCTATTGAGGCATCACTTGAAGAATAACTATAACCTGAAACAGACCCCGTACCCAGATATACTGCTGTAAGTGGAATAGTACCTGCATTCGTTGTCCAGATGATAGCAGATGGCACTACAGTAAATACAGCAGGCAGGTATACTCCTACCGGAACTTTGGCCGAAAGCGATTTACCATTTACAGTAGCGGATGCAGTGATAACACCACTTCCTGAGGCCGATGGTGAAAAAACATTTCCGGCAAAGGCACCAAGTGAGCTACTTACCGACCAGGTAACACCTGTAGCCGGTGTAGCATTACCATTGCCATCTACTACTACTGCCTCATATGTAACTTTTTCATCCGGATTAATAGAACGGGCTCCGGTTGTAATGACCAACACAGAAGCCCCGGAGCCACCATTGTTGCCACCATTATTACCATCATCTTTCTTTTTACAGCCAATGACAAAGAAAATGCCCATAATCATCAGGGCTACGATAAGTTGTAACTTTTTCATAATTCTCAATTTTGTTTTTGAACAGAAGAGGATGCAAAAGTAATGCCAGACCGGCTATTCAGACATTCAGAATTGTTGCAGATACGTTCAAAAATGTTGCAACAAAGAAAATTTCAGACTTTTTTAGCACATATAATGGCAGGGAAGAGACAGGAATACGATAAAATGATTAAAGTCGTAATGTAAATCTTTCCAGGTGATTCATATCAAAAGTATATACGCATTACTAATACAAAAAAGTGGGGTGGTATGTAATCTTACTACCACCCCATGAAAAATGTAACAAATATTATGATTTCATCTGTTTATCTGCATCCATCATCTCCATTAGCTTCAGTCCCAAAAGACCGCTCATAGGGCCATCTGCACTACCGGTACTGCTGCCAATAAGCACTTCGGGTATCACTTTAATATTATTTTTACCTATCTCTTCAGTAATCTTATACCTGGTGAAATTATCACCTCCCATAGCAGACACCTGTAGCTGATAGGCCTCGGCAGTACTCTTACCTATAGCCAGTATTTTTTCAGCTTCCGCATTACCGGTTTTTGCTATCCTCTCTGCTTCAGCACCTGCATTGAGCTTTGTAGCTTCTGCCTGTGCGCCGGCACGCATTTTAGTAGCTTCACTCTCGGCATTTGCACGCATCTTGGTAGCTTCACTTTCTGCCTGCACCTGCAGTTTCAGGCTGGTGGCATCACCTTCTGCCTTTTTCACAGTAGCATCGGCAGTGCGCTGTGCTATTTCCACACTTTGCTGTGCCTTAACTATTTCTTTCTGCATATCGGCTATGGCAGTTTCTTTCTCCATACCCTGCCGCTGCTCCTGTGCCATACGCTGGGTCTGGTATGTTTTCTGCTCTTCCTCGGCTATCTTACGGTCAGTAAGCGTTTTCATCAGCTCTTCCGGTGGTACTATATCACCTATCAGCGTATCTACAGCATTTACATTATACTCCTCCAGCACCTGGCGTATATGAGCCCTTGCTGCCTCCTGGCGTTCCTTACGCGAGGTTAGAAAAGTAATTACGTCACTATCCTGCGCTGAATTACGGAAATAGTTGCCAATAGTAGGCTCCAATACCTGGCTCACAAGATTGTTCATGCTTCCAAAACGGGCTATCACTTTAGGCGCTTCATTGGCAGGTACATGTATTATCTGAGACACGTCCAGATTGAACGGGAACCCGTCACGGGAACGAACCGTAATTGTAGACAGGTTCTTATCCAGCATATGCGATTCACTGCGGGCATTGGCCCAGTTAAGCACCAGATTGGTGGTAGGTACTATCTCTACCTTGGTAGTATAGGTATTAATGGGATATTTCCCAGGACCAAATGGTTCTGCCCACACCCCCCGGAAGCCTTTCTCCACAATGTTGCCATGGCGGAACTGCTCTCCTGTTACATCTTTCCCTTCATCCCCAACATAAGATATCACAACCCCTACGTTGCCGATAGGCACTTCAGTCATATAACGCTCTTCTACCTGCACAGCCCAGGGATTCATATAATAGGAACCTGCCAGTATTACCTGAGGCTGCATCCCTCTGTTACCCCCATTTGCCAGGAAAGTATCAATATCCTGAAAGTTATTATGACCGGCTATGTACTGGCCAGCTATCTGATTTGTACCCAGCGGCTCACCGTCCAGCGTAGTGATGATACCTACACGTCCCTCCCCTATTACCAGTTGTTCAGTAATTGTTACGTCAAACAGATACGCATTTATACGATAAGAGCCAGCCGTAATATACGCTGTCTGCCGGCCACGCTGTCCACCATTATTCAGAAACAAAGTAGCATCCTGAAAATTATCGCATGGAACCTGACGGGCCAGAATGCGGCCTGTAGGAATACCGGCTCCATCTTTTGCCAGTACCAGCCCTATCTTACCTTCAGGTATTACAGTAAATGGTATCATATCTATACTATACTGCCACAACCACATACCCCAGTACAGACCGGGAGCCAGTGTATGTGCCTGAAATCCAGCCTCCCCACGGGTGGCTATGATGCGACCATCGGGCAAAGAACGGTCTGAGCCAAAGAGTACGAACTTTTTGGTAATGAGTCCAATCCTGTTTTCCGGTACTATTACCATACCAAAGAAGATACGAAGGATGACTTTATAAAATACAATGCATAAAAGCAAAGGAACTATCCAGAATAAACTATTAGTAGTAATCATTTCAATATATTGTAAGAGGTGTTTGTTGATTTTTAAAAACATGCATACGCATGACTTTACCATCCTCCGAAAGGACGGCACATGGCATAGCTATAGCTGCATGCAGGGCTATAGCATCATAAACAGTAGCTGGGTGGATGAACCATCTTTGTATGGTTCACCATAGCCTCAGGCAACACGTATGGAACGCGTGCTTCAAAGACTGTTGCCACAGGGCAACAAGGCAAGAAGAAGTGATTAATATGTGCGGGATACATAGCTCCCTTTATACGGCCCATTGTAAGGGTATTTGACTTGCAAATTTACAAACAAATGACATGCCAAAGTTTCAAAATAGATGGAAATGATAATAGAGTGAATACGTTATAGACAAAGCTTATTGATAATATTCTTTTCAAACGGGAGAAGAAATGCATTTATATCATTTGAGACTTACCTCTGAACTGTCTCTAGACATTGCCGGGGTTCTTAAAACACATTTTTTAAATACCTGCATCTGCAGTAAAGAAGGGGAAGAGAGAAAGTGATAGCCAGACTCTGTACAAAACAAAATGGAACTGTAAAACAAGATCAAAGTAATGAAAAGTGTGAGCTTAAATCCTGCTACCGGAAGCAACGCTACACATGATACCGGGCACACAGGCAATAAATAAAATAAGTATCTATATGACACCAATATCATTTACACTGTAATAAACACAGTATTATATCTAAGAAGCAGTAATTGATGGTACACTATGGCATCAGGCCATATCTTCATGACGGCGCATATATCCTTTCATAATACCCTTACCTGTATCCCGTACAAAAGTAATTATCTCATCGCGCTCATCAGAAACCGGGATATCAGCCTCAATAATACTCAGTGCCTTAGATACATTATATCCACGCACAAACAGTATACGGTATATATCCAATATATGATTTATCTTCTCTATGGAATATCCCTTACGCTTTAACCCTACAGAGTTTACACCCACATATGACAGTGGCTCACGGGCAGCTTTTACATAAGGTGGAATATCTTTTCTTACGAGAGAACCTCCGGTAACAAAAGCATGAGATCCAATACGTACAAACTGCTGTACTGCAGTAAGACCAGCCAACACTACATGATCACCCACTACTATGTGACCAGCAAGTGTAGTATTATTTGAAAATATGCAATGATCACCTACTACACAATCATGAGCAATATGACTATATGCCATGATATGACAATTGCTGCCAATCCTGGTCATATTACGGTCTGTAGTACCCCTGTTTATCGTTACACATTCCCGTATAGTTGTATTGTCTCCTATTACGGTTACAGTGTCCTCTCCTTTAAATTTAAGGTCCTGAGGTATGGCTGATATTACGGAACTAGGAAATATCTGACAGTTTTTGCCAATCCTTGCACCTTCCATTATGGTGACATTGGAGCCTATCCATGTACCCTCGCCTATCTCCACATTTCTATGAATGGTAGTAAAAGGATCTATACGCACATTAGGCGCTATTTTGGCGTCGGGATGGACGTAGGTAAGCGGGTGGATCATTTTTTATCTTTTCTGATTAATTGCGCAACCAGCTCCGCTTCGGTAGCCAGCTTGTTACCAACGTATGTAGTCCCCTTCATTTCTACTATACCACGGCGAATAGGACTTAATAACTCCAGTTTCAATATCAGCGTATCGCCGGGACGCACTACGTTTTTGAACTTAACCTTATCTATTTTGAGGAAATAAGTATCATAATTCTCAGGATCACTAATATTATTGAGCGCCAATATCCCTCCTGTCTGTGCCAGTGCTTCTATTTGTAATACACCAGGCATTACTGGGTTACCAGGGAAGTGTCCCTGAAAGAAGTGCTCGTTGAATGTCACGTTCTTTACTCCCACCACATGATTATCACTGAGTTCTATGATCTTATCTACAAACAGGAAAGGAAACTTGTGAGGAAGTACTTTTACGATATGGTTTATATCGTATATAGCCTGCTGAGAAGGGTCGTAATGCGGTATATCAGCAATATGTTTATTCTTTCGTATATACTGCTTTATCTTTTTAGCAAACTCTACATTACTGGCATGACCGGGACGGCTTGCTATAATGTGGGCTTTAATATTATGACCTGCCAGGGCAAGATCACCAACGACATCCAATAATTTATGACGGGCAGGTTCATTAGGGAAGTGCAGCTGCACATTATTAAGAATTCCTTCCTGCTTTACCGATATTGTCTGTTTATTGAATACACGGGCCAATCGTTCCAGTTCATCAGAAGCCACAACTTTATCTACCACAACTATTGCATTGCTGAGGTCACCACCTTTTATCAGGTTGTTATCCAGCAGATACTCCAGTTCATGCAGAAAACAGAATGTGCGGCATGGGCCTATTTCCTCTCTGAAATCGGCGATATGCCTGAGCGCAGCATGCTGAGTGCCTAATACAGGGGAATTGAAATCAATAAGCGCAGTGATCTGATAGTCATTGGAAGGAACAGCCAGCATATCTACATTCTTGACAGGGTCATAGTAATGTATGTTGCTGTCTATAGCATATACTATGCGACGTGCTTCCTGCTCCTCTACCCCTACACTTTCAATTGCTTCCATAAACTGGCGCGCACTTCCATCCATTATCGGAACTTCCGGACCATCCAGCTCAATAAGTACATTATCTACACCAAGCCCCACAAGAGCAGCCATTGTATGCTCTATAGTACTGACTCTGGCACCCTGATGTTCAATTGTAGTACCACGTGATGTATCTACTACATAATCCACATCGGCCTTTACTACAGGCTGCTCAGGTAAGTCTACTCGCTTAAAACGGATTCCATGCACCGGATTTGCCGGTTTCATGGTCATAGTTACTTCCTTTCCGGTATGAAGCCCTACACCATGCAATGTCACTTCACTACGAAGTGTATGCTGATTGCTGCTTTCATTTCCAGGATTGTCAGACTTCTTTCTGCTATCGTTTTTTACGGCTATATCTTCGCTCACTTTTTATACTCGATGTTTTGCGTGCTCAATAGTGCAGTAAGTTCCTGCACAGTTTCCTCAAGTTTCAGAAGACGATTCTGCAATTCCGGCAAATTTCTAAAAATTGCCTGACTTTTCAGCGAACTTTTATAGTCAAATGCCGGGGAGCCGTTCAAAGCCATGTTGGGCGCGGTTATAGATTTCGAAAGTCCCGACTGGGCATTAATCTTCGTACCGTCTGCTATCTCCAGATGCCCAACTATACCTACCTGACCTCCTATAATACAATTACGTCCTATTTTGGTACTACCGGAGACTCCTGTTTGTGCTGCAATTGCAGTGTTGGCACCTATTTCTACATTATGTGCTATCTGTATCAGGTTATCCAGCTTCACTCCTTTTCTGATGATTGTAGACCCCATTGTAGCCCTGTCAATAGTAGTATTGGAACCAATTTCCACATCATCTTCAATAACTACATTACCTATCTGAGCTACTTTTTTATAGGTACCGTCAGCCAATGGTGCAAAACCAAATCCATCTGCACCTATTATTGCTCCTGAGTGAAGTGTAACACCACAACCTACCACACAACCATGGTATATTTTCACCCCGGCATTTATACGGGTACCGGCACCTACCCTCACATTTGCGCCAATGTATGAACCTGGGTATATCTGTACCGCGTCACCTATTTCTGCACCTTCGTCTATATATGAAAAAGCGCCTATATAAACATCTTTTCCAATTTTTGCAGACTGGGCTATATACGATGGCTGTTCAATTCCCTTTTTGCCCAGACCTGATACCATTTTACTGTAATGTTCCAACAACAGTGCAAAACTGGCATAGGCATCTTTAACCCGGATTAGTGTTGCTTTTACCGGTCCATTAAGTTGCAAAGACTCATTGACAAGAACTACTGAAGCATCAGAAGTGTAAAGATACTCTTCATACTTAAGGTTTGCCAGAAAGCAAAGATCACCCCTGCGGGCTTCTTCTATTTTTGCTACATTGCCTACTGTAGTTGTGGGATCACCTTCTAGCCGGCCCTGAATAAGTGTAGCTATCTGCTGCGCTGTAAACTGCATGTAAAATTTATTTCAGTGGTTGTTGTTTTCTTGCTTTCCGGACAATATTATATTATTCCTATCAATCTCAAATGTGAAAACCGTTTTTATACATATTTATTGTACGTAGCAAATGTAATTTTTATGAACTGCTTTGGCAAGAGCAGGATTAACTAATGAGTCATTTACTTCTGTAAGGTTTTTCACCAAACCTGATTTTGTTTCAATTTTTATCAGCTCGTCGTTTACATTATAGGTACTGCTTGACGTTTCGCCTCCAAATACATAATAATGTAAATCTTCTTCTTTTAT
>Ga0209066_10004186_pt1 | contig 15914 bp, 14 predicted proteins | sample All_14_2_FD_187198 | JGI IMG/M metagenome (GOLD analysis project Ga0209066, IMG submission 187198) | Freshwater microbial communities in response to fracking from Pennsylvania, USA - Allegheny Zone_MetaG_DW_15 (SPAdes) (version 2) ...
TCTTGGACTTCCTCAAGACTTTGTGACTATGTACAGCCCGTGGACGCGGCGGCTCCTCTCGTTCGAGGGTGCGTCGCTGTCATGCGTGGCCGAACTGTTCATAACTGGGGCCTGCGCATAACAGCCTTTATGTAGAGCTCTACATAAAGGCTGGTAGGCGACATTCGCCTCTCAACATCAGACGTCAGCTTTCTGCTTGAAGCCGCCGCTGGCTGTAAGGCTGGTGTGCATAGGGAGAAGTCGGTCGCCCTTGGTCCCAAAGGGCAGCAACCGGCTAGTTGTCGACCGAAAAGCCGAGGCTCTTCACGGCCCTGCTCCAGTCAAGCATAGAAAGCTGATTTCAATATCCGCTACGTTCCCAAGTCACCTTGGGCTGTAGCCCAAGCGCTTTGAAATCGCGTCAGCACATGAGCGCAAAGCCTTGGCGACACGTCCATCCCAGTCGATATCGAAAGTCCCAGTGGGCCCCATGATCGTGATGGCCAGGGCGATGTTGCCTGAGTAATCAAAAACGGGAGCAGAGAACGATGCGACACCTGGGGTGGGGTGATTCACACCACGGGAAATCTTGCGTCGCCGTGTTTCTTCGATGAGGTCTTCGACAGTCTTCTCGTCCAGAGGGTGCGCAATGTCTGGACCGAGTCGGATACGGTCGTCCAGCAACATCTTTTCGATCGCCTTTCTGGGCATGTAGGCAGAGAACACTCGACCAGTTGCGGTGTTCACCAGTGACATGACGGAGCCGGTGCGGACGTTCGTGTGGACCGGATAGCTCGCGTCGATCAAGCGCACGAGGACAGGACCCAAGTTGCCCCACACCGCAATCGCGACGCTGTGAGTTGTTTCCTCGGCCAATGCTTCCGCGAATGGCGTCGCTTCTCTCACGGGGTTGAGCGTCTGCAAGCTGGTAAGTCCCAGCTGGATGGCCATGGGACCGAGGAAGTAGTGCCCCGTGATCGTGTCTTGCGACACCAAGCCGATCTTGCCAAAGCTCACCAAGTACGGGTGGATCTTGCCCGAAGGCATGTTTGCGGCTTTGACCAGGTCACGCAGTGCCATAGGCCTTGGCTCAGAGGCCAGCACCTTGAGGATCTCGCCTCCCACTTCGATGGACTGAATGCCTCTGCGCTCACGCTCTGCGGGCAATTCAGGCGACTCTGAGAGGGGCTTGGCGCGAGGTGGGTTCATGAACGGGATCATATGGCTCACATTGTTCGGCAATGTTTAGCGCGCTAGCATAGGGTAAATACCTAGCGTATGTTTAGTGCACTAACGTTAATCTAGCGCCATCGGATGAGGGCTCAGTCTTGAGTCCACCCTTCAAGTGGAGAAGCAGATGTCAGCAGCGGATCAAGTGAGTTGCGATGTGTTGGTGGTGGGATCGGGGGTTGCGGGCATGTCGGCCGCCATCACAGCGGCCAGTCGTGGCCTGAAAGTGATCGTGGTGGAGAAAGCGCCGTATTACGGCGGCACCACGGCGCGCTCAGGTGGATGGCTGTGGATTCCCAACACGCAAATGGCCAAAAACCTCGGGCATCACGAACAACCTGATCAGGCGAAGACCTACATCGCGAACCAGGCTGGGCCGAACTTCGATGAAGCGCGGGTGAGCTCGTTTCTCAAGCACGGTCCGGCTGCAGTGGAGTTCTTCACTTCGAAGACTTCGGTGCAGTTCGATATGCCATTGACGTTTCCTGACTACCACGCCGAAGCGCCGGGTGCTACTCAAGGGGGACGTTCCTTCGTCACCAGGCCGCTGGATGCGCGCGAACTGGGGCCGTTGCTCAAGACGCTCGGTCCTGTGTTGCCTGAACTGACCGTCTTTGGACTGACCATTGGCTCAGGCAAAGAAATCATTCACTTCATGCGGGCATCCAGGTCAGTGGAATCGGCTTGGTACGTCACCAAGCGACTGACCAAGCATTTCATCGAAGTGCTCAAGTACGGCCGTGGAATGACCTTGACCAACGGCAACGCACTCGCCGCGCGCTTGGCCAAGTCGGCAGCAGATTTGTCCGTTCAGACCTGGGTGTCATCACCCGCTTTGCAGCTCATGCGCGACGGCGAACGGGTGACGGGCGCATTGGTTGAGCGCCAGGGCGTACGCGTCCAAATTCAAGCTCGTTGTGGTGTGGTCTTGGCCAGCGGAGGATTTCCGCATGACAAAGAGCGCCAGCAAAAGCTCTATCCACACGTCCGGCGCGGGCATCAGCACTGGTCGCCAACACCCACCACCAACACGGGCGATGGCGCGCGGATGGCTGAATCGGTGGGAGGAGTCTTCGACGAGACCCTTCTGCAAGCCGCAGCGTGGACGCCCATGTCGTTGGTCCCGCGCAAAGATGGCTCGACGGGCATCATGCCCCACTTCATTGATCGGGCCAAACCCGGTGTGATCGCAGTCAACCAGGACGGCCGGCGGTTCACCAACGAAGCCAACTCGTATCACGACGTGGTGCAGGCCATCGTGGAGTCGTCTGCCGGCAAAGCGGAGAGCGCCTGCTGGCTGCTGGCCGATCACAGAGCCATCCGTCGTTACGGCCTTGGTTTTGTCAAGCCGTTCCCCATGCCCATGGGCCAGCACCTGCGCAATGGGTACCTGAAAAAAGGCAACTCCATCGCTGACCTCGCGCGCCAGATCGGCGTTGACGCGGGTGTCCTTGAGGACACGATCAAGCGCTACAACGAGCACGCCCAATATGGTCGTGATCCGGAGTTTGGACGTGGCAGCAAAGCCTACAACCGCTACCAGGGGGATGCGCTGCACGGGCCGAATCCGTGCGTCGAACCGCTGAAGAGTGGGCCGTATTACGCGATCAAGCTCGTTCCTGGTGACCTGGGCTCGTTCATGGGAATCAAGACCAACGAACACGCACAGGTCCTCACGGCCGACGGCAAACTGATTCCTGGTCTGTATGCCGCAGGCAATGACGCCGCGAGCGTCATGGGCGGCGAATACACCGGTGCCGGCATCACCCTTGGCCCGGGGCTGACCTTCGGGTTCATTGCGGCCAACCACCTGGTACAGCAGACGGCTGCCAAGCAGCCGGCGCATTGAACTGGCAGGAGTCTCAGATCATGAACATGAACAATCTCTTGGCTGGCAAAACAGCCTTCGTGACCGGTGCTGGTCAAGGCAATGGAAGAGCCATTGCGATCGGTCTTGCCCGAGCCGGTGCGAGTGTGTTGGTGAGCGATATGAACGCGGAAAGTGCTGAAGAAACCGCGAACCTGGTACGCGCAGAAGGTGGCACGGCCAGCAGTTGCCATCTGGATGTGACCGATACCCAACAGTGCCAACAGGCAGTCGATGTGCTGGTCACGACCTATGGAGAGCTCGACATCCTGGTCAACAACGCAGGCATTCTGATTCGGGGGGGGGTGGACAGCCCTGAGGCCGCCAGCAATTTGCGCAAGGTCATGAAGGTGAACGTCGAAGGCACTTTCAACGTGACGCACGCCGTATTGCCTTCGCTGCGCAAGACCAAGGGGGTAATCGTCAACATTGCCTCTGTGGCCTCTTTTGCGGGTTGGCCAAACACGTTGGGCTACGCGCCATCCAAGGGCGCGATCAAACAACTCACGCAATCACTGGCCGCCGATCTGGCCAAGGACGGTGTACGGGTCAACGCCGTGGCACCTGGCGTGATCGCAACAGCCATGTCTGCATCGACTCGGGCCGATCCGGGAAAGCTCGAACGTTTCCTGACCCGTATCCCGATGGGGCGAGTCGGCCAACCCGACGAGTTGGTGGGGGCCGTTCTGTTCCTTGCGTCGTCGATGTCCAGCTATGTCACCGGCATCACGGTGCCCGTCGATGGCGGCTTTTTGGCCGCATGAAGCGACAGCCGAGAGCGGACTCGCACGCTTTCGGTTATCTCGTCTGCAGCGAGCTTTCCCAAATCCAACCCACAGGAGACACCCATGTCCAAAGTTCTTTTCACGCGCCGCCTGGCCATAGCTGCGGCAGCTTCGATATTCACTGCCGCAGTGGCGGCCCAGGAAATCAAGCTGGGCTTCAACGGTGACCTGTCAGCATCGCCTTCGGCACAAAGTGGTGCCGCTGGCGTGCTGGGTATTCAAGCCGCGATCGAGGACATCAATGCTGCTGGCGGCATCAATGGACGCAAGCTGACGCTCGTGATTCGGGACGACCAGTCCCAGCCACCGAAATCGATCCAGAACATGAGCGAACTGATCGACAACGAGAAGGTCGTGGCCGTGTTTGGCCCCACCAACTCGGGCAATGCCATGGCCTGGAAACACATCCCGAATCAGAAGAAGGTTGTGTCCATGGGCATGATCGGCGGTGGCACGGACATCACCAAGTCCACAGGCGGCGACAACTACATGTTCCGAGTTTCGATGGTTGACCGTGAACAGGTGGCCGGTCTGATGGCTTACGCCAAAAAGGCGGGTTACAAGAAGGTCGGCCTGATGGCAGAGACCACAGGTTTCGGCGCTGGTGGTCTCAAGGACATGCAGGAGATCGCGAAGCTTCAAGGTCTGGACGTCTCGACGGTGGAGCGCTTTGCCGTCGCCGATACCGACATGACATCCCAGCTGAACAAGATGAAAGCGGCAGGAGTGGATGCCGTTGCGGTGTGGGCCCAAGGCACCCCCACCGGTCAACTGATGCGATCGATGGAGAAGATCAACTACTTCCCCGCGGTGTTGTCTTCCTGGGCGGCCGACAACGTCACCTTCTTTGATGCAGCAGGCAAAGCGCTCTCCGAAAAGCCGATCTTCATGCGCACGATGGTCGAGGCATCGAACCCGAAACAGAAGGAACTCTTTGAGCGCACGAAAGGCAAGCTCGCTGCCACCAGCGCCTTTCCTTTCACGGTTCACGGCTACGACGCGGTCATGTTGATCGCTGCCGCCATTCGCCAGGCCGGTGGTACCGATGGCGAGAAGATGCGCGCTGCCCTGGAAGATCTGCGCGAACCAGTGGTGGGCGCAATGAAGACCTACAACAAGCCGTTCAGCAAGGCTGACCACGAAGCGCTGTCCGCAGCTGACTTTGCATTCGTGAAGTGGAGTGCTGGCAGTCTCTCGCGTATCAGCGATCCGGTGTCCAAGTCGCTCACCGCGGCTGACTTCAAGCGCTGATCAGTCAACGGGGTGTGCCGGCGTCGAACCGCGCACCCCGTGTCCGGAGAACACAGATGGAAATCGCACTCTTACAGGCACTTCTCAGCGGTGCTGCCGTTGGAAGCGCCTACGCCCTTGTAGCGCTGGGCTTCAGCGTGACCTTCACCACCACCAAGACGCTGAACTTCTCACACGGCGAGTTTGTGTCGGCCGGCGCCTTCATGGGCATGAGTGTGTTGTTCCTCGCTTTGGGGAATCCGATCTCGTCCACATCGTTCGGCGAGGCCATTCCGGACATGGCTTCGCAGTTGATGGCCCTGCTGGCCGCGATGGTGGTCATGGGTTTGTTGGGTTGGGTCTTGTACCTGGTGGGTGTGCGCCCCTTTGCACGTAAACCGGGCATGTCGTGGGTCATGAGCACGCTGGGATTTGGCGTGATCCTGCAAAGCATCGGCTTGGCCATCTGGGGACCCAAGCCCGTCGTGGTGCCAGGCCCGCTGGGTGATGAGGTGGTGCGACTGTGGGGAATCGGCATTCGCCCTCAAGAGCTTTTGATGCTGGGCGTTTCGATTGTGGTCATGGTCCTGTTCGACCACGTGATGCGCAAGACCATGGTTGGCAAGGCCATGCGAGCTGTGGCGAACAACCCGGCGGTGGCCAGCCTGATGGGCATCAACGTCACGGTCATGATGGTCGGCGCCTTCGTCGTGAGTTCGGCGCTGGCGGGCCTTTCCGGATTTTTGTTGGCGCCCATCGCGCAGGCATCGTTGTTCATGGGGCTATCGGTGGGGCTCAAGGGATTTTCCGCAGCCATGGTTGGCGGCCTCAACAACGCCAGGGGTTGCGTGATCGGTGGATTTGTCCTGGGCATCCTTGAGTCCCTGGTCAATCTTTGGTCGGCGCAATGGCGTGAGGTGGCGATCTTTGCACTTGTGATTCTTGTGCTCGCGTTCCGTCCGACCGGTCTGTTCGGCACCAAGATGGTGGAGAAGGTATGAAGGGCTTCAAGCATCTGACCGGTGTGGTCGCTGTCGTGTTGCTTTTGGGGGCGGTGGCATCCCAGTTGAACAACGACTATTACCTGCGCATCCTTTTCATGATGTGCGTCTACTACCTCTGCGCAGTGGGCATGAACGTTCTAGTGGGCTATGCAGGCCAAAAATCGCTTGGGCAGGCGGGCCTGTTTGCCGCCGGTGCCTACGCTGTTGCGCTGCTGACCACCCGCACGGAGATGCATCCAATGGCTGCGCTGGCATTGGCTGGCGTTGTATCCGGCCTGTGTGGGGTGCTCATCGCATTGCCTTCTTTGCGTGTCAAGGGGCCCTACCTCGCCATGGTGACCATGGCATTTGGCATCGTGATCGAAAAGCTGGCCGCTGAATGGACCGATGTGTTCGGTGGCGCCATGGGTATCTATGGCATCCGCCCGCTGACCTGGAACGAAGCGCCCTTGACGATTCAGCAATGGGTCTGGTTTGCGCTGCTGTTGTGTGCTGCGGTGCACCTCTTGTTGCGCAACCTGATCAAGGGCCGCTTTGGCCGTGCCATGCTGTCGCTGCAGGCCGATGAGATTGCGGCGTCATCTGTGGGTGTTCGTGTCTATCGCGCGAAAGTGATTGCTTTCGTGATTGCAGCCGTTACCTGTGGCTTGGCAGGTGCGCTGGTCGCACAGCAGAACCAGTACATCAACTCCGACTTCATCACCTTCCACCTTTCCATCTTCATCTTGTTGCTGGTTCTGTTCGGTGGTGTGGGGACGATGTATGGACCTCTGGTCGGTGCGGTGCTTTTGACGGCGATTGAGGCCGCCCTTGCACAGTGGCCGTCTGCCCAGCACCTGGTCTATGGGCTCCTTCTGCTGTTCGCCCTGTTTGTCATGCCAGGCGGCGTGGTCGGTGTGTTCCAGCAATGGTTCAAACGCGATTCGAAAACCGCTGCGGTGCAGCCGGTGGGTGCTGACATCGAGGCGGAGTTCCGTATGCCGCCCGCTCGCACCGGAGAGTTGCTGGTGGTCGAAGGTGTCAGCAAGTCCTATGGCGGCGTCAAACCTGCCAACAACGTGAGCTTTCGTCTGCAGCATGGTCATGTGCATGCACTCATCGGTCCCAACGGTGCGGGCAAGAGCACCATGATCAACATGATCACGGGGATCGTGACTCCCGACGCTGGAACGATCCGGTTCGACCAGGAGAACATCGTCGGGCAGGAAACGCACCGTATCTGTTACCTCGGGATGGGACGTACGTTCCAGAACCTGCGTTTGTTCGGTGATCTTTCGGTGCTCGACAACGTCATGCTGGGTCGGCACTCGCGGATGAAGAACGGGTTCTTGTCTTCGCTGCTCGCTCTGCCGTCCGCGCAGCGCCAGGAAGACGCCGCCCGCAAGCACGCCACAGCGGTGCTGCAATTGGTTGGTCTTTCGCATCTGCAAGACACCCCGGCGGGCAGCCTGCCCTATGGGCTGCAGCGACGCGTCGAACTGGCTCGCGCCTTGGCCACCGAACCGAAGCTGCTTCTGCTGGACGAGCCAGCTGCTGGACTCAATCCGCAGGAAACCGCTGAGCTGGGCGATCTGCTGGTCAAGATCAGCCGACTGGGCACCACCATCCTGATGGTGGAGCACCACATGGACCTGGTGATGAACATCTCTGACCACGTCATCGTTCTCGACTACGGCGTCAAGATCGCAGAAGGCAAACCAGCCGACATTCAAAGCAACCCGCGCGTCATTGAAGCGTACCTGGGCGGCGCGGCTGCAGCCTGATCACGAGGCCCTTCTTATGCTCAAACTCGAATCTGTTCACGTTGCCTACGGTGCCATCCAGGCGGTCAAAGGCGTTGACCTAGAGGTGAAGGCCGGCGAGGTGGTCACCCTCATCGGGGCCAACGGCGCAGGCAAAAGCACCCTGCTGAAAAGCATCGTGGGATTGGAACGCCCACAGCGTGGTCGTATCTTGCTCAATGGTCAAGACATCACCCAAGTTCATGCCCATCAGCGTGTGGGTCTGGGGATGGCGCTGTCGCCCGAGGGGCGGGGTGTGTTCCCGGATCAAACTGTTCGGGAAAACCTCTTGCTGGGCGCCTACTCGCACAAGGGACCGGTTACGCAGGTTGAGGCCTTGGTTGAGCGTGAGTTCCAGCGCTTCCCCCGTCTCAAAGAGCGGCAAAACCAGTTTGCGGGCACCCTGTCGGGAGGAGAGCAGCAAATGCTGGCCATCTCGCGAGCACTGATGAGCGAGCCCAAACTGCTGCTGCTTGATGAGCCGTCTCTTGGTCTGGCTCCGCTGATCATCACCGACATCTTCCGTTCGATTCGTGCACTGCGCGACGCCGGGTTGACCATCCTGTTGGTCGAACAGATGGCCAATCAGGCCCTCGCTGTGGCCGACCGCGCCTACGTTATTGAAACCGGCAAGATCATCTTGGAAGGTACTGGACAGCAGTTGCTCAACGATCCCGCGGTACGGGCAGCGTACCTCGGCGCTCATTGACCCGCTACCTGTGAGCGAGCGCATGAGTGCATCCCAGGAGTTCAGCGGCCGCGTGGTCATGGTGACCGGCGGTGGGTCGGGCATCGGGGCCAGTACCTGTCGCCTGCTGGCCCTGCAAGGCGCAGCAGTGGCGGTCGTCGACTTCGATCCAGCGGCTGCACATCAGATGGCTGACGAACTACGGCGCCTGAGCACGCAGGCACTGGCGATTGAAGCGGACGTGGCCGATGCCAAGGCGATGCAAGGTGCCGTGGCCCGGACGGTTGATGAGCTGGGCAACCTTCATCTGGCGGTCAACAACGCAGGCATCCCTTCACCTTACGCTGCGGTCGGGGATCTCGACTTGGACACCTGGAGCCGTGTGCTGGAGGTCAACCTCACCGGCGTGTTCGTGTCGATGAGGTATCAGATCCCTGCGCTGCTGGCCAATGGTGGTGGTGCCATCGTCAACCTCTCGTCCATATTGGGCGTGAACGGCATGGCCGGTCGAGCCGCATATGCCGCCGCCAAGCACGGCGTCATCGGTTTGACCAAGTCCGCCGCCCTCGACTACGCCGAGCAGGGCTTGCGGGTCAATGCCGTGGCACCAGGCTACGTTGACACACCGCTACTGCAGGGTCGTGATGAGGCGCAGAGAAACGCCATTGCCCATCAGCATCCGATCGGACGTTTGGCTCAGCCCGACGAGATCGCGCAGACCATCGTTTTTCTGTTATCGAATCGGGCATCTTTCATCACCGGGCAGACTTACCTGGTTGATGGCGGGTATTCGGCACGGTAGCGCGGGTAGGGTGCGCAGTCGATGCGAGAGGCACGCAGCGACGACGCACTGAAACTCAACGCCTCGACCGATCCGCATGGATCGCGCCGTTTGACGAGGGAGTCGGATCAGGCACGCCATCTGCCTTGTCACGTGCTCAGCCTCATACAACCTAATCAAGCTCTACTGCTCCATCTCGCCGCTTGATCATCTGGTCAGGTGAATGGGCAACTCGTCACAGCAAGTGGTGCTGCCTGGCGTTGACCCATTCCTCAGGCGCGTGCCACTGCGCGACCTCCGAGGCGCTGGGTCAGGTCACGAGCGGCTTTGGCAACGGCTTCAGCGGTCGTTCCACTCCATGCCGCCGGGAGACGATCCTCGCGATCTGTGACCGTGATCACCAGCACGGGGTTGCCCTCCATATCGAAGACGGGGGCACTGAAGGCGTTGACGCCAGGAATCGGACTGCCCACTGCTCGGCTGACCTCATGGCGGCGGGCCTCGTCCACGATGCACTCAAGCTCTGACATCCGCTCGCGCCAGGCTTTGGCGGGCATCGCTTCACCCAATGGTCCAGCGATGGCCTGGCGCAGCCGATCCGGTGGCAACGTGGCTGCAAAGGCGCGTCCGGTTGCGGTGTCAAAGATCGACAACACGGTGCCGATGCGCAGCGTGGTGTGCAGAGGCTGATTCGCCTCGATGAGCCGCACCACGGTGGGGCCGAAGTTGCCCCAAACGGCCAGCGCGACGGCATGTCCCGTCTGTGCCGCCAGGCCGCGGATCACGGGTTCAGCGGCAGACAAGGGTTCCAGGCGCTGAAGACTGGCCAGACCCACGCGCAATGCAGCCGGTCCCAAGTCGTAGCGGCCTGAGGTGTCTTGCTCGATCAATCCCAGTCGGCCGTAGCTCACGAGATAAGGGTGCGCACGCGAAGGCGTCATCCCCGCTCTGGTGGCGAGGTCCTTCAGGCTCAACGCGCTGCCACTGTCGGCCAGTGCCAGCAACAGACGGCCTCCGACTTCAATGGACTGCACAGCCCGCTGGGACTTGTCTTCGTGTTCGTCGTGAGGCTCTTCAGGAAGAGAGGAATTTTTGCGCATAGGGGAAACGAGTTTGACACAGACGAACAGACCCTCTATATTTGCACACGACAAACACGTTTGCTCTATGCAAACACCGAGTTGATCGCCACCACATCACGAAGTGCCCATACCCATGTCCAAAAACTTTGCCTCTGCCGCCGACCTTGAAGAGAAAAAGGTCAGCTTCACTCAGATCTCGGAACACGCCTGGGCGTACACCGCCGAAGGCGATCCGAACACCGGCATCATCATTGGAGACGACGCCGTGCTGGTGGCCGACACACAGGCCACGCCAGCGATGGCCGCCGATGTGATCCGCCGCATTCGCGAGGTCACCGACAAGCCGATCAAGTACGTTGTGCTGACGCATTACCACGCGGTGCGTGTGCTGGGCGCCAGCGCATACCAGCCGCAGCAAATCCTGGCCAGTCAGGACACCTACGACCTCATCGTCGAGCGTGGTGAGCAGGACAAGGCGAGCGAGATCGGCCGCTTCCCCAGGTTGTTTCGCAACGTTGAGACCGTTCCGGCAGGCCTGACCTGGCCGACCATGACCTTCAGCGGCAAGATGACCCTTTGGCTGGGCAAGCTTGAAGTGCAGCTGCTGCAGCTGGGGCGTGGCCATACCAAAGGCGACACCGTTGTCTGGCTGCCGCAGGAAAAAACGCTGCTCTCGGGCGACCTGGTGGAGTTCGACGCCACGCCCTATGCCGGCGACGCCTACTTCCAGGACTGGCCCCAGACCCTGAACAACATCGCGGCCCTTCAGCCGCGCGCCTTGGTGCCCGGTCGCGGCCCGGCGCTTGTCGGCGAACAGCAAGTTCAGGCTGGCTTGCAGTGCACGCGCGAGTTCATCAGCGACGTGTGGACCAGCGTCAAGGCCGGTGCCGATGCGGGAAGCGACCTGCGTCAGGTGTACGAACAAACCTTCGCCCGACTCCAGCCCAAGTATGGCGAGTGGGTGATCTTCAACCACTGCATGCCGTTTGATGTAACACGTGCGTACGACGAGGCGACCAATCACCCCGATCCACGCATCTGGACTGCCGAACGAGATCGCCAGATGTGGGAAGCCCTTGAAGGCTGATGCAGTGGCCGCCTGACGGAGACAAGACCATGAAACCGAACGACATTCCTTCCTACGCCTTCCGTGGCACTGGCGAGCAGGTCCAGGCCATTCAGTTCGCCTACCGCCGCTCGCCCGATCAAGATGCGCCTCAGCCCGTCCGTCACTCGGTGGTGATCGTCGGGGCCGGTCCGGTTGGCCTGACCTTGGCCATTGACCTGGCCCAGCGCGGCCAATCTGTGCTGCTGGTGGACAACGACGACCGGCTCTCGATCGGCTCGCGTGCCTTGTGCTTTGCCAAGCGCACGCTGGAGATATGGGACCGTCTGGGTGTGGGTGACCCCATGGTCGACAAGGGCGTGTCCTGGAACGTGGGCAAGGTCTTCTTGCGCGACGAGCAGGTGTACCAATTCAACCTTCTGCCCGAAGACGGCCACGAGCGACCAGCCTTCATCAATCTGCAGCAGTACTACTGTGAGGCCTATCTGGTCGAGCGTGCCCTGCAGCTTCACAACATCGACATCCGCTGGAAGAACTCGGTCACCGACGCTGTGCCTGGTGAGGATGGTGTGCGCCTGACCCTGAACACCCCGGAAGGGGACTACTCGGTCTTGGCCGACTGGGTGGTGGCATGTGACGGGGCGCGTTCACCGATGCGTGGACACCTCGGTCTGGAAAGCAAGGGCCGCATCTTCCGCGACCGTTTCCTCATTGCCGATGTGAAGATGACCGCGGATTTTCCGACAGAGCGCTGGTTCTGGTTCGATCCGCCATTCCACCCGAACCAGAGTGTGCTGCTGCACCGAGAGCCCGACAACGTCTGGCGCATCGACTTCCAGCTGGGCTGGGACGCGGATCCGGAGGAAGAGAAAAAGCCCGAGAAGATCATTCCGCGCGTGCAGGCCCTGCTGGGCAAAGACACCGAGTTCTCATTGGAATGGGCCAGCGTGTACACGTTCTCCTGCCTGCGCATGGAACGTTTTGTCCATGGTCGCGTGGTCTTCGCCGGTGACAGTGCACACGGTGTCTCGCCCTTCGGCGCTCGGGGAGCGAACAGTGGCGTGCAGGACGCCGACAACCTGGGCTGGAAGCTGGACTGGGTGCTTCGAGGACGCGCCGGTGTGGAGCTTCTCCAGACTTACGGTCCCGAGCGCGAGTACGCGGCCGATGAGAACATCCTCAACTCCACCCTGGCAACAGACTTCATCACACCCAAGAGCGAGATCAGTCGCCTCTTTCGCGATCAGGTGCTCGCTCTGGCCCGCGACCATGAGTTTGCCCGCCGCATCGTCAACAGCGGTCGGCTGTCGGTGCCCGCCACTCTGCACGGGTCGCCGTTGAACACGCCTGACACCGATCTCTTCGCAGGTCGCATGCTTCCCGGTGCACCGCTCACCGATGCGCCGGTCGAAGTCGAAGGTCAGAAGACATGGCTGCTCCGCTCGCTGGATCCGGAGTTCACCCTGTTGGTGTTCGGCGAGGTCCCCGCTTGGGCGGCCGGGCTGCCCAATGTCCAGACACTGGGTGTGGGCTCCGATCTGCACGACACACAGGGCTTGTTGGCCCAGCGACTGGACGCCACCCCAGGCACCGCATACTTGTTGCGGCCAGACCAGCACGTCTGTGCCCGCTGGCGCCAACCCAGCGAGGCGGCTGTGCGTGCCGCGCTGGCCCGGGCCACCTGCGCCCCTCAATGAACCATACGGAGAGCAACGTGCTGAACACTGGAACCCACATGGCTTCGTACGATGACTACTACGAGGCGCTGATCTCTGCCCATCAGGGACTGGACACGGCCGAAAGCCACGCGATGAATGCACGCCTGGTGCTGTTGCTGTCCAATCACATCGGCGATCTGTCGGTGCTGCAGGCCGCACTGCGCATCGCACGCGGGCAGCCGCTGGCCAACGAGTCGACCTCTCTGGCAGGTCGCGACGTCATCACGCCCGTCGTGCCTTCGCACGCGAGCGCCTGATGCTCACCGGACTGCCCACTACTTCACATCCCGGAATCACCATGAGCCTCGTTCAAAAAATTCATCATGTGGCCTACCGCTGCAAGGACGCCAAGCAGACGGTCGATTGGTACGAGAAGCATCTCGACATGAAGTTCGTGCTTGCCATCGCAGAGAACGAGGTTCCCTCCACGAAGGCCTGGGATCCCTACATGCACATCTTCCTAGATGCCGGCAATGGCAACGTCCTGGCCTTCTTCGAATTGCCCGAACAACCCCCCATGGGGCGCGACGAGAACACGCCCACTTGGGTGCAACACCTGGCACTCAAGGTCGACTCCATGGAAACCTTGCTGGCCACCAAGGACAAGTTGGTCTCTGCCGGTATCGAGGTGCTGGGACCCACCGATCACACCATCTTCAAGAGCATCTACTTCTTTGACCCCAATGGCCATCGTCTTGAACTCGCGGCCGATGTCGGAACGCCCGAGATGTACCGTAAGCTGGATGAGGTGAAGCGGGACATGCTGGAAGAGTGGAGCCGCACCAAGCATGCGCCCAAGCACGCCGCCTGGATGCACGATGGCAGTCACGCCTGAGGCCGTCCGATGTACGAACTGAACGAAACCCACGACCCGTCTTTGCGCTCCTGGGTGGCCAGTGCCAACGCCAGCGGGTCTGATTTCCCGATCCAGAACCTTCCGTTCGGCCGCTTCCGCCCTGAGCCCGACGGAGATTGGCGCATCGGCGTGGCCATCGGCGACCAGGTGCTGGATTTGCGGGCCGCAGGCCTTGTTGATCACAACGACATGGCGCTGTTGCTTTCAATGCCGGTTGCCGAGCGGGCCGAGTTGCGCCTGGCGCTTTCCCGCGGACTGCGGGAAGGAAGTCCACTTCAGACGACATGGACACCATGCCTTCACCACCAGGCAGCGGTAGCCTTGGGCCTGCCCTGTGAGGTCGGCGACTACACCGACTTTTATGTTGGCATCCACCACGCCACAGCAGTGGGCAAGCTGTTTCGCCCTGACAACCCGCTGTTGCCCAACTACAAGTGGGTGCCTATCGCTTATCACGGCCGTTCGTCCACCCTAATCCCCAGTGGCCAGGCGTTCGTTCGGCCCCGTGGACAGGTCAAGGCTCCCGACAGCCAGGAACCGGTGTTGCAGCCCACGGCGCGCCTGGACTTCGAACTGGAACTGGGCGTCGTGATCGGCCAGGGTAACGCCATGGGCGCGCCGGTGGACATATCACGTGCCGAAGAGCACGTGTTCGGTCTCACGCTCTTCAACGACTGGAGCGCGCGCGACCTGCAGGCTTGGGAATACCAGCCGCTAGGCCCGTTCCTGTCCAAGAACTTCGCCAGCACCGTATCTCCGTGGATGGTCACGCTGGAGGCGCTGACGCCGTATCGCTCCGCTTTCAGCCGTCCCGACGGGGACCCGCAACCCTTGCCGTACCTGCGGTCCGAAACGAACACACGGGGCGGTGCGATTGATGTGCAGTTGGAGGTTTGGCTGAAGACTTCGAGCATGCGCGAGGCGGGGCAGCCTGGTGTGTGCATCAGCCGCAGCCACTTTGCCCAGGCGGCCTACTGGACCGTGGCGCAGATGGTGGCTCACCACACCGTGAACGGCTGCGCTTTGCGGCCTGGCGACCTGTTCGGAACAGGAACGCTGTCGGGGCCGCAGCCAGATCAGGCCGGATCGCTGCTGGAGCTGACGCAAGGTGGCAAGCAGGCCATTGAGTTGCCCAACGGCGAACGGCGCACCTTCCTGGAAGACGGGGATGAGATCACGCTCAAAGGTTTCTGTGAGAAGGCAGGCGCCGTCCGGATTGGCTTTGGCATCTGCACGGCCCGGGTGGTGACCGCCTGAACTTGAGTTGAGGCTGCTTCTCTCATCGGCACTGTCATCTCATTTTGAGAAGTGAACCCTGGCGGCACAGGAAGAGCGCGGTTCTCACGGGCAGAGCCCTGTCTGAATTTGCGGGTGGGCACTCGGCTGTCCCGGCACATTTGACTTGCTTCGATCTAACAAGGTCACTGCACACTATTACTTGGGATCTCCGCAACCAATGTGAGATAGTGCCTTGCGCATGACATCTGCACTTGGGCAGGTGTCGCTATTGAAGCGATAGCGGTCAGCCGTTGAACGAGGTTGGTGAACCGCTTTCGCTGCAAACCTGTCTCCCACCATCCTTCAATCTCGCTCACTTCCCACCTTTAGCTTCTCCGCAGCAACCGGCACCAAGAACTGCCCACTGCGCTCAGCCGTCGCCACCAGCCACTCGTCATAGACCGACTCCGGCAACACCACAACCATGCGTTTCTCGTCGGTCTGAATCGCCCCGGGAATCGTGGAGGCTGGTTGGTTTAAGTCAGGCCGCCACCATGGAGGACTGACTGGCGAGTTGCCGGTAGTAGTTTGCCTCAGCCTCTGCCGGCGGGATATATCCGATGGGTCCG
>Ga0209066_10004188_pt1 | contig 15907 bp, 13 predicted proteins | sample All_14_2_FD_187198 | JGI IMG/M metagenome (GOLD analysis project Ga0209066, IMG submission 187198) | Freshwater microbial communities in response to fracking from Pennsylvania, USA - Allegheny Zone_MetaG_DW_15 (SPAdes) (version 2) ...
CCTGGTTTTCTGAAGCCGAGCACTTTGGCCGTATCAACCAAGCGCTGTTTTTGGATATGCAATTGCTGCTGAGTGGAAACAACTTGGTCAAGCCCGACCGTATGGGTATGGCTGTGAGCATTGAGGCGCGCACGCCTTTCCTTGACTGGCGAATGATGGAGTTCGCCTTTCGTTCGCGCGGTTCTACCAAATTGTCGGTCGGTGGTGATAAAAAACACTGGTTTAAGCGTGCTGCAGCACCACTGATTGGTGAAGACCTCGCCCACCGCAAAAAGCAGATGTTCACTGTGCCGGTGGGAGATTGGTTTCAGGGCGAGCTGCATGGATGGCTGCGCCAAACGTTGACCGGAAGCGATGCCTTAGAAGATCTGTTCGAACCGACAGTGGTCATGTCCATGCTGGACCAGCACCGCGACGGAACAGGTAACTTCACGCGGGAGTTGCGCGCGCTGGCGGCGCTGGCTATTTGGAAAAGAGAATGTTGACCTTGCCTTCACTGCCTTCGTTTTGTGAACCGGAACGCCGCTACCGTGCACTTTTTGTGACGTATGGAGCTAGTCACATAGCCAAAATCACTCCCGTCGTTCGCGAAGTGGAAAAGCAAGGTATTGAGTGCCTAGTGATCGCATTGACCATCGGTCACAGAAAAGCCCTGCAACTTGGCCTCAACCCCGTGGGCTACCGCGACTTCTTGGCGCTTTGGGGCGACCAATCCGAGAAGGTCTTGGCGCTGGGGCGGTCTTTGTCGGCCGGGAATGTCCACCCCGATGTGGACGAACATGAAACCGCGTGCTACTTAGGGACCAATGTTCAAGAATGGGTGGATGAACTGGGTGAAATACATGCCTTGGCGCGCTATGCTACACAGGGTCGACATGGTTTCTTGCCGGTTCGTTTCATGGGAAAAATACTTGATACCCTGAGGCCCGGAGTTGTGATCGCCACCAGCACGCCGCGCTCGGAAGAGGCGTGTATCCGGGCTGCCGTCGAACGCAGCATCCCGACCCTGACTATGGTGGATCTCTTCGCTCCGCCATCAGACCCCTTTTTGCGAAGGCCGGTGCAAGCAGATTGCATCACTGTCGTTTCGCAAGAAGTCAAAGAGCAGTTTGTGGCTTCAGGAATTCCTCAAGGCAAAGTCGTCGTCACAGGGTCGCCCGATTTTGACGAACTGTTTGAACAAGAAGCCGCAGAAGCCGGTTTGCAGCTTCGAAAAAAGCATAGTTGGAACCACCAGCGCGTGGTTCTGTGGGCCGGCATTCTGGAGCCTGAAGACGCATCGCTCCCTGGCGCTATGCTGGGCGCCGAAGTGGAGAAACGGCTGCGCGCCTGGGTGCGCTCACGTTCGGATGTCGCACTCGTGGTGCGCTACCACCCGGGTCAATACCACCAGTTCCCGGTACAACCACCAGAGCAAAATGTTTATTTCAGCAATGCGGGGGCAGAGCCGATTGCTGCCCTTCTAAATGCTTGCGACGTGGTCATACACCAAGTTAGCACAGTGGGCTTGCAAGCGGCGCTGCTCGGAAAGCGCGTGCTCCACCTGGAGTTCTCAAAATGGGTTCAGAACGTGGACTTTGATCTGAGCAGTTTTGGTCTGAGCGAGGGCGTTCCCACACTTGATGACCTCGTGGCCACACTGGATGCCTCCACGCCCACATCAGGTAGCCAAAAAATGAGCGTGCCAGCGGGTCCCTCCGCTGGGCGCGTGGCAGCACAAGTGGTCGCTTTGCTCAACGAAAACAGGACTCTCCGATGGAACTGACCGAAGAAGACATCCGCCCCAAGCAACTGGCTGCGGGGCAAAAAATCGCGGCATTGACCGACCTGGGCCGAATGCTCACCCGCAGCAGCGAGTTCGTCGAGATCGATTGCCCGGCCTGCGGTCAGCAGGACCCCCAACCCCGATACGTCAAAAACGGGATGACCTACGTGAGCTGCCTGCACTGCCACACGCTCTATGTCAATCCTCGGCCGCCCTCAGCGGTGCTTGACTGGTTCTACCGCGAATCACCCAACTACGTGTACTGGAACAAGTACATCTTCCCGGCTTCAGAGCCTGCACGCCGAGCGCACATTTTTGTTCCGCGTGTGAACCGGCTGCTCGACATTTGCGCCCGCTACCAGGTTCCCACCGGCGCCCTGCTCGAGGTGGGCTCGGGATTCGGCACCTTCTGCGCCGAACTCAATGCCCGCGGCGTTTTTCAGCGTGTCGTCGGCGTCGAACCCACCCCCGATCTGGCCAACACCTGTCGGTCCCGCGGCATTGAGATCATCGAGAGCCCCATCGAGCATGTCCGCGCGGATGCGGTGGGTCAGTTCGACGTCGTGGCGAATTTTGAGGTGATTGAACATTTGTTCAACCCCGGGGAATTTCTGGCCCACATGGTTCGATTGATTCGCCCGGGCGGGGTGCTGATGCTGACCTGCCCGAACGGCCAGGGTTTCGACATTGAAACCCTCGGCCCATTGAGCACCACCGTCGATCACGAGCACCTCAACTATTTCAACCCCGCCTCTTTGGCTGGGCTGCTTAAACGCCACGGCATGGAGCTGATCGAAAGCTTCACGCCCGGCAAACTCGATGCCGAACTGGTCCGCAACAAGGTCCTGGAGGGCATGTTTTCGCTGAAAGATCAACCCTTCCTCCAAAAGGTGCTGATCGACGAGTGGGAGCAGCAAGGCGCCGCGTTTCAGGACTTCCTGGTCGCGCGCGGCATGTCTTCCAACCTCTGGGTGGTGGCACGCAAACCAGCCGCTTGAATCGCTCCTCTGGCTCCCGCCTTAAACATCCATCACCGTACATGACTGCACCTCCAACCGAAACGCGTGTCGTCACCATCGTGGATCTTCAGATCCAGAACATCCTGTCCGTCGAAAACGCGCTGCGCGTGGTGGGTGCCAGGGTGGAGGTGGTGCGGGACGCGACAGGCATTGAACACGCCGATCTGCTGGTTTTGCCCGGCGTTGGCTCATTCTCCGCGGCGGCGGAGCGACTGCATGGCAGCGGCATGGCTGAAGCCATCCAACAACATGCCTTGGTGCGCAAACGCCCTGTGCTCGGGCTGTGCCTTGGCATGCAGCTGCTGGCCGATTTCAGCGAGGAACATGGTGTTCACGCTGGCCTGGGCCTGATTCCTGGCAAGGTGGTTCGACTCGAAGAGGCGCCGCCCGAACACAGGGTGCCCAATGTGGGCTGGCGCAACGTCGCCCTGAACAAAGAGGCCATGAGGCTTCTCCCGGAATCACTGAACCACCGCAGCTATTACCACGTGCACAGTTACCACTTCCAGACCATCGATCCAGCCCACACCACAGGCACCTCCATCTTCGGCCCTGCAACCATGGCCAGCCTGGTGCAAAAAGACCGGATCGTCGGCACCCAGTTCCATCCAGAGAAGAGTCAAGAAGCCGGACTTGACCTCCTCCATGCCCTGGTCACCGGCCTGCGTTGAACGAGTCCCGCCATGAAACGCCTCATCCCCGTCATCCTGCTCAAAAACGGCTTGATCGTTCGCAGCCAACTGTTCACGGTTCATCAAAGCATCGGCAACCCCCTGCACACCGTGCGGCGCCTGTCGAACTGGAACGTGGACGAGTTGATCCTTCTGGACATTTCCACCGAAGACCGCCACGACCTGCGCCGCGATGACCTGCAGGTGCAGTACAGCGACGCGACCTTGCTGGGCCTGTTGCCCGAGATCGCCAAGCTGTGCTTCATGCCCCTGGCGGTCGGCGGCCGCATCCGGGATATCGAATCGATGCGCGCACGGTTCGCGCGCGGTGCAGACAAATGCGTTCTGAACTCTGAGGCCGTCCGTAACCCCGATCTCGTGGCCCAGGCCTCTCAGGCTTTTGGCGCACAGGCCATTGTGGTCAGCATCGATGCCCAGAGGCAGGCGGACGGCCGTCTGGCGGTGTACATCGATGGCGGAAAAACACCTACTGGGTTGGAGCCTGCCGCCTGGGCGCGGGAATGCGAGCGACTGGGCGCTGGAGAAATCCTGATCAACTCCATTGACCGGGACGGCAGCGGCACGGGCTACGACCTTGACCTGGTCAAGGCGGTCTCCGATGCCGTCTCAATCCCCGTGATTGCTTGCGGCGGTGTGGGATGCTACGACGACTTCGCGCCCGCCATGCGCCAGGCGGGCGCCAGCGCTGTGGCAGCGGCCAACATCTTCAACTTCTATGAGCTGGCCTACCCGCACGCCAAGCAGGCTTGTCTTGTAGCGGGCATTCCCATGCGCCCGATCAGCCTGGAAAACAAATGGTTTCCGCGTGAGCCCCGCTATGACTTCCCCAAAGAGAAAGCGAAGCTCGAACAACGCCTGAAGAACGCCAGCGACCGCGTGTTCACAGCGGCCCTGGACCAGCGCGAACGGAAGATGACCTGGTGCACCCAGTGCCTCTACCCTTCGCTCAGTGCGACACCGATGGAATACAACGCCCATGGGCTGTGCATGGGTTGCCAAATTGCCAACCTGAAGCGGGATTTCCCCGAATCCGAATGGAGCCGCCGACAGCACATCCTCAAAGCCATTCTGGAGCAGGCGCGCTGCAAAGACGGAACGCGCCACGACTGCGTGATCGGGGTCTCGGGTGGCAAAGACAGCTACTTTCAAACGCACTATGTGAAGAACGTCCTGGGTTACAACCCGCTGCTGGTCACGTACTACGGCAACAACTTCACCCCTGAAGGTGAACGCAACCTGCAACGCATGGCCGAGGTGTTCGATGTCGATCACATCATCTACAAGCCGGGTGTGGGTCTGCTGAAAAAACTCAACCGCCTGGGCTTCACCGTCATGGGCGACATGAACTGGCACGGTCACATGGGGATTTCCACAATCCCCATGAAGATCGCCGCACTTCACAAAATCCCCTTGGTCATCTGGGGCGAACATGGGTACGCCGACCTGTGCGGGCAGTTTTCGATGAACGATTTCGTCGAGTGGACTTACCGAAATCGCTTAGAACATTTTGGCCGTGGCTACGAATGGAACTACATGGTCGGATTCGAAGACATTCGCCCGGCTGACATGGTCGCCTACCAGTACCCGAGTGACCAGGAAATCTTTGACCTGAACCTCAAGGGCATTTACCTGTCGAACTTCGTGCCGTGGGATGGCAACGCCAACAGCCAACTCGCCAGTGAGTTGTATGGTTTCGAAACTGGCGACATACCGTTTGAGCGCACTTACCGCCGTGCCTCCAACTTGGACGACATGCATGAGAACGGTGCTCATGACTATTTGAAGTTCGTGAAGTTCGGCTACGGACGCTGCACAGATCACGCGTCCAAAGACATTCGAAGCGGTGCGATGTCTCGCGAGAAGGGCATTGAACTGGTGAGACATTACGACCCGGTTAAGTCCTCCGACATCCAGCGCTGGCTGGACTACGTGGGCATGAGCGAGGCATCGTTCGAGGCCATCGCCGACACGTTTCGCGACCCCCGTGTGTGGTGGTACGACGGCGGCTGGAAGCGACACCACATCAAATCCTGAGTTGGTTCCAACCAAACCATCTGCCCCACTCTGGAAAGTTCCAAAAAGATTGTCCATGCTGAAAAACGCCACCATCCTCATCACCGGCGGTACCGGCTCGTTTGGCCACACCTTCGTTCCCATGACACTCGCGCGCTACAACCCGCGCAAACTCATCATCTACTCGCGCGATGAAATGAAGCAATGGGAAATGGCTAAGCTATTCCATGGTGATGAGAGGGTCCGTTTTTTCATTGGCGATGTGCGTGACCGCGAGCGCATGCAACGCGCCCTCAATGGCGTGGACTACGTGGTACATGCCGCCGCCACCAAGATCGTGCCCACCGCCGAATACAACCCGTTTGAATGTGTCAAGACCAACATCAATGGGGCGATGAATGTCATCGACGCCTGCATTGATAACAAGGTCAAGGGCGTCGTCGCCCTCTCAACGGACAAAGCCAGCAGCCCCGTCAACCTCTACGGCGCCACCAAACTGGTGTCGGACAAGCTGTTTGTGGCCGGCAACTCCTATGCAGGTATCGACGGCTGCAAGTTTTCGGTGGTGCGCTACGGCAACGTGATGGGCTCGCGCGGTTCGGTCATCCCCCTCTTCAACACGAAGAAGGGTAAGGGCTCGCTGCCCATTACCGACGATCGTATGACCCGCTTCATGATCACCCTAGAACAAGGCGTGGAGCTGGTCTGGCACGCGTTTGAGGACATGGAAGGTGGCGAGATTTACGTGAAGAAGATTCCGTCGATGAAGGTAACCGACATTGCGCGTGCGGTTGATCCCGCTGCTAGACACGAGATCGTGGGGATTCGCCCCGGCGAGAAGCTGCACGAGCAGATGATCAGTCTGGAGGATGCCCACTACACCTACGAATATCCCGAGCACTTCAAGATTTTGCCGGCTATTCACAGCTGGCATGAAGACTTCAAGCGCATCAAGGATGGCCAGCGCGTACCCGAAGGGTTCACCTACGCTAGCGACAGTAATACCGAGTGGATGGATGTGCCAGCCCTGCAGGCTTGGATCGCACAACACCAAGACAAAATCGGTCGCATCTGATGGCGGACGCCTCCATGGATTTCATTCCCTACGCCACGCAGTCCATCAACGAGGAGGACCTGGCCGCTGTGCGCGAGGTGCTGACTTCTGGCTGGCTCACGCAGGGCCCAGCCGTGCCGCACTTCGAGCAGGCCTTTGCCACGTTGCATGGCGTGGCCCACGCGGTGGCCGTATCTAACGCCACCGCCGGCCTGCACATCGCCTGCCTGGCGCTGGGCGCTGGCCCCGGCCAGACAGTTTGGACCAGCCCCAACAGCTTCGTGGCCTCGGCCAACTGCGCGCTGTACTGTGGCGCCAGCGTGGACTTTGTGGACATCAATCCGGCCACGCGCAACATGGGCGTTGATGCGCTTGCGGCAAAGCTGGAACAGGCCGAACGCGGTGGCAAGCTGCCGGCCATCGTCATTCCGGTGCACTTCGCAGGCCTCGCCTGCGACCTCGCACCCATGCGCGCCCTGGCCGACCGCTATGGGTTCAAGCTGCTGGAAGACGCGTCGCACGCGGTGGGCACCAGCTACAACGGCCAACCCATCGGCAGCCGCTACGCCGACGCCAGCGTGTTCAGCTTCCACCCGGTCAAGATCGTGACCACCGGTGAAGGCGGCATGGTCACCACCCAAAATTCCGACCTGGCCCGCCGCCTGCAACTGCTGCGCTCCCACGGCATCACGCGCGAAGTCAGCGAAATGCATTTCCCGGACACGGGTGCCTGGCATTACGAGCAGCGCAGTCTGGGCTTCAACTACCGGATGACGGACATCCAGGCAGCGTTGGGCACTTCACAGCTGCGACGCATCGACGAATTTCAGTCAGCGCGTGAGCGCCTGACCGACCGCTACGACCAGCTGCTGGCCGACCTGCCGCTGCGCCGTCCGGCGCGCGTGCCAGGCCCGGGTGCCACGGCCCGTTCGTCCTGGCATCTGTACGCGGTGGAGGTGTTGCCCGGCCCCGGCGTGAGCAGTCGTGCTATCGTGTTTTCCCGCCTGCGCGAGGCGGGCATCGGTGTCAACGTGCACTACGAGCCCATCCATCTTCAGCCTTACTACCGGGCTTTGGGCTTCCATGCCGGGCAGTTCCCGGCCGCCGAGGCCTATGCCGCACAGGCGCTCTCGATCCCGCTGTACCCAGCCCTGACCGACGTACAGCAAAACCGCGTGGTGGCCGCACTGACCGAGGCCCTCCAAGCGTGAAGACAATCATCATCGTCCAGGCGCGCATGACATCGACCCGCTTGCCGGGCAAGGTGCTGCTGCCGCTGGCCGGTGAGCCGATGCTGACGCGGCTGGTGCAGCGGCTGCGGCGGGTGCAACGCGCCGATGCCATCGTCATCGCGACCACCACCAACGCCACCGACGACGCCATCGCTATGTTGTGCAACACGCTGGGCGTGCCCTGCCACCGCGGCAGCGAACACGACGTGCTCTCGCGCTACGCGGATGCGGCGCGCCTGCAAGGCGCCGACGTGGTGGTGCGTATCACCTCGGACTGTCCGCTAATCGACCCGGCACTGATCGAACAGGTGATCGCTGCTTACCAGGAAGGCGGCAGCGACTACGTCTCCAACATGCTGCCACCGACCTGGCCCTATGGCATGGCGGTTGAAGTGTTCAGTGCCTCTGCCCTTCAGCAGGCCCAAACCGAAGCCACCCAAGCCGCCGAGCGTGAGCACGTCACCCCATTCATCTATGGGCACCCCGAGCGCTATCGCCTGCGCAACCTGGTCAGCCCGGTGGACCTCAGCCAGCACCGCTGGACCGTGGACACGCCGGAAGACTACGAACTGGTCCGTCGCCTGTTCGAAGCGTTGAGCAACATCCACCTCGACTTCACCCAGGCCGACATCCTCGCCGTGCTCGACGCCCATCCCGACTGGATCGCGATCAACCAGCACATCCGGCAGAAGCCGGCCACCGAATCACAGACCGCACAGGATACCCACCCGTGACCTTCAAGTCCGAGCAGGCAGCCTTCTGGGCCGGTGATATCGGCACTGAGTACATCCCGCGCAACCAGGGCGATACCTTGCTGGCCTCCAGGCTCGACTTTTTCGGCAAGACTCTGAACCAGGCCCGTAGCATCAGAAGCCGCATCAAGTTCGGCGAAGTCATCCCGCCCGCGAACGTGCACCACAGGTCCATCCTGGACTTTTCACCCGCAAGCCAGTGGGACCTGACGCTCATCAAGGGCGTGCTCATCCACATCAACCCCGAGGTGCTGCCGCAGGTGTACGACAAGCTCGTGGCCAGCACCAGCCGTTGCCTGATGTTGGCCGAGTACTACAACCCGGCGCCGGTGGCCATTCCCTACCGCGGCCGCAGCGACCGCCTGTTCAAGCGGGATTTCGCGGGCGAGATCATGGACCGCCACCCGCAGCTGCAGCTGGTGGACTACGGCTTCGCCTACCGCCGCGACCCCAACTTCCCGCAGGACGACATCACCTGGTTCCTGATGGAAAAACGCTGACCGCTCACACGAATTCGCCACCATGCTGCCCTACTGCAAACACTGCGTGATGCCGGACACCAAGCCGGACCTGCACCTGGATCAACACGGCGTGTGCAACGCCTGCCGCAGCTACGAGAAACGGACCGAGGTCGACTGGGACGCGCGTTACCAGGACCTGCTCAAGGTGCTGGACAAGTACCGCCGCCCGGACGGCAGCCACTGGGACTGCATCGTGCCGGTGAGCGGCGGCAAGGACAGCACCTACCAGGTGGTGCGCATGCTGCAGCTGGGCCTGAACCCGCTGTGCGTCACCTCGTCCACCTGCGATCTATCGCCACTGGGCCGCACCAACATCGAGAACCTCAAACGCCTGGGCGTGGACCACATCGAGGTCTCCCCCAACCCGCTGGTGCGCGCGAAGCTCAACCGCGTGGGCCTCACCCAAGTGGGCGACATTTCATGGCCCGAACACGTGGGCATCTTCACGACTCCCGTGCGCGCCGCCGTGCAGTTCAACGTGCCGCTGATCGTCTGGGGCGAGAACTCTCAGAACGAATACGGCGGCCCGGCCGCCGCCGCCGAGAACAACGTGCTCAACCGCCGCTGGCTCGAAGAGTTCGGCGGCCTGCTGGGCATGCGCGTGTCCGATTTGATTGGCCAGGAGGGCATCGAGGCCAGGCACCTGATCCACTACACCTACCCCAGCGACGAAGAGCTGCAGCGCGTCGGCGTGACCGGCCTGTTCCTCGGCCACTACCTGCCCTGGGACGGCCTGTCGAACACGCTGATCGCGCAGGCCAACGGCTTTCACAGCTACCACAAGGTGGTTGAGGGTTCGATGGTGAACTACGAGAACCTGGACAACCACCAGACCGGCATCCACGACTACTTCAAGTTCCTGAAATTCGGCTTCGGCCGCGCGACCGATCTGGCCTGCCTGCACATCCGCCGGGGCCGCCTCACGCGCCAGGACGGCCTGGAAGCCGTCAAGCGGCTGGACGGGCTGTTCCCCTGGGAATACCTGGCAAATCGCTCAAGGACATCCTGCGTCCGCTGGAACTCACGGAAGATCAGTTCATCCGCATCTGTGACAAGTTCACCAACAAGAAGATCTTCAAGCGCGACGTCAGCGGCGCCCTGCTCAAGGACCGCGACGGCAACCTCACCAAGATCAACCACGACAACGTTTGAACCATGAAGGTCGGCGTCATCGACTACGGCGTGGGCAACCTGGGCTCGGTGCTGCGGGCGCTGGAAGAGCTGCGCGTGGCACCGGTGCTGGTCAACCGCGCGGCCGACATGCACGCCATCGACTGCCTGATCCTGCCCGGCGCGGGCAATTTCGCCGACTGCGCGCGCCTGCTGCAGGAAGGCGGCTGGACCACCGCGCTGCGCGACGAGGTGCAGGGCTACAGCCGCCCGCTGCTGGGCGTGTGCGTGGGCATGCAGTTGCTGGCCGACAACAGCACCGAGGGCACCGACGAGGGCCAGGGCACGCCCGGCCTGGGCTTCATCCCCGGCCAGGTGCAGCACCTGCGCACACTGGGCTGCACCCAACGTGTGCCCCACGTGGGCTGTAACGGCATCACCCGCACCCGCGCCGACGAGCCTCTGTTCCTCGGCATTCCCGACGGCACCGATTTCTACTTCGTGCACAGCTACGCCTTCGCACCACAGGACAGCGCCGACGTGCTGGCCACCACCGACTATGGCGTGCCCATCACGGCGGCCGTGCGACGTGGCCACGTGTGGGGTACACAGTTCCACCCGGAAAAGAGTTCGCGTGTCGGCTTCCGTCTGCTCAAGAACTTCATCGAAGGCCCGGCATGCTGAAGGTGCGCGTCATCCCCACCCTGTTGTGGAAGCAGTTCGGTCTGGTCAAGGGCGTGGGCTTCGACAGCTGGCGCCGCGTCGGCCCGGTGCTGCCGGCCATCAAGGTCTACAACCAGCGCGAGGTCGATGAACTGGTGCTGGTGGACATCGTGGCCCACCTGGGTGACGAGGACCTGGACTTCGAGTCCATCGACGAGTTCGGCCAGGACTGCTTCGTGCCGCTCACCGTGGGCGGTGGCATCACCCGCATCGATCAGGTGCAGCGCCTGCTGCGCGCCGGGGCCGACAAGGTGGCCGTCAACACCGCCGCCTACACGCACCCGGAACTGGTCACCGAGATCGCCCGCCGCCATGGTGCGCAGTGCGTGGTCGCCAGCATCGACGTGCGCGCACAGGACGGTGGTGGCTGGGCCTGCTTCAGCCACGCCGGCAAACAGGCCGCCGGCCGCGAGGTGGTGGCCTGGGCCCGTGAACTGCAAGACCGGGGTGCGGGCGAAATCCTCATCACCTCCATTGAACGCGACGGCACGATGCAGGGCCACGACCTGCCATTGATCGAGGCCGTGGCGCGCGCCGTGGACATTCCCGTGATTGCCTCGGGTGGCGCCGGCCACTACCAGCACATGGTCGAGGCCGTGACGCAGGCCGGTGCATCTGCCGTGGCGGCGGCCAGCATGTTTCACTTCACCGAACAGACGCCCGCCGGCGCCAAGGCAGCGCTGGCCGCCGCCGGTGTGCCGGTGCGCCAGGCCTTCGTGCCCGACGCGGGACGCTGAACATGCGCGTGGCGATCCGGGTCGATGCCTCGACCACCATCGGCACCGGACACCTCAAGCGCTGCCTGTCGCTGGTGCAGGCCCTGATCGAACAAGGCGCGCAGGTCTGCCTGGTCACGCGCGCGCTCGACGGCGTGGCGGCGCAGGTGCTGCGAGCCGCACCGGGCCCGGTGTACTGGCTACCTGCGCCCAGCGGCGACGTCTCGACCGACAGCACCTCTACGCCACATGCCGCATGGGCCGGCGTGTCGTGGACGCAGGACGCCAACGACACCGCGAACGCCCTGCGAACCGAGCAACCCGACTGGGTGGTGGTGGACCACTACGCTTTCGACGCACGCTGGCACGATGCCCTGCGCGATTCGCTGGGCTGCCGCCTGCTGGTGATCGACGACACCGCCGACCGTGCACTGGCCCCGGACGCGCTGCTGGACCACAACTGGGCGCCCGACCACCGGGCCAAGTACGCTGGCCGATTGACGCGGGAACCCCGCTGGCTCGCTGGCCCGCGCCATGCCCTGCTCTCACCCGCCTACCGCAACGCGCCGCGCTACGCCTTCCAGCCCGAGGTGCGCAGCCTCGGCATCTTCATGGGTGGCACCGACCCCGACGGCATCTCGGCGCGGGTGCTGGTGGCCTGCCGCACTGCAGGTTTTGCCGACCGCATCGAAGCGGTGTCCACCTCGGCCAACCCACACCTGAGCGCCTTGCGTGATGCCTGCGCAGCCGACGCCGCCGTCACGCTCACGCTGGATCAAGTCGACCTCGCCGCTTTCTTCGCGCGGCACGATCTGCAGATAGGTGCCGGTGGTGGCGCCTCCTGGGAACGCTGCTGCATCGGCGCGCCCACCATCGCCATCGCGGTCGCGGCCAACCAGTGTGCCGTGGTGCCCGGCCTCGCCTCGCTCGGTGCGGTGCGCGAAGCCACCGCGGCGACATTGACGAACACGCTGCACGAACTGATCCAGGACCCCATGGCACGGCAAGCCCTGGCCACCCAGGCCGCCGCCCTGGTTGATGGCCGCGGTGCCCAGCGCGTGGCCATGCACCTCCTGCGCGACACACTACAGCTCCGGCCCGCCACGCTGGCCGATGCGCAGTTGCTGCACGGTTGGCGCAACCACCCGGCCGTGCGAGCGGTCTCGGGCAGCAGCGAGCCCATCGGATTCGACAACCACCACAGTTGGATGCAACGCGTGCTCCAGTCGCCAGACCGCTGGCTGTGGATCGCCCAGGTGGGTGCTCTTCCCGTGGGCAGCATCCGTTTCGACCGGCTTGAGACGGGTCACCTGGAGGTCTCGCTCTACACCGATCCGCAGCTGCAAGGCCTGGGTCTCGGCCCGCGCCTGCTGCTCGCCGGCGAGCAGCAGATGCACCACCGCCTGCAAACGCCATTTATGGTCGATGCCACCGTGCTCGCGGGCAACGCTGCTTCACAAAAGCTCTTCGAGGGCAACGGCTACCATGGTGGCCCGCTGCTCTACCGAAAAACCATCGGGCCTCTGCCCGAGGAACCGACCGCCACGCCATGAAGATCATCGACCGTGAGATCGGCCCCGGACACCGCCCCTACCTGATCGCCGAGATGTCGGGCAACCACAACCAGTCGCTGGACCGCGCGCTGGCCATCGTGGACGCCGCCGCCGCGCACGGCGCCGACGCGATCAAGCTGCAGACCTACACGGCCGAGACCATGACGCTCAATGTGCGCATGCCCGGCTTCGTGATCGACGACCCAAAAAGCCTGTGGGCCGGCCGCCAACTCTATGAGCTCTACGAAGAAGCGCACACGCCCTGGGAATGGCACGCCCATATCATGGAGCGCGCGGCGCAACACGGTGTGCACTGCTTCAGCACGCCGTTCGACTTCAGTTCTGTGGATTTTCTCGAATCGCTGAATGTCCCGGCCTATAAGATCGCCTCGTTCGAAAACACCGACCTGCCGCTGATCCGGCGCGTGGCCGCCACCGGCAAGCCCCTGATCATGTCCACCGGCATGGCCACGGCCGGCGAGATCGACGAGGCCGTGCGCGCTGCGCGCGAAGCCGGCTGCCAGGACTTGGTGCTGCTCAAGTGCACCAGCACCTACCCGGCCACGGCGGGGAACACCAACATCTCCACCATCCCGCACCTGCGCACGCTGTTCGGCTGCGAGGTGGGTCTGTCGGACCACACCATGGGCTGCGGCGTGTCGGTAGCGGCCACAGCGCTGGGCGCCACAGTGATAGAAAAGCACTTCACCCTGAGCCGCGCCGATGGGGGCGTCGATTCGAGCTTCTCGATGGAACCGCAAGAGCTGCGCCAACTGCGTGAGGAAACCGAGCGCGCATGGCTGGCGGTCGGCCAGGTCAGCTACGGTCCGACGGCGGCCGAGATAAAGTCGCTCGCCTTCCGCCGTTCGCTATACATCGCGCAGGACCTGAAAGCAGGTGACTTGCTCACGCGCGAGACCCTTCGCTGCGTGCGGCCTGGCTTCGGGCTGCCTCCCAAGCATTTGGACAGCCTGCTGGGCCAGCGCATCGGCCGTGATGTAGCCGTTGGCACGCCCATGACCTGGGCTCTGCTGTCACCGGAGGCTGGCGCATGATGCCCAGCCCTTCGCGCTGGCTGCAGCTACCGGTGGACTTGGTCCTGGTCGCCGTCGTCTGGTGGCTGGCGTTCTGGCTGCGCTTCAATCTGGACACGCCCGACGAGTTCCAGACCATGATGGTGCAGACCCTGCCCGCACCGCTGTTGGCCTATGGCGCGAGCCTGCTGGGCTGGCGCGTCTACCGCCATATCTGGCGCTACACCAGCGTTGCTGAGCTCACACGTCTTTTTTACAGCGTTTCCATTGGTGGTCTGCTGACTACCGCATTGGTGCTGATGCTCCGTGTGCCCAACTTCCCACGTTCGGCGCTGTTGCTGCATCCCATGTTGGTGCTGCTGGTCCTGGGTGGCGTACGAGCTGGAGTTCGCCTGTTGCTTGTTGGTGCTGATCGCGCTATAACCGGTAAGCCGCTGCTACTGGTGGGAACAGTGCAGGACGCGGCAACCGCTTTACCTGCCCTGCGGGGCACTCGCAAATGGTTCACTGTGGGCATCGTCAGTCCACTGGTGGCCGAACGCGGTCGCACGCTGCAGGGCATTGAGGTGCTGGGCACTTTGACCGACTTGCCGCAGATCGCGCGCGAAACCGAAGCCGCCGCTGCACTGGTAGTCAGCGTTCCCGGCTCGGACGCGCGACGCGAAGCCCTGATTTGCGCCAGTGACGCGGGACTGCCACTGCTGACCATGCCTCGACCGGATGAATGGCTGCGTGCCGAGCCAGGGGAACTGCGCAAGGTTGAGTTGGACGACCTGTTGGGTCGCGTTCCGGTGGCACTGGACGAAAAAGGCCTGTCGCAGCTGATCGCTGGTCGCACTGTCTTAGTTACTGGCGCGGGAGGCTCCATCGGTTCTGAACTGTGTCGGCAGATCGCGCGTTTTGGTGTTGCACGCTTGGTCTGTGTTGATGTGTCCGAATACGCCATTTACCAACTGGAACAGGAACTGCGCGCAGCCCATCCACAGATGCAGGGTCTGTATTACACCGCCAATGTGCGTGAATTCGAACGTTTACTTGCCATTGCCCAGTGGCACCCACCTGCGGTGGTGTTTCACGCAGCGGCTTATAAACACGTCCCCCTGATGGAGACGCTCAATGAGATCGAAGCATTACGCACCAATGTGTTGGGTACGCTCAACGCCGCGCGTATGGCGGGCATGGTAGGCGCACAACGCTTTGTTTTGATTTCCACGGATAAGGCGGTCAACCCGACCAATGTGATGGGGGCTAGCAAGCGGTTGGCTGAAAAGGTGCAGCAGGCGGTAGCGGATGAGTTCCCTGCGACGCACTTCGTTGCGGTCCGGTTTGGTAACGTGCTGGGCTCCAGCGGGTCGGTTGTTCCGCTCTTTACCGCACAGATCGCGCGCGGGGGACCGGTGACGGTCACGCATCCAGACATCGTCCGCTATTTCATGACCATTCCGGAGGCCGCCCAATTGGTTTTACAGGCGGGTCTGATGGGGTTGTCACGGCAAATTTTCGTGCTTGACATGGGTGAACCGGTGAAGATTGTTGACTTGGCCAAGCTGTTGATCCGTTTGTCAGGACAGACAGAACAAGACATACCGATCAGCTTCACCGGTTTACGTCCTGGCGAGAAACTTTACGAAGAACTGTTGGCAAACGATGAGACAACCGAGCCCACTCCACACCCCAAATTACGCATTGCCAAAGGGGCCGATACGTTGGTAAACCCGATCGC
>Ga0209066_10004189_pt1 | contig 15906 bp, 9 predicted proteins | sample All_14_2_FD_187198 | JGI IMG/M metagenome (GOLD analysis project Ga0209066, IMG submission 187198) | Freshwater microbial communities in response to fracking from Pennsylvania, USA - Allegheny Zone_MetaG_DW_15 (SPAdes) (version 2) ...
AAGCTGTGCCGGTCGGCAAAGCCCAATTGGGCGCTGAGGGATTCGATGTCGCACTGCCGGGTGCGCAAGGCCGCCTTGGCCATGTCCAGCCGGCTCTTGGCCTGGATGTCGGTGAACTGCTGGCCCAGTTCGCGCAGGCGCCTTTGCAGCGTGCGAGGGTGCAGTGCGAGCCTCTCGGCCATGCGATCGAGACCTTGGCCCAGCAAGGCGGGATTCTGGCGGAAGGTGCGCTCCAGCAGGTCCACCAGGTTGCGTTCTTCCGATGGCAGTTGCTGCTGCACCAGTTGCTGGGCGCGCTGATGCAGCCCAGGCGAGGCACCAGGCAGAGGCATGTCCAGCAGGCGAGTCGAGAACACGGCGGCGTCACGCAGCTGACGGGTGTGGATCGGGGCTGGGAAGCTGGCCGTCAGGCTCAGGAACAGCGGGCTGGGTTGGTGCCGCACCTCGATGTGGTGGATGAGTTCGGTGGCCCCCATGGCCAGGCGCACGATCTTGCTGACAGCGGCAAACACCGATTCGACGAAGTAACCGCGCACGTTGTCATCGGCGATCGGGGCGTCGATGTCCAGCAGCAGGGCGGACTGGCTGCCCGACTCTTCCACCCGCAAAGACAGATTGGGCATGGTCATGCCGGCCCATTGCAGTGCGGGCAGGGCGTGGCGCAGGGTGGGGCTGGTGGCCAGGAAGGTTTCCAGCGCCGGCAGGTGGTCGAAAGCGAAAAGCTCGCCCATGACCAGCGGGAAGTGGTGATTGGGCGCCGCCCGCTCCACGCACTGCTTCATCAGCTTGAGCAGGGCGGCTTTGCGGATCATGGGCACCTCGCTGGCGCTCAGGTCGATGCCGGCTTCGCTGAACAGCGGGTCAATGTTGAAACGACAGTGCGAGGCCGCCTTGATCCAGGCATTGACCGCCACAAAGGGTATGGCATCGCTGACCGAGGCGCGGGTGGGCGACGAGGTAGGCATGTAGTCCGAACGGGTGGTATCCAGCATAGGCCGCACTGTAGGCAAGTGCCGCTGTCGCGACCAGTCCCCCGGGCGACACGCAGGGGGTCATTCGCGACATGGAGAGTGCGACCATATCCTCCATCCGTGGGTGGGCACTCAGCCCTTTGGGGGCGTCGGCCAGACGAATCCATGGCCTAGACTGCCATCAAAACGGTCGCAAGACGAGCGAGGATCAAATCATGGCGTGGATGTCGCGGGCAGGGGCTTGGGTTTGTCTGCAGGGGCTTTTTGTCTTGCTTGGCTTGGCGGGGCAGGCCGGCGCGGTCACGGTCAGTCGGGTGTCGCCCCAGGGCGATGTGGCCAATGTGCGCCAGATCACGGTGGTGTTTGCGCAGCCTGTGGCGCCCTTGGGCGACCTGCGGCAGGAGGACCCGTTTTCGGTGAATTGCCAGGGTTCGGTGCCACGTGGTGCCGGGCGCTGGTCTACGGACAAGGTCTGGCTGTACGACTTCGAGGATGACGTGGGCCCGGGCGTGCGCTGCGCGATCGAGCCACGCAAGGCCTGGTCCCCCAAGCTCGCGGCGGCGGGCGCCTTGCAGGCGGGGGTTTACCGGTTTCAGACCGGTGGCCCGGCGGTGCGACAGATCTGGCCCAGCGGTGGTCAGATTGAAGAGGACCAGCACTTTTTGCTGATGCTCAACGGCCAGGCCGATGCGGCCACCGTGCAGGCCAAGGCGCGCTGCGAAGTCGAGGGCATAGGCGAGGCCATGCCCGTGCAGATCGTGTCCGGGCGCTTGCGCGATACCCTGCTCAAGGAGCGTGGCATCCAGGGCGCGCGGGCCGAGCGCAGCTTGCTGCTGCATTGCCAGCGCCCCATGCCCAATGGCGCGCGCATGCGCCTGGTCTGGGGGCAGGGCATTGCCGCCAGGAGCGTGACGTCGGTGCTGACCCGGCAGGCCCAGGTGTTTGACTACCAGGTGCGTGCGGCCTTCGTGGCCACCTTCAGCTGCGAGCGCGAGCGAGCACAAAGCCCGTGTCTGCCGCTGCGGCCCATGGTGCTGCAGTTCTCATCCCCGGTGGCGCGCAAGTTGGCCGAGCAGGTTCGGCTGACACCCGACTCGGGCGCCGCGCTCAAACCCTTCTTCGAGAAAGACGACCTGACCGAGGAGGTGGACGCCGTGCACTTCGTGCCGCCGCTACCCGAGTCCAGCGCCTTCAAGGTGACGCTGCCTGGTGGCTTCAAGGATGTGGCGGGGCGCCTGGTGAGCAACGCCTCTTCGTATCCCCTGAAGGTGGCCACGTCGGGCATGCCACCCCTGGCCAAGTTTGCCGCCGCGCCCTTCGGCGTGATCGAGCTGAATGGCGAGCCCGGGCAGGCGCCCCTGGTGCCCATGACCGTGCGCCACATCGAGCGCACCATGCAAGTCAAGGGGATGGATGCGTCTGTGGGCGTGCGCAGCAAGTCGCTGAACACCGATACGGACATCCTTCAGTGGATGGCCAAGGTGCGTCGATATCACGAGTCCAGCTTCACCGCGCGTGAGCTGGGCAGGCCCAGGTCCGAATGGACCGAAACCGTCACCGAGATAGACGAAGACGACCGCCCGCGCCGCTACCAGCGCGACCGGATGATCGGCACGCGCGAGTTGTCGCTGCTGGGCCAGGAGAGCTCGGCCAAGGCCTTGATCGTGCCCGCCAGCGACGACAAGGACCCGCGCCCCTTCGAGGTGGTCGGCATCCCGATGCCAGGCCCGGGCTACCACGTGATCGAGGTGTCATCGGCGAGGCTGGGGCAATCCTTGCTGGCCAAACCGGCGCCGATGTATGTGCGCACCGGCGTGCTGGTGACCAATATGGGCGTGCACATGAAGCTGGGCCGTGACAACGCGCTGGTGTGGGTCACGTCCTTGGACAAGGGCCAGCCGGTGCCCGGTGCCGACGTGGTGGTCAATGACTGCCGCGGCACCGTGTTGTGGTCGGGTCGCACGGATGCGAAGGGTCTGGCCTCGATTGCGCAGCCGCTGACCATCGAGCGCAACGGCTGCGTGGTGGGTGATGGCCTGTTCGTCACCGCCCGCAAGGCCATCACCACCGGCGCCTACAAGGGCCAGACCGACCTGGCCTTCGTGTTCACCGACTGGCAGCAAGGCATCGAGCCCTGGCGCTTCAACCAGCCGACGGCCTCGCCCGGCAGCGAGTACGAGCTGGCCAGTGTCAGGGCGCACTCGGTGCTGGACCGCTCGCTGCTGCGCGCTGGCGAAACCGTGTCCATGAAGCACTTCGTGCGCGCCGAGACCATGCATGGCCTGGCTGCGCTCCAACCCGCGCAGTTGCCCGATACGCTCAAGATCACCCACCTGGGCACCGGCACCGAGTACACGCAGCCCTTGAGCTGGCGTGCTGGCCGTCAGGCCTTGTCAAGCTGGGTGATCCCGACCGAGGCCAAGCTGGGTGTCTACGACATCACGCTGGAGGGCAACAGCCCGCAGGGGCGCCGCAGTGTCAGCAGCGGCAGCTTCCGCGTCGAAGAGTTCAGGCTGCCCCTGGTGGACGCGCGGCTGGTAGGCCCGAAGGACAAACAGGTCGCGCCCAAGGCCCTCGACCTGTCCGCGCAACTGACTTACCTGGCCGGCGGCGGCGTGGCGCAGGCGCCGGTCAAGGTCACCGCCGTGATGCGAGACCGCTACCCCAGCTTTGCGAACTACGAGTCCTTCAGCTTCCAGGTGCCGCGCCAGCAAGGCGGTGGCGAAGAAGCGCCTGAGGACAGCGGTGGATCAGACCGCGTGGTGGCGGACAAGCTGGCTCTGGTCACGGACCGCGAAGGCGCGCTCAAGGTGGCGTTGGCGGATTTGCCCGCGCGCCGTGGCCCTTCCGAGGTGCACGCCGAGATGACCTTCACCGACCCGAATGGCGAAGTGCAGACCGTGGCCACCACCGTGCCCATCTGGCCCAGCGCGGTGGTGCTGGGCATCCACAGCACACGCTGGGCGGGCACCGGGGGCAGCAACCAGGGCCGCGTGAAGTTCCAGGTGCTGGCGCTGGACACCGCAGGCAAGCCGATCAAGTCGCAAGCGGTGTCGGTTCAGGCCCGCTTGAGCCAGACCATCAGCACGCGCAAGCGCATCGTGGGCGGTTTTTATGCCTACGACAACCGCACCGAGGTCAAGGACCTGGGCCAGGTCTGCGACGGGCGCACGGACGAGCGCGGCCTGCTGCTGTGCGAAGCCACGCTGGACCAGGCCGGTGAAGTCGAGTTGCTCGCCCAGGCCAAGGACGGCGAAGGGCGCCAGGCCCTGGCCAGCACAGCCGTCTGGGTGACGCGCCAGGGCGAGCTGTGGTTCAACCAGGACAACGACGACCGCATGGACGTGCTGCCCGAAAAGCGCAGCTACGAACCGGGCGAGACCGCGCGCTTGCAGGTCCGCATGCCTTTCCGCGAAGCCACCGTGCTGGTGACGGTCGAGCGTGAAGGCGTCATCGACAGCCGGGTGATCTCGCTCAGCGGGCAGGACCCGGTCATCGAACTGCCCATTCCCAAGGCGCGCACTGGCTCAGACGGCGAACTCGTCAGCTGGGCGCCCAATGTGTATGTCAGCGTGATGGCCTTGCGCGGTCGCATCCGCGACGTGCCCTGGTACAGCTTTTTCACCTGGGGCTGGCGCTCGCCCGTGAGCTGGTTCAAGGCCTTCTGGTATGAGGGTCGCGAATACCAGGCCCCCACCGCGATGGTTGACTTGTCCCGGCCGGCCTACAAGCTGGGCGTGGCGGCCTTGCGCATCGGCCAGGCCGAGCATGAACTGCAGGTGCAGGTGACGCCGGACAAGCCGCAATACACCGTGCGCCAGACCGCCAAAGCCCGCATCAAGGTGACGCAAGGTGGCCAGCCCGTGAAGGGTGAGATTGCCTTTGCGGCGGTGGACGAAGCCCTGCTGGCCTTGTCCGACAACGGCTCATGGAAGCTGCTGGACGCCATGCTGCAGTCGCGCCCATGGGGTGTGGAGACCAGCACCGCGCAAAACGAAATCGTGGGGCGCCGCCATTACGGCCGCAAGGCGGTGGCGGCAGGTGGGGGCGGTGGCGCGGGTGGCACCCGCGAGCTGTTCGACACCTTGCTGCTGTGGAAGGGCGTGGTGACGCTGGACGCCAAGGGCGAGGCCGTGGTCGAGGTGCCACTCAACGACTCGCTGACCAGCTTCCGCCTGGTGGCCGTGGCCGATGCTGGGCTGGCCCGCTTTGGTACGGGCTCGGCCAGCATCCGCGTCACACAGGATTTGCAGATGTTGCCTGGCCTGCCGCCGCTGGTGCGAGAGGGGGATAGCTTCGAAGCCATCTTCACGCTGCGCAACACGACCAAAGCGGCCATGCGTGTCAAGGCGCAACTGACGGGTCAAGGTGAAGCCCAGGACCCGCGCCAGGCGCCCGTGAGCCTGAGCTTGCCGCCCAAAGACGTGGAACTGGCCGCCGACAGCGCCCGCGAAGTGCGCTGGTCCATCGACGTGCCTGCTGGTGTCAAGTCGCTGCAATGGCAGGCGTCTGCCCAGGCATCAGGCTCGACAAATGCGGGGCCGGCAGACAAGGTCAAGGTGGTGCAACAGGTCAAGCCTGCTGTGCCCGTGCGCGTGCTGCAAGCCAGCCTGCAGCAGCTCTCTGCGCCCTTGAGCCTGTCTGTGGCGGCCCCGCCTGATGCGCTGACCGATGCCCGGCCACAAGGGCAACAGCCTCGCGGTGGTCTGCAACTGGGCCTGCAAACCAGGTTGACGGGCGGCTTGCCCGGCATCCGTCGCTTCTTCGAGCAGTATCCCTTCATCTGCCTGGAGCAAAAAACGTCCAAGTCCGTGGGCCTGAAAGACGCGGCCATGTGGGCTGATGTGGCGCGCCAGTTGCCCAGCTACCTCGACAGCGACGGCCTGGCCAGCTACTTCCCGCCCATGGCCGGCGAAGGCGCCCAAGGCAGCGATGCCTTGACTGCCTATGTGCTGGCCGCCACGCACGAGGCCGGGTTCGAGTTGCCGCCACAAGCGCGTGACGCCATGCTCAGCGGCCTGAGCGGCTTCGTGCAAGGGCGGGTGCAGCGCAGCGCGTGGTCGCCGCCCGGTCGCAGCCGCAACCTGATGCTGGATGTGCGCCGCCTGGCTGCCATCGAGGCCTTGTCGCGCTATGGCCGCGCTGAAGCCCGCATGCTGGACACCATCACCCTGGCACCCGCCACCTGGCCCACGGCCGCCGTGATCAACTGGTTCAACATCCTGCAGCGGGACAAGGCCTTGCCGGAGCGCGACAAGCGCCTGGCCGAGGCCGAGCAAGTCCTGCGTTCGCGCCTGACCTTCTCGGGCACCACCCTGCGTTTTTCGACCGAAGAAGACGACTTCTGGTGGTGGCTGATGGACAACCCCGATGCCAACGCCGCGCGCCTGATCCTGGCAGTGATGAACCTGCCTGCCTGGCAAGAAGACGTGCCGCGCATGGTGGTGGGCTCACTGGGCAGGCAGCGCCAGGGCGCCTGGCTCACCACCAATGCCAACCTCTGGGCCTCGCTGGCGCTGGACAAGTTCGCGCAACGCTTCGAACGCGTGCCCGTCAGCGGCCGCACGGCGGCGTCACTGGGGCCAGCCACCGCTGCGCTGGACTGGGCCGCATCGGCCGAAGGTGGCAGCCTGGCCATGCCCTGGCCGGTGACGCTCAACGGTGCGAAAACACCACCTGTGTCCGCGCTGTCCGTCAAGCATGAGGGCCCCGGCAAGCCCTGGTTGACCGTGCAGGCGCTGAGCGCCGTGCCCCTGAAGGCTCCGCTGCGTGCAGGTTATGCCGTCAGCAAGACCATCACTGTGATGGATGCCGACCAGGCGGCCTCACCCAAAACCGCCAACCGCTTTGCGCGTGGTGCGGTCTTGCGCGTGCGCCTCGAAGTCGATGCCCAGTCCGACATGACCTGGGTGGTGGTGAGCGACCCGGTGCCTGGCGGCGCCACCATCCTGGGCAGCGGCCTGGGGCGCGACTCGGCCCTGGCAACGCAGAATGAACAGCGCGAAGGCATGTGGCCGGTCTATGTTGAACGGGCTTTTGAAGCCTACCGCGCCTACTTCGACTACCTGCCCAAGGGCCGCCATGTGATCGAGTACACCGTGCGCCTGAACAACCCTGGCCGCTTCAATTTGCCGCCAACGCGTGTCGAGGCCATGTACGCGCCAGAGTCCTTTGGTGAGCTGCCCAACGCCGCCATGGAGGTCGGGCCGTGAATTGGCGCATGCCCTGGCGTGCCGCCTTGCAGCGCTGGCCAGGCTTGGCGCTGCTGATGCTGTGTCTGGGCGCGGCCGACGCCGCCAGCCTGCCCAGCTTTGCCCAGGTGCGCGCCAGCCATCGGCCCAGCGATGTGCAGATCTTGGATCGCCATGGTGTCCCCATCCAGACCGTGCGCGTGGACAAGCAAGTGCGCCGCCTGCCTTGGGTCGCCTTGCAAGACGTGTCGCCCGCCATGCGCATGGCCATCGTCATGTCGGAAGACCAGCGCTTCTGGCAACACAGTGGCGTGGACTGGCGTGCCGTGGCGGCCAGCGCCTGGGGCAATGTGTGGAACCAGCGCACGCGCGGCGCGTCCACGGTGACCATGCAACTGGCTGGCTTGCTCGACCAGGCTGAGGCGCCATCCACAGGGCGCCGCAACTGGCCCCAGAAGCTGGGTCAGGCCTGGTCAGCCAGCCAGTTGGATGCGCAGTGGCGCAAGAGCGACATCCTGGAGGCCTACCTGAACCTGGTCCCCTTCAGGGGCGAGCTGGTCGGCCTGCCCGCGCTCACGCAGACCCTGTTCCACAAACACCCGGACGGCCTGGATGCGCAAGAGGCCGCCATCACCGCCGCTCTGGTGCGTGGCCCCAATGCGCCCCAGGCAGTTGTGGCCAGACGCGCCTGCCAGGTCCTGGCCCTGCAAGGCCGACCTTGCGTTGGCGTTGACCTGCTGGCCGCTTCGGTGCTGTCTCAGAAGGGCGGCGCCATGCTGGGTGAGCAGATCGCGCCGCACGTGGCCCGCCAGGTGCTCAGTCAGGTGATGGATCAGGGACCCGGCAAGACGGCGGCATCTGCCCAAGCCGCGCCACGCGCCATCCGCACGACCCTGGACGCCCGCTGGCAAAGGCTGGCGCAGTCGCTGCTGCGGCGTCACCTGCTTGAGCTGTCTCAGCGGGAGGTTGAAGACGGTGCCGTGATCGTGCTGGACAACGCCTCGGGCGACGTGCTGGCCTGGGTGGGCGGCAGTGGCGACCTGTCTGACTCGCCGCAAGTGGACGCCGTGCTGGCCCGCCGCCAACCTGGCTCGACGCTCAAGCCCTTCGTCTACGAGCTGGCCTTTGAACAGCGCCTGCTCACCCCCGCCAGCCTGCTGCACGACGCGCCCGTGCAATTGCCAACAGGCGCAGGGCTGTACATCCCGCAAAACTACGACAAGCGCTTCAAAGGCTGGGTCAGTGTGCGAACGGCCTTGGGCAACAGCCTGAACGTGCCCGCTGTCAGGGCCGGCGCCATGCTTGGGCCCGATGCACTCGCGCAGCGCCTGAACCAGTTGGGCCTGGCGCTCAAGGAGCCCGGTGGCTTTTATGGCCCCGGCCTGGCCCTGGGCAGCGCCGAGGTCAGCTTGCGCGACCTGAGCAACGCCTACCGCAGCCTGGCCAATGGCGGCACCTGGTCGCCCTTGCGCCTGCGCGCAGAGGCGCAGCCCAGCCCCAAGCGTGCCGTGCTCGACCCGGCAGCCAGCTACCTGGTGACCGACATGCTGGCCGACAACACCGCGCGCGCCTTGACCTTTGGCCTGAGCAGCGTGCTGGCCACGCACGGCTTTGCCGCCGTCAAAACTGGCACCAGCAAGGACATGCGCGACAACTGGTGCATCGGCTATACCAGCCGCTATACGGTGGGCGTGTGGGTGGGCAATGCCAGCGGCAGCCCCATGCATGACGTCAGCGGCGTGTCAGGCGCAGCCCCCATCTGGGCCGCCCTGGTGCGCGAGATGCACAGGGGCCAGCCATCCCGAGCGCCTTTGCCTGCGCCGGGTGTGCAGCGTCAGGCCATCCAGTTCGAGGGTTCAGCACAAGCTGGCGTGGATCAGCCCATCGATGCTGATCGCGAGGAGATGTTCCTCCAGGGCACGCAGCAAGCGGTGTGGCGCATGGCCGCAGGGCAGGGCGCCAATCGCGGCATCCGCCTGCCGCAGGACGGGGCTATTTTCGCCATCGACCCCGACATGCCACCCCAGGCCCAGCGCATCACCATGGCCACGGATCAAGCCCGAAGCAGTTGGTGGCTGGATGGCCGCCCACTGGGCAAGCACCAGCAGGTGCAATGGATGCCCTGGCCCGGGCGACACGAACTGGTCTTGCGCAATGCCCGCAATGAGGTCATCGACCAGGTGCGCTTCGAGGTGCGCGGCGCAGGCCTGAAAGTCGCCCATAGGCCTTGAGGAAGGCCTTGAGGACTCAGTCCTTGCTGGGTGACGAGACCTTATGGCGCATCAGCCGGCCTTTTTCACGCTCCCAGTCGCGCTCCTTGATGGTGTTGCGCTTGTCGTGCTCGGCCTTGCCCTTGGCCAGCGCGATGTCGGCTTTCACATAGCTGCCCTTGAAGTGCAGGTTCAGCGGCACGATGGTGTAGCCCTTTTGCTCGGTCTTGCCGATCAACCGACGGATCTGGTCGCGGTGCATCAGCAGTTTCTTTGTCCGGTCGGCGTCCGGGGAAATGTGGGTCGAGGCCGAGCGCAGTGCATTGATGCGCAGGCCAATGAGGTACAACTCACCATTCTTGACAACCACATACCCGTCGGTCATCTGCACCTGCCCCTCGCGGATGGCCTTCACTTCCCAGCCTTCCAGCACCACGCCTGCCTCGAAACGCTCTTCGATGTGGTAGTTGAACTGGGCTTTTCTGTTTTCAGCGATGGACATGTTTTGGCACGGCAAGCCGCCGGCGTCTCTAAAATAACGACATTCTATGAAGCACGTCCACAAGTCTGTCTTGCTTTGGTACTCCCCCCGTGAAATGTATGGGCTGGTGACCGACGTTCAAGCCTATCCCCAATTCCTGCCCTGGTGCGACCGCGCCGAGGTGATCACCACCCATGATGACGGCGTGACGGCCCGTTTGCACATCGCCTTTGCTGGCGTGCACCAGGCTTTCACCACCCGCAATGTCAACGAAGCGAACCTGAGCGTTGGCATGCGCCTGGTGGATGGCCCATTCTCTCAGCTTGAAGGCACCTGGCGCTTCACGCCGCTGCAAAAGCCCGGTCAACCCGGCGAGCCTGCCATCGACCCGGCTGATTCGCCCGCCTGCAAGGTCGAGTTTGCGCTGAACTACGCTTTTTCAAGCCGTGCCTTGTCGCTGGTGATCAGCCCGGTGTTCGATCGCATCGCCAACACCTTTGTCGAGGCTTTCGTCAAGCGTGCGGAGCAGGTTCATGGCCCCCGCTGAGCCAGACCAGACCTTGCGCATCGAGGTGGTGGTCGGGCTGGCGCCGAGGAAGCTCAGCCGATGCCAGGTCAGCCTGCCCGTCGGCAGCACCGTGAAAGAGGCGCTGGATGCGGCTCAGGTTTGGGCCACAAGCGACACCTTGACCCTCCACGCCATCGAATCGGGTGAATGGACGTTGGGCGTCTGGGGGCGCAAGGAGCGCCTGAGCCACGTCTTGCGCGACCGGGATCGTGTCGAACTGGTCAGGCCCCTGATCGTGGACCCGAAAGAGGCACGGCGGGTGCGCTACAAAGCCCATGTACAGCGCTCGAAAGCGCCTTGATCCGCTGAAGGCCTACTTGCAGTTGGTCTGAAGCGCTTCCTGCGTGCGCTGCATCTCTTCAGCGCGGGCCTTGTCATCCAGGATCTCGCGTTCGCCCTTGGCGTTGGTGCGCGACAGGCGGATGCCATCCTGCAAGGTGCGCTGGTAGCCACGGGCACGCTGGCAGTTCTCGGCGCGTTGTTTGGCGGCCTTTTCTTCTTCGGCTTTTTGCTTGGCGAGCTTGTCGTCCTCGGCCTTCTTGCGACGGGCCTCCAGTTCGGGGTCGGACGCTTTGGGAGCGGCACCCTGCGCGGCTGCGGCCGACGCGCTGGCGGCCGAAGCTGCCTCAGCGGCTTTCACCACAGCCCGGGACACGGGCGGCCTGTTCAGGATGTTCTGTTCAGGCGTGCCGGCTGGCGGCGGCCGGTCGCTGTACTGGATGGCGCCACTGGCATCACGCCACTTCCATTGAAGTCCGGCCTGGGCGGTTGAACTTGCCATGACCAGGCCTGCCAGCAGCAGGGCGGCCACAACCTGGGACGAAGCGCGCGCATTTTTCATGTTGCGCAGTTTATCCGGACACGGTGCCCGCCACCCCCCGGAAATGGGCGTAAACGACCCGGCATCTTCCCCGGTCGGAAAGAGGGCTTTGCTCTGCGTATAATCCGCTTTTGCGTCTGGAGCCTGTTCATGCGCCTGCTTGGTAAAGCCCTCACGTTTGATGACGTGTTGCTGGTGCCCGCGTACTCACAAGTGTTGCCCCGCGACACATCGCTGGCCACCCGTTTGTCCCGCAATATTCAATTGAATCTGCCGCTGGTATCCGCTGCCATGGATACCGTGACGGAAGCCCGCCTGGCGATTGCGATCGCTCAAGAAGGCGGCATCGGGATTGTTCATAAAAATCTCTCGGCCAAACAGCAGGCCGCAGAAGTCGCACGCGTCAAGCGTTACGAGTCCGGTGTCCTGCGTGACCCGATCACGATCTCGTCCGGCGTCAAAGTGCGTGATGTGGTCGAGCTGTCGCGTCAGCACGGCATCTCTGGCTTCCCTGTCGTGGACGAGGGCAAGGTGGTCGGCATCGTGACCGGGCGTGACCTGCGTTTCGAGACCCGTATGGACGCCCCCGTGCGCGAGATCATGACGCCACGCGAGCGCCTGATCACCGTCAAGGATGGCGCGAGCCTGGCCGAAGCCAAGACGCTGATGCACAAGCACAAGCTTGAGCGCGTGCTGATGGTCACCGAGGCCTGGGAGCTGCGCGGTGTCTTCACCGTCAAGGACATCACCAAGCAGACCAGCTTTCCCAATGCGGCCCGTGATGCCCACGGCAAGCTGCGCGTGGGTGCGGCGGTCGGCGTGGGCGAGGGCACCGAAGAGCGCGTTGAACTGCTGGTCAAGGCCGGCGTTGATGCCCTGGTGGTGGACACTGCCCACGGCCACAGCCATGGCGTGATCGAGCGCGTGCGCTGGGTCAAGAAGAACTTCCCGCAAGTAGACGTGATCGGCGGCAACATCGCCACCGGTGCGGCTGCGCTGGCGCTGGTTGAAGCGGGCGCGGACGGCGTCAAGGTCGGTATCGGCCCGGGCTCCATCTGCACGACACGTATCGTGGCCGGTGTGGGCGTGCCCCAGATCATGGCCATCGACAGCGTGGCCACCGCCCTGCAAGGCACGGGCGTGCCGCTGATCGCCGACGGTGGCGTGCGCTACTCGGGTGACATCGCCAAGGCGATCGCCGCCGGGGCCAGCACCGTGATGATGGGCGGCATGTTCGCCGGCACCGAAGAAGCGCCAGGCGAAGTCATCCTGTTCCAGGGCCGCAGCTACAAGAGCTACCGCGGCATGGGCTCGATTGGCGCCATGAAAGACGGCTCGGCTGACCGCTACTTCCAGGAAAACGACGAAACGACCAACCCGAATGCCGACAAGCTCGTGCCCGAGGGCATCGAAGGTCGCGTGCCTTACAAGGGCTCGGTTGTGGCCATCCTGTACCAGATGGCCGGTGGCCTGCGTGCCTCCATGGGCTACTGCGGTTGCGGCACGATCGACGACATGAAGAACCGCGCCGAGTTCGTCGAGATCACGTCTGCAGGCATCCGCGAGAGCCATGTGCACGACGTGCAGATCACCAAGGAAGCGCCGAACTACCGCATGGAGTAAGTGCGGCAGGAAGTGTGCGGCAGGGCGCGTGCCCTGGCTGGCCGCCTCAATGAACCACTGACAGGATGACGATGGGTTCTCAAAGCGGTCGCCAGGCGGCCATGCCATTCATCATGGTGACGGTGTTCCTCGACATGATGTCGATCGGCATCATTGCGCCGGTGTTGCCCAAGCTGATCGGGACCTTCATGGCCTCGGGGGCGGGCACCTCGGTGGCCTATGGTGCGGCGCAGGCGGCTTTTGCCATTGCCCAGTTCTTCAGCGCGCCTGTGCTGGGGGCCTTGTCCGACCGTTACGGCCGACGCCCCATCCTGCTGCTGGGCTTGCTGGGTATGGGCCTGAACTTCTTCGTGACTGCCCTGGCCACCGAGTTCTGGATGCTGCTGGCCGTGCGTGTGATGGGGGGCGCGGTGTGCGCCAACATCGCCGTGGCCAATGCCTATGTGGCCGACATCACCGAGCCCAAGGACCGCGCCAAAAACTACGGCCTGCTGGGCGCCATGTTCGGCCTGGGCTTCATCATGGGCCCTGTGCTGGGCGGGGTGCTGGGTGACCAGAATGTGCACTGGCCCTTCCTGCTGGCCGGCAGCATGTCCTTGCTCAACTGTGTTTACGGCTACTTTGTGCTGCCTGAATCCTTGCCGCTGGACAAGCGCCGCAAGTTCGAGCTGGCCAAGGCCAACCCCTTCACCTCGCTGGCTCGGCTGCGCGAACTCAAGGGCGTCGAGACGCTGATGTGGATCATGGGCCTGTCCATCTTGGCGCAGTTCTGCCTGCATACCAGCTGGTTCCTGTACACCGAATTCAAGTTTGGCTGGACGCCCAAGGACAACGGCCTGTCGCTGTTCGCCGTGGGCATGATGGCCGTGCTGGTGCAAGGCGGCTTGCTGCGCCAGTTCCAGAAATACATCCCCACGCACAAGCTGGTGCGCATTGGCCTGGTCTCGTCCACGCTGGCGTTTTTCGCCTGGGGTGCGGTGCCCGAGGGCTGGATGATGTACGTGATCATCGCGGCCAATGTGTTTGGCTACATGGTGCAGCCCGGCTTGCAAAGCCTGGTGGCCAATGCCGTGGACCCGACCCGCCAGGGCGAAAGCATGGGCGCGGTGTCGTCCATCAACAGTGTGGCAGCCGTGTTGGGCCCCCTGATGGGCTCGCCATTGCTGGCCGCGGTATCGCACTACCCGCAAGGTGACTGGCGCGTGGGTGCGCCGTTTTACCTGTGCGCCGCCATCCAGGCTGTGGCCGCCATCATCGGTTTTCAGTATTTCAACCGGGCTTACCGAACGCCCGAGATTCAGACCAAAACAAGCGGCGCCAGCGCCTGATTCGCCATGCATGACAAGATCCTCATCCTCGATTTCGGCTCCCAGGTCACCCAGTTGATCGGCCGCCGCGTGCGCGAAGCCCATGTCTATTGCGAGATCCATCCCAATGACGTGAGCGACGAGTTCATCCGCGCTTTTGCACCCAAGGGCATCATCCTGTCGGGCAGCCACGCCAGCACCTATGAAGACCACCAGCTGCGCGCGCCGCAAGCGGTGTGGGACCTGGGCGTGCCCGTGCTGGGGATTTGTTATGGCATGCAGACCATGGCCGTGCAACTGGGCGGCAAGGTCGAGTGGAGCGACCACCGTGAGTTCGGTTACGCCGAGGTGCGGGCCCATGGCCACACCAAGCTGCTGGAGGGCATCGAGGACTTCAGCACCGCCGAAGGCCACGGCATGCTCAAGGTCTGGATGAGCCACGGCGACAAGGTGACCGTGCTGCCAGAGGGCTTCAAGCTGATGGCCTCGACCCCCAGTTGCCCCATCGCCGGCATGGCCAACGAAGCCAAGGGCTACTACGCCGTGCAGTTCCACCCCGAGGTCACGCACACCGTGCAGGGCCATGCCATGCTGACGCGCTTTGTGCGCGACATCAGCGGCTGCCAGGGCGACTGGATCATGGGCAATTACATCGACGAAGCCGTGGCCAGGATCCGCGAGCAGGTGGGTGATGAAGAGGTCATCCTTGGCTTGTCGGGTGGTGTGGACTCGTCGGTGGCAGCCGCCCTGATTCACCGCGCCATCGGCGACCAGTTGACCTGCGTGTTCGTTGACCACGGCCTGCTGCGCTACCAGGAAGGCGAGATGGTCATGGAGATGTTCGCCGGGCGGCTGCACGCCAAGGTCATCCATGTTCAGGCGCAAGACCAGTTCATGGGCCACCTCAAAGGCGTGACCGACCCCGAGGCCAAGCGCAAGATCATCGGCCGCGAGTTCGTCGAGGTCTTCCAAGCCGAGGCCAACAAGCTCAAGGGTGAAGGCAACAAGGGCGCGAAGTGGTTGGCGCAGGGCACCATCTACCCCGATGTGGTCGAGTCGGGCGGCACCAAGTCCAAGAAGGCCACCATCAAGAGCCACCACAACGTGGGCGGCCTGCCCGAGACGCTGGGCCTGAAGCTGCTGGAGCCTTTGCGCGAACTGTTCAAGGACGAGGTGCGCGAGTTGGGCGTGGCCCTGGGTCTGCCTGCTGACATGGTTTACCGCCACCCCTTCCCGGGCCCGGGTCTGGGCGTGCGGGTGCTGGGTGAGGTCAAGCCGGAGTTTGTGTCGCTGCTGCAGCGCGCTGACCACATCTTCATCGAAGAGCTGCGCAAGACCATTGACCCGGAGACCGGCAAGAGCTGGTACGACCTCACCAGCCAGGCTTTCACCGTCTTCCTGCCTGTCAAGAGCGTGGGTGTGATGGGCGATGGCCGCACCTACGAATACGTGGTGTCGCTGCGCGCTGTCGAGACCAGCGACTTCATGACGGCGGACTCGGCCGAGCTGCCCTACAGCCTGCTCAAGAAGGTGTCCAGCCGCATCATCAACGAGGTGCGTGGCATCAACCGCGTGGCCTATGACGTGTCGAGCAAGCCGCCTGCGACAATCGAGTGGGAATGATTTGAGAGCGCCTCACGGCGTCCCAGAACGTCCCAAAATTTCATTTAAGCCCTTGATCTTCAAGGGCTTTTTTGTTTTTGACGTCCCATGAGGTTCCATGACATCCCGAGTT
>Ga0209066_10004190_pt1 | contig 15905 bp, 17 predicted proteins | sample All_14_2_FD_187198 | JGI IMG/M metagenome (GOLD analysis project Ga0209066, IMG submission 187198) | Freshwater microbial communities in response to fracking from Pennsylvania, USA - Allegheny Zone_MetaG_DW_15 (SPAdes) (version 2) ...
GCGAGTGCAGCGTGCGCGACCTGTGCCTGTTCCGCGACAAGACCGACTGATTTCTCCGGGAGCCCCCATGTTCAACCCCAGCCGCGACCAGGTGCGCAGTTTTTTCATCGAAACCTGGCGCAAGCACCGCGCACGTGAAGTACTCACGCCGATGGAAACCATCGCGGCCGACATCATCAGCCTGCACCCTGAATACCACGCCATCGTCGAGGACCCGGACGCGATCGATCGCGACTTCACGCCCGAGGACGGTGCGATCAATCCCTTCCTGCATCTGTCGCTGCACCTGGCGATCGAGGAGCAACTCTCGATCAACCAGCCGCCCGGGATTCGCGCGGCCTTCGACGCGGTGTGCGAACGTCACGGCGACCGTCACACGGCCCTGCACGACGCACTGGAATGCCTGGGCGAAACGCTGTTCAATGCCCAACGCAATGGCACTCAACCCGACGGCCTCGCCTACATCGCTGGCCTGAAAAAGAAGGCCGGCATCGGCTGAAAGGCGGCGGACGGCTTTTCAGCTTCGCTTCAGGCACGGTTGGCGATACTGCGCCTGTCCCCTCCGGACACACCCAACGTCAAGGAGCCCAACATGAAGATCCATCCCGCCCTCACCGCCACGCTTGCCGCCATCGCTTTCACCACCCTGGCAGCCTCCGCTTTGCAGCCCAGCCTTGCCCATGCCTCGGACGACCGCGCCAGCGAAGTCCGCCAGTTGCGCGAAAGTGGCAAGATCCTGCCGATGGAAGACATCCTCAGCCGCAGCCGCGCAGCACAGCCGGGCCAGGTCGTCGAGGTCGAACTCGACCGCGAGGACGGCCGCTACGTCTATGAAGTCAAGATCATCGACGACGCCGACAAGGTGCATAAGCTCGAAATCGATGCCGCCAATGGCGAAGTGCTGAACCGCAAGGCACGGTAAGCCATGCGCCTGCTTGTCGTCGAAGACGATGCCGACCTCAGCGAACGCCTCCGCGTCCGGCTCGAGCAGGACGGTTACGCCGTCGATGTCGCCGCCAACGGCATCGACGGTGCCCACTTGGGCGCCAACGAACCCTACGACGCCGCGGTGCTCGACCTCGGCCTGCCGGGCAAACCCGGCCTGGAGGTGCTGAAGGAGTGGCGCCGCGCCGGCAGCCGCCTGCCGGTGCTGATCCTGACTGCCCGCGACAGCTGGGCCGAGCGTGTCGAAGGCCTGCAGGCGGGCGCCGACGATTACCTGGGCAAGCCCTTCCACATCGAAGAACTCCTCGCCCGCCTGCAGGCCTTGTTGCGTCGCAGCGCTGCCACGCCGACGATGGAGCTGCGCTGCGGCCGCTGGCGCCTGGATGAAGCACGCCAGTGCCTCGTCGATGGCGGCGGAGACGGCGACGGCAGCGAACAGACACTGACGGCCACTGAGTTCCGCCTGGCGCGTTATCTGATGCGCCATCCCAACGCCGTACTGTCGAAGACCGAACTCTACGAGCATGTATATGGCTATGACGCCGAACACGACAGCAACGTGATCGAAGTCTACATTCGCCGCCTGCGTACCCTGCTGGGTGCAGAACACATTGAAACCCGCCGCGGCCAGGGTTATGTGTTCGTGCCCTGAACCTCACTCACGGCGCACCGAACTCAACGGATGAAATCGCTGCTCAACCGCCTGTCTCTGGCCATGGCCGTCGTGCTGGTCGCAGCCGGCCTGCTGCTGGCGCTCGCGCTGCAAGACTTCCCGCGTCGCCTGGTCGAGGACTACGTCATCTCGCGCCTGCAGCACGACGCCGACCTGCTCTACATTCGCGTGCTCGACGCGGCCGACCCCGAAGCCTCTGTGCAGTCTGCGGCCGGCACGGTTTATCAATTGCCACTGTCCGGCCACTATTTCCTGATCCGCCATGGCGAAGGCCCGTGGTTGCGCTCACGCTCGCTCTGGGATGCCGATCTGGATGTCGACCTGCCCGATGCGCGCGGCGAGTCCGTGTTCCGCCTGGACGGTCCGGCAGGGCAACATCTGCTGGGTTACGCCAAGCGCTTCCCGTCCGCCGACGGCGGGATTGTCATCGTCGTGACTGAAGACATCGCCCGTCTCGACACCGCGATCTCGGCCTTCGGCCAGAACATGCTGATCGGGCTCGGATTGGCCCTGCTGATGCTGCTCGTCCTGCAGCGCCAGCTCTTGCTTCGCGGACTGGCCCCACTCAAGGACGCCGTCACTGCCTGCCGGCAGATCGAACGCGGCGAACCCGCAAGCCTCGACAAGCCCGCTCCGCGCGAGGTCCAGCCCATGCTGGACGCGCTGAACCGCCTCGCCCAGCATCACGCCCAACGTCTCGGTCGCATCCGCCATGCGGTTGGCAACCTGTCGCACGCACTGAAGACGCCGCTGGCGGTGCTGCAGCACCGCGCAGACGAACTGGCACACAGCCACAGTCCCGACTCGGCACGTGCCATCCAGGCCCAGATCGACACCATGCGCGACACCATCGAGCGCGAATTGCGCCGCGCGCGACTGGCCGGCGGTGGGCCGACCCGCGAAGGCTTCGATGCTCGAGCGCAACTACACGCCTTGGCGCACGCCTTGCGCCAGCTGCATCCCGACCGGCCGATCGACATCGTGCTCGACGTGCCCGACCGCCGCTTTGCGCTCGACCGCGAGGACATGCTCGAACTCTTCGGCAACCTGCTGGACAACGCCTGCAAGTGGGCACGCAGCCGCGTCGTGCTCCATGTCGCGGACGAACCCGAGGCGGGCGACGCACTCGTCTGCACCCTGGATGATGATGGCCCCGGGGTGCCGCCGGAGATGATCGGCAATCTGGGCACGGCCGGCCTGCGCAGCGACGAGCAGCGCCCGGGGCATGGCATCGGCCTCGTCATCGTCGGCGACATCGTCGCCCAGTACGGTGGCCGCGTCGACTACGCCCCCTCGCCCACGCTGGGTGGCTTGCGCGTCATGCTGCACCTGCCCGTCTAGCCGCCCTTCGCAAGCCTTCAGCCGCTACAATCGACCGGGTCTGGCGGGCCGACGTGGCCTGCCGTCATCCGCCAGCGGCGCCACGATGCGCCCGGCACCCCACATACGAACATGGAGGTGACCATGCCCGGACTGCTCCCCGACGTCGATCCCGATGGCCTGCTCGAATACTCGGTGGTCTTTACCGACCGCTCGCTGAACCACATGTCCAAAGCTTTCCAGGGCGTGATGCGCGACATCTCCGCCATGCTGAAGCAGGTCTATCGCGCCCACTCGGTGGCCCTCGTCCCAGGCGGCGGCACCTTCGGCATGGAAGCCGTGGCGCGCCAGTTCGCGACTGGCAAAAAGACGCTGGTCATCCGCAACGGCTGGTTCAGCTTCCGCTGGACGCAGATCTTCGACATGGGGGGCATCCCGGCCGAGTCGGTGGTATTGAAGGCACGTCCGATCGAATCCGGCCCACAGGCTGCTTTCGCGCCGGCGCCGATCGAGGAAGTGGTCGCCGCGATCCGCCAGCACCGCCCGGACGTTGTCTTCGCGCCACATGTCGAAACCTCCGCCGGCATGATCCTGCCCGATGACTACCTGCGCGCCGTTGCCACCGCCGTGCACGAGGTCGGCGGGCTGTTCGTGCTCGACTGCATTGCCTCGGGCGCCATCTGGGTCGACATGCAGGCCTGCGGCGTCGACATCCTGATCAGCGCGCCGCAAAAGGGCTGGACGAGCTGGCCATGCGCTGCGATGGTCATGATGAGTGCCGCGGCGCGCGAGCGCATCGACGCCACCACCAGCACCAGCTTTGCGGCCGACCTGAAAAAGTGGCTGCAAATCATGGAGGCCTACGAGGCCGGCGGCCATGCCTATCACGCTACCCTGCCCACCGACGGCCTCGCGCGTCTGCGTGACGTGATGAAGGAAACCGAGGCCTATGGCTTCGACAAGGTCAAGGCCGAGCAGCAGGAACTCGGCCGTCGCGTGCGCGCCTTGCTCGAGTCGCGCGGCATCCGCAGCGTGGCTGCCGAAGGCTTCAAGGCGCCGGGCGTCGTCGTCAGCTACACCGACGACGAGGGCATCAAGACCGGTGCGAAGTTCATTGCCGCAGGCCTGCAGACCGCCGCCGGCGTGCCACTGCAGTGCGATGAACCGGCGGACTTCAAGACCTTCCGCATTGGCCTGTTCGGACTCGACAAGTTGCATGCCATCGACCGTACGGTGGCTCACCTCGAGCAGGCGCTCGACGCTTTGAGCACATAACGACATCGCTGCACGCATTCAGCGTGCATTCAGCCAGGCCCGCGCATGATGGCACCACGGTCGAAGCAAGACCGCGGACACATCAAAGGAGAAGCCATCATGCGTGCCACCACTCTCATCGCCACCCTTGCCCTGACGGGCGGCATCCTCGGCGCCGGCGCCGTATTCGTTCCGGCCATGGCCCAGACTTCGGGCGTTACCACCACGACGCAGCAAGCCAACTGGCTGACGATGCAACAGGTGCAAACCAAGCTCGAAGCGGCGGGTTACCGCGACTTCCAGAAGATCGAGCGCGAAGATAACAAGTACGAAGTGAAGGCCATCGATCCGCAAGGGCAGCGCGTCGAACTCGACCTCGACCCGGTGACGGGCGACATCCTGAAGACTGAAGTCAAGCGCAGCAAGTAAGGCCCTAACGCAGGGGCGCCGGCAAGGACGGCGCCCCTTTTCACTTTCACTTCAGGAGCCTTCATCATGATTCCCGTGCTCACCGGCTTCATCGCTCTCCTTGCCCTCGCCTGGGGGCTGAACGTCGCCGCCATCGATGGCGGCCAAGCCTCGTTACCGTGGCTGATGCGCGAACAGGGCCTCTACCTCAGCGGGCTGCTGTCCATCGGCCTGATGTCCCTGGCCATGGTGCTGGCCACCCGGCCCGTGATGCTGGAACGGCCGTTGGGCGGCATGGACCGCATCTTCCGCCTGCACAAGTGGGCCGGCATCCTGGCCGCCGTCTTCGCCGCCTTGCACTGGCTGATCGAGATGTCCGACGATGTGATCAAGGCACTGTATGGCCGCGGCGGACGACCCGACAAGGTCGAATTCGGTGGCCTGCTCGAAACCCTGCGCGACGCAGGCGAAGAGTTGGGTGAGTTCGCGATCTATCTCGTGCTCGGCATGGTCGTGCTGAGCCTGTGGAAACGTTTCCCGTACAAATTCTGGCGCCATCTGCACCGCGCCATGCCGGCGCTGTATCTGGTGCTGGGGTTCCATGCGGCCGTGCTGGCACCGCTCGATTACTGGTCGCAGCCGGTCGGGGTGCTGCTGGCGCTGCTGCTGGCGTCGGGCGTCGTCGCCTCGATCGTGGCGCTGACGGGGCGCATCGGTCGCGACCGCCGTGTCGAAGGGGTGGTCACCGCAGTGCACTCACCGGCGCCGGATGTCACCGAGGTCGTGTGCCAGCTGGGTGAAGCGTGGCGCGGCCACCGTGCCGGGCAATTCGCCTTCGTCGCCTTCACCCAGCTCGATCGCTTCGAGGGCGCTCATCCCTTCACCATCGCCAGCGCCGATCATGGCGACCGCACGCTGACGTTCCAGATCAAGGCGCTGGGCGACCACACTCGACAGCTCGCAAGCCGGGTTGCCGTGGGACAGCCAGTAACCGTGGAGGGCCCGTATGGACGCTTTGTGCTCGAACGCCAGAACCGCAACGCACGCCAGATCTGGATTGCCGGGGGCATTGGCGTGACACCCTTCCTGGCCTGGCTGGACGAACTGCGGACGCACCATCAGACGGGCACGCCGATCGACTTGCACTACAGCACCCGTAACGCCGAGCACGACCCATTCGTGGACCGCCTGCAGGCTTTGTGCGCAGACCTCCCCGAGGTCAAGCTCCATGTTCATGACAGTCTGGCCGGGACGAACCTGACACCCGAAGCACTCCGCAAGGCACATACGAGCGGTGCGCGCACCGAAGTATGGTTCTGCGGCCCCCCGCGCTTTGGTGACCAGTTGAAAGCAGGGCTGACCCAGCTGTGGCATCGGCGCATTCGTTTTCACCGCGAGGCGTTCGAGATGCGCTGAACCGACCGCCTCGCCTCCCGCACGTAACCTGCTTGTGATGCTTCTTACGGAGCACTCCAGACCACAGAGGGAACTGCCCTGCATCAATTCAATCCATCTCCTGCAATGCGACAATTTTCCGCATGTAATCCGGGTGCTCCCACCCCCCTATTTCAGGAGTCTGAACATGCTTTTCCATCGTGCCTCCCTGCGTACCTTCCTCGCGGCCTTCGTCCTCGGACTTGCAACACTGGGTCACGCAACCGCAGCCGATGACGAAGTGACCATGTTCAAGGACCCGAACTGCGGCTGCTGCGGCAAATGGGCAGAGCACATGCGCGCCAACGGCTTCAAGGTCAAGGAAATCGCCACGGGCGAGATGGGAGCGATCAAGCAGCGCGCCGGGGTACCGCAGACCTTGGGGTCTTGCCACACGGCAAAGGTCGGCGGCTATGTCGTTGAGGGCCATGTGCCAGCCGCCGACGTCAAACGCATGCTGACCGAAAAGCCACTGATCTCCGGAGTTTCAGCGCCCGGCATGCCGATGGGGTCACCCGGCATGGAAGGCCCCTACCCCGCCGATCGCTACGACGTCGTGAGTTTCGACGCCAAAGGCAAGACAGCGGTGTTTGCCAGCCACTGATCGGCGACAGACACCCTTGCGCTCGTCAGGAGCGCAAGGGTGCATCAGTCAGCAGGCTTGAGCGCCCAAAGGTGCGCGGCCACCAGAGCCCGCCACGGCGCAAAGGGCTCGAGCCAACGCTGCGTGTCGGCCTCGCCGATGCGCTCCGGCAATCCGAGCAGATGCTGCAGGCCACGGCGCACGGCCGCATCACCATGCAGCGAACCGTCAAGCCAACCAAAGCCGCGCAGCAACGCGTAATTGACGGTCCAAGGGCCAATGCCGCGTATCGCCAGCAGGCGGGCACGCACCTCATCGACCGGCAGTGTCCCATCACTCTCGCGCCACACCTCGAGCGGAAGCCGACCATCGGCAACAGCCTGGGCAAGCGTCCGCAAGGCATCCGCCTTGGTTTGCGAGCAGCCGGCCGCACGCAGGGCGGCGATATCGAGTTGCAGCAGGCTTTCAGCATCGGGATAACACATCAAGCCGCTGGAATGGCGGCGACCTGCTGCCTCAATCAACTTGCGACGCAGTGCAACAGCCGCGCCGAGGCTGACTTGCTGGCCGACAATCGCCCAACTCAGGGCTTCAAATGGCGTAGCGGTCTGCGGAACGCGAAGGCCCGGGCTGCATGCGATCAACGGCCCCAGCTGGGGGTGTGCGGCGTGAGTACGCTCGAAATCCTCCACGGGCTGGTCGAGGCCCAGCATCTGCCTCAGCAGGCGCGACAGCGCTTCGCGCGAGCCCCCTTCATCAACGGGCGCATCGGGTGCGGGATCGACGGCAAGCCACCCTTCAACGTAATCGCCTGCAAAACGAATTTCCAGACAGGCGGGGCGGCCGTTCCAGACAAGTCCTTTATCAAGCCCGGTTTCGTGTGCCGTCTCGATGGTGCACTCGGCGAGTTGCTGTGGATCGCGACGATGAAACGCCAGCATATCCGCGACCCGAAAACCGGCCGGCAAAGGTAGAGTGCAATACAGCCGCTGCGTACTCACGATCCGGCCGCACGTTCGGCAATCCGGCGCTCACGCGCCACAAAGCCAATCTTGATTTCGCGCGCACGCAACTGTCCGCAACCGGCATCCACGTCCTGGCCGGCAGAGTGCCGAAGCTTGGTCAAGATTCGGCGTTGATGGAGCCAACGCGCAATCTCGGCTGCCTTCTCCCAGCTCGGGCGGCGAAAATCGAGGCCATCGACCGTGTTGAACGGAATCATGTTCATCACCGCATACTTGCCAGCCAACAGACGAACAATCCCTTCAAGTTCCTCGGCACTGTCATTGACGCCTTCGATCAAGGTCCATTGATACTGGATCGGATAGCCGGTCGCACGCGCATAGGCTTCGCCCAACTCGACCAGCGCCTCGGGTTCAATACGGGGGGCACGCGGCAGCAGTTGGGCACGCAAGTCTGCCCGGGTGGTATGCAGCGAAAGCGCCAGCGCTGGCTTCACGCGCATCTTCGGCAGCTGCTCAAAAACGCGTTCGTCACCCACCGTCGAAAACACCAGATTCTTGTGAGGAATGGCGCCATCCGTGCCCAAGGTCTCGATCGCCTCAACGACGTTGTCCAGATTGTGTGCCGGCTCGCCCATGCCCATGAACACCACCTTGTGCACCCGGCGCAAGCTTCGCGCCAAGGCCACCTGAGCAACGATCTCGGCGCTTCCAAGCTGACGCAGCAAACCGTCCTTGCCCGTCATGCAGAACACGCAACCAACCGCGCAACCGACCTGCGTAGACACGCACAAGCCGTCTCGCGGCAACAGCACGCTTTCCACGGTTTGACCGTCCGCCAGCTCGACCAGCAGGCGGGACGAGCCATCATCGCCAGGATGCTGCGAACGCAGGCGAGCCAGGCCTTCGAGTTCGGCTGTCAGCACCGGCAGCACCTGGCGCACACGGAGCGGCAGAAAATGTTCTTGCGGGCGCGGGCCACCATCGAGCGGCAGGCGTTGTAGCCAGGCCCGCATCAGACGGCCTTCGTGACAGGGTTTGGCGCCCAGCTCCTGCAAGCGGACGCGGAGGGTTTCGATTCGCATGGGGCCGGCATCCTAGCATCGGCGGCCATTGGCGTCAGCGAACACCGCCCGCGAGAGGCTGACGGGGCCCGTTCATCGCTTCACGTAGAGACCTTTCTGGGCGCCGTACCACGCAGCCAGATCCGCCATATCCTGCTTTGACAAAGCCTCGACCTGCGCCGCCATGATTGGGTTCTTGCGTTTGCCGGCCTTGTAGTCCAGCAAAGCCTGCAGCAAATAGTCTTCATGCTGCCCGCCGATGCGCGGAAAGGCGGGTGTCGGACTGTTGCCGTCGGCACCGTGGCAGGCGGCGCAGACCTCGGACTTTTCCTTGCCCCGCATCGGGTCGCCGCTGGCCTGGGCCGGAGTGAAAGCGCCAGTTACCGCCAAAGCGATGAACCCACGCAGCACGGTCAATCGATCAATTCGCATGGCGGTCCTCCCTAGCGCGCAGCGCCGTAGTAGGCCGCCAGATCGGCCATGTCCTGGTCAGACAGCCCGCCGGCAATGCCCTGCATCGTCGGGTGGCTGCGCTCACCGGATTTATACGCCTGCAGCGCGGCGACGATGTATTCGGGGTGCTGGCCGCCGAGCTTGGGAACTGGATACACCTCGGGGAAGGTGGTGCGGTAGCCTTCGATGCCGTGACAACCGATGCACATCGAGAGCTTGCCCTTGGCCGCCTCGGCACTGCCTTCGACCGCCTGCGCCGATAAAGCAGCCAGCGAAAGTGCCAGCCCGCAAACCAGGAATCGTCCCTGCATGGTGAATCCTCCGTTGGGGAAGATGCTGCACAAGCCGTTGTCGATTGTCTGCGCCCCGCGCCGCAGATGTGCCGCCGGATTTTCGTAACGCTAGCCTTATAATCCGCCGGGATTAATCAGAGGAATCCCGCATGTCCACGCTGCGCTTCGAAGGTTCCAGCGACTACGTCGCCACCCCCGACCTGATGCTGGCGGTCAACGCCGCCATCCGCCTGCAACGCCCTCTGCTTATCAAGGGCGAGCCGGGCACCGGCAAAACCATGCTGGCCGAAGAGGTCGCTGCCGCACTCGGCCTGCCGCTGCTGCAATGGCACATCAAGTCGACCACCAAGGCCCAGCAGGGTCTGTACGAATACGACGCGGTCTCCCGCCTGCGCGACTCGCAACTTGGCGACGACCGCGTGAAGGACATCAGCAACTACATCGTCAAGGGTGTGTTGTGGCAGGCATTCGAAGCTGACGAGCCGACGGTGGTACTGATCGATGAAATCGACAAGGCCGATATCGAATTCCCCAACGATCTGTTGCGTGAACTCGACCGCATGGAATTCCATGTCTACGAGACGCGCCAGACCATTCGCGCCCGGCACCGCCCGATCGTCTTCATCACCTCGAACAACGAAAAAGAACTGCCCGACGCCTTCCTGCGCCGCTGCTTCTTCCACTACATCCGCTTCCCCGATCGCGACACGATGCAGCGCATCGTGGATGTCCACTTCCCCGCACTGCGCAAGCAGCTGCTGACCGAAGCGCTGGAGGTGTTCTTCGGCCTGCGCGACGTCCCGGGCCTGAAGAAGAAGCCGTCCACCTCAGAGCTGATCGACTGGCTCAAGCTGCTGGTCGCAGAAGACATCCCGCCGGAAGCCTTGCGCAGTCAGGACAACAAGCTGCTCGTACCCCCGCTGCACGGCGCCTTACTGAAAAACGAACAGGACATACACTTGTTCGAGCGCCTGGTTGCCATGGCCCGCCAGAACCGCTGACCGGATCGAGACTCAATGCTCAAGGCCTTTTTTGAATGGCTGTTTGGCCGCCGCAGAGCGCCCCAGCCTGCCACGTCCCCGGCGGTGGTGCCTGCATCCAGAATTTCACGCCCTGTTGCCGAGACCGACACGCGTGCGAACGCACTCAGCACGCCGTCGGGCGAGCCCCTGGTCGCCTATCTCTGCCGCGAGGCGGTGCTGAGCCGCGATCAGGGGATCGCCGGCTATCACTTCATGCTGCATGAGGGCACGCTCAGCCGTATCCGCAGCGGCAGCTGGGAGCTACACCACGCCTATTCCGAAGTCCTGGTGCGAAACCTGGCACGCGCCAACATCGGACAATTGCTGGGGAACAGACTCGCCTTCATCGAACTCCCGGACGCCTTTCTGTCGCACGCCAGCCTGGACGAGTTGCCGGCAAAAAATTTCGTTCTGATCCCCGTGCCCCAGGCCGAAGGCACTGCCCAGACGACGACGGCGCTGACCGAGGCCGCAACGCGCCTGCGCAAGGCCGGATTTCGGATCGGTCTGCCCGACCCCTTATCGACGCCTGCCGTCCTGCCCTTGCTGCCCATCGCCGATGTGGTCGTCGTATCGGCCCCCATGCTCGACCCGGCCCGAGGCTTGCAACTTAGCCAGTTGCTCACCGCCTCCGCCCCGCAGGCGAGCCTGCTGGTACGGGACCTGCCGTCGCTGGAAGACTTTCGCTTCGCATTCAAGATGGGTGCCAGCCTGTTCCAAGGCCCCTTCATCACCAGCCGCGAGGATTGGACCGAGCAGGACCTGGGTGCCAGCACGATGCGCATCGCCACTCTGCTCGGCCGCCTGCGGCAGAGCGGCGACACCCGCGAGATTGCCAACCTGCTCAAACAGGACGGCGCGCTGTCCTTACGCGTGCTGCGCTACGTCAATTCTGCCGCCAACGCCCAAGCCGAATCCATTACCTCGATCGAGCATGCACTGGCCCTGCTCGGCCATGAGCGTCTTTACCGCTGGCTGGTCCTGCTGGCTTGCGGTACCGACGGCAACAACGGGCGTGCCAGTGCTGCACTCGAGACCGCCCTCGTGCGGGCGCGCATGATGGAACTTCTGGCAGCCAATCAACCGCCGATTCAGCGCGAGTCCCTGTTCCTGGTCGGCCTGCTGTCACTCGCTGATGTGATCATGCGGGTGCCACTCGACAAAGTGCTTACGCCACTCGCGCTGGCACCCGAGGTCACCTCCGCGCTGCAAGGCAACGATGGTCCTTTGTATCCCTTGCTTGAACTCGCAATTGCCTGTGAAGGCGGCGAAGGTGGACAGGAACGCATTCAACAGGTCTCGCAACGCTGTGGCGTCACGGCTGAACAAGCCTCGAACTGCCACATTCAGGCCTTGTCATGGGCAATGGAAGTTCAGCAGTAAACGCCCTTCTTCAACACCGCAGCGAGTTGCCACACCATGTTGATCGACTTCTTCCTGCACCTGAAGGCGCGCAAGCTGCCGGTCTCCACGCGCGAGTTTCTGACTCTGCTGGAAGGCCTGCGTGAGCATGTTTGCGGACCGTCGATCGACGATTTCTACATCTTCTCGCGCGCCTGTCTGGTCAAGGATGAGGCGCTCTACGACCGCTTCGACCAGGCGTTTGGTGAATACTTCAAGGGTGTCACGGCGCTCCCCGGACTGGACGTCGACCTGCCCGAGGAATGGCTGCGGGCGATGGCGAAAAAGCACCTGACACCGGAGGAGCGTGCCAAGCTCGAAAAACTCGGTTGGGAAACGCTGATGGATGAGTTCCGCAAGCGCCTCGAGGAGCAGAAGGGCCGTCATCAAGGCGGCAACAAGTGGATCGGTACGGGCGGCAGTTCGCCCTTTGGCAACAGCGGCGCCCACCCCGAAGGTATCCGTGTCGGCGGAGAATCCGCCGGCAATCGCACGGCGATCAAGGTGTGGGACAAGCGCGAGTTCCGCAACCTCGACGATTCTGTGGAACTGGGCACCCGCAACATCAAGGTCGCGCTGCGCCGGCTGCGGCGCTTTGCGCGCCAGGGCGCAGCCGATGAGCTGGACCTGGACGGCACCATCGCCGCCACCGCACGCAACGCGGGCTGGCTTGACCTGCTGATGCGCCCCGAACGCCACAATGCCGTCAAAGTGCTGCTCTTCCTCGATGTCGGCGGCTCGATGGACGATCACGTCAAAATCTGCGAAGAACTGTTTTCCGCCTGCCGACTCGAGTTCAAGCACCTCGAATATTTCTACTTCCACAACTGCGTCTACGAAGGCGTGTGGCGCGACAACCGTCGTCGCTTCGCCGAACGCACGCCCGTGTTCGACGTCATCCACAAATACGGCCCGGACTACAAGCTGATCTTCGTCGGCGACGCCACCATGAGCCCCTACGAGGTACTGCACCCACATGGCTCCGTCGAGCACATGAACGCCGAAGCCGGCGCCACCTGGCTACGACGCCTGCTGGACGCCTACCCCGCTGCAGCCTGGCTGAACCCCGAACCCGAGCGCCTGTGGGAATACCGCCAATCCATCGCGCTCATCAGTCAGATCATGCACGAGCGCATGTACCCGATGACGCTGGAGGGTTTATCGCGGGCCATGCAGGCGCTGTCGAAGAAGCACTGAACACGGCGCTGCAGACCTGCAGTCGCTTTCGGTTTCAGTCGCGCTCCGGCCACTGCGCAAACCATTCGACCAAGCTTCGCGCCTCGCCTGTCGCCTCGAGACGACGGTCGATGACGTCGTGGTTACCCCACACCACGTCATCCAGCTCAGCGCCCGCCACGCGCGACTCGATGTCAGCGCAGTAAAGTCCGAGCGCTCGCTGAACATAGAAACCATAGGTACGGCAGGCCACCGGCCGGTGCACATACACCGGGCACGCCCCACTCTCCAAATCCAGCATCGGGCAAACGACCGGCGCCGCTGCATCCTGCAGGGCCGCTACCGCGCGCCGGATCGCTTGCAGACGGCTGGCATCGAGCATCTCCAACCCCTGCTTCAGCACGATCCATTCTGTCTCCGTCAGCCTTGGTACATCGGCCAGTTGCCGACAGCACCTGTCGCAGCCCTTGCTGCAAGGCCAATCCGGATGAGCCGCGCGAATCCCACTCACTCGAGTGTCGACATCGGTATGGAGCTGAAACAGCGGGATAAGGTTGTGCATGATCAAAATCGAGTCATTGGGTTCGCCGCTGAAACAGATCGACAGCCTGTGCAGTACATCTGGCACGTCACATGCAGCCCGTCCTGAAAACGACAACGCCGGCGCTAAGCCGGCGTCGTTGCGCTCAGGCAGCAGGTCGATCAGGCACCGACCTTGGCCTTGAACACCTGACGATAACGGTGCAGCAGCGGCTCGGTGTAGCCGCTGGGCTGGGCGCAGCCTTCGAAGATCAGCGCACGGGCAGCCTGGAAGGCGACCGAGTCGTCGAAGTTCGGCGCCATCGGACGGTAGGCGGCATCACCGGCGTTCTGGCCATCCACCACTGCAGCCATGCGGCGCAGCGTGGCATCGACCTGCTCGGCACTGACCACGCCGTGGCGCAGCCAGTTGGCGATGTGCTGGCTGGAGATACGCAGCGTGGCGCGGTCTTCCATCAGGCCGACGTTGTTGATGTCGGGCACCTTCGAGCACCCCACACCCTGCTCCACCCAGCGCACCACATAGCCCAGGATGCCCTGGCAGTTGTTGTCCAGCTCCTGCTGGCGGGCCTCGGCGCTCCAGTCGGCCGTTGCGGCAACCGGCACAGTCAGCAGGCCGGTGAGCAGCGCATCACGCTCTGCGCTGAGGTCGATCTTCTCCATCTCCTGCTGGATCGCGGCCACGTTGACCTGGTGATAATGCAGCGCGTGCAGCGTGGCGCCGGTCGGCGACGGCACCCAGGCGGTGTTGGCACCGGACTTCGGATGCGCGATCTTCTGCTCCAGCATCGCCGCCATCAGGTCGGGCATGGCCCACATACCCTTGCCGATCTGGGCCTTGCCGCGCAGGCCGGCGGTAAGGCCGACCAGCACGTTGTTGCGCTCGTAGGCCTGGATCCAGGCGCTGGTCTTCATGTCGCCCTTGCGGATCATCGGGCCCGCTTCCATGGCGGTGTGCATCTCGTCGCCGGTGCGGTCGAGGAAGCCGGTGTTGATGAAGGCGACGCGGCTCTTGGCGGCGGCGATGCAGGCCATCAGGTTGATCGAGGTGCGGCGCTCCTCGTCCATGATGCCCATCTTCATCGTGTTGCGCGGCAGGCCGAGCAGGTCTTCAACACGACCGAACAGCTCGTCGGCGAAGGCGACTTCGACCGGGCCGTGCATCTTCGGCTTGACGATGTACATGCTGCCGGTGCGCGAGTTGCCCTTGCGCGTGAGGTCGTGCATCGAGATCAGCGTGGTGACGACGCCGTCGAGGATGCCCTCGGGGATCTCGTTGCCTTCGCCATCGATAATCGCCGGGTTGGTCATCAGGTGACCGACATTGCGGATGAAAAGCAGCGAGCGACCGTGCAGGCGCAACGTGCCGCCGGCCACCGCGGTGTATTCGCGGTCGGCATTGAGGCGGCGGGTGAGGGTCTTGCCGCCCTTCTCCAGTTCTTCGGTCAGCGTGCCCTGCATCAGGCCCAGCCAGTTGCGATAGACGACGACCTTGTCATCGGCATCGACTGCGGCGATCGAGTCCTCGCAGTCCATGATGGTGGACACCGCGGCTTCCATCACCAGATCGTTGATGCCGGCTGCGTCGGTCTTGCCGATGGCGCCGTTGCGGTCGATCTGCACGTCGATGTGCAGGCCGTTGTTCTTCAGCAGCAGCGAGCTCGGCGCAGCGGCGTCGCCCTGGTAGCCGACGAGCTTCTCGGGTTGCTGCAGGCCAACGGTGGAGCCGTTCTGCAGCGTGACAGCGAGTTGGCCATCGACCACGGCATAGGCGGTCGAATCGACGTGTGAGGCGCCGACCAGCGGGGCGGCCTGGTCGAGCACGTTGCGCGCGAAGGCGATGACCTTGGCGCCGCGCACTGGGTTGTAGCCCTTGGTCAGTTCGGCACCGTCGGTCTGCGGAATGGCATCGGTGCCGTACAGCGCGTCGTACAGCGAACCCCAGCGGGCGTTGGCGGCATTGAGCGCGTAGCGGGCATTCATCACCGGCACGACCAGTTGCGGGCCCGCCTGCGTCGCCAATTCGCTATCGACGTTGGGGGTGTCCACCTTGACGCCGGTCGGCTGCGGCAGCAGGTAGCCGATGGACTCGAGGAAGGCGCGGTAAGCAGCCATGTCGGCGATCGGGCCGGGATGGGCACGATGCCAGGCGTCCAGTTCGGTCTGCAGGCGATCGCGTTCGGCCAGCAGGGCGCGGTTCTTGGGAGCGAGATCGTGTACCAGTGCGTCGAAGCCTTTCCAGAAGGCGGCGACATCTACGCCGGTGCCGGGCAGGGCTTCTTCTTCGATGAAACGCTTCAGGTTGGCAGCCACCTGCAGGCGGTGGCAGTTCACTCTCTCGGTCATGTTACGCACTCTCTGGAATCATTCATGGGAA
>Ga0209066_10004191_pt1 | contig 15903 bp, 16 predicted proteins | sample All_14_2_FD_187198 | JGI IMG/M metagenome (GOLD analysis project Ga0209066, IMG submission 187198) | Freshwater microbial communities in response to fracking from Pennsylvania, USA - Allegheny Zone_MetaG_DW_15 (SPAdes) (version 2) ...
CCGACGAACCTGGCACGTAGTCGATGCGTGTGGGCACCCAGGGCAGGGGGCGGCCGGCCACGTTCACGGCGAAGAGCCAGCCGCGTTCGGTGCCTTCACTGAGCAGGCGCACCAGCGCCGGCAGCAGCTGCTCCAGTGGCGATCCGGGCGGGAAGCGCGGTGCCTCGCTGCGCATGGCGGTCACCAAGCCACGCAACTGCGCCGCGCGGCCGGTCAGGGCAGGGCTTGCATCGCGGAAGAGGTCGGCCAGATGGTCCAGGGCGGGCAGGGGCAGGGCGCGCGCATGCACTTCGATGCGGTGGCCCAGGCGCAACTGGTCCTGCAGTCCGCCCAGGTCGGGGAATTGCTCGGTGAGGGACTGAACGTGGGCGCGCTCCAGATGCAGCTTCATGGATGACCTCGTGGGCCACCGGGCCCGGATGTGGCCGTCCATGCGAGAGCTGTGCCAGGCCCCGGGGACCTCTCAGGACGGCTTTTCGCACCTACGACCGGCACCGGCAGCGCACCAGCACGTGGACAAGCCGACAAATGTGACAAGGGAGGGGTGACGAGAGCGTCATCGGTTTGCGGGGCGCAGGATGCGCATTGGCACCGGCCCCAACACTTTGTAGCAAGACAGCAAGCCATGACATCACTTGGCGGCGTGCGCCGGTCCGGGCTTGCCTATTCTCGGACCGTGCCTGTGCAAGCCCGCGCAGGGCTCACTGATCGGGGATTCGATTCCATGTCTTCTGACAACCTGCTGGTTGCGACGGCCGCCGCCGCCGCCCTGGTGCTGACCGCCTGCGGCGGCTCCGGCGGCGCGGATACGGGAAGCGCGGGTGGCGACGCGGGTACGCCTCCGCCTTCGGGTACGGGGGACAGCAGCCAGCCCATGGGCACCGAGGCCGCTGCCCGCCTGCTGACCCAGGGCACCTTCGGACCGACACGCGCCGGCATCACCGCCGCGGCTCAGCAGACCTATGGTGAGTGGTTTGCCGAGCAGGCGGCGTTTCCGGCGTCGCTGACTTTGCCCTGGGTGCAGGAAAACACAACGGACGCCTTCGGGCGACCATGGTGGACCCATGCGGTGATGGCGCAGGACCAGCTCCGTCAACGGGTGGCGTTTGCGCTGTCGGAAATCATGGTGATCTCGGCGCCGCCTGACAGCGTGAACGGCCCGGCGGTCAACCAGGCGGCGTACTACGACGTGCTGGTCCGCAACGCGCTGGGCAACTTCCGCACGCTGCTCGAACAGGTGACGCTCAACCCCGCGATGGGGCTGTTCCTCAACATGTGGCGCAACAACAAGGCGGACCCGGCCACCGGCGTTCACGCCGACCAGAACTACGCGCGGGAAGTGATGCAGCTGTTCAGCATCGGCCTGGTCGAACTGAACCTGGACGGCACGGTGCGCACCGATGCGCAGGGGCAGCCCATTCCCACCTACGGCCAGCCGGAAGTGGAGGCCATGGCCAACGTGTTGACCGGCTGGGCATCGAATCCGGTCACCCACACCGGCGAGGGGGCCTGGCTGTACGACAACGACGTCATCAACCCGATGGTGCCCTACGAAGATCACCACGACACCGGCATCAAAACCCTCGTGGGTGGCGTCGTCGTGCCGGCCGGCGGCAGCGCGGCCACTGACCTGAAACTGGCACTGGATACCTTGCACAGGCACGCCAATGTGGGGGCCTTCATCGGCAAGCAGCTGATCCAGCGCCTGGTCACTTCCAACCCCAGCCCGGCCTATGTCCGGCGTGTGGCCACGGTGTTCAACGACAACGGTCAGGGTGTGCGTGGCGATCTGCTGGCCGTGGTCCGGGCCATCCTGACCGACGCGGAGGCGGTGGCACCGGGCGGCTCCGCTGGTGGCAAGCTGCGCGAGCCCATCCTGCGCCTGACCCACCTGTGGCGCGCGTTCGAGGCCGCCGACAGTTTCGGGACCATCAGCGAGTACCAGATCGTCAACGAGGCCCGCCTGCACTTTGCGCAACAGCCCCTGCGCGCGCCCAGCGTCTTCAATTTCTTCGTGCCCGACTACGTGCGCGCCGGTTCGCTGGCCGATGCCGGCCTGCTGGCGCCCGAGTTCCAGATCGCCAACGAAAACTATTCGGTGAAGACCGCGAACATGCTGATGCGGCTGTGTTACCGGTTCACCGACAGTGAAGGCCGATCCTCGTTTGCACCCAATGGCTACCAGGAAGCGGTTGGCGCGGACAGTGTCTATCTCCGAACAGCGCAATGGGAGGCGCTGGCCGTTTCCCCGCAAGCGCTCATCGACGAGATGAACCTGGTGTTCATGTCGGGGCGGATGCCGGCGTCCATGAGGCAGACCCTGGTGGACTACGTCGCCGGCATCCCCGAGAGCGAAACCGCCTATCTGGCCAAGAGGGCGATCGAGGCGGCCAGTCTCGTGATCAATGCCCCGCAGTGTGCCGTCCAGCACTGAACGTCCCGACCTGACCATGTCCAGCGAATCCCGGCCTCTCTACGAAGGCGTCACCCGACGCCAGTTGCTGCGTCTTGGCGCCTCGTCGGCGCTTCTGTGCTCCCTGGGCGGGCTGGCGCCTCTGGCCCGCGCGGCCGACACCAGTGGCTACAAGGCCTTGATCTGCCTGTACCTGGCCGGTGGCAACAACGGCTTCAACTGGATCGTTCCTCACACACCGGCCGCCTACGACAGCTACGCCGCCAGCCGTGGCAACCTGGCCATCGCACGCGATCAGCTGCAGGTGCTCGGGGGCGTCGCCAGCGACGGCAACGCCTACGGCTTTCACCCGAACTGCCCCGAGCTGCGTGGGCTTCATGCCGATGGGCGCCTGGCCATCGTCTGCAACGTCGGCACCCTGGTCCAGCCGACCACCAAGACGCAGGTAGTCAACGGCACCGTGCCTGTTCCATTGCAGCTGTTCTCCCACATCGATCAACAGACCGCCTGGATGACCAGCCTGCCAGACCAGCTCGTCCGCACCGGCTGGGCCGGTCGCATGGCCGACCTGCTGGCCCAGCAGTCGGCCAGTGCGAAGCTCGCCACCAACATCAGCATCGGCGGCACCAACTACTGGCAGGAAGGTCAGGAGGCCATGCCCTACACCCTGGGCACCAGCGGCGCGCCGACCCTGGACGTGCTGCACAACCTCAACTACCGCAGCGGCCGGCGTGCGGCAGCGGCCCAGGCCCTGATTGACCAGGGCGCCGCCGACGGGCATCTGATGGTGGCTGAGTTCGCCGGCATCTTCCGGCAGGCCGAGGCGAAGGTGAATCTGGTCAACGAGGCCATGGCCACCGCCGGTGACGTACAGACGGTCTTTCCCTCCTTTGAAGGGGATGACGGCCTGGGTGAACAGCTGCGCGCGGTGGCCCGGTGCATCAAGGCCCGTGACGGCATCGGTGACAGCCGGCAGATCTTCTATGTGCAGATCGGCGGCTTCGACACGCACAACAGCGAACTGACGCAGCAAGGCAAGCAACTCAAGACCGTCAGCCAGAACCTGCAGGCTTTCTGGGGGGCCCTGCAGGAAATCGGCATGACCGGGGCGGTGACCCTGTTCACCGCCTCGGATTTTGGCCGCTCCCTGGGTTCCAACGGTGACGGTTCCGACCACGCCTGGGGCAACCACCACATCGTGCTGGGCGGCGCAGTGCGGGGAGGCTACTACGGGCGCATGCCCAGCCTGATCGTCGGCGGCGATGACGACATCGGTGCAGGGCGCATCCTGCCCACGACATCGACCGACCAGTACGCCGCCACGCTGGCCGAGTGGTTCGGCGTTGCGGCCAGTGATTTGCCCGGTCTGTTCCCCAATCTGAATCGCTTCTCGCCGGCCACGCTGGGTTTCATGGTGGGTGCATGACGGCGTTGACGGGGTCGGGGGGGCAATTGCAGGACGTTTGGGGCTTCTCCTGGCACCTGTTTCGCCAGTGCGTGAAAAGCGTGTTTACCGATGTGTCGGAGGCGACGTGAATCGCTGTGGTTCGTCGCACCCGGGCGGACTCGCGGGCATTCCAATCGGTGTGCAGGTGGCTGCATTCATCACCCGTCCTGTCCGGTGCCTGGTGGCTTGCATCGCGGCATTCACCAGCCATCCAAAGGAGTCGAACATGTGCACGACCGGTCGAATGCCGCGGCGCACCGCTGCTGTTCGGCACACGGCCCTGGCATGGGCTTTGGCGGTCTCCGCCTGCGGCGGTGGCGGCGATGCCGACAGCCGCCAGGCTGACGCCGGTGCCTCGTGTGGACACGATGTGCGGCATGCGACCGCGACCTTCACCGCAGCGCACGTGGTGGTGGTCCATCAGGCACTGAACTTCGCAGGCACGGCAGCGGTGACGTGGTGACCGCGCACAACCCTCCCCAGAAAGGATAGATTCCATGCAATTGATTCAACGACTGGAGGTGGCCCGTCAGGGGGAATTCCACATTCAGGCCACCGTCTCGGCCCAGATGAAGACCGATGTGAACACCGCCTTCGACTTCGTCACGGCCGAAGATGTGTTGCCCAAGATCCTGACCGGATACGGGCTGGTGCCCGGGGTGTCCCACACCAGTGGCCTCAGCGGCGATTGGCATACACCGGGCACCCACCGCATCGTGCACCTCAAGGGCGGTGGTCAGGTTCGCGAGGAAATGAGCGAGTTTGTGCCGCCGCTGCACTTCGAGTATGTGGTCAACGACTTCACGATTTCGCTGAAGTACCTGGTACAGCACGGTGTGGGCAAGTGGGTTTTCACGCCTGTCGCAGGTGGTGTTCGCATCGACTGGACCTATGCCTTTTGCGCCAGGGGGCCGATGGCTGCGGCGTTGATGAGCCTGATCGTGCGGCACCAGTGGGTTGGCTACATGCGCCGGTCTCTGGAGAACATGAACCGGCTCCTGACCACCGGGCGCTGAGCCGCGGTACCCGTGAAACCGGCGGCGGCATGTCCGTCGCTGGTCAGGCTTGCACACTGAATGTGCCGGACCGGCACCGTCCACTCAGGGGGACAGCGTGTCACAGGCCGGTGCACCCGGTGGCATCGATGGCGTCCACCGCACCAGTTGCCAGCGGCCCTGCTCCGTGCGGGTCCACTCGGCATCGAAACGACCTTCGTGCAGCCGGCGGGCCCCGTCGCTTCCGATCACGGTATGACGGAGGGTGCCCCGTTGCGTCATCCTCTGCCCAAGGCGTGCGGTTTGCGTCGGTGTGATCTCCAGCCCCGAGGGGCGTTCAGAGGCGCAGGTCCTGAGCCTGGACAGGATGTCACCACGGCCGGCTATCGAGAAGGTCTGCCCGGAGGGGTCGCCCCAGATGGCATCAGGTGCCAGCAAGGTGTCCAGGGCGGCGAAGTCCCTTGCCTGCAGATGGCGACCGAACTCACCCAGGGCGGCTTCGACCTCCCGTTCGGGTGCCTTGATGGCGGCATACAACTGGCGGGCGCCCTGGACCACCACCGCGCCGCAGCCATGGAGCGCGCCAGTCAGGGCGAAGAGGGCCATCAGTCGCCGCCGGTGGATCATGGATGGGCAAGGACTTTGAGCAAGGTCACGCGGGCGATCAGGGCCTGCCCCTGGGCGTCGAGCAGGCTCTGGCGCTGCTGCAACGCGGCCTGCTGGCGGTCCATGGCCCGCGACCAGGTGTCCAGCCCGGCGTCTGCCCGATCAGAGGCACTCCGTGCCAGGCGCTCGGCGGCCTGTACCGCCAGTTCCTGCTGCTGCACCCGCGCTTGCTGCGCGCCCGCGGACACCAGCGCATCCTCCACCTCGCGCAGGGCCTGCAGAACCGTGGCTTCGTGCTGTCGGGCGGCTTCGTCCAGCCGGGCGCGGGCCACCGCGAACTGGGCATCCCTGCGCCCGCCGTCGAACAGGGGCAGGTTGATCTGTGCGGCCAGCGACCAGATCAGGCTGCCCGATTGCAGCAGTTGGGACAGGGCGCTCGATTCCAGCCCCGTGACACCCGTCAGTCGCAGCGAAGGCAGGAATTCCGCCCGTGCTGCGCCGAGTTCGCTCAGGGCGGCGTCCAGTCGGGCCTGCGTCGCGCGCACATCGGGGCGCCGTTGCAGCACGCGGGAGGGCAGGTCGGCCAGCAAGGGCAGTCGTGCCAGCCGGTCCTCTGGCGCATTCCCCTCGGCGGCCAGGGGTGGCGAGGCTTGCGGCTGCACGCCGCACAGCAGCGCCAGCAGGTGTTGATCCAGGGCGACCTGTTCCTGGAGCTGTCGCAGCCGGATCTGCGTCGAAGCCATGTCCACTTGCAGGCTGGCGACTTCGGCGCCGTCGGTGAGCCCCGCAGCCTGCCGGGCCTGCCGGGCCTGGAGGCGACGTTCCTCCAGTGCGCGGATCTCATGCTGCAGCGACAGCTGTCGCCGGTGCACGTCCAGCAGGTGGAAGCTGCTGACCACCGAGGCCACGAGCGACTGCCGCGCCAGCTCAAGATCCTGTTCACTGGCCGTCAGTCGCTGCGTCGAGGCCTGGGCCGTCAGGGACAGGCGCTCCCACAGGTCGGGCTCGTAGCTGACTTCCAGTGGCAGGCGCCATCGGGTGTTGTAGGTGTCGGGCGTGACGCTCAGCGAGGACACCCCGCCGGCTGGCGACGACACGCTGACGCCGGCGTCCACATGGTCCGATGCCCTCGTCCGGCTGACCTGGGGACTCAGGTTCAGTGAAGGCCGCCGGCCCGATTCGTCCAGTGCGGCGAGGGCTCGGGCCTGGTCCATGCGGGCGCTGGCCGCGCGCAGGTCCTGGTTGTTCGCCAGCGCCAGTTCGATGAGCTGGTCCAGCTGGCTGTCGCCCAGGGAGCGCCACCAGGGCATGCCTTGACCCGGCGACACCATCCCGGCGCCCACCGCATCCTGCGCGAGGAAGGCCTGTGGCGACTCGATCGCCGGCACGGTCGGCAGTGGCGGTGGGGCCGTGCAGGCGCCCAGCCCCAGCAGGCTGGCCAGCAGGAGTCGTGCGGGCATCGCGTCAGGCATGGAGACCGGCATCGCTGACTGGGTGGGGCGCAACCATCTCCCGCTCCCTGAGCTGGCCGTCGTCCATCTCCAGAATGCGGTCAAACAGATCCAGGCTGCGGTGATCGTGGGTGACGACGAGGACCGCCGCATTGAGGTCCTGCGCCACCTGCTTGAAAAGGCTCATGACCTGCCGGCCACGCCTGCTGTCGAGGGCCGCTGTGGGCTCGTCGGCCAGCAGCAGCGGTGGCTGGTTGGCCATGGCGCGGGCGATCGCGACCCGCTGCTGCTCGCCGCCTGAGAGCTGGTTGGGCAGGTTGTCCCGGCGGTGATCCACGTCAAGGTAGCGCAGAAGTTCGGTGGTGCGCCGTTCGGCCTGCGGTCTGGGCACGTCGTTGATCTCCAGGGCCAGTCGCACGTTTTCGGCGGCGGTGAGGAACGGGATGAGATTGGGCTTCTGGAAAACAAAGCCGATGTGCTGGCGCCGGAACGACCTGGGGTCGTGGATGTCGGCTCCGGGGCCATTCGCGAGCAGGCCCTGCAACAGGATGCGGCCGGAGGAGGGTGGTTCCAGCAGGCCGGCCATGAGCAGCAGCGTGGACTTGCCTGATCCGCTCGGTCCGAGCAGCGCCACCATCTGTCGAGGATGGATCCGGGTGGACGCATGACTCACTGCGGTGACGGCGGTTTCGCCACTGCCGTAGGTCTTGCTCACGTCCTGCAACTCCAGCACTGCGGGCACGGTGGTCATGCGAGCACCTCCTGGGCGCGCACCTGCATCGCCTTCCAGATGCCCAGCAACGCGCCCAGGGCACAGAGCACCAGCACGATGGCGGCGAACATCAGGTAGTCCTCTGCGGGCTGCACCAGGCGGCGCGGAAACAGGGGACGGATGACCGGGCCGATCATCACGGCCATCAGGTAGCCCAGGGCACCCAGGGCCAGCGCCTGTTGCAGGATCATGGCGAAGATCACGTTGTTGCGGGCGCCGATGAGCTTGAGCAACGCGATCTCGCGGCGCTTTTCCAGCGTCATGGTGTAGATGGTCACGGCGATGACCACCGCACTGACGACCAGAAGCACGCCGGTGAACATGAGAATCTGTCCCCGCAGGCGTCCCAGGCGGCCGTAGAGAAAGGCCGAACGCTGTTCGTCGGCGGTCATTACCGTCACATCACCCCAGTGGGCGATGGCCTCCCGCACGCGCTCGGCCTGCGAGGGGTGGCTCAGGTTCACCATGATGGCCGCGATGCTGGCCGCTTTGGCGCTGGGCACCGCTCGGCCGGCGCTGCGTGCACGCTCCACCGCCTCGCTGGGCCGGTGGGTGGCAATCTCCAGCGAGTCGTTGATGGAGACAGCGATGATGGGGTTGCCGCTGGAATCCAGATAGCCGCGGGCAAGGCCGACCACCTCGCAGTGCGTGCCGTCGATGTCGATCTGGTCACCCAGCTGCAGGCCGGAAGACTCTTCAGCGATGGCCTCGCCCCGCCCGGACTGAAGGGCCCTCCCTGCCACCAGGGGAATCCATTCGCCCCGGTCGGCCGGGTAGTCCAGCCCGATCAGCGAGCCACGAACCACCCGGCTTCCGATGATGAAGCGCCGCGACTGCAGGGTGAACTGCCGGGCGGTGCTGACCCCCGAGAGCGAGAGGGTGCGTGAGAGCACGCGCCGGTCGAGAGAAGACGCCTCGGCAAATGGCCCTTCGGTGTCGGCCTGGACGATCCAGAGCTCGGCGCGGGAATCGACAATGATGGCCAGTGCGTCCTCGACAATGCCGCGGTAGAGCCCGGTCATCGACATGGCCGCCAGCAAGGTGAGGCCCACGCCCAGGCTGGTGAGCAGAAAGCGCGTGAGGTTGGAGCGGATGTCGCGCTGGGCCAGGTTCATGCCGGGCTTTCTGGCTGTGCCGGGGTCTGCATCACCACGGCTGAAGTTCCGGTCGAACCCGCATGCCGGAGCGAGCCGCCTCGGGGCGCAGGACGGTGTCGTCGGCGGACAGGCCCGCCAGCACTTCGACCCATCGGCCATCGTCGATGCCCAGCTGAAGGGTGACCTGCTGCGCGCGACCTTCGCGCACGATCCAGACACTGGGGCCGCTGCGGGCGTTCACCACCAGGTCGCGTGGAATCGCCAGCGCCGCCTGGCGATCCTGTGCCCGGACTTCGACCGTCGCCCGTTCACCCAGGGCCCAGGCCGCCGGGAGCTGTTGCAGCCGCAGGTCCACGGAGAATTCGCGGGTGTCGACGTCCACGGACCGGAGAATGCGCTCGACCCGACCCGGCACAGATGCCTGCCGCTGGGATTTCAGTCTCAAGGCCACCGGATCGCCCTCGCGCACCAGTGGCAACGCCGATTCGTCGAACCTGGCCTGGACGCGAAGGGAGTCCGGATTGACCACCGTCAGGCAGGGCGTGCCGGGGGTGGCCGTGTCACCGGCACTGCATTGGCGTCCCGTGACCAGTCCGTCGAAGGGCGCGCGAAGCGTGGCGTTGCCCAGGCGGGCACGCGCCAGGGCCAGATTGGCAAGGGCCTCGGCATGTGCCTGGGTGGCCGTGTCGATCTGCAGTCGGCTGCTGCTGGCATCCAGTTCCGCCGAGGCTGCGTTCGAAAGGCTGGCGTCGAGTTCGCTGGCCGCGATGGCGTCCGGCCCCCGGGCCGCCAGCGCCAGGGCGCGCTGCGCGTCGGCCTCGCTGTGCCGCCGTGCGACGTCTGCCCGCCGGTGGGTCAACCTGGCCACTTCGACCGACTGACGGGCGGCCTGCTCGCTTGCCTCGGCCACGCGAACCTGTGCCACCAGTTCGGCGCTGTCCAGCCGAACCAGGGGCTGACCACGGCGGACCCGGTCACCGGTGTCCACCAGCACCGACTCGACCGCCAGCGTGGTCTGGCTGGCCACCTCGGCCTGCTCGCGCGCCACCAGTTCCCCCGCCCCCTTGACGGCCATCTGCAGCGCGCGCGGTCCTGGCTGGATCGCCTGCACGGGGTGAACCAGCAGGTAGCGCTGCACCAGTACGGTAGCCAGCAACAGCATGGTCAGCAGCACCGCGCCGAGCCGTACCGCGCGCGTACGCAACAGGCGGGCCCACTGTTGAGCTCGGCCGTTCATTCAGCGCTGGCGACGTTGGGCGACAAAGCTGGCGATCTGGTCAATGGTGATGGAGCCGGCCTTGTCGCTGTCAATGCTGTCAAACTGCTTGTACACCCGGGGCATGCCGGCCTTGGCTTCGTCCCGCGAGAGCCGGCCATCGGCGTTGGTGTCGGCCGCGGTGAAGCGTTTCTGCAGCTGCGCGCGCGCCTTCTCCATGCGGGCGTCGTCGGCGGTCTGGGCCAGGCAGGCGGTTCCCGACAGCATCAGGAAGAGGGTGCCGACCGTGGAGCGGAGCAGAAGCGGGGTCGATGGGTTCATGTGACAGACCTCGTCGGGAAAAGTGGACATCGGTGATGGGATGCCGGTACTTTGCCCGCCACCCGTAAGCAGCCGATGGCGTATTGGCAGCAGTTAATGACTAACGATGACGGCGGCGATTGCGTGTCATTGTTTGTTACATGCAAAGGGGGGTGGGTCGGCTGTCATCGACCCTAACATTGGTCCGATGAATGACTCATTTGCCCGAATTCTTGTCGCAGACGACGAGGCCGAACTGCGTGGCCTGCTTCAGCGCTACCTCACCGAGCAGGGTTACACCGTGCGGGCGGTGGAGAACAGCCAGGTGCTGGACAAGCTGTTGACGCGTGAGCGTTTCGATGTCCTGGTTCTGGATGTGATGATGCCCGGCGAGGACGGCCTGTCCATCTGCCGGCGACTGAGGGCGCAGGGGGAGACCATCCCGATCCTGATGTTGACGGCCCGGGGTGACCCGGTGGACCGAATCATCGGGCTCGAGATGGGGGCGGATGACTACCTGGCCAAGCCATTCAATCCGCGGGAACTGCTGGCGCGGATACAGGCCATGGTCCGGCGCCAGCTCATGTTGGGGGCTCACATGGGGCCCATGGGCAAGCAGGGCACGGTGCTGTTCGGCCCCTTCACCTTGAACCTGGAGACGCGGCGCCTGTCGCGCGAGGGTCAGGACCTGCCGCTGACCAGTGGCGAGTTCTCCCTGCTCAAGGCCCTGGCACTGAGTCCCAACCGGCCGCTGGGGCGGGAGCGGCTGATCGAACTGGCCAAGGGACGGGCCTACGAAGCCACCAGCCGCAGCATCGATGTGCAGGTGATGCGCCTGCGCAAGCTGATCGAGGACGATCCCGCGGCGCCGCGCTACATCCAGACGGTGTGGAGCGTGGGTTACGTCTTCGTGCCGGACGGGCACAAAGACCCGTCATGAAATACCTGCCGGACAGCCTGTTCGCCCGCCACGCACTGTTCATCGTGCTCCTGCTGCTGCTGGGGCAGGCCCTGGGCGTCGTCCTGCTGCACAGGCTGGTGTACCTGCCCCGGGTGGAACACCTGGCCGGCGTGGTCGCCCGGCAGGTCGGGGCACTGCGCCAGGGGCTGGAAGAACTGCCGCCTGAGCAGCGGACGCCGTTTGTCGAGCGGTTCAATCAGGGTGCACTGGCCGCGCTGCCCGCCACTTACGTTGTGGATGAAGTGGACCGCCTGGCCATGCTGGACAGGGGCTTCATCCGTGAACTGACGGCCCGCGTGTCGGACCTGGGTGTGGACACGTTCTGGCGGCAGGGCAACACCGATCACCTGTCCCTTCGTCTGCGGGTCGAAGGGGTCGACTACTGGATCGTGCTGCCCGACGTGGTGCCTGGTCGGGCCTTCTCGGGTGCCCTGATCGCCATGCTGCTGGGCAGCACACTCATGGCGTTTGGCGCAGCGCTGTGGTTGCAGCGTTGGCTGAACCGCCCCCTGGAGCGCCTGGTGCAGGCCACCCGAGCGCTGGCTGCGGAGGCACAACCCGAGCCGCTCCCTGAGGATGGGCCGAGGGAGATCGCCACGGTCAGCCGCAGTTTCAATCGGCTGGTGAGCAGCCTGGAGGAGGCGGACCGCGAACGCACGCTCATGCTGGCCGGGGTTTCACACGACCTGCGGACGCCCCTGACCGTGATGCGACTCGGGGTCGAGATCCTTCGTGGCAGTCAGGTGGAGCCGGCCCTGCTGGGCAGCATGGCCCGCCGCATCGATGAAATGGACGGCATCGTCGGCCAGTTCCTGGACTTTGCGCGGCCCGACGCGCTGGAGATGGCATCGTCGCATTCCCTGGACGAACTCGCCCGGCAGCTGGCGGAGGCCTTCGAGGTGCATCAGCGGCCCCTTTCCCTGCAGTTGGGGGCGGTGCCTCCCCTGAAGATGCATGCGCAGTCCATGCAGCGCGTGATGAGCAACCTGATCGAGAACGCCTGGAAATATGGCCGACCGCCTGTGGTGCTGCGCACCGCGCAGCTGGACGGGCAGACCTGTTTTGAGGTCCGGGACCACGGCGAGGGAGTGCCTGCCAACGAACTCGAGTCGTTGCGCCGGCCTTTCGTTCGCGGGCAGGCGTCCCGCAGTGGCGTGGCCGGGGCCGGCTTGGGCCTGGCGATTGCTGACCGCATCGTTCGCCAGCACGGGGGCAGGCTGGAACTGCACAACGCGCCTGGCGGTGGCTTGCTGGTGAGGGCCTGTTTTCCGCAGGCCCATGTCGGTGCTGAAGAGGAATTGACCGGCGCTCCTTCGGCCTGAGGAACCGGCGGCGGGGCCCCGAGCCGCCACTGGACACCTGGGCCAGGGCGACCGGTCTGGGCGATCTGCGGTGAAACCCGCCCGGGGTTGGGCGGCCGGCGAGGACGTCAGGGATGTCCCAGCGGCAGATCTCCAGCGTCGGCCTGCAGCGGCACGCGGCGGGCACCATTGAATCGTTGCTGCCAGTAGGTCTTGCGCATGTCTTCCACGCGGACCTGAGAGCCGGTGCGGGGCGAGTGGATGAACTTGCCGTCACCCACGTAGATGCCCACATGGCTGAACGCCTGCTTCATGGTGTTGAAGAAGACGAGGTCACCTGGTTTGAGTTCGCTGCGGTCGATTTCCTGGGTGGCCGCTGCCTGATCGGCCGCACGGCGGGGCAGCACCTTGCCAACCGACTGCTCGAACACCACGCGCACAAACCCGCTGCAATCAAAACCCGATTCCGCCGAGCTGCCGCCGAACTTGTAGGGCACACCCAGAAAACCCATGGCGTTCATGACCAGCTGGGATGCGTGGGCGCCCACCGAGTCACGGGCCAGCTGGAGTTGTTCACCAAGGCGCCCGATGAGTCCCTTGTCGGCCAGCAGCGCGTCCATGTCCTGGTAGGCGTCTTGCGACGGCTGGGCCTTTGCGCTCAGGGCGCAGGCCAGCAACAGGGCACAGAGACAACGATTCATGTTTTCAGATTAACGGCAGAGCGCGTCCAAGTCAAGTGAAGTGCATCATGTAATTGTTTGATTTTTCAAGGAAAAAGCAGGAAATGGACGCTCCCAGGGGCGGGTGATGACTGGCGGTGCTTTTGCGCCGACCAATGGTGATTGGCCAATGGCGCCTGGGTGGATGTTCTGGCAGTGGTATCTATGAATGTTTGTTTCATCAATTTCGGATAAATAAATTGAACGTAGTTAGATCGATTGAGTATCATTTGATGTATTGATCCTAAATCGATCCAGGGGGCGCCCGTTGAGAGTCGAAATTGATGCCATCACCGCACTGCCCGACATGGCCCAGCGCGAAGCGGTGCGCCAGCGGGCGCAGGATCGCCTGCGCCGGCAGCAACGCGATGCGGCCCAGCGCCGGCAGCAGTTGCTGGATGCGGCCCTGGCGCTGGTGCTGGAGCGCGGGGTCGACAGGTTTCACATGCGCGACCTGGGGCAGCGTTGCGCCTACACCGCCGGAGCCTTGTATGCGTACTTCGACAGCCGGGAGGCGCTCCTGGGTCTGGTGCGGGACCGTCTGCTGACCCAGTGGTCAGAGCAGTTGCAGGCCCTGGCTGCCCGGGGCGGGCGTCCGGCCCCTCGCGGGCCGGACGTCGGGTCGCTGGCGCCCGGCTTGCCGGACAGCGTGCTGCGGCAGTGCCAGCTGTTCGCGCGCCTGCTGGCGGGCGCTCCGGCGGCCCTGCCGTTGATCACCGGCCCCTGGCCGAGCCCGGAGGGGGTGGCGCCAGCCCTGCCGCTGGAGCGTCTGCTGGCGGTGCTCCAGCCGTGCCGTGACGCCCTGGTCGGTTGTGGCGTCAGCGAAGCGCAGGCCTGCCAGGCGCTCGCGCAGACCCTGCACTGGGCCATCGGGCGGCTGGTGCTGTCGATGCCGGTACCCCGGTCGGATGCCCCTGCAATGGAGGAGGCATCGGCCTTCGGGCAACGGCTGTCGCAGGAGCTGGGTTGGGCTGTGCCCAAAGCGGCTGGCTGCGAAGGCGACGCCGCATCCGGGCTGGAGCAAGGTCGCCTGTTCTGAAACTGCTGGGCCGGTCGCACTGCGCGACAATCATGGTCTCGTCAGACTTGTCTTCATTTCTCTGGATGCCCGATGCTGCTTGACGTTTCCGAATCCCAACTCGTCCTGGTGGACTACCAGGAACGCCTGATGCCGGCCGTTGCGGAGGGTCCGTCCGTGCTCGCCAACGCCCTGCGGCTGGCCCGTGCCGCTGCGGTGCTTCGGGTGCCGGTGCTCGGTACCGAGCAGAACCCGGACAAGCTCGGCGGCAATCCGCCAGAGTTGCGCGCCCTGTGCCAGAAAACGCTGGCCAAGCTGCATTTCAGTGCCGTGGCTGATGGCTTGGGCGAACTGTTGCGTCCGCCAGCAAGGCAGGCTGGCGGTGGCAATGCGCGCAGCCTGCCCAAGCACCTGCAGAAACCCGCCGCGCCGGTGGCCGAACGCGGCAGCATCGTCATCGCCGGCTGCGAGGCGCACGTCTGCCTGCTGCAGACGGCGCTGGAGTTGCTGGAAGAGGAGTTCGACGTCTGGGTGGTGACCGATGCCTGTGGGTCTCGCACCGAGCGCAACCGGGACGCCGCGTTTGATCGGCTGGCCGGTGCCGGTGCCGAACTGGTGACCACCGAGATGGTGTTGTTCGAGTGGCTGCGCAGTGCCGGCCACCCGGCGTTCCGCGAAGTCCAGGCCCTGATCAAGTAGGCGCGCCAGCGCGGCCAAGCAGGGCGCGGGGGCCGCGCTTGTCAGGGAGCCGCAAGTCTGTGCTTCATAATTATGAATTCAAATTCTGAGCGGCACCTTGGCGTGCCCGCTTTCGCACCTCTGTCAACTCCCCGGAGACACCCATGAGCCAGAACACGGGCTACGCCGCCTTTCACCGCCGCTCCATTGAAGACCGAGACGGCTTCTGGCGGGAACAGGCCCAGCTGATCGACTGGCACAAGCCGTTTGACCAGGTCTGCGACTACAGCAACCCGCCGTTCGCACGCTGGTTCGCCGGTGGCCAGACCAACCTGTGCCACAACGCGGTCGACCGGCACCTGAAGGACCGCGCCGACCAGAACGCGCTGATCTTCGTCTCCACCGAAACCGACACGGAAAAGGCCTACAGCTTTCGCGAGCTGCACACCGAGGTCAACCGCATGGCGGCCATCCTTAAGGGGCTTGGTGTGGGCAAAGGCGACCGGGTGCTGATCTACATGCCCATGATCGCCGAGGCCTGCTTTGCCATGCTGGCCTGCGTGCGCATCGGCGCCATTCACTCGGTGGTGTTCGGTGGCTTCGCCAGCCACTCGCTGGCCAGCCGCATCGACGATGCCAAGCCGGTGGCCATCATCAGCGCCGACGCCGGCATGCGCGGTGGCAAGGTGGTGCCCTACAAGCACCTGCTGGACGAGGCCATTTCGCTGGCCAGCGCCAAGCCGGCCAAGGTGCTGATGGTCAACCGCGGCCTGGCGCCGTTCACGCCGGTGGAAGGTCGCGACGCCGACTACGCCAGCCTGCGCCAGGCGCACCTGAACGACCAGGTGCCCTGCGAGTGGGTGGACAGCACCCACCCCAGCTACATCCTCTACACCAGCGGCACCACCGGCAAGCCCAAGGGCGTGCAG